>Ga0123333_10001995_pt1 | contig 21239 bp, 13 predicted proteins | sample BioC12SIPDNA_3_FD_89957 | JGI IMG/M metagenome (GOLD analysis project Ga0123333, IMG submission 89957) | Anaerobic biogas reactor microbial communites from Washington, USA - Biogas_R2_B C12 SIP DNA | ecosystem: Engineered > Bioreactor > Anaerobic > Unclassified | place: Washington, USA... | reverse complement strand
CGACGGGCAACGGCCCGGGGTGCTGAAGCCCTTGGACTGATAGAATTCTTGCTCACTCTCGGTGAACGTGAAGGTCGCGCCGCAATCGGTGCAAGTAAGGGTTTGATCTGCCATGTTAGTCTCACTAACTCCTGTTGGGTGAAAAAGATTAGCTTCTTGATCTATCCGGCGGGGCGAGAACTAACAGGGCGGGTGCTTGTGGGAGCGTTTACCTGATTCGTATCGTCGACGGATGTTTATCAATTATTTTGCTTGTACCATACTATTTCCGTAAACGCAAATTCCCATATGCGCATATGTTTGCCATCTTTTCGCGACGTCAGCCAAGAGTCAGCCAGATAGCTATTGACTGAATACCGAAAAGAGGCTATTACTTGTAGCAGCAGGAAGAACACGACCATGATCCTGAAGACCCTGTGGCGCAGACGCACTCGCAGCCTCCTGACCATCCTGGGCATTGCCATCGGCGTTGCTGCGGTCGTCGCGCTCGGCGCCATGGCCCGGGGCATGACGGTCAACTACGCGAGCAGCATCGCAGTGAGCAACGATCTGCTGGTGCTCCAGGCGAACGCATTTGACCCGCTATTCTCGAGCCTGGACGAAGAGGACGCGCGACGCATCGAGGCCATCCCCGGCGTTGCCTCCGTTGAGCCGGGGATCTATGCCTGGATCGCCACTGAGGACATGCCTTTCTTCCTCATCTTTGGTTACGAGCCGGGCAGCCAGGCTGCGAGCCACTATCGCATCGTCGAAGGCAAGCCCGTCACGGGGCCGAAGCAGATCGCGATCGGCCGCCGCGCGGCCGAGTCGCTCAAGAAGAACGTCGACGACACGGTGCGCCTCTACGGCGTGCCGTATCATATCGTCGGCATCTACGAGACCGGCCAGGCCATGGAGGAATCCGGCGGGCTGGTAACCCTGGGCGATGCGCAGGAAATCAGCCAGAAGCCGCGGCAGGTGAGCCTGTTCCAGGTGGGCGTACAGCGCGGGGTCGACATGGACCAGGTGGTCAGCCGCATCCAGGCTGCGGATAAGGATTTGAGCGCCTCGGTTGCGAGCGAGTATGACTCCACCGAGCAATGGGCCGGCATGATCGAGGCGTTCGCGTGGGGCATTGCCGCCATCGCCATCCTGGTGGGCGGGCTCGGCATGATGAACACGATGGTGATGTCCGTGCTGGAGCGCACGCGCGAGATCGGCGTCCTGCGCGCCCTCGGCTGGCGCCGCCGCCGCATCGTCGGTCTGATCCTGGGCGAGGCAGTCGTGCTGAGCCTCATCGGGGGCGCGCTCGGCGCGGTCCTGGGTGTGGTGCTCACGGAGCTGTCCGGCAATGTGCAGGGCATCGGCGGCTTCCTGGAGGGCATCTACTCGCCGGATATCTTCCTCCAGGGCATGCTGACCGCGCTGCTGCTGGGCGTGCTCGGCGGCGCGTATCCCGCCTGGCACGCGGCCAACCTGCAGCCCGTAGAAGCGCTGCGCTACGAGGGAGGCGCGGCGGACCGGCCCGCGGCCGGCCAGGCATTCTTCAGCCGGCTTCCCGGCTCCGGGCTGCCCTTCCGCAACCTCTGGCGCCGCCGCATGCGCACGCTCATCTCTGCCACGGGCATCGGCATCGGCGTGGCGACCCTGGTGATGTTGGGAGGCATGTCGCAGGGCGTCATCGAACAGCTCAACTCGCTGTCGGGCAGCAGCGAACCGGGACAGATCTCGCTCATGCAGGCCAAGGTGGCCGATCTGAGCCTGTCGACGCTCGACGAGCAAATGGTCGGCCAGATCCGCTCGATGCCGGGCGTGAAGTCCGTTAGCCCCATGCTGCTCGGCTTCGAGATGACGCCGGACATGCCGTTCCTGATGATCGGTGGGCTGGACCCCAACAGCAGTGCGATGAAGCACTACAAGCTGGCCGAGGGTCGCTACATCCAGCGGCCGAACGAGGTGGTGCTGGGCAAGATTGCCGCGACCAACTTCAAGGTAGGACTCGACGACTGGTTCACCCTGTACGACAACCGCTATCGCGTCGTGGGCATCGTGGAGACCGGCATCGCGTATGAGGACGGCAGCGCTATGCTCGCACTCCGCGAGGCCCAGCGCCTGCTGAACCGGCCGCGGCAGGTGAGCTTCATCTTTGTGGATGCCACCAGCTCGGACCAGGCCGAGCCGCTGCGCGCGGCGCTGGCGCGGCGCTTCCCCGATGCCCAGGTAAGCCTGAGCAGCAACTTCGCACAGGACACCGACGCGATGGGGCAACTCGAAGCAATGACGGCCGCGATCGGCCTGCTGGCCCTGCTGGTCGGCGGGATCGTCGTGGCCAACACCATGATGATGTCCATCTACGAGCGCACCCGGGAGATCGGAGTGCTGCGCGCGCTGGGCTGGCCGAAGCACCGCATCCTCAACCAGGTCGTCCAGGAGGGGCTGCTGCTGTGCCTGCTGGCGAGCGTGCTGGGCGCCATCCTGGGTGTCATCATGATGGAGTTGTTCGTCCTGGAGCCGACCTTCGGCGCGCTCCTGCCGCCCTCGTGGAACGCGGGCATCTTCGTGCGGGCCGTGCTCATGGCCCTCGTCGTCGGCCTGATCGCAGGCCTGTATCCTGCGTGGCGCGCCAGCCGGCTGCAGCCGGTGGAGGCGCTGCGTTACGAGTAACGGCAGGAGATTGGGAATGAAACGCACCTGGGTCATCGTCGCATTGATCGCCGTTGCCCTCGTGGGCGGCTACTTCGCCTATCGCGCTTACCAGGCGCACAGCGCTCCCGCGCCCGTCGAAGAGGAGATCGAGGCGCCCCGGGAGGACGTGATCTGGGCCTCGGGCAAGCTGGTTCCGGTGCGGTGGGCTGCGGTCAGCCCCATGACCGCGGGCACGGTCAAGTCGGTGCGCGTAGCTGAGGGCGATCGGGTGGAGGCCGGCGGAATGCTGGTCGAGCTGGACAACAGCGTGCTGCTGGGCCAGGAACAGGCTGCCAAGGCCGCGCTCGCAGAGACTGAGGCGGCTCGCGCGAAGCTCCTTGCCGGAGCAACGCCTGCGGAAATCGCGGCGGCAGCGGCCGACGTCGCAGCGGCAGAAGCCCTGCTGGCGCAGGCGCAGGCCGGCCTGCAGCAGGTGGCCGACGGCGTGTCCGCGGCCCAGGCACAGGTTGCGGTGGCCGAGGCGCAATACAGGGTGCTGGCCAGCCCGCCGAGCGAGGCCAGCCGCCAGGCTGCGGAGTCGCAGGTGGGCCAGGCCCGCGCGGCGCTCAGCCAGGCGCAGGCAGCGTACGATGCGGTCAAGGGTGATCCGCACATTGCGGCCCGGCCCGAGGCGTTGGCCCTCCAGCAGAGCACGCTGGCCCTGGCTGCGGCGCAGGCGGCTTACGACCTGGCACTGCAGGGCGCCACGCCCCAGCAGCTTGCCGTGGCGCGCGCCCAGATCGCGGCCGCGCAGGCCCAGGTCAGTGTCGCGCAGGGACAGGCGCCCGCAGCCGGGGCTGCAGTGACATCCGCACAGGCCCAGGTGGCGCGAGCCAAGGCCGCGCTGGACCGGCTGCAGGCGGGCGCGACCGCGGAGGACCGCGCGATCGCAGACGCGACCGTCCAGTCAGCACAGGCCGCGGTCCAGGTCGCGCAGGCGCAGCTGGCCCAGACGCAGATCGCCGCGCCCTTCGGCGGTGAGATCGGCGCGGTCTACCTCCGGCCGGGCGAGCTTGCCGTCGCCGGCCAGCCGGCGTTGATCCTCGGCGACACCTCCGACATGCAGGTCGAGACGACCGATCTGCGTGAGACGGACGTATCGAAGCTGGCGGTCGGGCAGAGCGTTGAGGTCACCTTCGATGCGCTGCCGGGTGAGACGTTCGAGGGCAGGATCGCGCGCATTGCGCCGATGAGCTCGGCCGAGAAGGGCAGCACGAACTACACGATCATCGTCACGGTCGCCGGTCTCGATCCCAGCCTGCGCTGGGGAATGACGGCCTTCGTGAACATCCGGGGCGGCTGAGATGGACGACGTACTGATCGCAACGAAGGACCTGACCAAGACCTACGGCCTGGGTGAGGCCTCCGTGCGCGCGTTGGATGGAGTCAACCTGACCGTTGCTCGCGGCGAGCTCATCGCCATCATGGGGCCCAGCGGCTGCGGGAAGAGCACGCTCCTGAACATGCTGGGTGCGCTGGACCAGCCGACCTCGGGCGAGGTGTGGGTGAACGGCGAGAACCTGGCGCACCTGAAGGACGTGGATGACTTCCGCGCGCGGACGGTCGGATTCGTGTTCCAGCTCCACAACCTGCTCCCCACGCTGACCGCGCTGGAGAATGTTGAGACGCCGATGCAGGGCCGGATGTCCGCAGGCGAGCGGCGCAAGCGCGGTCAGCTCCTCCTCGAGATGGCCGGCCTGGCTGACCGGCCGGGCAGCCTGCCCGCGCAGCTCTCCGGCGGCCAGCGGCAGCGGGTGGCGGTCGCCCGCGCGCTGGCGAACAGCCCGGCCCTGCTGCTGGCCGATGAACCCACGGGCAGCCTAGACAGCCAGAGCGGCGAGGAGATCCTGGCCCTGCTCGCGGAGCTGAACCGCAACCAGGGGACGACCATCGTTGTCGTGACCCACGACCGTCGGGTCGCGCAAAGCACGCAGCGGATCGTGCGCATGCGGGACGGCCGGATCGTCAGCGACCACCGCCTGCTCGACCCCCTGGAGGAAGATCTCCGGATGCTGTCGCAGAGCCGGCTGGGCCAGGCCATCCTCGACCGCGATGGGGAGTTGCCCGATTATGTGTCGCCCGAGGATCGCGCTGCGCTCGCGCGGCTGCTGGGCCGCGTCGGCGAGAAGGGGTGATGCCGGGCGTCCGGCCTGATTAACACATTTACACCCGATACCGGCGGAAATCCCGACAGACTATCAATTGAAATGGCGGATCGCGTCCGTGCGATTCATGGGCCTGGTCCCCTGCACATGCCGCTCTGAGTCACAGACGCAGAATGGATTGAGGTGGGGGTGGGTATATCTCTTAAGGTGAATAGTGTTAATGCGTTAATGAGTGAGTTACTGGCCTGGAAGAATCAGGCCGCACCGGTGAGGCTCGGGTGCGAGCAGGATGCGTGGCTTCACCCGCCAAGGTGGTGTTTCTCGCTGACAGTCGGGTTGTGGTAGACTTCGGACCGAAAAGCATTGCCACGTTCAGCACAGCAGCGGACTATTGTCCAGGATCAGCAAAGCAGCACCCATGGACTCTCCCGAAGAACGCGCCCGGATCAACATCGACAGGCTTCTGGCTGCCGCCGGTTGGGAAGTACAGGACCGGAGACGGGTCAACCTCGGCGCAGCGGCCGGGGTAGCGGTGCGGGAGTTTCCCCTGGCCACTGGCGAGGCCGACTACCTCCTCTTCGTGCAGCGCAAGGCGATCGGCGGCGTCGAGGCCAAACCCGAAGGCGCCACCCTCAGCGGCGTGGAGATGCAGTCCGGCAAGTACGCAATCGGACTCCCCGCGCAGGTGCCCGCATGGCGCCGCCCCCTGCCGTTCCTCTACGAAAGCACCGGCGTCGAGACCTTCTTCACCAACAGCCTGGATCCGCTGCCGCGCAGCCGCCGCGTATTTGCATTTCACCGGCCGGAAACGTTGGCCGAATGGGCCGCGGAGGGTGCGGGCGCGGTGGGTGCGACATTGCGCGGACGATTGCGCCAGATGCCGCCCCTCATCACGACCGGATTGTGGGACGCGCAGATCGAGGCGATCACCAACCTGGAGGCCTCCCTGGCCGAGGACCGGCCACGCGCGCTGGTGCAGATGGCGACCGGCTCGGGGAAGACGTTCACCGCGGTCAGTTCGATCTACCGTCTGATCAAGTTCGGCGGCGCGCGGCGGGTCCTGTTCCTGGTGGATCGCAGCAACCTGGGCCGGCAGACCCTCAAAGAATTCCAGCAGTACGTCACACCCGACGACGGCCGCAAGTTCACCGAGTTGTACAACGTCCAGCGCCTGACCTCCAACGTGCTCGATCCGGTGAGCCGGGTGATCATCACGACGATCCAGCGGCTCTACTCCATCCTCTCCGGCGAGATGGAGCTCGACCCCGCGGTCGAGGAGAAGTCGTGGTTCGAGATGGAAGCCGGGCTTTCGGGCCCGCCCGTCACGGTGAGCTACAACCCGCGGCTGCCAATCGAGTTCTTCGACGTCCTCTTCACCGACGAGTGCCACCGCTCGATCTACAACCTCTGGCGGCAGGTGCTGGAGTATTTCGACAGCCACCTGGTCGGGCTGACCGCCACGCCGTCGAAGCAGACGCTGGGCTTCTTCGGCGGCAACCTGGTGATGGAATACCCGCGCACGCGCGCGGTCGCGGACGGTGTGAACGTCGACGGCCAGGTCTACCGCATCCGCACGGAGATCACCGAGCGCGGCAGCACGGTCGATGCGGGCTACTTCGTGGACAAGCGCGACCGGCTGACCCGCGCGGTGCGCTGGGAACAGCTGGACGAGGACTTCGCGTACACCGGCAGCCAGCTCGACCGCGACGTGGTCGCGGAGAACCAGATCCGCACGATCGTCCGCACGTTCCGAGACAAGCTCTTCACCGACCTCTTCCCCGGCCGGACCGAGGTCCCCAAGACGCTGGTCTTCGCGAAGGACGACAGCCACGCGGAGGACATCGTCCGCATCATCCGGGAGGAGTTCGCCAAGGGCAACGAGTTCTGCCAGAAGATCACCTACCGGGTGACGGGCGTCGACGCGGAAGACCTGATCGCCTCGTTCCGCAACTCGTACCACCCGCGCATCGCGGTCACCGTGGACATGATCTCCACCGGCACCGACATCAAGCCGCTAGAGGTGCTGCTCTTCATGCGTCCGGTGAAGTCGCGCGTCCTCTTCGAGCAGATGTTGGGCCGCGGCACGCGCGTCATCAGCGCGACCGACCTGCAGGCCGTGACGCCCGACGCGGTTACCAAGACGCACTTCGTCATCGTGGACGCAGTGGGCGTGGTGGAACAGGAGAAGGCTGACACGCAGACGCTGGAGCGCAAGCGGACCGTGTCGTTTGCGAAGCTGCTTGAATCGGTGGCGTGGGGCGCGCGGGACGCGGACACCCTGACCTCGCTTGCCGGCCGCCTGGCCCGGCTGGAGCGGACGCTGACCCAGGACGACCGCAGCGCGCTGGCGCCCCTGATCGAGGGGCGGACCCTGCGCGATCTGGCCAACGCGCTGCTGGACGCGGTCGACCCGGATGTCGCTCCAGCGAACGATGGCGTAGGGACGGGTCTTGCGCCCGCCCAGGGTGATCGCGATGCGATGATCGACCGCGCGACTGCGCCCTTCGATGACCCGCAGCTGCGCGGGACGTTGATCGAAATCCACCGCCGCGCGGAGCAGGTGATCGACCTCGTCAGCATCGACCGGGTGACCGAGGCCGGGTTCAGCGCGGAGGACACCGACCGCGCGCGGTCCACCGTCGAATCGTTCCGCCAGTTCATCGAGCAGAACCAGGACGAGATCGCGGCCCTGCAGATCATCTACGGCCGGCCCTACGGCCAGCAGCGGCTGACCTATGCGCAGGTGAAGGAACTGGCCGACCGGCTGGCCGCGACTCAGCCCAACTGGACCACCGAATCGCTGTGGTGGGCGTACGTGCAACTGGAGCAGGACAAGGTGAGCGGTGCGGCCAGCCAGCGCGTGCTGACCGACCTGGTGTCGCTGGTGCGGCATGCGGTGCAGCTCGACGACGAGCTGGCGCCCTACCCGCGGGTGGTGAAGCAGCGGTACGAGTCGTGGCTGGCCGAGCAGGAGGCTGCGGGCCGGCATTTTACCGCAACGCAGCGCTGGTGGCTGGACAAGATTGCGGAGCACATCGGCGTCAACCTGGCCATGGGGACAGACGACTTCGACTACGGCGAGTTCTTCGACCGCGGCGGCCAGATCGCCGCGCGCAAGCAGTTCGGCCGCGGCCTGCCCAGCCTGCTGGACGAGCTGAACGCGGCGTTGGTGAGGTGAGCGCGTGACGAGTGAACGGGGGGCACTGCCGCCGGGATGGACAGAGGTTCCGATCAGTGCGGTTGCCCAATTGCTACGGGGTGTCTCTTACGAGAAGTCCGCCGCAACGGAACAACCAAAAGATGGCCACCTCCCAATCTTACGAGCCACGAATATTCAGGATGAGCACCTCATCTTGGATACAGATCTCGTATATGTCCCAGAAAGGTTCGTGAAACCCGAACAACTTCTTAAGCCCGGCGACGTAGTGATCTGCATGTCGAGCGGCAGCAAGCACTTGGTTGGTAAGACCGCTCAATTGAATCAAGATTGGGCAGGGTCGTTCGGAACATTTTGTGCGGTGGCCAGATTCCAGCCAGTTGTAGACACCAGGTTTGCCGGCTTCTTTTTCGGTTCGATGGGATACCGCAACCTAATTCGGGAAAAGGCATCCGGAGTAAATATCAACAACCTGCGGCACGGTGACATCGAAACCCTCATAATTCCTCTTCCCCCTCTCCCTGAACAACAGCGCATCGTCGCCGAGATCGAGAAGCAGTTCACCCGGCTGGATGTGGGCGTGGCTGCGCTCAAGCGCGTGCAGGCGAATCTGAGGCGCTACCGTGCGTCGGTGCTCAAGGCCGCGTGTGAGGGCCGGCTGACGCCCCAGGACCCGAATGACGAGCCGGCGGAGCGTTTGCTGGCGCGCATCCTGGCCGAGCGCCGCGCGAAGTGGGAGGCGGAGCACCCGGGGAAGAGGTACGTGGAGCCGGCCGCGCCGGAGACGGATGGGCTGGCGGAGCTGCCGGTGGGGTGGTGCTGGGCGACGGTCGAGATGATAGCTAATCCGAAGAAGAATTCGATCAAGCGCGGACCGTTCGGAAGTGCAGTTAAGAAGGCTTTTTTCGTACAGCAGGGTTATAAAGTATACGAGCAAGGAAATGTGATTCATCGAGACTTCGACAGGGGCAACTACTTCATAAGCCAGGAGAAATTCCAGGAACTGATTGATTTTGAGATTACGCCCGGCGACTTGTTGATCACTGGAGCTGGAACGATCGGTAGAACAGCAGTAGTGCCCCATGGGGTTCAGCACGGGATCATAAACCAAGCGCTGGTCAAGCTGAGCCTTGATTGCCAACTAGTAGACGTAAACCTATTTCAGTATAACTTTGAGGTAGCCGTCAGAAAAGCCCTTCTCAAGGAAACACGCGGATCGGCTATGCAGAACTTGTCATCAGTGGCCGATCTCAAGCGGCAGCTCTTTGCTCTGCCTCCTCTCTCCGAACAGCATCGTATCATCGGCGAAGTTGAGCGCCGGCTGTCGGTGGTTGCGAAGCTGGAGGCGACGGTAGCGGCGAATCTGGCACGCGCAGGCCGGCTGCGCCAGGCGGTGTTGAAGCGCGCGTTCGAGGGGCGGTTGGTGGCCCATGTGTACGGATTGTAGCGCTCCTAGACATTGATCACAGCCTGAGGATTTCCAAGGTCCAGTTTTGTTGAGCAACTCAGAAAGGGGGTGCACGATGAGTGAGAACGTCAGAGACCACAACCAGAAGTCTGAAACAGAGACTGTATCGGTGCCCAATACGACGGGAGAGGAAGAAGGCGGTGGCAAGGGTCGGGGAAGACTGCCAGCTCCGAAGAGCAGGTTCCCAAGGAGGAAATTCCCAGCGAATACACTAGAAGACGCGCTGAGAATTGCCTCCGCGATCCGCGACCTTAACGCCGGACGACCTTGGCCGCCATCAGAGGTAGCAAAAGCTCTGCAATTGAGCCCAAAGACCAACGACTTCTACGCATTGACCGCGAGTTCGCGCGACTACGGTTTGACCGTCGGCACTCGCAACCACAAAGTGATCGAGCTCGCTCCTATCGGTCACCAGTGCATGTACCCTACATCAGAAAAGGAAGAACGGAGCGGACTTGAAAGCGCATTCTTCCTGGTCCCGTTGTTTAAGACCGTCTTTGAGTATTATAGTGCAAAGGAGGGGGAGCTACCAGAGACCAAGTACCTGCAGAACACACTCCGAAGCCAGTTTAGCCTACCTGAGGAGGAGCATGAGGACTTTATCTCGGTGTACAAAGAGAACCTGCAATTTTTGCAGCGGAAAGGCGTGACCCTCAGTGGGGTACCATCCGTAACCAAGGGTATTTCTCAGGCTCTCCCTCGGGCGGTGCCAAGTGGACCGAAGGCGGGCACAAAACTCAAGGCCTTTGTCGCCATGCCATTCACAGAAAAGACTGGAGCATATCATCAGGGTTTTTTCAACGAGGTGTTTACGAATCTGATTTCACCGGCTGCAGATGGTGCTGGCTTTGCTGTGCAGACAGCTCGCCGGGAAGGCAGCGATGTAATCCAGTCGACAATCGTGAACGACTTGCTGGAGGCGGACCTGGTAATAGTCGATCTTACCGAACACAATCCTAATGTGTTGTTCGAACTGGGGGTGAGGATGGCGGTAGAAAAGCCAATTGCTCTGATTAGATCGAAGGGAACGCCGGCAATATTCGACGTTGACAACCTCCTTCGAGTCCTAGACTACGATCCTCGGTTGTGGAAATCCACACTGGAGGCGGATCTGTCACGGATGCAGACACACATTAGGGGCAGCTGGGAGAATAGAGAATCGGGAACGAGTTATATGGGCATTCTGCGTACTCGCAACAAGTAGCGAGTCGCGCCTGCAACCGACAACACCCTTTGTGACACGCAGAGATGACGTAGGAGGTGGCGTACATTGATACTTGTACCCCTAATCTCGAGTCAAAGCGACTTTGCCTGCAACACCCGTTGCGGTTCGAGAAGTTGCCCAGCTTCGACATGCCGCTAGGTCAATTGTCCGCCATCCATCGTTAGTTTGCTGCTCATCTCGAGAGATCGGTTCATGACTACCCAACCCGCCACCATCGTCCAACGACTCTGGAACGACTGCAGCGTCCTGCGCGACGACGAAGCCTGCTACCGCATGCAGGTCGGGCGATCCGATTGGTGCGTTCGGGGTACATGAATTATACTTAAGGCGTCTTTAGTTTAATTCTTGTTTGCCAAATTCAACATAGGTATAAGACCATGAACCTCGAGCATTTCCGGCAGAGCTCCAGCGGCCGGCTTGTCGAAGTTCCACACGGTGGACGGCCCTATGCAGCCTTCGTGCCGAATCACCTTCCGCCGCGGCTGGCCATCGACCTTGAGCTTCTGCGCAGGGCGACGGAAGCCTCCTATGCGCTGGGTGAGTTGGCGGCGCTTGGCCGCCGGCTCGCCAACCCACACCTCCTCATCGGCCCCTTCATTCGACGTGAGGCTGTGTCGTCGTCCCGTATCGAGGGAACGCAGGCGGACATGGCCGACCTGTACGCATTCGAGGCCGGCCAGCTTGCCTTGCCGGGATTCGCGACCGTTCCGCCAGCGGGCGACGTCAGGGAAGTCATGAACTATGTGGCCGCCACAGAGTATGCGCTGGAGAGGCTGTCGTCCCTGCCGATGAGCCTGCGCCTCGTGAGAGAAGCACACGCGCGCCTGATGGAGGGCGTTCGGGGCGGCCGCGCAATGCCCGGGGAGTTCAGGGATCGTCAGAACTATATCGGATCCGACCAGGATGATGTCTACAATGCCAGCTACGTGCCTCCCCCCGTGAGTGAGATGGTGCCCGCGCTGGACGCCCTCGAGCGCTACATCAATCGCGTTGAGGACCAGTATCCTCCGTTGGTGCGGCTGGCGTTCGTCCACTATCAGTTCGAGGCAATTCACCCATTTATCGACGGCAATGGGCGCATGGGCCGCCTGCTCATCACGCTCCTGCTCGTGGACTGGGGCCTCTTGCCGCTGCCCCTGCTTTACCTGAGCGCTTACTTCGACCGGCACCGCGATCGTTATTGCGATTTGCTGCAGGCAGTCAGCGAATACGGCTCCTGGCGTGAATGGGTGGACTTCTTTCTTGATGGCGTGACGCAGCAGGCGAACGACGCGAACCAACGGATCAAGGAGATCGAAGACCTGCAGGCAGATTGGGAGCATCGCTTGAGCGGGTTGGGCCGTTCGACGGCAAGCCTGCGGCTTGCTCACAGTCTCCTGGCCGCGCCCATTCTCACCATACCGCAGGCGCAGAAGTTGCTGGGAGTTACCTACCCCGCTGCGCAGAAGAGCGTCGAACGCCTCGCACAAGCCGGCATTTTGCGACCGGTCGGTGAGGTGCGCTACGGACGCGCCTACATGGCAGAGGAGTTGCTGTCGATTCTGATGCGTCCGCTGGCGCATCCGGACCGTTCCTGATTCGATGCCGCACCAACATACGAGACAGCTATGATGACCACCCAACCTGCAACCATCGTCCAACGACTCTGGAACTACTGCAACGTCCTGCGCGACGACGGCGTGTCGTACGGCGACTACGTCGAGCAGCTCACCTACCTCCTCTTTCTCAAGATGGCCGACGAGCAGGAACAGGAACTCGGCAAGACCAGTGCAATCCCGGCGGAACTTGGCTGGCCCAGCCTGCTCCGCCTCGACGGCGACGCGCTGGAGACCCAGTACCGCCACATCCTGGCCAGCCTGGGGACCGGCTCCGGCCTCATCCCGGTCATCTTCCGCAAGGCGCAGAACAAGATCCAGGACCCGGCCAAGCTGCGCCGGCTGATCGACCTGATCGACGGCGAGGTGTGGATCGGCCTGGACATGGACGTCAAGGGCGAGATCTACGAGGGACTGCTGGAGAAGAACGCACAGGACATCAAGTCGGGCGCGGGGCAGTACTTCACCCCGCGGCCGCTGATCAGGGCGATGGTGGACGTCACGCGGCCGGCGCCGGGCCAGACGATCTGCGACCCGGCTGCGGGCACCGGCGGCTTCCTGCTGGCCGGGCATGACTACATCAAGGAGCACTACACGCTGGACCGCGAGCAGTGGGACCACCTGCGCCACCGCGCGCTGCACGGCTGGGAGATCGTGGACAGCGCGGCGCGGCTGTGCGTGATGAACCTCTACCTGCACGGCATCGGCGCGAACGGCGGCTCGTCACCCATCCACGTGGCCGACAGCCTGGCCGCGGACCCGGGCGACCGGTTCGACATCGTGATGACCAACCCACCCTTCGGGAAGAAGTCCAGCGTCACCTTCATCAACGAGGAGGGCGAAGCCAGGCGCGAGTCGCAGGTGATCGTCCGGGACGACTTCTGGACCTCCACGAGCAACAAGCAGCTCAACTTCGTCCAGCACATCAAGACGATCCTGAAGATCAACGGCCGGGCCGCGGTCGTCGTGCCCGACAACGTGCTCTTCGAAGGCGGCGCGGGAGAGACGGTCCGCCGCAAGCTGCTGCACGAGTGCGACGTCCACACCCTGCTGCGGCTGCCCACCGGCATCTTCTATGCGCAGGGCGTCAAGGCCAACGTGCTCTTCTTCGACCGCAAGCCCGCGAGCGAGAAGCCGTGGACGAAACAGTTGTGGATCTACGACCTGCGTACGAACCGGGACTTCAGCCTGAAGCAGAACCCGTTGACCCGCGGCGACCTGGACGAGTTCGTCGCGTGCTACCATCCGGAGAACCGGCACGAACGGCAGACGACATGGTCGGAGGCCGCGCCGGGCGGACGGTGGCGCGCGTACGGGATCGACGAGCTGATAGCGCGCGACAAGGTGAACCTGGATATCTTCTGGCTGCGCGACGAGAGCCTGGAGGACAGCGCGAGCCTGCCGGAGCCAGACGTGCTAGCCGCGGAGATCGTGGAGGATCTGCAGGCCGCACTGGAGCAGTTCGCTGCGATCGCGGAGGATCTGGGAGAGTAACGCACTTTTTCGCCATGAAACGATAACATCCACCAAAGGACAAATGCATGACCTACCTCGACGCCGCCTACACCATCCTCAAGGCCGCGGGACAACCGCTCCGCTTCGAAGAGATCACCGAGCGCGCGCTGGCGCAGAAGCTGATCTCGCCCCAGGGCCTGACGCCCGACGCGACGATGGCCTCCCGGCTGTACACCGACACGCTGCAGGAAGATTCTCACTTTGTGCGGGTCGGTAAGGGAACCTTCGGCCTGGCGCAGTGGCAGCCGGAGGGCATCGAATCACAGGTGGACCAGCTCAACCAGGCGACGCGCGAACAATTGCGCAGCCTGCTGCTGGAGATGCCGTCCGATCGCTTCGAGGCGCTGATCGGAGAGCTGCTGACCCGTATGGGCTTCGACGAGAATACGGTCACGGTCACCAAGCGCAGCGGCGATGGCGGCATCGACGTGACGGGTGTGTACCGGGCCACCGGTCTGACGGGCGTGAGCGCCGCAGTTCAGGCCAAGCGCTGGAAGGCGAATGTCCAGGCGCCGACGGTGACATCTCTTCGCGGTTCGCTGCAAGTGCACCAGCAGGGGATCATCATCACAACCAGCGACTTCTCCAAGGGGGCCCACGCGGAGGCGCAGGCGCCCAACAAGACCCACATCGGGCTCATCAACGGAGGGAAGCTGGTTGGCTTACTGGTGAAGCACAAGGTCGGCGTGCGCGAGAAGCCCCTGCCGGTTCTGAGCCTTGACCAGGAGTATTGGGGAGAATTGATCGGCGCCGAAAAGGCCACGATCGAGCCCATCCCGACGCCCGCCCCGGCCGATGCAGCAGCCACCAAACCCCCAGATGTGAAGCCGCCGGCAAAGAAACCGATCGAGTTCACCTTGCTGGGCCAAAAGCACACCGTTTCCCTGTGGCGCGATGTGCTGGTGGATACCTGCGCCACCCTGGCTGCTCATCACGGCCCATCAGCGTTTGCCGAGGTCGCCTGCACTGTGAAAGGCCGAACGCGGCAGTATGTTGCGGCGAGTCCGGACGGCATGATCGCGCCGGCGAAGATCCCGGGCACCGAGCTGTGGGTCGAAACCAATCAGAGCGCGAGATCGGTTGTGCAAGTTGTGGACAAATTACTGGCGGCCTTGAGCCACCCTGCATCCGAATTCGCGGTGCTGAGCGCATGAATCTGGCGCTGGCCGCAGCCAGGCACCCCGATGTCGTGCGCGAACGAAGTCGCAGCGGCGCGTGAGGCATCCGGAGGACGAGAGTGATGGACGCAATCGATCGGGAGATCCTGTGGCGCCAGTTTGGAGCAGCCATTGACATGTTCGGCGCCACCCTGCACGACTGCCCGGATGAACTGTGGAATCAAAGGCTGTGGGAGGACCAGCCGGACCAATGGGTGGCAGCCGGGTTCTCGACGTTTTGGTACGTGGCTTACCACACGCTCTTCTGGCTGGATCTTTATCTGACCGGAGAGGAAGAGGAGCGATTTGCCCCGCCCGCGCCCTTCGACGTGGTCGAGATGGACCCGGACGAACTGCTGCCGCGAATGTACACCCGAGATGAGTTGCTCACCTATCTCGCACACTGCCGCCAAAAATACCAGGAGTTGATCGGTTCACTCTCCAACGAACAGGCTTACCGGCTGTGCCGGTATCCGTGGGGCGAGGCGCCTTGGGTGGAGCTGCAGTTGTACAACATGCGACATGTGCAGGAGCATGGTGCTCAGCTGCGCATGTTCCTGGGACAGCAAGCGAACAAATCCGCAGGGTGGGCGGCTCGCGCTCGCTAAGAATCTCCCCGGCGAGAGCCCTGCAAATTGGTTCTCAGCGTCTGCACTATCCGCCCCAACATGATTCTCCCGGGACCGCAAGGCCGCGCGCGACGGTCCTCCCGCCAGGCCTGTGCGGTCCCAACAATCTGCGAAGGTTCAGCGACCGGCCATCCGCGCGTGCTCCGCGGGATAGCGGTCCCCCTGGATCGTGATCGTCGAAAGGGCGTGTTCGATCTCCCGCAGGTCGCCGGGTGTGAGTTCCAACGCAACCGCGCCGGTGTTCTCGTCCAGGCGCTCCAGCTTACGGCTGCCCGGTATCGGAACGATCCACGGCTTCTGGGCCAGCAGCCAGGCGAGCGCGATCTGCGCCGGCGTGGCGCCCTTTCGCTCCCCGATCGCTGCCAGCAGGTCGACCACCACCCGGTTGGCCTTGCGGGCCTCCGGCGTGTAACGAGGGCTGCGGCTGCGGATGTCGGAGCTGTCGAAGGTCGCGGTTTCGTCGATCTTGCCCGTGAGGAAGCCCCTGCCCAACGGACTGAACGGCACGAAGCCGATGCCAAGCTCCTCGCAAACGGGCAGCACAGCCTCTTCAGGGGTCCTCCACCACAGCGAGTACTCGCTCTGGATCGCGGTGACCGGCTGGACCGCGTGGGCGCGGCGGATGGTTTCGACGCCCGCCTCAGAAAGCCCAAAGTGCCTGACCTTGCCTTCGCGTATCAGGTCCTTGACAGTGCCTGCTACCTCTTCGATCGGCACATCCGGGTCAACCCGGTGCTGGTAGAGCAAGTCGATGGCCTCGACCCGCAGGCGCCTGAGCGAGGCCTCGGCCACCCGCCTGATATGCTCCGGCCGGCTGTCCAGGCCGGCTCCCGGGCCCGGTCCCTTGTCGGGGGCGTGCTTGAACCCGAATTTGGTGGCGATCACCACCTGCCCGCGGAAAGACTCGAGCGCTTCGCCCACCAGTTCCTCGTTGGTGAAGGGGCCGTACACCTCCGCAGTGTCGAAGAAGGTGATGCCGCGGTCGACCGCCGCGTGCAGAAAGGCGATCATCTCCCGCTTGCCGCCGATGGGCGCGTCGCCGAAGCTCATTCGCATGCAGCCGAGCCCGAGGGCCGAAACTTGCAGGTTGCTGCTGCCAAGTTGGCGCATTTGCATTGCCCGACCTCCTGTGCACGTCATACTATGGCCCGCCGCGGATGTCGCTCGCAGCGGGCCGCCTGAGCGCTGTCCGGTTCTGGCCTCACACCCTGGCCAGGATCCAGCGAATAGTGTCGCCGATGACCTCGTCGCGGCAGTACTCGTTGAAGATCTCGTGGTACAGCCCGCCGTAGATCTTCATCTGCCGGTCCTTGGACGCGGCAACCGCGAAGAAATCGAAGGTATCCTGCACGGCAACCAGCCCGTCATCCTCGCCGTGCATCATCAGCACGGGATAGGCGAATTCCTTCTCCCTCCCGCTGAACCACTCCCAACCCGCGATCAGTGCGTAGCATAACCCCACCGAAAAGGTCTTGCGGTTGTATGGGTCCAGGCCATACCACTCCACAACCTCGGGGACGGAACAGACCCCGGCGCCCAGCTCGTTGGGGAGCTGCATGTGCGGGTCGAGCGTGCGCGGCATGCCAGAGATGAGGCTTTTGTTATCATGTGTCACCGCGCCGCTGGTGACGATGCCCCTCAGCCGCTTATCCGGATACTTCACCCCGTACAGCGACACCGCAAACCCGCCCATGCTGTGCCCCACGAGGAACACGGGCTTATCGGGGTTCTCGGCGATGGCCATGTCTACGATCACGTTGACGTCGTCCAGCATTTCGTTGAAGTCAGCATAGTAGGCGTTCTCGCCTTCCGAGCGCCCGTGCCCACGGTGGTCGAAGCGGTAGGTGCCGATGCCGTTACTGTGGAACAGATCGGCCAGGTAGTCGTACCGCCCCTGGTGCTCGGCCAGCCCGTGTACGATGATTGCGACGCACACGTCGTCGCCAGACACCTCTTTGTTCAGGTAGAGCTGCGTTCCATCGAAAGATGAAATCATGGTCATGCGTGTATCCTCCCCTTGCTGATTGAGATCGATGATAGCATGAGACGAATGTCCCGGTCCAATCCAAAAGCGGGATTGACCCCGCCGTGCGCGAGTGATATGATCGACCAGACGGCGCCTGATCGCTGCTTCCGTCTCCTCTGCGCCGTTGGCGTCCGTCCTCCTGCACGAAAAAGGAGCGTCCCTCATGGCCTCGCTATCCCACTTCCTGACAGTGCTGACCCTCACCTTCTTTCTCCTCCTGGCAGGCGCTCTTCCGCCGGCCGCACCTACAGCTCTCGCCCTGCCCGGCAGCGAACCCGCTGCATCCGTCTGCGGCGGGACACTCGAAGCAGATGCCGACGCCACGGTGCAACAGTCGAGCCTGACCCCGCTTGGTTCGGCGCTCACGCTACGCGTCATGCGCGAATCCAGGGCAATGGACCAGAGCGAGGCCCTGGTTCACTTCCCCGCGCTCGAGACGATCGTCCCCGCGGGCAGCGCGATCCAAAGTGCGGAGCTGGTGGTGCACCTGGCGACCGCGGGCATCGTGGTGCCACCCTTCATCCTCGGCAGCACCGGCGCGAGCGAAGCCTGGGCTGAGAGCACGGTCACCTGGGCCATGAGGCCAGAAACGGCAGGAAAGCTCACCACCAGGACTTACTTGCCCAGGCCAGGCCCGACTACCACCACAGAGGTGCGCCTTGACGTCACCGCCCTGGTCCGCCTCTGGGCCAGCGGCGCGATCCTGGAAAGCACCATCTTCCTGCATCCGGGTGACACGGATATGAACATCGCCTTCCACAGCCGCGAGGCCGGACTCGGCCATCCGCAGCTCGTCGTGCGCTGCACTCCGATCCAGAAATCCGTCCCACCGGATTCTCGGGAGATGGACAAGCGCCAGGGGGCCGGACTGGCGCGGCTGATCGCAGGCTCCACCTTCACGCCGACGATCAGCCTGGATCACGGCTCGGTCCGGCTTGCCGGCATGGACCTGGCGATCCCCATGGAGGCCGGCGCCACCGGAACGGAGCAGGCGCGGTGGTTTGTCACCGATTACGCGGATGCGCTGCGCCTGCGCGACCCAGCCGCCCAATTACAGATCTCGAAGTACACGCGAGACCGCCAGCACGTCTTCTTCCGCCAGCTTCACGAAGGCATCCCTGTTGACGGCGCGGAGGTGGGCGTGCACATGCGTCAGGGGCGCGTCGTGCTGGTCACCGGCAGCTACCTGCCCGACATCACCGCGCACCCACACCCCGAGTTGCCGGCAGCGCATGCGATTCGCATCGTCCAGGAACTCGTGCCCGACGGCGAGATCACACTTGCGCCGCAGCTTCGCTTCCTCAACACGGGGTTAAGCGGTGGGCCTGACGATGATACCTACCTCACCTGGCTGGTAAGTCTGCGGAACCGCAATGCCTACTACGTCGATGCCAACAGCGGCCAGGTGCGCGCGGAGCGGCCGGCCACGCTAGCCGGCTTCGATCTCGATCTGGAAGATGCCGACAACGCAGACTACAGCACGTGGTGTGGCGAGTGGGACACCACCATGGCCGACGATGCGGTGTGCGATGAAGATGGTTGCACGGCAGAAGGCTGGGCAGATCCGGAGACAAACGCGGCCTGGCACAACATCCGTGACATCTACACGTTTTACGCCAACCTGCCCAACGGCTTCGCTCGCGACTCGTACGACGATGATGGCAACGAGATTGAAATCTACATCCATGTTTCCGACGAGGGCGATACCTGGGAGAACGCCCACTACGTGCCCAACGGTGAGTGCTTCGAGTTTGGAGATGGATACGCGATTTCCCAGGACATCGTGGCCCACGAGTTCACGCACGCAGTGACGGAGCACACCAAGGATTTCGTGTACAGCAATGAATCGGGCGCTATCAATGAGAGCTACTCCGATGTTTTCGGCGAAATGACGGAAGGAGACCACCCCGATTGGCTTATGGGTACGACCCTTCCGGGGGGGCCAATGCGGGACCTGCGCCATCCTTCAGCAATCGGCAACGGCGCCCAGCCATCCGTCTACCATGACGCACTATGGCACCCCCTGGCCAGTGATCCCGACGATGGCAACGACTACGGAGGGGTGCACACAAACAGCGGAGTCCCAAACCGGGCCGCGTATTTGTTGATCGACGGCAACGGGCCCCTAGCTCCCGATCCGGATCCCGTGCTGGGCATCGGCGCGATCAAAGGCATCACTCTCCTGAGCTCGATCCAGCAGCTTTGCATGCCCACCACCGCCTCGATGCTTGATCTGCGCAATTGTGCGGTCTACACGGCCCAGATGTTCGCTAACCTGGGTTGGTATGGTTTCGCTCCATCCGATACGTGCGCGGTCCGGAACGCCTATGCCAACGTCGGGCTCGGTTGGGGCGATGCCGACTGCGACGGCCAGGAGGACAATACTGATGCGGACACGGACGGCGACCTCACCTTCAACAATAACGATAACTGTCCCACCGTCTCCAACTGGGCCCAGTCCGATGTCGATGGCGACGGCGTAGGCGATGCCTGCGATCCCGATGTCGACGATGATGGCGACCTCAACGGCCAGGATAACTGCCCGTTCGTTGCCGACGCGGACCAGGCCGATTGGGACGGGGATGGCGTAGGCGATGTCTGCGAGGACAGCGACGTTGACGGCATCATGGACAACCTCGACAATTGCCGAGGCCAGGCCAATCCCGACCAGGCCGACCTGGACGGCGACGGCGTGGGGGATGCCTGCGATGTGGACGACGATGACGACGGCGACCCGGATACGGCGGACAACTGCCCGGCTACGCCGAACCCGGATCAGGCCGAGAGCGACGGCGACATCTGGGGAGATGCGTGCGACCTCTGCCCCGGCGTCAACAACAATGATAACAACGACCCGGACGGCGATGGCAAGGGAAACCCATGCGACGATGACGATGACAACGACGGCGTGCTCGATGGAGCGGACAACTGCCAGTACGTGCCGAACCCCAATCAGCTCGACCTCGACAATGATGGCGAAGGCATCGCCTGCGACCGAGACGAGTACAGCTTCCTCTACAATCTCCGGTACCGCGTGCAATACAAGCCCGACCAGGGGTGGGCGGAGATGCCGATGCCGGACCAGTGCATCATGTGCGGCACCATAGGCCAGACCGGCGCACAGTATTGGAACGAGGTGCGGGTCACGTACGGCGCACCCTTCTATGCGCGCATCGTCGATAGCAACGGCCTGGTTGTCGCGCATTCCAAGGCCAGCGCCCGGACCGCGCTGACCCAGGTGCTGCGCTTCCAGCCCGCGCCGTACGCATTCAAAGCAACCGCCGGCGGCGCCCATGCCTCAGCGGGCATGCCGGACACCGAACCAGCGGACCTCGACTACATGTTGGAGATTCTTCCGTCGCCGCTCGCCGATCCGATCATACCGCATGAGCTCAGCGTGGAGTTCGTGGAGGAGTTGAAGGGCATGGTGTACCTGCCGATGCTCTTAAGATAAGCCTGTCCGTGCGGTGGCCGGGCCGTCCCCCTGGCCACCGCACACCACCCGCTCCGGCAAAGACATTCACGTCGAGCGTGAAGACAGCCTGCGGCGCTGTACTACGTGGGGTGGCCAGAGGTGCCGCAGCACCTGGTGACCATGTCTCAGGCATTTTCGAGCAGCCGGCCTGCAATGCTACAATGACTTCATCCACTTGATCGCGAAGGATCACATGAACAACGAATCACCCATGGTTGTCGAT
>Ga0123333_10001993_pt1 | contig 21244 bp, 16 predicted proteins | sample BioC12SIPDNA_3_FD_89957 | JGI IMG/M metagenome (GOLD analysis project Ga0123333, IMG submission 89957) | Anaerobic biogas reactor microbial communites from Washington, USA - Biogas_R2_B C12 SIP DNA | ecosystem: Engineered > Bioreactor > Anaerobic > Unclassified | place: Washington, USA... | reverse complement strand
GATCCTCGGCCCGACCCTGGGCATCCCGCTGTTCCAGGAACAGGTGATGGAGCTGGTGATCCACGCCGGCTACACGCCGAGCGAAGCCGACAACCTGCGCCGCTCGATGGCCGCCTGGCGCCGCGGCGGCGACATGGAGCCGCACCGCGTGCGCATCCGCGAGCTGATGGAGGAGAAGGGCTACGCGAGCGAGTTCATCGACCAGATCTTCGAACAGATCAAGGGCTTCGGTTCCTACGGCTTCCCGCAGAGCCACGCCGCCTCGTTCGCCAAGCTGGTCTGGATCAGCAGCTGGCTCAAGCGCCACGAGCCGGCGGCCTTCGCCTGCGCCCTGCTCAACTCGCAGCCGATGGGCTTCTACTCGCCGGCGCAGATCGTGCAGGACGCGCGGCGCGGGCATCGGTCCGGGCGCCCGCCGGTGGAGGTGCGCCCGATCGATGTCGCCTGCAGCGACTGGGACTGCACGCTCGAGGGCGGGCATCCGCGGCGCGGCGTGGACGATGGCGGGCAGCCGGCGATCCGGCTCGGGCTGCGCATGGTGGCGGGCCTGTCGGAAGACATGGGCAAGGCGATCGTCGCATCGCGCATGGAGCGACCGTTCGCGAGCATCGCCGACCTGTGCCTGCGCGCCGGGCTGGACGCGAAGGCGCGCGGCGTGCTGGCCGAGGCCGGCGCGCTGTCCGCGCTGGCCGGGCACCGCCACGCCGCGCGCTGGGCGGTGGCGGGGATCGAGCGCCGGCGCCCGCTGCTGCCGGGCAGTCCGGAGGAGGACGCGGTGGACCTGCCGGCGCCGTCGCCCGGCGAGGAAGTGGTGTCGGATTACCGCAGCACCGGCCTGACCCTGGGCCCGCATCCGCTGTCGCTGCTGCGCGAGCGGCTGCGCAGGCGCCGCGTGCTCGATTCGCGCCAGCTGCGCGAACTGCCGCACGGGCGCGGCGCCTTCGTCGCCGGCATCGTCACCCAGCGCCAGCGGCCCGGCACCGCCAGGGGCACGATCTTCGTCACCCTCGAGGACGAGCACGGCATGGTCAACGTGGTGGTCTGGCCGCACGTGGCGCTGCGCCGGCGCAAGGCGCTGCTGTGCGCGCGGCTGCTGGGCGTGCGCGGGCGCTGGGAGCAGGTGGACGGCGTGTGCCACCTGATCGCGCGCGACCTGGAGGACATGACCCCGCTGCTCGGCGGCGTCCACCCCAGCTCGCGGGACTTCCACTGATGGGCGCGCTGCGCACCGCCTCGCTCGCCGGCGACCTGTTCGCGCCGCCGGTGCTGCAGCTGGTCGAGGACGCGCAGGGCGGGGCGCGCTACTGGCCGTCGGTGGTCGATCCCGATACCGCGCGGCGCTGGTTCGATGCGCTGGTCGAGGGCGCCGACTGGCGCAGCCTGCGCCGGCCGATGTACGACCGCGTGGTCGACGTGCCGCGGCTGCTGGCGTCGTACGCCATCGACGAGCTGCCGCCGCACCTGCCGCTGGCCGCGATCCACGAGGTGGTGCGGCGCCACGTGCCCGCGCCGTTCACCTCGATCGGCATGAACCTCTATCGCGACGGCAACGACAGCGTGGCCATGCATGGCGACAAGCTGCACCTGCTGGGCGAAGGCCATCCGGTGGCGGTGTTCTCGCTCGGCGCGCCGCGGCGGATGCTGATCCGCGCCAAACGCGACCACGCCGACCGCGTCGCCGTCGACCTGGTGCCCGGCAGCCTGCTGGCGATGAGCCACGTCATGCAGACCACCCACGAGCACGGCATCCCCAAGGTGCGGGAAGCCGGTCCGCGGATCAGCGTGGTGTTCCGGGCGCGCGGCCGGTGAGCCGCGCGCCCGGAGGCACGCGTCAGGCAGCCTGCTCCCGTTCGGCCAGCCACACCTGCCGGTACGACGGCCGGGCCGCGAAGTCCTGCAGCCAGCGCTGCACGTTGGCGTGGCGCGAAGCGTCCACGCCGCAGTAGGTGCTGTAGGTGACGACGGTGGCCACGACCAGGTCGGCCAGCGAGTAGTCGTCGCCGAGCAGGTACGGCGCCTTCGCCAGCTGCGCGTCGAGCCGGCCGAGCGCGGCGTCCAGCCGCAACAGCGCCTCGGCGGCGAGCGGCGGATGGTGCAGCGAGGCGTCCACGCGCGGGCTCTGCGAGAAGTTGAGCACGTTGATCAGCGCGCCGTAGCTCACGTAGGCCCAGGTGGTCCAGGACAGCGCAGCCAGGCGCTGCGGCGAGCCGGCCGCGGGCCACAGGCCGCGCTCGACGCCGTACCGGTCGCCGAGCCACTGCAGGATCGCCAGCGCCTCGTACAGCGCGGTGCCGTCGACCACGAGGGTCGGAACCACGCCGTGCGGATTGACCGCCAGGTACGCGGGCGACTTCTGCTCGCCCCTGGCCAGGTCGAACAGCACCAGTTCGAACTCGACCCCGAGTTCGACCAGGGCGTGGTGGACCGGGGTGGCGCTGGACATCGGTGCGGCGAACAGCTTCAGGGTCATGGCGTCGCTCCTTGGGGCTGGATCGGAAGGGAGCCCGGCGCTCCGGCCGGGCAGCACCAAGGTAGCCGGCCTTGCGGACAGTTCCGGTCCGCAAGCCGTGGCATCCTGCGCCCATGATCGAGACCTCCTCCCGCCTGCTGCGGCTGCTCGCCCTGCTCCAGTCGCGTCCGTTCTGGCGCGGCCGCGAGCTGGCCGAGCGCATGGATGTGACCGAACGCACCGTGCGCCGCGACATCGATCGCCTGCGCAGCCTCGGTTACCCGGTGGAGTCGAGCGCGGGCACCGCCGGCGGCTACCAGCTCGCCGCGGGCAGCAACCTGCCGCCGCTGCTGCTCGAGGACGACGAGGCGCTGGCGGTCTCGCTCGGGCTGCGCATGGCCACGGCCGGCACCGTGGTCGGCATGGAGGAGGCGGCGCTGCGCGCGCTGGCCAAGCTCGAGCAGGTGATGCCGGCGCGGCTGCGCACGCGGGTGCGCAACCTGCATGCGGCGGTGGTGCCGCTGGGCCCGGGCGGTCCGGGCATCCCGCATGCGCTGCTGGTGGCGCTGGCCAATGCCTGCCGCGCGCTGCAGTGCCTGCGCTTCGCCTACGAGGACCAGCAGGGACGCAGCAGCGAACGCGACGTGGAGCCGCATGCGCTGGTGTCCACCGGTTCGCGCTGGTACCTGCTGGCCTGGGACCGCGGCCGTGGCGACTGGCGGACCTTCCGCGTCGACCGCATCGGCGGCCTGCCGCACGCGCCTGGCGACCGCTTCCTGCCGCGCAAGGTGCCCGGCGGCGACGCGGCGGCCTTCGTGGCGCGCGCGATCACCACCCAGGGGCATGCGCTGCGCGCGCGGGTGGAACTGCATGCGCCGCTGGGGCGCATGCGCAGGTGCATCCCGCCGTCGGCCGGCAGGCTCACCCGCCTGGACGATGGCCGCTGCCTGCTGGAGACCGGCGCGCAGCGCCCCGACCTGCTCGCCTACCACCTGGTGATGCTGGACGTGCCGTTCGTGGTGCTCGAACCGGTGGAACTCGAGGAGCACCTGCAGGCGCTGGCGACGCGGCTGTCGCGTGCAGTGCGTGCGTCGCGCGGTCGACGCGCGAATCCGGTGCTTGCATGAGGCGTGGGCTCAGCCGGCGTGGTGGCGCACCCAGGCGAGGTAGGCGTCCATCCAGTCCTGCAGGAACTCGCGGCTGCCTTCGGCGATACCGCCGTCCCCGGTGAGCACGTCGTCGGCCTTGAGGAAGGCTTCGGGCTGGCCGAGCGTGGGCATGTCGAGGTAGGCGAGGATCGTGCGCAGGTGCTGCTGCGCCACCGCGGTGCCGATCGCGCCGATCGACACCCCGATGATCCCGGCCGGTTTGTCCGGGAACGCGCTGTCGCCGTAGGGCCGCGAGGCGTGGTCGAGCGCGTTCTTGAGCACGCCGGGGATCGAGCGGTTGTACTCGGGGGTGACGAACAGCAGGCCGTCGGCGTCGCGGATGCCCTGCTTGAGCCGCACCACGGGCGCGGGCGGGGAGTCGTCGTCGTCCTGGTTGTACAGCGGCAGGTCGTCGATGCGCAGGCGACGGAACTCCACGTCGCCGGGCGCGAGCGTCTGCAGCGCATCGGCCAGTCGCGCATTGAACGAATCCGCGCGCAGGCTGCCCACGATCACGGCGATGGTCAGGGACATGGTAGTTCCTCCTGGCGGCGTCACCCGGTCCGGGGAGGCCGGTGGTCGCGCCGGTCCAAGATGCGGCGGCGGGCGTGAACGCCACGTCTGGGCGGCCGCGAGGCGTTGTTACACCGGTCCCGGCGCGTGACGGCACGATTCCTGCAAAGTGTCCGTCGCCCCGGCGTCCATCCCCGCCCGCGCGACCCCGGCGGCGCGGGGATTCAAGGCGTGGCGCTTGGCGGCCGATCAAGCCCGTATGCACGAACCATCCGGACAGCCGCCGATGCCCGGTCCCGCGCGTGCGCGCCGGCACCGCCCGTGCCACCGCGCGCTTGCGCCGGCTGGCCGCGCTTGGCATGGTGGCCCGGTGTTGCGAGGAACGTGACCGTAATGGCAGACGACCTGCAGCTTCGGGGGGGAGGGTCGGCCGCAACCGTACGCCGCGTGGGGATCGCGGTGGGGCTGCTGCTGATGGCGGGTCTGGCGATGCTGCTCCAGCAGGACCGCCAGGCCCGGATCGACGCCGCGCACCGGCAGGCGCTCGCCGTGGCCACGGGCGTCGACAAGCTGCTGTACTACGGCCTGCGCAACCTCGAACGAGCGCTCAAGGGCATCGCCTCCGACGCGGCGACCTGGGCCACGGCCGCGCCCGAGCGGCGCGACGTGCTGCTCGCGGCCGCGATCGAAGGCGTGGCCGAGCGCCAGCCGGAACTGCACTCGATCGTGCTGGTCGACGCCGACGGCCGGGCCCTGACCGACGGCGAGGGCGATCCGGGGTTCGCGCGCTGGCGGGCGCAGGCGGGCGATGGCGATGGACTGCTGGTCGGGCCGCTGAGCGAGGACGGCGAGGGCGGCTGGTGGCTGAGCCTGGCCGTGCGCCACGAGCCGGGGCGGTGGCTGCTGGCCCGCCTGCGCACCACCGAACTGGCGCGCATGGTCGAGGGCCTCGACAGCGGGCCGGGAGGCCACGTCACCATCCTCGATGCCAGCGGCGTGCTGCTGACGCGGGCGCCGGCCAGCAGGACCGGCCCGTTCGTGGGGCAGCGCGCGCAGTTGCCGCCGCTCCTGGGCGACGGCGCCACGCAGGGACTGGCGCGCGGCACCAGTCCGTTCGACGGCGTGGAGCGCGCGCGCGGGTTCAGCACCACCAGCGGGTTCGACATGGTGGTGGTGGCCGGCATCAGCCTCGACCGGATCCTGGCCGGATGGCACCGGCTGGCGGTGATCGCGGCGATCCTGTCGCTGCTGTACTGGGTCGGCCTCGCCTACCTGGTGCGCCGGCTGGGGCAGGCCGAGCAGGCGCACGCGGAGCTGGTGGAGGAACTCGAGGCCCAGGCCGACTGGCTCGACCAGGCGCAGCGCGCCGCGCGCACCGGCGTCTGGCGCATCGAGGCCGATGGCGAGCACGGGCGCGTCTCCGCGCACACCGCGATGATGTACGGCCTGGCGCCGGAGGAGGCGGTATATCCGCTGGAGGAGATCTTCCGCCGCGTGCACGACGACGACCGCGAACGCGTGCAGGCCGAGTTCATGCGCGCGCGGGACACCGGGGCGCCCTACCTGTCCGAGCACCGCATCGTGCTGCCCGACGGTGGCGTGCGCTGGGTCACCGCGCGCGGTGGCCTGGCGGGCGGCGAAGGGCGCGGGGCGCCGCGTTTCACCGGCACCGTGGTCGACGTCACCGACCGCCACCAGGCGCGGGCGCGGGTGGCGCGCGCGGAAGCCCAGTTCCGCGCACTGTTCGAGCGCAATCCGTTGCCCTTCTGGGTGTTCGACGAAGAAACCCTGCGCTTCCTCGCGGTCAACGACGCCGCGGTCGCCGCGTACGGCTACAGCGTCGACGAGTTCCTGTCGATGACGATCCTCGACATCCGTCCCAAGGAAGAGGGCCGGCAGGCCGGCGAGGCGGTCCAGGCGCGCGCGCACCCGGCCGAGGCCGACGGCGTCTGGACCCACCAGCGCCGCGACGGCAGCCGCTTCAAGGCGCGCGTGTTCAGCAGCGGCATCGAGTTCAACGACCGCCCGGCGCGGCTGGTGCTGGCCGAGGACATCAGCGACCGCGTCGCCTACGAGCGCGAGCTGGCCTGGCGCGCCAGCCACGACCAGACCACTGGCCTGGCCACGGTGGCCGCGCTGACCGGCGAACTCGATGCGCTGTCGATCGACGACCGCCATGCCCGCTATGCGGTCGCCTTCGTGCGCCTGCGCGAGATGGAGCAGCTGGCACCGACCCTGGGCCAGCGCGTGAGCGACATGCTGCTGCGCGAGGTCGCCGTGCGGGTCGAGGCGCTGGGCCGGGAGTACGGCATGGCCGGCTACTGGCCGGGACAGTCGTTCGTGGTGGTGGCGCTCGAGCCGGCGCGCTTGCCGGCGCTGATGGAAGCGCTGGAGAAGATGGTCAACACACCGGTCGAGCTCGAGGGCGGCGCCCATCCGATCGAGGCGTCGATCGGCATCGCCGAGGGGCCGGAGCCCGGCGAGACCGCCGAGCAGGTGGTCGGGCACGCGGCGCTGGCCGCGATCCAGGCCTGGCAGGAACAGGTGCCCACCCTGGCCTACGACCGGGTCATGGCGGTGCAGGCGGCCGAGCGCCTGGTGCTGGCGCGGCGCATCCGCAGGGCGCTCGACCGCGAGGAATTCGAGCTGCACTACCAGCCGATCCAGCGCCTGTCGGACGGCCGCATCGTGGCGCTGGAGGCGCTGCTGCGCTGGCGCCAGGGCGAGGGCTACGTGCCGCCGGACCTGTTCATCCCGCTGGCGGAGGCGTCGGGCCTGATCGTGCCGATCGGGCGCTGGACCCTGGAGCAGGCGGCGCGCGCCCACGTGCGGCTGGCCGAGCGCGGCCTGGGCGACGTGGCGATCGCGGTGAACGTCTCGCCGGTCCAGTTGCTGGCCGACGACGTGCTGGGGGCGATCGGCGAACTGCGCGAACGCTATTCGGTGCCGCGCGGCGCGCTGCACGTGGAGCTGACCGAGAGCGTGCTGATGCGCAGGCCGCAGGTCGCGCGCATGCGCATGCTGGAGCTGCGCGTGGCCGGGGTGCGGATCTCGATCGACGACTTCGGCACCGGCTTCTCGAGCATGGCCTACCTGCGCAACCTGCCGCTGGACTACGTCAAGATCGACCGCGCCTTCGTGCGCGAGGTGCATATCGACCAGCGCAACGCGTCGATCTGCCGCGCCCTGATCTCGCTGGCGCGCGGCCTCGACCTGGGCACGATCGCCGAGGGCGTGGAATCGGCGGAGGAACTGGCCTGGCTGCGCGCCAACGGCTGCGACCAGGCCCAGGGCTACCACATCGGCCGCCCGGTGCCGCTGGAACAGGTGATCGGCCTGATCCAGGCCGCGGCCTGAGCCCGTGGCCCCGCGTGCGCCGGGCCCCGGGCGCCTCAGGCCCCCGCGGGCGCCTCCTCGTTCCATGCATCCACCGGGATGCAGGCGCAGAACACGTTCTTGTCGCCGTACACGTTGTCCACCCGCGCCACCGGCGGCCAGTACTTCTGCCGGCGCAGCACCGGCAGCGGGAACACCGCCAGCTCGCGCGGGTAGGCGTGGGTCCACTCGCCGGCGGTGGCCATGCTGGCGGTGTGCGGCGCGTTCTTGAGCGGGTTGTCCTCGCGGTCCAGGCGCCCGTCCTCGATCGCGCGGATCTCCTCGCGGATCTGGATCATCGCGTCGATGAAACGGTCCAGCTCGTGCAGCGACTCGCTCTCGGTCGGCTCGACCATCAGCGTGCCGGCCACCGGGAAGCTCAGCGTCGGGGCGTGGAAGCCGAAGTCGATCAGCCGCTTGGCCACGTCCTCGGCGGTGACGCCGGTGGCCTTCTCCAGCGGGCGCAGGTCGAGGATGCACTCGTGTGCCACCAGCCCGTTGCGGCCGCTGTAGAGCGTGCGGTAGTGCGGCGCCAGCCGCTTCGAGATGTAGTTGGCGCTGAGCAGCGCCACCTGGGTGGCCTTGCGCAGGCCGGCCGCGCCCATCATCGCGATGTACATCCAGCTGATCGGCAGGATCGACGCGCTGCCATGGGTGGCGGCCGAGACCTTGCCGACCGCGCCGCCCGCGTCCCTGTGGCCGCGCGGCAGGAACGGCGCCAGGTGCGCCTTGACCGCGCACGGGCCCACGCCCGGGCCGCCGCCGCCGTGCGGGATGCAGAACGTCTTGTGCAGGTTGAGGTGGGAGACGTCCGAGCCCCACTTGCCCGGCTTGGCCAGGCCGACCAGCGCGTTCATGTTGGCGCCGTCGGTGTACACCTGGCCGCCGTGGGCGTGGACGATCTCGCAGATCTCGACCACGTCCTCCTCGAACACGCCGTGGGTGGACGGGTAGGTCATCATGATCGCGGCCAGGTTGGCCGAGTGCTGCTCGGCCTTGGCGCGGATGTCCCCGACGTCGATGTTGCCGTTGGCGTCGCACTTGGTGACCACGACCTTCATGCCCGCCATCTGCGCGCTGGCCGGGTTGGTGCCGTGCGCGGACTCGGGAATCAGGCAGATGTTGCGGTGGCCCTCGCCGCGCGAGGCGTGGTAGGCGCGGATCGCGAGCAGCCCGGCGTACTCGCCCTGGGCGCCGGAGTTGGGCTGGAAGCTGACCGCGTCGTAGCCGGTGATCTCCACCAGCATCGCCTCCAGCGAGTCGATCAGCTCCTGGTAGCCGCGGGTCTGCGACGGCGGCGCCAGCGGGTGGATGTCCGCGAACCCGGGCCACGTGATCGGGATCATCTCCGCGGTGGCGTTGAGCTTCATCGTGCACGAGCCGAGCGGGATCATGGTCCGGTCCATGGCCAGGTCCTTGTCGGCCAGGCTGCGCATGTAGCGCAGCAGCTCGTGCTCGCTGTGATGGGTGTTGAACACCGGGTGCTGCAGGAACTTCGATTCGCGCAGCAGGTTCGCCGGCAACGCGTCGGGCGCCCCGGCGTCGATCGCGTCGATCGTCGAGTCGGCCAGGTCGGCGCCGAACACCTTGGCCAGCGCCGCCAGGTCGGTGCGGGTCACGGTCTCGTCGAGGCTGATCCCGACCCGGCCGGCGTCGATCTTGCGCAGGTTGATGCGCTGGTGGCTGGCGTAGGTGTGCACCTGCGCGGCGTCCACCCCGGTGACGTGCAGGGTGTCGAAGAAGCCCTCGTCCACCTGCACCCCGGCCCGGCGCAGGGCTTCGGCCAGGATCACGGCCTGGCGGTGCACGCGGCGCGCGATCCGCACCAGCCCGTCGGGGCCGTGGTAGACCGCGTACATCGAAGCCATCACCGCCAGCAGCACCTGCGCGGTGCAGATGTTGCTGGTGGCCTTCTCGCGGCGGATGTGCTGCTCGCGGGTCTGCAGGGTCAAACGGTAGGCCGGGTTGCCCTCGGCGTCCACCGACACCCCGATCAGGCGGCCGGGGATCGAGCGCTTGAACGCATCGCGGCAGGCCATGAACGCGGCATGCGGGCCGCCGAAGCCGAACGGCACGCCGAAGCGCTGGGTGTTGCCGACCACGATGTCGGCGCCCCATTCGCCCGGCGGCTTGAGCAGGGTGAGCGCGAGCAGGTCGGTGGCCACCGCGACCAGGCCGCCGCGCGCGTGCACGGCTTGCGCCACCGCCGCGTGGTCGCCGACGTGGCCCCAGGTGTCGGGGTACTGCAGCAGGACACCGAAACTGTCGACCGTGGCCGCGTCCGCGGCCGGGCCCACCACCAGCTCGATGCCGAGGCCGTCGGCGCGGGTGCGCACCACCTCCAGGGTCTGCGGGTGGACGTGGTCGGCGACGAAGAACACGTTCGACTTCGCCTTCGACGCGCGCCGGGCCAGGGCCATGGCCTCGCCGGCCGCGGTGGCCTCGTCCAGCAGCGAGGCGTTGGCGATGTCCATGCCGGTGAGGTCGGCGCACATCTGCTGGAAGTTGACCAGCGCCTCCATCCGGCCCTGGGAGATCTCCGCCTGATACGGGGTGTAGGCGGTGTACCAGGCGGGGTTTTCGAGGATGTTGCGCAGGATCACCGGCGGGGTGCGGGTGCCGTAGTAGCCTTGGCCGATGAAGCTGCGGAAGACGTCGTTCCTGCCCGCGATCGCGCGGATCCGGGCCAGCGCCTCTTCCTCCGACTGCGGGGCCGGCAGGTCGAGTCCGTCGCCGGACTTGATGCTGGCGGGCACGATGGCGGCGGTCATCGACTCGAGCGAGTCGTGGCCGACGACTTCGAGCATGCGCGCGATCTCGGCGTCGTCGGGGCCGATGTGGCGCTCGATGAAGGCGTCGTGGTGTTCGAGTTCGCGCAGGCTGGGCTTGGACATGGCAGGGCACCTGGGGTCGGGGACACGCGACCGCGCGCGCCATGGCGCAGGCGGTCCTTTGCGGTGGTGCCCCTCTGTCCTTCTGCCTGAGAGTTTGGAACCCCGCGGCGGGCCGCGCGGTTCGTGCCCCTTCGGCGCCGGTTCCGGCAATGCCGGGCGGTCTCTCCAGAGTGTTGGTCGCCTGCGGTGGTATCGGGCCTGAGCGATTACGGGCGTTTGCGCCTTCGGCAGCGCGGGCGGGCCCGCGCTTCTCCCACCGGAGCGGGGCGATTATAGCCCGGCGGCCGGGCGGGGCCGGCGCATGCGGGGCCTGGCCGCGAAGGTTGTTAACCTTGTCCGCCCCCCGCCGTCGCGGCCCCCTCGTGAGTTCCGCCGTGCTTCCTTCCGTCCAACCCGGCGCCCCCCGCAGGTGCCCGTCGCCGTGCCCCCGCCGTCGCGGCGCGCGCGTGGCCGCACGCCCGGGCCCTGCGCCTGCCGGAGGAGCTGGCCGGTGAGCGCGCGCGTCCCCGGCCTGCGCACGCTGGCGCTGCTGCTGGCGGGGCTGGCGATGTTCGGCCCGTTCTCGATCGACACCATCTTCCCCGCGTTCCCGGCGATGGGCGCGGACCTGGGCGCCGACAAGCTGGCGATGCAGCAGACGATCAGCGTCTACCTCGTCGCCTACGCGCTGATGAGCCTGGTCCACGGGCCGCTGTCGGACCTGCTCGGGCGGCGGCGGGTGATCCTGTCGGGGCTGGTGGTGTTCGCGCTGGCCTCCACCGGCTGCGCGCTGGCCACCGACATGCCCACGCTGCTCGCCTTCCGCGGCCTGCAGGGGCTGTCGGCGGGGGTGGGCCTGATCGTGGGCCGCGCCGTGATCCGTGACGTGCTGCACGGCGACGATGCGCAGCGCCTGATGAGCCAGGTGTCGATGATCTTCGGCGCGGCGCCGGCGATCGCGCCAATCATCGGCGGCTGGCTGCTGGGCTGGGGGCGCTGGCCGCTGATCTTCTGGTTCCTGGTCGGCTTCACCGTGCTGCTGTGGCTGGCCACCTGGCGCTGGCTGCCCGAGACCCTGCCGCCGCAGGCGCGGCTGGCGCCGTCGCCGCGCCGGCTGCTGCGCGACTACGCCTGGATCGCGCTCAATCCGCGCTTCCAGCGCCTGGCCGCGGCCGGTGCGTTCAACTTCGGCGCGCTGTTCCTGTATATCGCCTCGGCGCCGGCGTTCGTGCTCGACCTGATGCGGCTGGACGAGCGCAGCTTCGGCTGGTTCTTCATCCCGATGATCAGCGGAATGATGGTCGGCGCCTACGTCTCGGGACGCACCGCCGGCCGGGTGCGCGGCGCGCGGCTGGTGGAGATCGGCTTCGCCTGCAGCACCGTGGCCCTGCTGGGCAACATCGCCTACAGCGCGCTTGCCGCGCAGCCCGCGCTGCCGTGGGCGGTGCTGCCAATGGTCGCCAACGCGTTCGGCATCGCGCTGCTCTTCCCGATCGTGACCCTGGCCATCCTCGACATGTACCCGCGCCAGCGCGGTTCGGCCTCGTCGCTGCAGGCGTTCACCGGGCTGGTCCTCAACGCGGTGCTGGCCGGGGTGGTCTCGCCGCTGGTCAGCCACGATCCGGTGCTGCTGGCGGTGCCGGCGGCGGCGTTCGTGCTGCTGGGCTGGGGATTCTGGTGCTGGGAGGCGCGGCGCGGCGGCACCCCGCCGCCGGGGCAGGCGCCCGCGGCCGAGCTGGAGCCGACCGGACAGCTCTAGCCCGGCAGCGCCGGCAGGCCGTGTGCCGGCGCGTTCCGGCCGCGGGTCAGCGGCGCGGGTCGAGCGGGTGGGCGCCGTTGCGGCGCCGCGGTGCGGCCACGGGCGCCAGGTACTGTTCGATCCGCGGGAACACCAGGTCCAGGCGCGAGTACCAGTCGCGGTTCTGCGTGGCGGCGAGGTTGCCGCTGTTCGAGCACGCCGCGTATCCGCCGTACAGGCCGCCATGCAGCCGATAGCGGCCGTCGCCGCCGCGGACGAACAGGCCCGAACCGCTGCTGCCGCCCTCGGTGGTGCCCGACAGCCAGCCGACCGCGCGCATGCCCGGATCGTCGTCGGCCGGCACGTGGCGGCCGAGCGAGACCTTCTTGGCGTCGCCGGAGGGATGGTGGATCGCCACCACGTCCCCGCCCGTGGGCAGGCCGCCCGCGTCCCAGCCGGCGAAGGTGGCGCCCGCCGGCGCCGGGTTGCGCAGGCGCAGCAGCATCGCGTCGGTGCCTTCGTCCGCGAACAGCAGGTCGGCGCCGCCGCCCAGGGCGACGCGGCTGGCCGACGCGCCACTGCCGCAGGAAGTCGCCTCGTAGCGCCAGTAGGTCACCAGGCCCGCGGCCACGCGCGGCAAGTCCTGCGGGGGAATGCCGCCGGCATCGCCGGCGAAGCAGTGCCGGGCGCTGTAGAAGTACGGGACCTGGGTGGCCGGATCGGTGTCGTTGAGCAGGGTGCCGGTGCAGATGTAGGTGCCGTACGTCGAACCGTCGCTGCGGTAGAGGTTGAACACCATGTGTGCGACGGCGTCCTTGGCCTCGACGAAGCCGACGCCGAGTTCGCCGGCCCGGCAAGCGGTGTCGACGTTGCACGTGCCCGATTCGCCGATCTTCTCGAGGATCTTGAAGTCGCGCCGGCCGTTGGTGACCAGATGGACCAGTTCCGGGGCGGCCACCCGCAGCGCGGAGGCGTCCGCGCCGGTCGGGACGAACACCTCGACGGCCTGGGTCTCGCCGTCGGTCGCCGGGGTCCAGTAGAGGCCCTTGGGGTCGAGCGCGCGCAGCGCCTCGGCGGCCGGCACCCGGACGATGTCGCCCAGCGGCAGCTCCGAGCCGCGGATGCGCAGCTCGGCGCTGGCAGGCAGGCCGTGCAGCGACAGCCCGACCCGCAGGCCCATGGCCACCGGCGAGGTCACCTCGAAGTGCGCCACCCGGCCGCCGGGGACCAGGCGCCACTGCAGGTCCAGCGCGGCGGCCGTGCCCGCCGGAGCCGCGCGGCCCACGCCGATCTGCAGCGGGGCCGGACGGCGCGGGTCGCGGGCGCGGTTGGCGTCATCCAGCGCCACCAACCGCGCCAGCGGGACCTCCGGGTAGCGCACCCGCGTGGCCATTGGCGCATCGAAGGCGGGGTCGCGCCAGGCCAGCTTCGCCGGTGGCGCGGTCCGGCTGCGTTCGCCGTCCACCCGCGCCGGGCCGGCGGCCGGCGACGGGGCTGCGCAGGCGGCCAGGCAGAGCGCAAGCAGGAGTCTGGACATGGGGCCCCTTGGGCGGGACGCAGGTGGAAAAGGCGCCGGCTTGCGGGACGGACGCCGTCGCGCCCCGCGGCGGCGGGTCAGCCGTTCCCAGCCGGCGCCGGCGCGGGCGCCGGCACCTGCCAGCCGCAGGAACGGCCTTCGTTCTGCTGCCTGAGCCACTCCTGCAGCGGCGCGAAGTACTCGAGCACCGCCGAGGCGTCCATGGTCTCGCCGCCGGTCAGCTCCTTCAGCGTCTGCTGCCACGGCTGGCTGGCGCCCTTGGACAGCATCGCCCAGAACTTCTCGCCCGCGGCCTTGTTGCCGGCGAAGGTGCACTCGTACAGCGGGCCCTGGTGGCCGGCCGCGTCGCACAGCGCCTTGTAGAACTGGAACTGCAGCACGTGCGACAGGAAGTAGCGGGTGTAGGGGGTATTGCCCGGCACGTGGTACTTGGCGCCCGGGTCGAAGAACTCCTCGCCGCGCGGCGCCACCGGCGCCACGCCCTGGTACTTCGCCTTCAGCTCCCACCAGGCGGCGTTGTAGTTTTCCGGGGTGATCGAGCCGTCGAACACGCCCCAGCGCCAGCGATCGATCATCAGGCCGAAGGGCATGAACGCCACCTTGGCCAGGGCCATGCGCATCTGCGCGTTGACCAGCGCCTCCCGGCTGGGCCGCTGGTCGCCGACCAGACCGATCGACTTCAGGTAGGCCGGGGTCATGGCCAGCTCGATCGTGTCGCCGATCGCTTCGTGGAAGCCGTCGTGGGCGCCGCCCTGGAACAGCGGCGGCAGGTGGTTGTAGGCCAGGTAGTAGTACACGTGGCCCAGCTCGTGGTAGATGGTGAAGAAATCCTCTTCGTTGGGCTTGATGCACATCTTGGTGCGCACGTCCGGCGACTTGCCGTCCCCGCCACCCATGTTCATGTCCCAGGCGCTGGCGTGGCAGACCACGTCGCGGTCGCGCGGCTTGATGAACTGGGTTTTCTCCCAGTAGCTCTCCGGCAGCTTCGGCATGCCGAGCGAGACGTAGAACTCCTCGGCCTGGCGGGTCATGCGCTTCGCGTTCTCCAGCTGCGCGGCGCGCACCACCTCCACCCGGCGCTCGATGTCGATGAGGGCGCTTTCGCGCGACAGCTGGGCGTTGAGTTCGGCCTGGTAGCGGCGCTCCAGGGCCGCGCTCACGTCGAGCGCGCCGGCCTGCTGCTCGCCGTAGGGCGCCAGCACGTCCCACAGGTTGCCCCAGTCCTGCTGCCACATGTTGCCCATCAGGTGCGCCGGCAGCAGCCCGTCGACCGAGCCGCGGCCCGGGTACTGTGCTTCCAGCCGCGCGCGCGCGTAGCAGTGGAGCTGCTCGTACAGCGGCTTGACCTGGCCCCAGAGACGGTCGGTCTCGGCGGCGAGCTCGACCGGCGACATGTCGTAGCCCGAGCGCCACATCTCGCCGGCGTCGGCGTAGCCCAGCTCGCGCGCGCCCTCGTTCACCAGTTCCACGAAGCGCACGTAGTCCTGGCGCATCGGCCGCGAGATCGAATGCCAGCCCTGCCACGCGTCGAGCTGGGCCTCGTAGCTGCGGTCCTTGGCCAGCACGTCCTCCAGCGCGCCGAGCTGGCGGCAGCTGGACGGATCCTCCGGGTTGGAGCAGTAGGTGCCGGAGCCGTACATGCCCTCCATGCGGGTGGCGATGCGGGTCAGTTCGGCCAGCTTCTGCGGGTCGCGCGGCGCCGGCATCGCGGTGCCGAGCTTGAGCAGGTTGATCGCGCGCGCGGTCTCGGGCGACATCTCCTGGCCCTCGAACCGCCGCGCCTGCTCGATCCACGCGTTGAGCGAGGTCAGGAACTTCTCGTTGGCCTTCGCCGCGAGCAGCTGGCTGTCGTCGATGATGTAGGTGCTCGACAGCCACTGCGCGGCGGTCAGTTCCGGGTACATCGCCTTGAGTTCGGCGTTGACCCGGGCGATGAACTCGTCGGCGGTCTCGTCCTGCGGCGCGGCTTGCTGCGTGCCCGGCGCAGCCGTCTCCGCGGGCGTGGGTTCGCGCTTGCACGCGGACAGGGCGAGGCCGGCGCCGATGGCCAGCACGAGGATGAGGTGTCGGTGGTTCACGATCTGTTCCCGCAGGATGGGCGTTGCGCGCAGGCTAGGGCGCGCGTGGGGGCTCCGCAAGTGCGGCCGGTCGCCGGCCGGCGGCGGTGGCGTGCTCGCCGCGCGGCAACAGCAGGCGGCGCCCCGCGTCCACCAGCCCGCGCGCCTGCAGCCAGGCCCAGGCCGCGTCGGCGTCGCGCTCGAAGTAGGCGCGCGCGCTGCCCAGGCGGAAGGTGTAGCCCCAGGCGTCCATGTCGGCGAGCACGCGGTCGCCGCCCACGCCGGGCAGCGCGTCGCCGAGCAGCACCTGCAGCACGCACACCGCGTCCTCCTCGGCCACCGAGTCGGTGGCGTCGGTGTGCACGGCCGCGCGCCGCTCGGGCGGCAGCACGACCAGGTGGCAGGCCTCGTGCAGCAGCGAGTGCACGGGCGTGTCGCCGCGGGCGTGGACCACGTGGCCGATGATCCCCGCCTCCGGCTCGCCCCAGTAGCTGCCCGGGATCGGCGCGCCGTCGGCGACCCGCCGCAGCTCCAGCCCGAAGCGCGCGAGCAGGGCCGCGACGTCGGCTTCGGCGATGTCCCGCAGCAGCAGGACGGCATGCGGGGCGGCGGGGGCGGGCGGGTGCATCGGGGCCTGTGGGCGGGGGCACGGACCGTGGCGCGTGGCCCGGTCCCCCGTGGGAACTCCCCGCGGCGCGGGGGGCGGACTGCGCGGCGCGGGCCGCGTCAGGCGGTGGCGGGGCGGTCTTCGGGCAACGCCACCGAGATGTCGAGCACGTCGTGTTCGCCGTCCTTGACCAGGTCGACCTTGACCGCGTCCACGTCCACGCTCACGTACTTGCGGATCACCTCCAGCAGCTCGCGCTGCAGCAGGGGCAGGTAGTCGGGGGCGCCGCGGCTGGTGCGCTCCTGCGCCACGATGATGCGCAGGCGGTCCTTGGCGATCGCCGCCGAGTTCTGCCTCGGCTTGAGGAAATCGAACAGTCCCATCGTCAACCTCCGAAGAGCTTGCTGAAGAAGCCCTTCTTCTCGGCCTGGGTGAATCGCATCGGCCGGTCTTCGCCGAGCAGTCGCGCAACCGCGTCGTCGTAGGCCTGGCCGGCGCTGGACTCGGCCGCCAGGATCACGGGCTCGCCCTTGTTGGAGGCGTCGAGCACGTCGCTCGATTCGGGGATCACGCCGAGCGTCTTGATGCCCAGCACCTCCTCGACGTCGGCGATCGACAGCATCTCGCCCTTCTCCACCCGGTCGGGGTTGTAGCGGGTGAGCAGCAGGTGCTCCCGGACGCGCTCGCCGGCCTCGGCCTTGCGGGTCTTGGAGGCGAGCAGGCCGAGGATGCGGTCGGAGTCGCGCACCGAGGACACCTCGGGGTTGACCACCACGATCGCCTGGTCGGCGAAGTACATGGCCAGGAACGCGCCCTTCTCGATCCCGGCCGGGGAGTCGCAAAGGATGTACTCGAAGCCGTCGTCGGCCAGGTCCTTGAGCACCTTCTCCACGCCTTCCCTGGTCAGCGCGTCCTTGTCGCGGGTCTGCGAGGCGGCCAGCACGAACAGGTTGTCGAAGCGCTTGTCCTTGATCAGCGCCTGCCGCAGCGACGCCTCGCCCTGGACGACGTTGACGAAGTCGTACACCACGCGGCGTTCGCAGCCCATGATGAGGTCGAGGTTGCGCAGGCCGACGTCGAAGTCGATGACCACGACCTTCTTGCCGCGACGCGCGAGGCCGTTGGCCAGGCTGGCGCTGCTGGTGGTCTTGCCAACGCCTCCCTTGCCCGAGGTGACCACGATGATTTCTGCCAAAACACGTCTCCTGTGTGGGCCGCCGTCAGTCGAGTGCGGCGATCTTGAGTTCTTCGTTCTCCAGCCAGACCTGCACCGGCTTGCCGTGCAGCTCCTTCGGGATATCTTCCAGCACTTTGTAGTGCCCGGCCACGGCGACCAGTTCGGCGTGGAAGGCGCGGCAGAAGATGCGCGCCGTGGCGTTGCCCTGGGCGCCGGCCAGCGCGCGCCCGCGCAGCGGGCCGTAGATGTGGATCGAGCCGTCGGCGATCACTTCCGCGCCGGCGCCTACCTGGGAGAGCACGGTCAGGTCCCGGTTCTCGGCGTACAGCTGCTGGCCCGAGCGCACCGGGGCGGCCTGGACCAGGCCCGGGGCGGACACGGCCCGCGCGGGCGGCGGCGCCGGCGGGGGTTCGGCCGCCTGCCGGGGAGGCGGCGCCGGCCGGGCGGCCGTCTCGGTGGCTCCTGCGACGGGCTCGTACTGGGCCCGGAACTTGGCCAGCAACGGCAGCCCGAGCTCGACCGCCAGGGCCTCGTTGTCGCTGCTGCCCCAGGCCAGCGCCACCGGCAGCACGCCGGCGCCGCGCAGCGCCTCGATCAGCGACCGGGCGGTGGCCGCGTCCGGGGTCGCCGGCAGGCCGCCGAAGTCCAGGATCACCGCCGCGCGCGCGAACAGCCGCGGCGCGCGCTCCACCCGTTCGCGCATTTCGGCCGCCAGGCGTGCGACGTCGAGGGTGCGCACGCGCAGGTTGGCGATCCCGACCTGGCCGATCTTGAGTTCGCCGGCCTGCTCGAAATCCATCGCCGCGCTCATGCGTTCGCCACCGCGGCCGGCACGCGGGGGCGCGAGATCCAGGGCACGTCGGGCAGGTCGTCGCCGTAGGTATCGCGTACCCAGGGGTAGCTGCACATGTCCTTGGCCATCATCGAGGCGCGGATCCCGTTCTCGGGCATCACGTGCTGGCCGATCTCGTGGAAGCCGAAGCTGCCATGGAACAGGCGCACCGGATCGGCGTCGTGCTCGAGGAACACCTCGCAGGTGAGCAGCGGGTAGCGCAGCTCGGCGTGGCTCTGGGCGTCGGCGTAGAAGGCGCGGCCCACGCCGCCGCCGCGGCGGCGGCTGCTGACCACGATCCGGTCGATGTAGAAGAACCGCTCGCAGTGGGCGCGGAACCAGTGGAAGTTGCTGCTGTCGTGGTCGGCGTCCGAGCCCATGCCCACGAGGAACCCGGCCAGGGTTCCGTCGCGCTCGGCGACGCGGAAGTATTCGGCGCTGTCGTAGAACTTGCGGATGCGCGCCGCATCCAGCGGCAGGATCGTCGGGCCGGCGGCGTTGTTGAGGGCGAGGATTGAATCCAGCTCGTGCTCCTGCACGTCGCGGATGACGATCGACATTCCAGACTCCAGAAGACTGCGGGTGCTCGGGCGTGGCGGGGGGGGCCGCGGGCACCGGGGCGCCGGGTGCGCGCCGGCCCGCCGCTTCGCCGCCTGGCGAGCCCGGCGCGCCGGCAGCGCCTCGCGGCGCGGGAATGCCCGCCGGCGCCGCCGAACCGACGACGGCGCGAACGCCGTGCGACGGCCATGCGGCACCGGTCGCGATTATCGCACGGCCCCCGCCGGGCCGCGACCGCGCCCGCCGCCGGGCGCATGACTTGTTGGGGGCGCCGCGGCGCCCGAATGCGCCTACCATGGCGCCATGCTGTCGCGCCTGGACCACGCCCGCCTGCTGCGCTACGCCGGCCTGTTCACCTGGGCGGTGATCGTGCTGCCGCTGTGGCTGATCTCGCGGCCGGTGGAGGACGGCGAGGCGGCCAGCATCGGCGCCGGCTGGCCGGCCTGGATCGCCTGGGCGATCTTCGGCTTCGGCTTCGCCTGGCTCAGCCGCGCGCTCGACTCGCGCCGGGTCAACCTGGCCGACTACGTCCTGCTGGCGCTGATGATCGGCTCGGCGGTGGCCCTGAGCTACTACAGCAACAGCGGCCTGGGCGTGCTGCTGCTGATGGTGGCGGCCTGCGTGCTGCCCTGGCTGCTGCCGCTGCCGGCGAGCATCGCGGTCCTGGTCCTGAGCGAGATCGTGGTGATCCCGGTCTATACCCGGGCGCTGGGCTTCATGTGGTTCGAGGCGGTGATGCAGTCGGTGCTGTACGCCGGCTTCACCTGCTTCGTGTTCGCCACCGGCTACGTGGCCCGGCAGCAGGTGCTGGCCCGGGACGAGCAACGGCGGCTGAATGCCGAGCTCCGGGCCACCCGGGCCCTGCTGGCCGAGAGCGTGCGGGTCAACGAGCGGACGCGCATTTCGCGCGAGCTGCATGACCTGCTCGGCCACCACCTGACCGCCCTGAGCCTGAACCTGGAGGTCGCCCACCACCTGGTCAGCGGCCAGGCCCAGGAGCACGTCACCCAGGCCCACACCCTGGCCAAGCTGCTGCTGAGCGACGTGCGCGAGGCGGTGAGCCGGCTGCGCGAGGACGACGCCATCGACATGCGCGCCACCCTGCTGCCGCTGGCCGACAACGTGCCCGGGCTGCGGATCGACATGGACATGCCGCTCACCTTCCTGGTCGACGACCCGGAGCGGGCCCACGTCCTGCTGCGCTGCACACAGGAAATCATCACCAACGCCGTGCGCCACGCCGAGGCCACCCTGCTGCGGCTGCGCTACAGTTTCGACGGCGACGCCGTGACCCTGGAGGCGCGCGACGACGGCCGTGGGGCCGAGGTCGCGGTTGCCGGCAATGGCCTGCGCGGCATGCGCGAGCGGCTGGCGGCGTACGGTGGCGTGCTGGAGATCGAGACCGCGCCCGGCAGCGGCTTCACCGTGCGCCTGCGGCTGCCGATGGACGGTGCGGTGCTGGCGCACGACGAAGGCGCCGACGCCGACGCCGGTCCGGCCACCGCGCCGCCCCAGGATCGCGCCCCCGGCGAGGGCGGCGCCCCCCGACACCATCCGCTGGAGGTCCCATGATCCGTGTCTGCCTGGTCGACGACCAGACCCTCGTAAGGCAGGGCATCCGCTCGCTGCTGGCGCTCGACGACGGCATCGAGGTCGTCGCCGAGGCCGGCGACGGCAAGCAGGCGGTGGAACTGATCCCCGAGGTGCGCCCCGACGTGGTGCTGATGGACATGCGGATGCCGGTGATGTCCGGGCTGGAGGCGCTGCAGGCGCTCTCGCGCGCCGGCCAGCTGCCGCCGACCATCATCCTGACCACCTTCGACGACGACCAGCTGGTGCTGGCCGGCATGAAGGCCGGCGCCCGCGGCTACCTGCTCAAGGATGTGTCGCTCGAGCAGCTGGTCGGCGCGATCCGGACCGTGGCCGCCGGCGGCTCGCTGGTGCAGCCGGCGGTGACCCAGCGCCTGCTTTCGGGCCTGGAGCACATGCGCAACGAGTTCGTCAGCCTCGACCGCCCCGACCCGCTGACCGACCGCGAGACCGAAATCCTGCGCCTGATGGCGGGGGGCTTCTCCAACAAGGAGATCGCCAACTCCCTGGGCGTGGCCGAGGGCACGATCAAGAACCACGTCTCGAACATCCTCAGCAAGCTCGGCGTGCGCGACCGCACCCGCGCGGTGCTCAAGGCCTTCGAGCTGCAGCTGGTCTGAGCCCCGGAAACGCGAATCCGGGCATGACTCGCGTCAGGATGTCTTGCTACGATTAGGGGTCTGCGCCCCCGGCTCCCGGCCGGCCGGGCGGCACCTGGAGAACCTGAATGACCCGCATCATCGAGATCCTGATTTCGCTCGCGATCGTACTCGCGCTGTTCCTGCTGGTC
>Ga0123333_10001992_pt1 | contig 21247 bp, 17 predicted proteins | sample BioC12SIPDNA_3_FD_89957 | JGI IMG/M metagenome (GOLD analysis project Ga0123333, IMG submission 89957) | Anaerobic biogas reactor microbial communites from Washington, USA - Biogas_R2_B C12 SIP DNA | ecosystem: Engineered > Bioreactor > Anaerobic > Unclassified | place: Washington, USA... | reverse complement strand
TACGCTTACGTGCGCAAGTCGAACTACCTGCTGCCGGCGCTGATCGTGCCCCTGCTGCGCGACGCCGCCGCCGGACGCAGCTTCATCGACCCGGAAGTAGAGGCGCGCGTGCAGGAGGTGCGGCATAAGGACGAGCAGTCGCCGATGGCCCTGCTGGAGCCGAACGAACAGCAGGTCGCGCGGATGCTGGCCCAGGGGTTGAGCAACGAACAGATCGCGGCGCGCATGGGCTTTCGCGACAAGCGCACGATCAGCCGGATCAACGGGCAGATTTACACGGCGTGGGGGCTGAACGAGACGGCGACTGACGAGAAGGTGGCGCGCACGCGAGCGGCGATCATCGTGCGCGCCGGCCGGCTGATTCAGTGGGATGAAGCGGGCGAGCCCTGGGTGCTGGACGAGCGCGGAGAGTGGGCGCCGTGGGCGGAGTAGGGGCGTGAGCGGCCTCTTCTGGCTGGACTGGGCCACCGTCGCCGTCTCGCTGGCCAACGCGATTCTGCTCCTGTGGCTGGGGGCGACGGTGCTGCTGAACGCCGACCGCCGGGCCTGGGGGATCTGGCTTGCAGGCGGGGGAATGCTCGTCGGGGGCGCGTTTTTTGTCAGCCACACCGCCTTTCTCTCCCTGGACTTCGGCCAGCTAACACGCGCGGCCCGCTTCTGGTGGTATGGGGCGCTGCTGCCGGCTGTGGCGATGCCGCTGTTCTGGTATCTGGCGATGATCTGGTATGCCGGGTATGGCAGCTCGCCGCAGAGCGCGTGGACGCGGCGCAGGCGGCGCTGGCTGTGGCTGCTGCTGCTGGCAGTGGCGGCGGGCATCGTGTCGGCCATCATCTATCTCAATCCGTTTCCAGAGACCCTCTCGCTGTTGCCGCTGCGCTTCGCCATCTACGAGCTGGGCGGCGCGACGCTGCTGGGCGCAGGCTATGCCGTCTACCTGGCCCTGTGTATCGGCCTGTCGCTGGAGGCACTGCTGCGCCCCGGCCCCACCGAGCGTATCATGGGCGATCTCGCCCGGCAGCGTGCCCGTCCCTGGCTGGTGGCGGCGACGCTGCTCTTCCTGCTGGTCAGCCTGCTGGTCATCGGCGGGCTATCGTGGATGCTGCTGGTGGTGCGCACGCCCGACGGCGTTTACCTGCTGTCGCAAAACGTGCTGGCAACGCTGGCCTGGCTCGACCTGGTGACCAGCCTGCTCATCACCACCGCGGTGGTGCTGCTGGGGCAGGCGGTCGTCTCCTACGAGATCTTCACGGGCAAGACGCTGCCGCGACGGGGCCTGCGGCGGCAGTGGCAGCGCGCCCTGCTGCTCGCCGTGGGCTACGGGCTGCTCGTCGGCCTGACGCTGACGGCCGGGCTGCGGCCTGTCTACGGCGTGCTGCTCTCGGCCGTGCTGATGACCGTCTTTTTCGCCATGCTGGTCTGGGTAAGTTACCGCGAGCGGGAACGGACGATTGCCGCGCTGCGCCCCTTCGTCAGCAGCCAGCAGCTCTACGACCAGTTGCTGGCGCCGGAAAAGGGGGAGCGCGCGCCTCTGACACACCCGCCGGAGCTGGATGCCACGGCGCCCTTTGCCGCGCTCTGCCGCCATGTCCTGGGCGCGCGCTGCGGCTATCTGGTGGCGCTGGGGCCGCTGGCGCCGCTTGCCGGGCCGCCGCTGGCTTATCCGGCGGCCCAACCGCTGCCGCCGCTGGACGCAGTCATCCGCCAGCTTGCCTCTCCAGAGATACTGCGTGTCCCGCTGGACCCGGCCGTTTACGCGGGGGCGACGTGGGCTATCTCTCTGTGGGGCGAGCGCGGGCAGATCGGCCTGCTCCTGCTGGGGGATAAGGCCGACGGCGGGCTCTACACGCAGGAGGAGATGGAGATTGCCCGGGCCAGCGGGGAACGGCTGATTGACCTGCAGGCCGGGGCGGAGATGGGCCGGCGGCTGCTGGCCCTGCAGCGCGAGCGGCTGGCAGCGACGCAGGTCGCCGACCGGCGCACGCGCCGCATGTTGCACGACGACGTGCTGCCCCAGCTACACGCCGCGCTGCTGGCGCTGGAGGCCGGCGGGGAAGGGCGCGAAACGGCGACGGCGCTGATCAGCGAGGCGCACCGGCAGGTATCCAACCTGTTGCGGGACGTGCCGCCGGTGATTACACCGGAGGTGGCCCGGCTGGGCGTGCTGGGGGCGCTGGAAGAGGCGCTGGCTGAGCTTGAACAGGCCTTCGACGACGTGGTCTGGGAGGTAGAGCCGGGGGCGGCGGAGCGGCTGCGCGCCTTACCGCCCCTGACGGCGGAGGTCCTCTTTTACGCCGCGCGCGAGGTGCTGCGTAACGCCGCCCGGCACGGACGTGGCGAAGGGAGTGAGGCGCTGCGGCTGCGACTGCAGGCGGTCGAAAGCGCGCGGGCTGTGGCGCTGGTCATCGAGGATGACGGTGTGGGGCTCGAGCCTGCCGGGGTAAACGGCCGGGGCCTGGCGCTGCACAGCACGATGCTGGCGGTCGTCGGCGGCACGCTGGCGGTGGAAAGCGGCGCCGGGCGCGGCACGCGCGTCAGATTGGAGGTGGGGGCAGACGAAAGAGCGGGAAGCGGCGAGGCGCCTTAACGCGGGTCATGGGCGCGCTGCCGTGGAGCGGGCAGGCGCCTGCGAGACAGTGAGGGGAGAAGGGAAGGTGAGGGAAGGTCGGGCCGATCAGTCTCCATAGGCGTGGGCCGCAGGCGCGTAGCCGTAGGCCGTCTCATCTTCCTGTGCGTGGCTCATGCGCGAAGAGGCGACGCAGGCGGCGACGATCAGTAACGCGGAGGTGAACATCAGACCGAGGAGAACAATGAGAACCACAACCATGAACCTAAACCCTTCCCTCTATGCAATGGTGTTTGCTTCACGACCTGCAATAAGTATAGTGAAAAGTAAGGGGAAGGTCGTTAGTACATAGGTCACTGACTTTTCGTGTCAGATGTAATCTCTTCTGCGCTCCAGAGAGTCTGACGCATAGGAAGGTTACGGCTGAGAACAAAAAGGGCCGGCGGTGGGAAGATCGCCGGCCCTTTTTCGTGGCAGCCCGGAGCGACTATTCGATTGCCTGGCAGGCCGAGTCGCCTGGTGTTGCCATCGCGCAAACGCACCTGCCGTTACGGCAGCCTTACCGTCACCGGCATGACCGTACCGTACGGTACGGGCGCGCTCTCCAGGAGCAAGTCAATCCACAACTCGCCCGCGGCGGTGGTGACCACCTTGCTGCCCCGGTCGAGACAATAGAATATCTCGCCGCCGGGCAGCTCGACCGTTGCTCCGAAGGGCAGCTCTGGAGGGCAGGCCGCCGCCCGCCCTACCCATTCCTCCCACGGCAGCCCGCTGGCCATCCTGGAGATGCACTTGCCGCCGACAAACTGGGCGCAGTTGACGCCGCCCAACGGAGGCCAGTAGTGGCTGATCTTAGCCATGCGCTGCACCCCCTCCGGCATTGCCGGAGCGACGTCAACTGTCTCCGCGACGGGAGCTACCGGCGCATCTTCCAGAGCGCCGGTCCCGCTCAGAGCAGGCGCCGGTTTGATGGCGATAAGCCCGGAGACGATGACGGCAATGGCGAGCAGAATCAGCGCCATCCGCTGCAGGCTGGGAACGCCGGTAGGCCGGCCCGGCGCAGGCAGCGCCGGGCCGGCGATAAAGTAATTGTCAAAGGGAGAAATCCACTGCGCCACCGGCTAATCCTCCCTTACTCGTCTTCGCCTGCCGCGGAAAAGACCGCCGGCACGGGCTCAGGGCGAGAAAGCCGCTGGCTCCGGCGCTCGTCTGCCGTCATGCCTGCGGCTCCCACGACCGCCGGCTCTTCCCGCCGCAAGCGGCGGAAGATAGCCGGTACGTGATCCGGCTCCCGCACCGGGCGCAGGCCTGCCGGGAGAGGCGTGGGCCGTGGCAGGGACGCGCGCCGCGGCTGGCCCTGGGCCAGCGCGGGACGCGACGTGATCTGCCGGGCCTGGCGCTTCGTCTGCGCGCGCCGCAGGTTCGCGAAGTCGAACATCCAGTTACCGGCGACGGTGAAGGCGCCGATGAACAGGATGCGCGTCAGCCAGACGAGCACGGCGACAAAGACCGGCACGACTTCCAGCAGCTGCTGCCGGGAGAGGACCTCGTTGCCCAGATCATGGTTAAGCAGGGTGAGCGATACAGCCCACCAGGTCATCAGGGCGTTCATCGTCGCGCCAAGCAGCCAGGCGCCCATCAAGTACCAGACGCCGACCGGCGTGGGGGCGTCTTCCTCTTCAGGCAGGAAGAAGCGCACCAGACCGGCAAAGTCAATGGCGCAGAAAGCGATCGCCAGAACCGTGGCCCAACGCAGCCCGGCAAAGGTGACGCCGCCCAGTAGATTGTCCAACGCATAGCGCGTTGTATCGAAGTTGAAGATCTCAAACGCAACTAGCGCCATCAGAAACAGGAGGCCGATGACCATTTGCCCGGAAAGGGACAGATGCAGGCCATCGTCTGCCTGCTGTCGCTGCTCGTTTGTCAGAAACTTTACAGCCACCGTCTATACCTCCTCTACAGGAATGGGCCGGCGCCGGGCGCCAACCCTGAAAAGCACCTCTTCAATTCCTCAGTTGCCCCGCGGGGAAGAAACGGACCTATTTAGAACAGATGTTCTAGAACAAGTGTTCTTATTATAAGCGATTTTGCCGCCAGGTCAAAGCCTATTTTTGCCTTCTCTTAACCCGGCCTCACGCCTGGGACGGCGGCACAGGGCCGGTGTCATGACCGTCTCAATTTTCAGGCAATAGCCGGGGAGAGTATCGGCAAAAGGCTCCGCATCCCACCGCCAGGACCCTTGTTTATTTGAGAAAAAAGGTATAGCCGAAGGAGGTGAATAGAGGATAAGGGCAAGGGGAATAGAACATTAAAAAGTCTATTCTCCCCAGAGGTAGAGGGGTAAATGTTAAAGGATTCAGCTCAGCTCGTGCGGCCCGCCTCCCGCTCCTGGAAAAAGTCCGCGACGATGGGGGCGACGTCAAGCGAACGGATGGCGTCGAGGGCAACTTCCAGCGCCCCTTCGTGGCACAGGCCGCTTATGCTGGCGTCTTCGTAGCGCGTGGCAGCCAGCCGGAAGCAGGCATCGCGCACGGCGCGGGCGACGGCTTCGGCCAGATCCTGTTGTTCGTCCATAAGATCACCCTGGGGTAGCTACCCTTCACACAACGGGTAGCTACCCCAGGAAGTATAACAGATGTGGGCAGCCGGTACAGGCCAACCGGTAACCGGTAATGGAGTGCCGTGCTTACTCGGCCGGACCCTCGTGGAAGATGGCCGGCTGTTCGTCGCCCTCGACAATCAGGAGCGCTGCCAGGCCACGTTCGGAGCGGCTGAGGGCATGGTCTACGAGCACGTAGTGGCCCGGCACCTCGACCGTAAACTCGACCACCGTAGCGCCGCCCGGCGGCACCGGCACCGTCTGAACGTCGGTCACCGGCCCGCTGGTTACGGAGCCCAGGTTGTAGACGCGGTCAAAGATCTCGCCGATGACGTGGAAGGAGGATGTCTTGTTGGGCCCGCCGACGCCGAAGAAGATACGCACCGTCTCGCCGACTTCGGCCCGCATCGCATTCTCCTCCAGCGTCAGGCCGCCGGCAGCGCCGTTGAAGACGAAGTATTCCGGCGTTTCGTGGCTCATCTTCTCCGGGTCGAAGGTGAGCAGGCCGGTGCTGCCATAAGGCTCGGCCGTGTACATCTCGCCCTGCATCACGTAGAACTCGCGATCGACAGGCGGCAGGCCCCCTTCCGGTTCGACGACGATCAGGCCGTACATGCCGTTGGTAATGTGGTGCGGCACGCTCGGCGTGGCGCAGTGATAGACGTAGACGCCGGGATTACGCGCCTCGAAGGTGAAGACGCGCTCTTCGCCGGGCGGGGTCTGGGTCAGACCGCCGCCGCCGTGCGGTCCGTTCACAGCGTGCAGGTCGATGGAATGGGCGAACTCGCTACCGTCCTCGTTCTGTACGCGCAGCTCGACAGTGTCACCTTCACGCACGCGCAGCATCGGGCCGGGCACGGTGCCGTCGAAAGTGAAGTAGTTATAGGTGGCGCCGTCGGCCAGCTGCCCTTCCATCTCCACAGCCGTCAGAGTCACCTGCACCAGCTCGGGCCCGCGCTCGCCGATCGGGGCGGGTAGGTCAGCCGGCCGGTGGACAATGTCGGCCCCTCCGGTCTCGGCAACCGGCTCGCCGACCCGGATGATGCCTTCCATCCCAGCCTGCCGGTGACCCGGCACGGAGCAGAAGTAGGCAAATTCGCCGGCCTCGCCAACCGTAAAGGTAATGGTCGCCGAGCTATCTTTGGCCGATAGCTCGCCGGTCGTGACGCCGAATGCATCCACGGTCAGGTCGTGAGCCATCCCGTCGCCGTTGATCAGGGTGATCGTCACGGTGTCGCCGGGCTCTGCTGCCAGCGTGGGATTAACCACGCCGTCGATGTCGCCGCCCACGCCGACGAAGGCCAGCCCGTGTTCCATAGAGGTGCGCAGCGTAAACTCGACGTCGCCGCCGAGATCGGCAGCCTCTGGCTCTGGCTCCTCGGGCAAAGCGCAGCCGACAAGGACCAGCAGAAGCAAACCAAAAAGCACCCCAAAGCGCAGCCAACGCCGGCCGGGAATTGTTCTCAAAACAGACATCTATACGGCACTCCTTTTTCCGGGCAGCACAGACCGCTGCCCAACCGTCACGATCATAGATCGATCTCCGGCGCAGGGACTTGATCTGGATCAAGCCCTGCGCCGGATTCAGCTATTTCTCACTTTGTGAAAAAGGGAACGCTTGCGCTAGGCGCGCAGCAGGCGCATGCCGTTGAGGATAACCACGAGCACCGACGCTTCGTGAACCAGCATGCCGCCGGCCATGTGGACCTCGCCCAGCAACACGCCGGCAAGGAGCAGGCCGACGGTGGCGAGGGCAATCGCCACGTTCTGGTGGATGTTACGCAGCGTCGCGTGGGATAGGCTGATGGCTTCCGGAAGCTTGAGCAGGTCGTCGGACATCAGCGCGACGTCAGCCGTTTCCAGGGCGATGTCGGTGCCCGCCGCACCCATGGCGATGCCGATGTCGGCCGCGGCCAGGGCCGGCGCGTCATTGATGCCGTCGCCGACCATAGCCACGACGTGCCCCTTGCTCTGTAGGCGGCGAATGGCCTCCAGCTTCTCTTCCGGCAGCAGTCCGGCGTGGACGTTAGTGATGCCGGTCTGATGGGCGATGGCTTCGGCCGTGCGCCGGTTGTCGCCCGTGAGCATGGCGATCTCCTTCACGCCCGAGGCGCGCAGCCGGCGAACCATTTCCGCCGCGTCCGGCCGGACGGTATCGGCGATGCCCAGGACGCCGATAACTTCCCGGCCCACACTGACGAGCACGGCGGTCTTGCCTTCGTCCTGCAGGCGTTGCCGCTCCGTCTCGGCCCGTTGCGTTGCGCGAATCTCCAGCCGCTCCAGGAGCGCCGGCGTGCCGACGGCAATCGTCTGCCCGCCGTACCCGGCGATCACCCCCTGACCGGTGAAGGTCTCGAAATGGTCGGCGTCGGAGAGGCCGGGCAGGTCGCCAGCAGCCTCGACAATGGAGGCCGCCAGTGGATGCTCCGAGCCGGCCTCGGCAATCGCCGCCCAGCGCAGCACGTCCTGCTCCTGTGCGCTCCAGCGAGAGTCGCCGTTCGACGGCTCCAGAGCCCGCCCGCTGCCTCCGGCGGGAACGGCAGCCATCTCCGCCACCGGTACAGGCGCCAGCGCGACGACGTCAGTCACGCGCGGCCGGCCGGCGGTGAGCGTGCCGGTCTTGTCCAGGGCCAGGGCGGAGATCTTACCTGCGTTCTCCAGATAGTCGCCGCCCTTGATCAGGATGCCGCGCTGGGCGGCTCGCCCGATACCGGCGACGACGGAGACAGGCGTGGAAATAACCAGCGCGCCGGGGCAGCCGATGACCAGCAGCGTCAGCGCCAGCTCGACGTCCCGGGTCAGAAGGAAGGCGACGCCGCTGAGGCCGATGATGAACGGTGTATACCAGCGGGCGAAGCGCTCGATGAAGCGCTGCACCGGCGCCTTTTCTTCCTGGGCTTCTTCCACGCGGCGGATGATGCGCGCCAGTGTCGTGTCCGCGCCGATGCCCGTGGCGCGCAGGCGCAGCAGGCCGGCCTGGTTGACCGTGCCGGCGAACAGCTCGTCGCCGGTACTCTTCTCGACGGGAAGCGGCTCGCCCGTGATGGCGCTCTCGTCCACAGCCGAGCGCCCGCCGACGACGATGCCATCAACCGGTACCTTGCTGCCCGGCTTGACGAGAACGATTTCGTCAGGCAGCACTTCGTACGGCGCAACTTCGACCTGCTGGCCGTCGCGCACGACGGTCGCCGTCGCCGGAGCCAGCTCCAGCAACCCCTGGAGCACCTGGCGGGTGCGGTCCAGCGTGCGGGCCTCCAGGTAAGCGCCGAGCAGGAAGAGGAAAGTCACGGCGGCTGCTTCCCAGACCTCGCCGATGAGCAGCGCGCCCCCGGCGGCAATCGTCACCAGCAGCTCGATGCTCACATGGCGATTGCGCAGGCTGTGCCAGGCGCGCACGGCGATGTCGCCGCCGGCCAGCAGGGCTGCAGCCGCCATGAAGGGGTCGTGCCAGCCGTCCTGCTGCAGAAGATGGCGTGCCCCCAGGGCGGCGAGGATGAGCAGCCCACTGAGGATCATCAGCAGGCGGCGGCGCCGCGCCGGGTGGCGCCACGTCGCGGCCAGAGTGGCTACCATCTCGGGCTTCCTCAGAAGGCCGAAGGCTCGGCTTCGTAGCCGGCGGCGCGCACGGCTTCGACAAGCCGGGATACGCCGGTCTGCGCCGGGTCGTGTTCGACCTCGATCCGGCCGGTGTTGAAGTGCACGGTGGCGCTTTCGACGCCGGGTACGTTTTGCAGCGCCTTCTCGATTTTGACGACGCAGGATGGGCAGGAAAGCTCGCGGCTACGCAACAGGGTCTTCATCTTGTTTTATCTCCTTCGTGATCCAGTATGGCGATCAATCACTGCCCATAGATTAACCGGTCGCCGGCCGGCAAAACATGATCTGGATCAGTTAGCCGCAAAGGAGATGATGGATTTTTGCGCTCGAGGGGGAAACTACGGCTTCCGCGCGTTCCGGGCGGCTGCTTCGATCAGCGTCTCTATTCCTTCCCGATGCACATCCGCCACGCTATGGAGCTTGACGTGGCGTAGCTGTTTGCCTGTGCCCACCAGCAGGCCGTGTGGATCTTCCAGGTCGGCGCCGTGGAAGAAACCCAGATTCACGTGGTTCTTGAATGGCGACAGATAGAGGAAAACGTCGGCGTAACGGCCGGTGAAGGAGTAGGTCAGGCTGTTATGCCCTGCTCGGAACTCGCTTTGGGCTTCGGACAGCAGCTTTTCGACCAGCGCCCGCGCCTCCCGCGCAATGCTGGCGATCCTCTCGTCCTGGCGGGCCAACAGGTCGTCGAAAGTAGAAGCCCGGGTCATGCTCATCCTCCTTTTTCGCCTGGTACAGGCATGGTCGCAGTTGTGGCCGGCCGTTCCCTCGCCCGGGATAAGATCAGGCCAACCCATCCTCGGCGAGGGCTGCCAGGGCGGGCTGGTCCGTGATGGCGACCCACTGCCGCCCGCTGGTGATCAACCCCTCTTTCTGCATCTGGCTCATAACGCGGCTGGTGCTCTCCGGCGTCGTGCCCGTCATCTGTGCCAGATCCTCCCGCGAAAGGGGCGTCTGGATGAGTAGGCCCATCTCCTGTTCTTCGCCCAGCTTCTCGGCGAGGCGCAACAAGGTGGCGGCGATGCGCTGCTCGACCGGGTAGGCGCTGAGCTGGCGCACGCGCTCCTGGGTGGCCTGCAGCCGGCTGTTGGTCAGGTCGAGCACAGCCAATGCAGCGGCCGGGTGCTGTTCGAGAATGGCGCGAAAGGCCTGTGTAGCCACGGCGAGGACACAGACCCCGGTCTGGGCGACGGCGGTTTCCGTATAGACCGCATTTTCCTGGGCGGAGAGGTTGCCGAAGAACTCGCCCGGCGTGAGCACGTCGAGCAGCACGTCCTTGCCGGCGTGGGTATGGTGCAGCAGCTTGACCTGCCCGGAGGCGACGACGTAGAGGAAAGCCGCCGACTCGCCGCTGTAGGTGATCGTCTCGCCGGCGACGAAACCTTGCTCGCGGAAACGCTCGTTGGCCGCGGCAACGGCCTCGGGCGAAAGGGTAGCGAAGAAGGGGAGCGCGCCGAGGATCTCCAGGCGCAGGTCGATGGAGCAGGCTGCAGGGGGAACTATCTCGACTTCTACGGGGGAACGGCGGCGGCTGTCAGTCATCCATCTTCTCCTGTCAGGCGGCGCAGCCAGCGCAGCAGCCAGAGAGGCCGGCGCAGCTGCCGCCATAGAGCACGCGCTTCCCGGGCCGGCCGGCTGTAGCCATCCTCGCCGTCCGGGGGTGCGTACTGGTACGATACAAAAAGCGCGGTGAGGCGGGCCACCGAGCCCTGCGCGCCCTGGAGCAGCCGGTTGAGGCGCGGCCTCTCCTCCCAGACGGTAAGTTGCTCCTGTAAGACGGCTGCCATCTCGTGCGGCGTCTGGCTGGCGGGGGTCGCCACGCCCAGCGCGCGCGCCGAGCGCAGCAGACGGTCGTAGACCCAGGGAATGGTCGGCGGCGCGGCCGGGCGACGCCTGTGCCACCAGACCCAGCCGCCAGCGAGCAGGAGCATCAGCAGCACGGCCCACCAGGTGGAGACGCGCTCGGCAGGCTGCTCCGGGATAGGCGGCGTGCTGAGAGGCGGCTCGGGGGTGGGCGGCGGGCTGCCCATCGTCGCGCCGCTCGCAGATAGCTCTGTGCGGGCCGGGAAGGGCGTCGTGGGTTCAAACTCGACCCAGCCATAGCCGGCGAAGTAGATTTCGGGCCAGGCATGGGCGTTGATCTGGTAGATCGTCTGTATGCCGTTCTCGTCCGCGGGTTGGGCCAGGTAACCGGTCGCCAGGCGGGCCGGCAGGCCGAGGCTGCGGGCCATGACGGCCATCGCCGAGGCGTAATAGTCGCAGTAGCCGGTCTGCAGGTCAAAAAGGAAATAGTCGACGGGGTCGCGGCCGGGGGGTGGGCTGCTGACCTCCAGGCTATAGGGATACTGGCGCAGGAAGCTCTCCAGGGCGCGGGCCTGGTCGTAGGGGTTGTCGTGGCTGCCGGCGACCTCCTGGGCGAGATCGCGCACGCGCTGCGGCAGTTCTTCGGGCAAATTCGTGTAGCGAGAAAGGATGAGCTCGGGAACGGCCTCGCCACCGGCGGCGCGCAGTTCGGCCGGCGAGGCCGTAACGAGCCGGCTCGTGGCCTCGTAGCGCGCGCCCGGTCCTGCCGCGGCGGAGACGCGCACCGCGCGCGAGAAGTCCTCACGACCGCGCCAGTGGAGGCGGACAGGCTGGTCGAAGGAGAGGGGCAGGCCGACGGTGTACAGGATGGTCCGGTCGTCAACCAGCCAGCGAACAGTTTGCGTGAAAACTGTCTGCCCCGAGAGCGCGGGCTGGGGGATGGCGGCCTGCGGTTCCCATCGCTCCTCGCGCTCTTCGGAGAGCGCCCAACCGCGACCGGTGTAGATGTCGTAGCTGGCGGCGCGCCAGTGGGTGGCGGCTGGATGAGTAGGCTGGACGCGCGCGGTCATCGCCACCGTCTCGTAGAGTTCGGGCGCGCCGCCGAGGAGAAAGGCGCGCGGCAGGACGCCCGGCCCGCCGGCACGAAACGCCGGCTCGCTGCCAAGCTGCGGCTGGCGCACGCCGCCAAAGGCCCGGTCGAACGCCTGCTCGGTCTGCTGGACCGCCCCCAATTCACGAAAGGCGCGGGCGATCTCGCGCACGTTGATGGCGGGCAGGATGAAGCTGGTGACGAGGAGCATGATCGCCACGCCGGCAGCCACTGCCAGCAGTTCGAAGCGGATTTCCGGCGAATAGTCCACGCGGCGCTGCTGCCAGCCATATTCCAGGTTGGCAAAGTGCAGGGCGGCGATGAGCAGCGCGGCAAGGCCGGCAAAGGCGGCGGCGAACCAGCGATGCGTCTCGTAGCCGGCGTAGGTTCCGTTCACGCCCAGGGCCAGACCGAGCAGGGCCAGCCCTGCAAGGGGGCGACGCTGCCGGAAGACGGCCCAGGCAGCATAGACCACCACGAGCCAGACGCCCAGGCCCAGCCCGGCGGCAAAGACGATGGTCTCCTGGCTGCTGCCTCCCTCCGTCACGGCGAGCAGCCAGCTACCAGCACGGTCGAGCAGCAGCGCCCACTGCCGGCGGAAGACGTCGTCGCCATTGCCTCTGAGCAGCGCACCGAGCGTGGGCACGAGCCGGCCGAGATAGAGGGTGGTAAGCAGAAGTCCGTAGGCCAGCAGCAGCAGCCAGGCAGGGAGTGCGTGCAGGCGCCGGTGGGCGAGCACGGCGCTCAGGAGCAGGGCCAGCGGCGCCAGAAACAGGACCACGCTCCCCTCCGGCACCCACTCGGCAGCGGCGATGGAACCGGCGAGCATGCTGGTGGCGACGAAAAGCAGGAAGAAGGGTATCCAGCCCTCGGCGGGCCGGAAGCGATTCCAGACCCAGGTCAGCGCGTTGTTCATCATGGCTGCCGTCCCAGTATCCGGTACGGGCGGGAGACGCCGGGGAAGTTGAACTGCGGCAGCAGGGTTTGCCAGCCGCGCGCGGCATAGAGGCGGGCGGCGGGGGTCTCGGAGGCGCTGGTCGAGAGGAGGAGGCGCTCGCCCTGCAGCGCGGCGATCAGCGTGTCCAGCAGGTCACTGCCGATGCCGCGCCGCTGGTAGCCGAGGTGCACAGCCAGCTCTACGAGCTGGTAGCTATCCTCCAGCCAGAAGCCCAGGCCGGCCTGGCGGAGGGGCGGGGCGACGGCGCTATACCACCATTGGCCGGGCAGGGCGCGGCGCACGTAGGCAAAGCCGACGAGCTGTGGCGGCGTGCCGGCAAACGCGCCGAGGAACTGAAAGCCGGGCTCGCGCTGGTGAGTCTCGAAGGAGACGAGAAACTCCTGGACGTTGCGCTCCGTGCGGAGGTAGGGCGGCGGGGCAAAGGCAGTGCGATAGGTCGCCGCAACGTGCTCGCGCCACGCGGGGATCTCGTCCGCAGTCAGCCAGCGCAGCGGGTAGGTCGCACTCATACGCTCATTGTAGCGTCTGGGATGGCGCAGGAAAAGATGGAGGCGCGGTGTTGATGGCGCCACCCGTCGCACCGGAAATCAGGGATCAGCAAGCAACTGGCCCGGCTCTGCACCGGGCCAGTTGAGGAAGCACAGGGGTCCTGGAAGGACCGTACGTTACGCGGCGGCGGCCGCGAAGGCGCGGACGGGCCAGCCGATTGTCATCGTCTCGTCCTCATGCCACACTTCGTAGGTTGTCATGTCGGCGTCCCAGTTCGGCTCCAGGTTCTGTTCCTGTATGTAGCGACCGAGTGCGTTCCACATCTCCAGCAGCTTGGGAAACTCGTTGTACTCGCCGAACGTCCTTACCTGGACGGCGAGGTGCATGGGAAGCTGGCGAACCTTGATCTCCCCCTCCGGCATGACGGTGCCGGCGAAGGGCAAGCAGATCTCCACCGGGCCGTCGTCCTCTTCGTTGACCGGACCGTAGTAGAGAGCAATCGGCTCGCCGGTCGGCTCGGCACCAGCGGACTTCACGTGATCCGCGAGTCTACGCAGGGCGGGCGTAATCCACTGGTGATAGGCAGGAATGGTGATCTGGCGGCGGATGGAGACAACCATCTGCGCGGGCATTTCCTTCTCGACAAAGGTGAATGACATTTTTCTCTCCTTGACGGGTGTTATCTCTTCGAGCAGCAGGCGGGCGGCTAGCTGGGCGCCGTCCAGTTGTTTCTCCATGCCCCGTAGATGGAGCTGGAGAAGGCGTTGGACCTCAGCTACATCGGCATCCCAGGCCTGCAGCACGGCGGCGATCTGCTCCAGCGGCATGGCCATCATGCGCAGCAGCCGGATGCGCCGGGCTGTGGCTACCTGCTCGCGCGCGTAGTAGCGGTAGCCGGTCGTCCCATCGATGCGGGCGGGGGTCAGGATGCCACGGTCCTCATAGAGGCGCAGCGCCTTACGGGAGAGCTGGCACAGCCGGCCAAACTGCCCGATGCTCAGGTTGGCATTCTCTGTCCGATCGGTCATGGGTGCCAGCATACACCCGGCCCCAAGGGCCGAGTCAAGGAGGAACTGCCTGCAAACGACCGCAGGTGATCCAGCGTCAAGTCAGCTCGCGTCCACCGGTGAGGTTGTACGCCTGCCCGGTGATGAAGGCAGCGTCCGGGCCGGCGAGGAAGGCGACGAGACCGGCGACATCGTCCGGCGTCGCCATGCGGCCCAGGGGGATGCGCGCCACCGTGGCGGCAGTCGCCTCGTCCACGTCGCGGCGGCGGAAGGCGGCTTCGAGCTGCAGCTGCCACTGCTTCATGCTCGTGTCCACGTCGCCGGGCAGCACGGCATTGACGGTGATGCCCGCCGGAGCGACTTCCTGGGCCAGTGACAGAGTCAGGGCGACGACGGCGGCTTTGCTGGCGGCGTAGGCCGCGGTCATCGGCTTGGGGCGCACCGCGGCAATGGAGGCGACGTTGACGATGCGCCCGGCCGGCGGCTGCTTGCCGGCTGCCGTCTGCATGAGCAGTGGCAGCGCGTATTTGCAGACGAGAAAGGTGCCGGTGGCGTTGATCTCCAGCGTGCGCCGCCACGCTTCCTCCTGCATGGCGATGACCGGGCCGGGGCCGATAGCGGCGCCGGCATTATTGACCAGCACGTCCAGCCGGCCGAAGGCCTCGCGCGTGGCGGCGATCATCGCCTGTACGCTCGCGCCGTCGGCGACGTCCACGCGCAGCGGCAGCGCCTTACCGCCGTGTTCAGCGATTGAGGCGGCGACGGTTTCCAGCTCTTCCAGGCTGGCGTGACCGCTGTGGGCCAGCTCGCTCGGCGGCGCGCAGAGATCGGCGACGACGAGGTCATAGCCGTCGCAGGCGAGGCGCCGGGCAATGGCGGCGCCAATGCCGGTTTGCCGGCCGGCGCCGGTGACCAGGGCGACAGGGCGTTCCATGTGTCTGCTCCTCTCAGTCCGTGCCGCGATAGACGAGGTTGCCGAAATCCATGAGGCCGGGCGGCGCCAGATTCGCGCCGGGTTCGATCATCACCTGGATCAGGGCCGGCAGTCCCGAATCAACCGCTGCCTGCAGCGCCGGCTGCAGCTCGTCGAGCGACGTGACCAGCGCGCCGTGGCAGCCGAACGCTTCGGCCACTTTGTCGTAGCGCGCGCCGGGGAATAGCTCCGTCTCGACCATGCCGCCCATGCGGGCGAACATCTGCGACGAGCGTTCCATACCCCAGCCGCGGTCGAAGATGACGACGACGATCACCGGCAGGTTGTAGCGGCGCGCCGTCTCCAGCTCCTGCAGGTTGAAGCCAATAGCGCCGTCGCCGCTGATCAGGTAGACGGGACGGTCGGGCGCCGCCATCTTCGCGCCGAGAGCGTAGGGCAGGCCGGTGCCCAGATGGCCGAAGTGGGCGGTGTAGAGGAAGCTGCGCGGCCGGTAGATCGGGTTGTAGCAAACACCCCAGATGGTCGTGTTGCCGCCGTCGAGCACCGTGATCGCCTCGCGGGGGAAGAAGGCGCGCACGGCGCGCACAACCTGTCCCGGATTGAGCTGGTCGCCGGCAACTGCGCCGTCGAGCTGCTGCTGCCATTTTCGCTGGAAGCTCTGGAGCTGCTCGAAGGTGTGCACAGGCGTGAGGCTGGAGTCGGCCCGCGAGCGCACAGCCTCCAGCAGCGCCGGCAGCACGGCGGCGGCATCGCCCGTGATCGCCACGTCCACCGGCCGGTTGAGGCCGATGCTCAGCGGGTCGATGTCGACATGGATGACCTTTTGCGTGCCCGGCGCGCCCCACGACGGCGCCTTGCCCCAGGTGTCCAGCTCGCCGACGCGGCTGCCGACGACGAGCACCACGTCGGCCTCGCGGCGCACCGTCTCCAGGCCGGCGCGGTTGAGCGGGGCAAGGTAGCGGGGGTGATCCTCGGGCACGACGCCGCGCGCGCCCAGGCTCGTGGTCAGCGTCGCCGCGAGATGGTCGGCCAGGGCCAGGAAATCGTCCCCGGCGCAGGCCCAGCTCAGGCCGCCGCCGGCGTGCAGGTGCGGGCGGCGCGCCTCGCACAGGAGCGTCGCGGCGCGGCGGATCGCCTCGGGGTCGCCGCCGCCCGGCCGGCCGGGCCGGTAGTGGCGCGGCTCCCAGATCGATACGTCGTCTGCCTCGCCCGTGCCGCGCATGATGTCTTCGGGAATCTCCAGGTAGACGGGGCCCGGCCGGCCGGCGAGCGCGGCGCGGAAGGCGTGGCGCACCATCTCCGGCAGGCGATGCCAGTGGCGCACGCCGCCGGCCCACTTGGTCACCGGCCCGTAAAGGTCGAGCAGGGCGACGTTCTGGAAGCTGCCGCCGCGGTCTGGGTAAATGATGGGCGTGCGTCGCTGCCCGCTGATGGCGATGACCGGGCTGCCCTCGGCGTAGGCCGTAATCACGCCGGAGAGCATGTTCGCCGCGCCCGGGCCAATGCCGCCGATGGCGACCGCCGGCTGCCCACTGATGCGCGCGTAAGCGTCGGCCATGTGCGCCGCTGCGGCCTCGTGGCGCGTGTTAATGAAGCGGATGCCGTAGTCGTCCAGTTTAGCCAGGAAGGGGTTGAAGCTGCCGTCGAGGATACCGAACATCTGCGTGATGCCCTCGGCCTGCAGGGCGCGCAGCAACAGTTCGCCGCCGGTGATGGTGGACATGGGTCTGCCTCCTTTTTTGGGTGATGCCCGGACGCGATCAGGCGCCCGGCAGGTCAAGGGCCGGCGCGGGGCGGGGTTCGGCTTCCGCCTTCAGCGCCGCTGCGCGCCCGGCCCGTTCGTTGACAAAGGTGAGCAGGATGAGGCCCAGGGCAAGGAAGACGGCGATGGCGAGAATGGCAATCCGCTGGCCGAGCTGTTCGGCCGTACCGGCGCTCTGGCCCTGGGCCTGATACCAGAGCGCGGCCTCGGCGGCGATGAAGCCGTAGATAGCCGGGCCGATAAACGACGAGGCGCGACCGCCCATGGCGAAAAAGCCGTAAAACTCGGCGCTCCGGCCCGGCGGGCTGAAGAGGGCGACCATTGCCCGGCTGACCGACTGCGCGCCGGCCATGCCAACGCCCGCCAACGCGCCGATGAAGAAGAAGCCGAGCGCCGTCCGGTTGAAGTAGAGCCAGATGACGACGACGAGCATGACCAGCAGGGAAAGGATGAGTGATTGTTTTCCGCCCAGGCGATCGACGAGCCAGCCGAAGAAGAAAGCGCCAAAGACGTTGGTAATCTGGACGATGATGACGAAGAGAATGAGCTGCTGCTGGTCGAGGCCGAAGAGCACGGCGCCGATGATGGCGGCGAAGTCGAGAGCCATGATAATGCCGCCGTCGAAGACGATGAAGGCGCCCATGTACTTGAGGAATTCCTTGAAGCGGCGCGTCGTGCGCACGCTGCGGCGCAGACGGCTGGCGGCAATGCTGACGTACGTCTCGCCGGGCGGCAGGGAGCGGCGCGTGGCACGCTCCGGCAGCCAGAGGAAGAGGGGCAGCGAGGAGAGCGCGAAGAAGATGGCGGTGATGACCAGAGAAAGGCGGATGACGAAGTTGTTGTCGATGAAGACGATGAGCGGAAGGATGATCAGCAGACACAAAATGCCGCCGACGTTGCCGATGGCCCAGCCGGCGCCGCTCACGCGGCCGATCTCTTCCGGGCGAGCGATCTCGGGCAGCAGCGCGTTATAGAAGACCTGCCCGCTGCGGTAGCCAATTTCGGCAAGGATGAAGGCTACCATGCCAATAAGCACCTGGCCGGGTCTGGCAAAGAAAAGCAGCCCCGTGAAGAGCACCGTCATCAGCGTGTAGAAGAAGAGCAGCCGCTTCTTGGCGCCGGAGAAGTCGGCGATGGCGCCGAGCACGGGCGCGGTGAGGGCGACAACGAGCATGGCGAGGCCCACACTCAGCCCCCAGAGCCGCGTGCCTTCTGGCCCGCCGACGACGCCGCCCTGGAAATAAGCCGAATAGACAGCCAGCAGAACGACGGCGGCATAGGCCGAGTTACCGAAGTCGTAGAGATACCAGGCCCAGCGCTCCCGGCGCGTGGAGAGGGGCGGCGAAGCGGACGTCGAGAGATCGGCAGCGACCATGGTGATTTCTCCTCTTTTCTGCTGACACAGGCGCTCCGCTGCCGGCCGATCGTGGGCCCTGGAGGCAGTGGGGACGCTTCGATTGGCGACTGGACGATGATCATTATAGCGGAAACTGGTGGATTTGTAGAGCATCGAGACTTTCGTAAGCCGATATGTAAGATCTCTCCGGCATCATTGGGGTGAGGTCTTCGCTTCCGACATCGTACCATTGTGGGGTAGCTACACGGGGAGCGACACAGCGATTGCGCTCAGTGCGCTTTAGGAGTGACAGCGATTATGCGGAGGAGTCCTGGGATCATGCGGGTTCTGGTAGGAACCGGCATCCTGGCCCTGCTTTACTACTATAGCTGGTGGTTTACCGGCGGCATCGAAGCCGCGCCCTGGCTGCTGTTGCTGTTGCCTGTGGCAGTGCTCTATGGCCTGTTACAGATGCTCGGCAACTGGATCCTTTACCTGCTGGCGGAAAGGCGCCCGGCCCCGCCACAGCCTGTCGCCGATCTCACAGTTGACGTGTTCGTGACAGCCTGTGGCGAGCCGATCGCCCTCCTCGAACCGACGCTGCGCGCAGCGTGTGCGATGGAGGGCGCGCACCGTACCTGGCTGTTGGACGATGGCGCCGATCCGTCGCTCGCCGCGCTGGCGAGCCGTCTTGGCGCCGGATACCTGACGCGCGAAGACCGTACCGACGCCAAGGCGGGCAATCTGAACGCGGCGCTGGCCCGGACTGACGGCGATATCGTCGTCATTTTTGACATCGACCACGTGCCGGCGGCTGATTTCCTGTCCCGCACCCTTGGCTACTTTAACGATCCGCAGGTCGGCTTTGTACAGGTCATGCTGACCTTTGCGAACCAGCGGCAAAGCTGGGTCGCCAGCGCCGCTGCGGAGACGGCGCTTGATTTTTATAACCCAACGTCTTTGGGTATGGACGGTATGGGCGGCGTGACGTTGATGGGCAGCAATGCCCTTATTCGCCGCACGGCGCTGGAGTCGATCAACGGCTATCAGCCTGGACTCGCCGAAGATTTGGCGACCTCCCTGCAATTGCAGGCAGCCGGCTGGCGCTCCGTCTACGTGCCCCATCCCCTGGCTCCGGGACTGGCGCCGCCGGATCTGATGGCCTGGTTTGTCCAGCAGTTCAAGTGGGCGCGCGGCGTTTTTGAGCTGTTATTGACGGCTTTTCCCCGCGTTTTCCATAAATTGACCTGGGGCCAGCGGCTCTCCTATTCGGTGAGAACAACAAAATATTGGATCGGCCCGGTCGTCGCCTTTCATCTCCTGGCGACCATCCTCATTCTCATTTTTGGTGGGTTCGAGCTGCGGGCTGCGTTTCACGACTATCTCCGGCATATCATGCCGCTCGTCGTCGCGGATGCTACCATCCGCTATGCCGCGCTGAAGGTCTGGCGGCCGCCGTCTACCCATTCCATCTCGTTCCTCAGAGCCGTAATCCTGGTCTATTCGACCTGGCCGACTTACACGCTGGCCTGGTTTATGGCTCTGACGCGCATACCGTTGCGTTTTCGCGCAACGCCAAAGGCCGCGGGCAACAATTTGCCCGCAATTTGGTTGCTGCCCCAGCTTACGGCCTTAGTCATGCTGATTCTTTGACTCTGGTATACGGTCGTGCGAGGCCACCATCAACCGTCACTGCTGCTGATCTTCGCTGGTGTGCAGCTGTTGCTTCAGCTGAGAATGGTGACCGATTGGGTGACCGGGAAGAGTAGAAAGTTACGCACCATTATGCAGCGTCTCAGTCTGGCTCTCATTAGGTTGCAGAGCTGATCAGGGCTGCCGGCTCGTGATTGGTTGTGCACACTGTATTACGTATGGAAGGAGTACCCACCAGAGAACCACTATCACGACAGGCCAAGCAGCATTGGCTCCAATTCGCCGGGCGGCGGGGGCTGTTAGAGCCGGTTGCAGATTCGACACTGCCCGCGCGCCAACTGTGTTATACAGTCCTGCTACACGAGGGACTGTCCACGCTGGGTCAGATTGACGAGAGCATCCAGTCCGGGTGGCAAGAGCGCCTGGGTAGCTATCAGGACCCCGTATCGGGTCAGTTCCTGTTTGCGCACGGTGTAGCCAGAACAGGAGAGCTGCCCGCTGTACCACATAAAGATGTGCTGTTGGATACCTTCCTGGCGCTGCACGCATTGGATGCGCTGGACGCAAGTGCGCCACATCCCCTTCGCTTCGTGGAGCGCTTCAATGCCAGGAGGGATCTCGGCGACTGGACTGCGGCGCAGAACACGGCGAGCAGCCAGATCTTGTTGCCCTTCTTCCTGATCTACCGAGCCGAAGTGGAGGGCAACAAGGCGGCCTTTGAGCTATTCCATCAGGCTCTGGATTGGCTGGAACAAACACAAGAGCCTGTTAGCGGCCTCTGGGGGCCGGGCGCAACGCGCTGGTCAATTACCTCGCTGGTGATCGCCGGTCAGATTCTGCCCTATTTTGAATACGTCTACCGCCCGATTAGCCGTGTCACACGGATGCTGGACAGCGTGCTGGAGCACAGGCAGGCGGACGGTTCCATCATTGGCGTCGCCGGAGACAATGCGCGAGCCGATCTTGCCCTCGTAGATCTTCTGGCGACGTTGAGCCGGAAAACTTCCTACCGGATAGATGAGGTGCAGGATGCGCTTCGGCATAGCTACGAGGCAATCAGCCGCAAGGCTTCAGGCGAGGGCGAAGAATCGGCACTCACAGACGTCTCGCCCAGCCTTGCTGCCGAATGGTGTCATGCCTACTTAACTGCCCTGGGAACGATAGAGGCCGCTTACGAAGGCCCTATGGAAGCAGGGGAGAGCTGGCAGGCCCGGCGCTGGCCCGGACCCGGTTATCATCGTCCTTTCGAGGCGCTATCCGACCGGGAAAAGATGGCCTTGCGTTCGTGGCAGCGCCCCTTGCGCCCGGTACAACGGCAGGAGAACCAGGGCACATCGAGTCCCCGTATCAGCGTGATCATCCCCTGTTACAACCTGGGCCTATACCTCTACGAGGCCATTGATACCGTTCTACAGCAGACTCTGAGGGATATCGAGATCATTGTCGTGGATGACGG
>Ga0123333_10001991_pt1 | contig 21249 bp, 12 predicted proteins | sample BioC12SIPDNA_3_FD_89957 | JGI IMG/M metagenome (GOLD analysis project Ga0123333, IMG submission 89957) | Anaerobic biogas reactor microbial communites from Washington, USA - Biogas_R2_B C12 SIP DNA | ecosystem: Engineered > Bioreactor > Anaerobic > Unclassified | place: Washington, USA... | reverse complement strand
GCCAGGCCCGCGCGCAGCTCCACGAGCTCGGGCCGCGCACCGCCGGCGCTCAGCTCCGCCAGGAAGCCCGCGGCGCTGAGCGGCTCCTGCGGGGGCCGCGCCGTGGCCCCGGGCGCGCCCCGGCGCGCGGCGGGCGTGGGCCGCGCCTGGGGCGCCCCTGGCCCCCGCCGCCTGTACCGGTTCGCGCCGCGTCGTCGCATGCCTCGACCATGCACCGGCGCGCAACTTCATGCAGCACCGGGCGGGACGCGTGCCTAGCGGTCCTGCTCCCGGAGCCAGCGACCGCCAGCGCCCGTGCTACACTCCGCACCTGGAAGTCACGAGGCCAACCAACAGATGCCCAAACGCGAAGATATCCATAAGATCCTGATACTCGGCTCCGGCCCCATCGTCATCGGCCAGGCGGCCGAGTTCGACTACTCGGGCACCCAGGCGTGCAAGGCGCTCCGGGGCGCCGGCTTCGAGGTGGTGCTGGTCAACTCCAACCCCGCCACGATCATGACCGACCCCGAGGTCGCCGACCGCACCTACGTGGAGCCGCTCACCCCCGAGTTCGTCGAGAAGGTCATCGACCTCGAGCGCCCCGACGCCCTGCTCCCCACCTTGGGCGGGCAGACGGCCCTCAACCTCGCCTCGCGCCTCCACGAGTCCGGGGTGCTGGAGCGCTACGGCGTAGAGCTGATCGGCGCCAACTACGCCGCCATCCAGAAGGGCGAGGACCGCGAGCTGTTCCAGCAGGCCATGGCCAAGATCGGCGTCAAGACGCCGGCCGGCAAGATGGTGCGCAGCCTCGCCGAGGCGCTGGAGTTCGTGCAGACCATCGGCTACCCCGCCATCGTGCGCCCGAGCTTCACGCTGGGCGGCACCGGCGGCGGCATCGCGCGCGACGAGGCGGAGTTCCGCGCCATCGTCGCCCAGGGCCTCCACGACTCCCCGGTCGGCACCGTGCTCGTCGAGCAGTCGGTGCTGGGCTGGAAGGAGTACGAGCTCGAGGTGATGCGCGACAGCAACGACACCGTCGTGATCATCTGCTCCATCGAGAACTTCGACCCCATGGGCGTGCACACCGGCGACAGCATCACGGTGGCGCCCGCCCAGACGCTGTCGGACAAGGAGTACCAGCGCCTCCGCGACTACGGCATCGCCATCATCCGCGAGATCGGCGTCGACACCGGCGGCTCAAACATCCAGTTCGCCATCAACCCCGAGGACGGCGACGTCATCGTCATCGAGATGAACCCGCGCGTGTCGCGCTCCTCGGCGCTGGCCAGCAAGGCCACCGGCTACCCGATCGCCAAGATCGCCGCGCTGCTGGCGGTGGGCTACCACCTCGACGAGCTGCCCAACGACATCACCAAGGAGACCAAGGCGGCGTTCGAGCCCAGCATCGATTACGTGGTCACCAAGGTGCCGCGCTTCGCCTTCGAGAAGTTCCCCGAGGCGCCCGACGCGCTCGGCACCCAGATGCGCTCGGTGGGCGAGGTGATGGCCATCGGGCGCACCTTCAAGGAGTCGCTGCTGAAGGCGCTGCGCTCGCTGGAGCTCGACGTGCGCTCGGAGACGGCGCAGCTCAGCGAGGAGGAGCTCGAGGCGCGCCTCTACCCCAACCCGCGCCGCCTGCCGGCCGTGCTCGAGCTGCTGCGCCGCGGCCGCTCGCCGCAGTCGCTGTTCGAGCTCACCAAGATCGACCCCTGGTTCCTCAACCAGCTGCGCGAGATCGCCCAGGTGGAGCGCGAGGTGCGCGAGCTGCCCGACCCGCGGAGCTGGTCGTGGGAGCTGTGGCGCGAGATCAAGCGCGTCGGCCTCTCCGACACCGACGTGTCGGCCCTCACCGGCATCGCGCCCGCCGAGGCGCGCCGGCTGCGCATCGAGCGCTCGGGCGCGCCCGTCTACAAGATGGTCGACACCTGCGCCGCCGAGTTCGAGGCGCACACGCCCTACCTCTACTCCTCCTACGAGTGGGAGGACGAGCTGCCGCCCAGCGACCGGCCCAAGGTGCTGATCCTGGGCTCGGGGCCCAACCGCATCGGCCAGGGCGTGGAGTTCGACTACGCCACCGTGCACGCCGTGTGGGCGCTGCAGGAGGCCGGCTACGAGACCATCATGGTGAACTCGAACCCCGAGACGGTCAGCACCGACTACGACACCGCCGACCGCCTCTACTTCGAGCCGCTCACCTTCGAGGACGTGCTGAACGTCATCGACCACGAGAAGCCCGACGGCGTGATCGTGCAGCTCGGCGGCCAGACGCCGCTGAAGCTGGCGCGCGCCCTCACCGAGGCCGGGGTGCCCATCTGGGGCACGCCGGCCGAGGCGATCCACGCCGCCGAGGACCGCGACGCCTTCCACGCCCTGTGCGAGCGCCTCGGCGTGCCGCAGCCGGCGGGCGGCGTGGCCGCCGAGCCGGGCGAGGCGGCGGCGCTGGCCGAGCGCATCGGCTACCCCGTGATGGTGCGCCCCAGCTACGTGCTGGGCGGCCGCGCCATGCGCGTGGTGCGCTCGCGCGCCGAGCTCGACGCCTACCTGGCCGAGGTCTACGCCGAGCTGGAGGGCGCCCCCAGCATCCTCGTCGACGACTTCATCGAGGGCGCCATCGAGGTCGACGTCGACGCGCTCTCGGACGGCCGCACCACCGTGGTGGCGGGGATCATGGAGCACGTGGAGCTGGCCGGGGTGCACTCCGGCGACAGCGCCACCATCACGCCGCCGGTCGGGCTGTCGGAGCAGGCGATCGCCACCATCCACGAGCACACCGTGAAGCTCGCCGAGGCCATCGGCGTGCGCGGCCTCATCAACGTGCAGTACCTGGTGCGCCCCACCGACGACGGCGACGAGGTGCTGGTGGTCGAGGCCAACCCGCGCGCCAGCCGCACCGTTCCCTACCTCTCCAAGGCCATCGACCACCCGCTAGCGAAGTACGCCGCCCTGATCGCGGCCGGGCGCACGCTCGAGGAGATCGGCTTCACCAGCACCCCCGCCCCCGCGGTCTACAGCGTCAAGGAGGTGGTGCTGCCGTTCCTCAAGTTCGGCGGCGTGCTGCCGGTGCTGGGGCCCGAGATGCGCTCGACCGGCGAGACCATGGGCATCGACGCCGACCCGTACCTCGCCTACTACAAGGCGGCGGTGGCGGCGGGGCAGCGCCTGCCGGCGCCCGGCTCCGGGGCCACCGTGCAGCTGATCGGCGAGGCGCTCGACGAGCTTGTCCCCGAGCTGGAGCGCCTGGGCTACCGGGTGGCGCGCGGACCGCTGGCCGCCGGCGCCGAGCCCGTCTACGAGCTGCTGTTCGACGTGGAGCATACCCCCGAGCTCAGGCGCGCGCTGGAGAACGGCGTGGCCTACTCGACCACCCTGCAGGGGGCGCGCTGGACCGTGAAGGCGCTGGCGGCGCGCGCCGCCAGCGAGCCGGGCGTGCTGGCGCTGCAGGACCTGCACGGCGAGCCGGAGCCGGCGCTCACGGAGGCCGTGCGCTAGCGCACGGCCTCAGCCGGCGGCGTCCGGCTCCTCGAGCCCGGTGAGCACCTCGCGCCGCACGCTCGGGAGCCGCTGCCGCAGCGACTCGGCGTAGGTGGCCAGGTCGGCGAGCGCGTCGGCCACCGGCCGACGAAGCAGGAACTCGCCCTGCGCCACCTTCAGCACCAGGTGGAACGGCGCCTCGGCCAGGCGCTCGAGGATCTTGAGCACCGCGTCGCGGCTCATGCCGGCGTCCTGTGCCAGGTCCTCGAGCAGGAACACGCAGGGGGCGCGCAGGACGGCGAGGCGCGTCAGCAGCTCGGAGGCGGCGCCGCGCTCCGCCACGCGTGCGGCCACCCCCTGCTCGAAGCGCTTGAGGCCCTGGTCGAGCAGGCCGTCGCGGCCGAAGTGCGACTCCAGCTCGATGGGGCTCACGGGCACGCTCTCGTGCAGCACCACCAGGCGCTCGAGCGCCTCCCAGCTCCACAGCGTGGCGCGCGCCAGGTCGGCGGGGCCCTTGAGCCGCAGCAGGTCGAGGCGGTCGCCCACCACCGCCAGGTAGTTGGCTGGGGAGGCGCGGCGCCGCGCCAGCAGGCCGGCCCAGTCGAGGCGCTCGGCGCCGCGCAGCAGCTGCACCAGCACCTTGTAGCCGCGGCGGCCCATCTCGGCGTGCAGGTAGACCACCCCCGCCGTGAGCGGCTCGATGCGGAAGCCGAGCGGCGCGAAGACGCGCCGCAGGCGCGAGGTGAGCGCCACCGCCGCCAGCGCCGCCGCGTTGTCCTGCTCCTCCTCGAACGCCGCGCCGCGCCTGGCCTGCGGCGCGGGCCCGGTGCCGTCCCACAGCGTGCCCTGCCTGACCTTCGGAGCGGCTGGGGTGGCGGCGCCGGCCGCGGCAGGCGGCGGTCCGCCTACCGGAGCCGCGCCGGCGCCCTGCTCCCCGTCCAGCTCGGCGAGGGCGCTGGCCGCGGCGGCCGCGCGCGGGTCGATGAGGAAGCGTTGCGCCGCCGGCGCGGCGCTGGCGGCGGGTAGCTCGCCGCCGCCTGCGGGGCGCTCCGGCGCGACCGAGGCGTCCGGGGCGTCCTGGGCGGCGCGAGGCGGCGCCGACGCCTCCGTTGGCTCGGGGGCGGTCGCGCCGGCCACGTCGGCAGCGTAGGTGGCGTCGCTGCGGTCAAGGTGGTCCGCGGGCGCGCCCGCCTCCGGGGCGCCCGGCGCCTCGCTGCTCCCGTCGGCGGGGACGGCCGCGTGCGCGTCGCCGCCGGAGGCACCGACCGGGGCGCTCACCACGGCGCCCTCCACCGGCCCCGGCGCGGGGCGCGGCCGCCGCACGGGCGTCAGCGCGAAGCGGCCGTCGTCCAGGGGGGCGACCACCAGCTCGTCGTTCACGTCGAGGTCGTGCTCCCGGTAGAGGGGGCCCAGCCCGGCCACCACGCGGGGGTGGCTCATCTCCACCACGTGCTCGACGTCCGTCGCGGTGTCGACCACGACCACCTCGCCCGCCTCCGGGAAGAGGCCGAGCATGGCGCGCGGCAGCGTCATGGTGCCGCCGCGCAGGCACACGCGGGTCAGCGGGTAGCGGTACTCCTGGCTCATGCGCCCTCTCGTGGCGGCCGCCGGAACGCGGCCGCCGGGCCGCGGCGCCGGACCGAGCTGCTGCTGGCATGCGTCACGGTAGGCGAACTCTACCAGATGGCCGCGCCTGGGCGCGGGAGCCTCCGGGGCGGCCCCGTGGGGCCGCCCCTAGCGAGGGGCGTCGCGCCGACGGCTCAGCCGAACCGCAGCACGCGGCGCTTCTTGCCGCGCTTGGCGGGCGCGGCGGCGGGCCGCGCCTCGGCCTCGGGCGGCGTGGCGGGCTGCGCCTGGCGCGCGGGCTGGCGCCCCGCCGCGCCGGCGCTCCCCTTACCGTTGCGGGCGCCGCGGCCGGTGCGCGCCTCCTGGCCCGCCTCCTGGCGCCCCTCGGTACGCGGCTCCGGGCGCGCCTGCTTGCCCTTGGCCTGGCCGCCCTGCTTCGCCTCCTGCGCCTTGGCCGCGCCCTTGCCCTCGGCCGGCTTCGCGGCGCTCGCCTTCGCCGCCGTGGCGGCGCCCTTACCGGCGCCCTTACCGGTGTCCTTGCCAGCGCCCTTGCCGGGCGCCTGGCCCTTGTCCTCGGCGCCGGCGGCCTTCTCGGCGCGGCGCGTCTCGGGCTCGGTGACGGCGCGCTTGCCGGAGCGACGCGCGCCCTCCTTGGCGTCCTTGGCGCCCTTCGCCCCCTTGGCGCCGCCCAGGGCGCGCTTGCCGCCGCGGCCGACGCGCGTCTCGACGGCCACGCCCTCGGCCACGCCCTGCGCCGGGGTCTTGAGCACCTTCGGCGGCCGCGTGTCGGCGGGGCGCTCCTCGGGCTCGACCTCCGGCAGCTCCATGCCGGCGGGGATGAGGTCGATCTGCCGCTGCGTGGGGTTGGCCGACATGATCTTCACCTCGACGCGGTCGCCGAGGCGGTAGCGCTTGCGCGTGTGCTTGCCCATCAGCATCAGGGCGTCCTCGAGGTAGAGGTAGTAGTCGTCCTCGAGGTGGCTGACGTGCATCAGCCCCTCCACGCCGTTGGGCAGCTCCAGGAACACCCCGAAGTTGGTGACGCCCACCACGGTGGCCGTGAAGGTGGCGCCGATCTGCTCCTTGGCCCAGCGCGCGTGGAAGTAGCGGGTCAGGTCGCGCTCGGCCTCCTCCGCCACGCGCTCGCGCTCGCTGACGTACTCGGCGAGGCGCGGGAAGTCGGTGCGCATGCGCTCCTTGAGCGTGGGCGACAGGCGGTGCTGCAGCATGGCGCGCACGACGCGGTGCACCACCAGGTCGGGGTAGCGGCGGATGGGGCTGGTGAAGTGCAGGTAGCTGTCGAACGCCAGCCCGTAGTGGCCCAGGTCCTCGCTCGAGTACTTGGCCTGCTTGAGGCTCCGCAGCAGCAGCGTGTTGACGAGCTGCGACTCGGGCTTGCCGGCCGCGGCGCGCAGGATGGCCTGCAGGTCCTGGGGGCTGGTGTGCTCCAGGTCGAGGGTGTAGCCGAGCTTGCCCAGCGACTTCTGCAGCGCCGCGATCTTCTCCTTGCTGGGGTCCTCGTGGATGCGGAACAGCGCCGGGATGTCGCGGCGCGTGAGCTCCTGCGCCACCAGGCGGTTGGCCAGCAGCATCAGCTCCTCGATCAGCTGGCGCGCCGAGTCGGAGCGCACGGGCGTGACGTGCAGCGTGCCCTCCTCGTCGACGTCGACCTTGGCCTCGGTGAAGCTGAAGTCGAGGGCGCCCGCGTCGATGCGCGCCTTGCGCAGCTCCTGGGTGAGGTTCAAGAGCACCTTGACGTCGCGCTCGAGCTTGCGCTTGCCCTGCGGCAGGCGGCCGCCGTCGGCGAACGCCTGCACCTGCTCGTAGGTCAGGCGCGCGTCCGACTGGATGACGGTCTCCTTGAACCTGAAGCCCTTCACCACCCCGTCGCGGGTGATGTCGACCAGCACCGACAGCGCCAGGCGCGCCTTGCCCTCCTCCAGCGAGCAGATGCCGTTGGAGAGCTCCTCGGGGAGCATCGGCAGCACGCGCCCGGGGAGGTAGACGCTGGTGGCGCGCTCCACCGCCTCCTTGTCGAGCGAGGTGCCCTCGGCGACGTAGTAGCTGACGTCGGCGATGTGCACGCCCACGCGCAGCATGCCGTCGCGGGTGCTGTCGAGGCGCTCGACGGAGACGGCGTCGTCGAAGTCCTTGGCGTCCTCGCCGTCGATGGTGAAGGTGTTGACCTTGCGGTAGTCGGTGCGCCCGGCCATCATCTCGGCGGTCACCTCGTCGGGCACCGCCTTGGCCTCGGCCATCGTGTCGGGGTCGAACTCGGCCTTGAGGCCGTACTTGACGATGACGGCGCGCGTCTCGACCTCGGGGTCGTCGGAGTCGCCGAGGAACTCGACGACCTCGCCGAACGGCTCCTTCTCGCCCGACACCTCGGGCCACACCATGCGCACGACGATGCGCGAGCCGCCCTCGAGCTTGCCCACCGACTCGGGGGTGAGCAGGATGCGCTCGCGCAGCCGCACGCTGTCGGGGCGCAGGATGGCGTAGCCGCGGGCGTACTCCAGGGTGCCGACCACCTGGTCGTAGCCGCGCTCCACGATGCGGACGATCTCGCCGCTGGGGCGGTCGTCGTCGCCCTTCTGGGGGTTGGGGCGGGCGATGACGCGGTCGGTGTCCCAGGCGCCGCCCAGCCGGTCGGCGGGGATGAACAGGTCCTTGCCGCCGGCGTCGGGGATCACGAAGCCGTACCCGCCGGAGGCCACCTGCAGCCGGCCGACCACCAGGTTCATCTCCTCGGGCAGGCCGTAGGTGCGGCGCCGCGTGCGCACGAGCTCGCCGCGGTCGACCAGGTCGGCCAGCACGGCGCGGAGGCTGCCGCGGTCGTCGAGCTTGAGGCGGCGCTGGATGTCTTGGACGTGCCAGGGGCGTTCCGGATGGTCGTGGAAGAAACGCAGCACCTGGTCTGAATCGATATCTGGCATCTCGTCAAGTGTAGCGCGGCGCCTCACTCATGCCGGGTGACGACGGGCGGAGGCGGGCTGCCGTGGCCGCGGAGCGCGACGGAACCCGCGTCGGGGACGCGCTTCAGGCCACGCGCGCGATCTCGCCCTCGGCCAGCGCCGCCAGCGCGCTGCGGGCGGGCGAGGGCGGGAAGCCCTCCAGCGCCGCCAGCGCCGCCTCGGCCTCGGCGGTGATGCGCTCGCGCGCCAGGTGGTGCGCGCCGTGGCGCCTGACCAGCTCGGCCATGCGCTCCACGTCGCCGGGCTGCGCGGCGCGCCGCTCGAGGATGGCGCGCGCCTCCTCCACCCCGGCGTCGAGCAGCAGCACCAGCACGGCGTAGGTGGCCTTCCCCTCGCGCAGGTCGCCGCCGACCGGCTTGCCGAGCGTGGCGGGGTCGCCGAGGAGGTCGAGGTAGTCGTCCTGCATCTGGAAGGCACGCCCGTAGGCCATGGCGAAGCGCTCCAGCGCCTCGAGCGCCGCGGCGTCGGCGCCGGCCAGCAGGCCCACGCCGGCGCAGGCGGCGGCCAGCAGCGCGGCGGTCTTGCCCTCGATGACGCGGCGGTAGTTGTCGAAGGAGTAGTCGGCCAGCGAGGCGACCTGGAACTGCAGCACCTCGCCCTCGCAGATGGCGGCGGCGGTCTCGGCCATCAGGCGCGTGAAGTCGGCGGAGCCCGTGCGCGCCAGCAGGCCCAGCACGCGCGCCAGCATGAAGTCGCCGGACATCACGCTCACCACGTTGCCGTAGCGCCGGAAGGCGGCCTCGCTGCCGCGGCGGGTGTCGGCGTCGTCGATGAGGTCGTCGTGCAGCAGCGAGGCCGAGTGCAGCAGCTCCACCGCCAACGCGACCTGCATGGTGGCCTCGTCGTCGGCGTCCAGCAGCTTGCCGGTGAGGAACGCCAGCGCCGGGCGCAGGCGCTTGCCGCCGGCGGCCACCAGGTCCTCGCCGATGGCCTCGATGAAGGCGACGTCGGAGCGGAGCTCGGCGGGGAGGCGCTCCTCGAAGCGGCGCAGGTCGGCGGCGATCAGGTCGAACATCCCGCCCAACTATAACCGCGGCGCCCTAGGCCTCCGGCGCGCCCTCCGCGGTCGCGGCGCGGCTCAGTCGTCGGCGGTGAGGGCCTCGGCCTCGGCGGCCGGTTCGGGGTTCAGGTAGTACGCCAGGCGCTTGAGGCCCGCCACGAAGTCGACCGACTCCACGTGGCCGGGCGGCGCCACCGCGATGGCGGTGGGGGCGAAGTTGAGGATGCCGGGGATCTTGGCGCGCTCGATGGCGCGGGCGGCGTCCTCGGCTGCCTCACCGGGCACCGTGAGCAGCGCGATGTCGAGCTCGAGCTGGCGCGCGCGCTCCGGCATCTCGGCCATGGGGTAGACGGGCAGGAGCTCGTTCGTGGGGTCGACCTTGCGCGGGTCGACGTCGAAGCCGCAGCGCAGCGCGAAGTTGGAGCTCTCGAAGTAGGGGTAGCGGGCGATCGCCTTGCCCAGGTGGCCCATGCCCACGATGGCCACGTTCCACGGGCGCGTGAGGCCCAGGATGCTGCTCAGCTCGCGCCGCAGGATCGGCACCGTGTAGCCGCGCCCGCGCGTGCCGGAGGCGTGGTCGTGGCCGCGGTCGCTGGCGCCGCCGTTGCGCCCCTGGCGCTGGTTCTCGCGCACGTGCACCAGGTCCTTGCGCACCTGGTGGGCGGAGACGCGCGCGGCGGCCCCCAGCTCCTCGCTGGTCACGTAGTCGACGCCCTTCTCCTCGAGCGCCGTGAGCACCCTCAGGTAGGCGACCAGCCTACTGACGGTCACCGACGGGATCTGCTTGGCCATCAGAGCCCGCGGGCGAAGTGCTCGATCCCCTCGGCCGTCAGCCGGCTCTGCGCCTCGCTCAGGGCACCGCCCTGGTAAGGGCCGACGAGCAGCTTGACGAGCGTGCCTTCCTGCACCTCGGTCACGTCGAAGCCGAGCCCCTCGAGGCGTTCGCGTTGCGGCAGCGAGCTCTCGCGGTTGGCGTAGGCGCCCACCTGCAGGTAGCGGCCCGCGCCGCTGGCGGCCGGGGCCGGTGCCGCAGGCGCCGCCGGCGTCGAGGGCGTCGGGGCGCTGGCGGTGGCCGCCGCGCCGGCGCCGCTCGGCGCCTCGGGCTCGAAGCGGTGCACCACGGGGTCGGCGACGCCGAAGGCGCCGGCGCGCACCTGGTCGGCGACGCGGCGCGCCTCGCTCTCGGAGGCGTAGGGGCCCACGAGCACGATGGTGAGGTCGCCCTGGGTGCCGAGCAGCACCGGGTAGCCCGCCGCCTGGAACTGCTGCGCCAGGCGATCGGCGTTGTCGGCGTTGCCGAAGGCGCCCACCGCCACGCGGTAGGAGGCCTCCTCGGCGCTGGCGCTGGCCGCGACCGGGGCGGCCGTGGCGGTGGCGGCGGGCGCGGTCGGGGCGGCCGGCGTCGCGGCGCCCTGCGTCGCCGCGGGCGTGGTCGAGGTGCCGGTCGGGGGCAGCGGGGTCACGTCGGCGGCGGCCGGCTCCTCGGCCGCGGGCTCCTCGGTGGACGCCGCCGGCGCGGCCGGCTCCTCGGTGGCGGTGCTCGTCGCGCCGCTGGTGGTACCGCTGGTGGTGCCGGCGGGCGGCAGCACCGCGATGCCGGGCTCGGTGGTGGTCTGGGCGGCGCCCTGGCTGCCCTGCGTGTCGGTCTGACCGCCGGTAGCGCCGGTGCTGGGCGACGTGGTGCCCGTCTGGGCGCCCTGGCTGGGGGTGGTCACCGGCCCGCTCTGCGCCGCGGGCGGGTTGGTGCCGCCGCGGGCGCCCTGCCCCACCGGGAAGAACGAGCCGCCGGAGATGAGGGTCGCGATGATGCCGGCGATGACGGCCACCAGGGCCACGCCGATGAGCAAGTCGGGCCAGTTGCGCCTAAGCCAGTCCATGCGTTCCATTCTACGGCGGTCGCCGCGGCGAGTGGTCCGACCTCGTGAGGCCGTAGCTCACGAGGCCGGCGCTCAGCTCAAAGGTAGGTGGTGATCGCGCTACAGGCCGGCTGGAACCCCTGTTCGCAGGAGGCCACCCAGGCGTCGCGGGCGCTGCCGCGGCGGTCCTGGGAGAAGAACGCCCAGCCGAGGTTGTAGAGGCTCTCGGTGTCGTTGGGGTTCTGCGCCACGAGCAGCTCGTACACCGTCTGCGCCTCGGCGTAGCGCTGGGCGGCCAGGTAGCCGGCGCCCAGGTTCACGCGCGCCTCGACGCTGTTGGGGTTGAGCTGCACGGCGCGCTCGAAGCTGCGCACGGCCGCGGCGTAGTCGCCGAGCTGGTAGGCGGCGAGGCCGCTCCACAGCTGCGCCTGCGGGTCGTTGGGGCGCTCCTCCAGCACGCGGCGCAGGTGCTCGTTGGCGCCGCGGGCGTCGCCGGTGCGGTAGAGCGCGCGCCCCGCGATGAAGCTGGCATCGGTGAGCAGGGCCGGGTCGCCGAGCAGCGACAGCGCCTGCTGGGCGTTCGCGAGCGCCTCGGCGGTCTGCCCCAGCAGGTCGTGGGCGCTGGCGAGCGCGAGGTAGACCTCGCCGCGGTCGCCGCCCAGCTGCTGGGCGGTCTGGAGCGGCGCCAGCGCTTCGCGGGTGCGGCCGCCCTCCAGGTAGCTGACGCCCAGGTTGTACTGCGCCTCCCAGGAGGCGGGGTCGGCGGCGGCGGCGCGCTCGAACGACTCGGTGGCCTGCGCCTCGCGGCCGAGGCTGCGCTGCAGGGTGCCGAGCTTGACCAGGGTGCTGGCCTGCGCCGCCGTGTCCTGGGCGCTCTCGGCCTTCTGCAGGGCGCGCTCCAGCGACCAGACGGCGTAGTCGATCTGGCCCTGGGCCACGTAGATGTCGGACACCAGCGCGCTCACGCGGTAGTCGCGGCTCTCGCCCTCGAGGGCGGTGAGCTCGGGGAGCGCCTCCAGGCCGCGGCCGGCGCGCAGGAGGGCCTGGCCGCGCCGCAGCACGAACTCGGTGTTGGCCGGCTCGAGCTCCAGCGCCTGCTGGTAGGCCTCGGCGGCGCCCGCCCAATCCTCGGTCAGCTCCAGCTGGCCGGCGAGGCCCACGAGGGCCTGCACGCGGTCCTCGGCGCTGGCCTCGGGCGCGGCCTGCTCGAGCGCGGCGCGGAACGCCTGGGCGGCCTCGGCCGGCCGGCGCAGGCGCGCCAGCGTGACGGCGCGGTTGAACTGGCCGTCGAAGCGCTCGGGGTAGAGGCGCGTGACCTCGGTGAACTCGAAGAGCGCGGCCTGGTAATCGCCGCGCGAGAACTGCGCGAGGCCGAGCCCGTAGTGAGCGTCACCGGAGGTGTAATCGAGCGCGATCGCCTCCAGGTAGCTCTCGCGAGCCTGCTCGAGGTCGCCCTGCTCGTAGTAGGCGTTCCCCAACGCCACCCAGGCGCTGACGCTCCCGGGGTTGCTCGCCACCTCGGCGCGCAGCTGGGTCAGCGACGACTGCCCCCATGCCGGCGAGAGCAGGAGCACGGCAGCGAGGACGACCAGCGCCGCCCGACTGCTCCACCTGCGACTACCTCGAACCATTCCAGCCTCCAGATCGCTGCGCGAGACGCCGTCGTAGAAGTTGCGCGTACGCCGTCTTGGACAGCGCGTGCTACGCGAGAATCGCCGCCAAGTCTATAACGGGCCCCATCGCTCGGCATGTGAAAAGCCATACCCGCCAGCGCCGCTCAGGGCGGCCCGAAACGCGTGGTGGAGGGAAGAACGGCTCAGGCCGCGGGGCCGGCGGCGGGCCTTGGCGCGCGCTCGGCGCCCTGCAGCGCCAGCTGCCCGCAGGCGGCGCCGGCGTCGCGGCCGCGGCTGAAGCGCACCGACACGCTCACCCCCGCCTGCTGCAGGGCGCGCTCGAACTCCGCCAGGCGCTTGCGCGGCGTGCCGGCGAACCCTGAGTCGGTCCAGGGGTTGAAGGGGATCAGGTTCACGTGGCTGTTGAGGCCCTTCAGCAGGCGCGCCAGCTCGGTGGCCTGCCAGGCGTGGTCGTTGACGCCGTCGAGCATCGTGTACTCGATGGTGATGCGCCGGCCGATGGCCGCCTGCCACTCCTCGAGCGAGGCCATGATCTCCTCGATCGGGTGGGCGTGCGCCGTGGGGATGATGCGCGCGCGCGTCTCCTGGTCGGGGGCGTGCAGGCTCACCGCCAGCACCAGCGGCAGCCCCTCGCCGATGAGCTTGCGGACGCGGTTCGGCAGCCCCACCGTCGAGAGGGTGATGCGGCGCGGCGACATGTCGAGGCCCGCCGGGTCGATCATCGTGCGGATGGCGCCGATGGCGTTGTCGTAGTTCAGCAGCGCCTCGCCCATGCCCATCAGCACCACGTTGCGGATGTCGGTGGGGGCGATGCCCTCGTGGCGCGCCACGGCCACCAGCTGCGCTACGATCTCGCCGCGCGTGAGGTTGCGCCCGAAGCCCAGCGCGCCGGTGGCGCAGAAGGCGCAACCGGCGGGGCAGCCGACCATCGACGACACGCACACGGTGCGGCGCCCGGCGTACGGCATGTACACCGCCTCGGTCTGCTTGCCGTCGGGGAGCGTGAACAGGTAGCGCACGGAGCCGTCGCGCGAGGGGAAGCGCGCGGTGGCGGCGAACGGCTCGAGACGGTACGCGCTGGCGAGCTCCTCGCGCATGGCAGCGGGGAGGTTGGTCATGGCGTCGAAGCCGGCCACGCCCTGGCGGTAGAGCCAGTCGGCGAGCTGCTGCCGGCGGAAGGCGGGCTGGCCCGCGGGCAGCGGCAGGTCGGCGATCGCGTGGTCGTAGAGGCTGGGGAGCGGCGTGCTCACCCCGAGAGGTTAACGCGCCCGGCCCGGCAGCGGCGGCGTGGCGCTACGCTTAGGCATGTTGACGCGCAAGGTGAAGACCATCGGCATGGTGCTCGCGGGCGGCCGGGGCACGCGCCTCCACCCCCTGACCTGGAAGCGCACGAAGCCCTCGGTGCCGTTCGGCAGCAAGTACCGCATCATCGACTTCGCGCTCAACAACATGATCAACTCGGGGATCTACGGCATCTACGTGCTCACGCAGTTCAAGGCGCAGTCGCTCACCGAGCACATCCAGCGCCACTGGCGCTTCGGGGCGTTCCTCGACGACCACTTCATCACGCTGGCGCCGGCGCAGATGTACCTCTACGAGCAGCTCGGCGCCGAGTGGTACCGCGGCACCGCCGACGCCATCTACCAGAACCTCCACCTCATCGACAACCACGACGCCGACCTGGTGGCGATCTTCTCGGGCGACCACATCTACAAGATGGACATCGGCCACATGGTCGAGTACCACCTGGCCAACGACGCCGACGTCACCATCGCCGCCTACCCCACGCCGGTGGCGGACGGGCGCCGCTTCGGGGTGCTGCAGGTCGACGCCGACTGGCGCGTCACCGAGTTCCAGGAGAAGCCCCTCGACCCCAAGCCGATCCCGGGCCGCCCCAGCCACTGCCTGGCCAGCATGGGCAACTACGTGTTCACCGTCGCGGCGCTGATGCGCATGCTCGAGGAGGACGCGGCGCGCACCGACTCCGAGCACGACTTCGGCAAGGACGTGCTGCCGCGCGCCCTGGCGGCGGGCCAGCGGCTGTTCGCCTACGACTTCGCGCGCAACCCCATCCCCGGCCAGGAGGGGCCCAACACCTACTGGCGCGACGTCGGCACCCTCGACTCGTACTGGGAGGCGAACATGGACCTGGTGGCGGTGAGCCCCGAGTTCGACCTCTACAACGAGGCGTGGCCGCTGCGCACCTCGGCCGAGTTCTCGGCGCCCGCCAAGTTCGTCCACGAGGAGGAGGGGCGGCGCGGGCAGGCGTTCGACTCGCTGCTGGCCGGCGGGGTGATCGTCTCGGGCGCCACCCTCAGGCGCTCGCTCGCCTTCCGGCGCGTGCGCGTGCACTCGTACGCGCTGGTGGAGAGCTCGGTGCTGTTCGACAACGTCGAGGTGGGCCGCCACGCCGTGGTGCGCAACGCCATCATCGACAAGAACGTGAGCGTGCCCGCGGGCGAGGAGATCGGCGTCGACCTGGAGCGCGACCGCGCGCGCGGCCTGACCGTCACCGAGAGCGGGCTGGTGACGGTGCCGAAGGGGTACCGCTTCGAGTGAAGGAAGATGAAGGGTGACCGCAAGGGACGTCCCGTCCTATACAGGCGCGCCTCATGCAGCGGTGATACCCTCGTACGGATAAGGCTCGGGACGTTACCCGCCGACCTCACTCTCGCCCAGCCGGGCCGCCGCGCCCGGACCCTGGAGGCTTTCGTTGAGACGATCGTTCAACCCCTGGCTGGTCGTGATGCTCCTGATCCTGGGCATCTTCGTCTTCAACCAGTTCAACTCGAACGGCGCCACACGCGACATCAACTTCTCGACCTTCACCGAGCTGGTCGAGGACGGGCGGGTCGCCAACGTCGTCGTGGACCGCAGCAGCGGCACCATCACCGGCGAGCTCGCCACCGAGACGCAGGTGACGATCGGCGGCGAGCCGCAGACCATCCGCAGCTTCCGCACCACCGCCATCCTCACCGACTCGCTGCTCGAGGAGATGCGCGCCAACGTCGGCAGCGTCACCATCCGCAACCCGCCGCAGTGGACGGGGCTGCTGGTCACCTTCCTACCCATCCTGCTGCTCATCGCCTTCTTCTGGTTCGTGTTCATGCGGGCGCAGGGCGGCCCCAACCAGGTGATGCAGTTCGGCCAGTCGCGCGCCAAGACGTTCGGGCGCGAGAACAAGGTCAACACCACCTTCGCCGACGTGGCCGGCCACAAGGAGGCCAAGCAGGAGCTCATCGAGGTCGTCGACTTCCTCAAGACGCCCCAGAAGTACCTGCGCATCGGCGCCGAGATCCCCAAGGGCGTGCTGCTGGTGGGCCCGCCGGGCACCGGTAAGACGCTACTGGCGCGCGCCGTGGCCGGCGAGGCCGGCGTGCCGTTCCTCACCGTGTCGGCCTCCGAGTTCATGGAGATGTTCGTGGGCGTGGGCGCCAGCCGCGTGCGCAGCCTGTTCGAGGAGGCGCGCAAGTCGGCGCCGTCGATCATCTTCATCGACGAGCTCGACTCGATCGGGCGCCGCCGCGGCGCCGGCATCGGCGGCGGGCACGACGAGCGCGAGCAGACCCTCAACCAGATCTTGAGCGAGATGGACGGCTTCGAGAAGGACACCTCGGTCATCATCATCGCGGCTACCAACCGCCCCGACATCCTCGACCCCGCCCTGCTGCGCCCCGGCCGCTTCGACCGCCAGGTCACCATCGGCCTGCCCACGCAGTCCGAGCGCGAGGAGATCCTCAAGGTCCACGTGCGCAACAAGCCGGTCTCCGACGACGTCGACCTGAAGCGCCTGTCGGAGGCCACCCCGGTGTTCTCCGGCGCCGACCTCGAGAACCTCACCAACGAGGCGGCCCTCATCGCGGCGCGCAACAACAAGCAGATCATCACCTGGGCCGACTTCAACGAGGCGCTCGACCGCATCACGCTGGGCCTCCGGCGCGGCAGCCTGGTGCCCACCGAGGAGGAGCGCCGCAACCTGGCGTTCCACGAGGCGGGCCACGCCGTGGCGTTCGCGGCGCAGCCGGTGCTCGGCGACATCCGCAAGGTGACGATCATGCCGCGCGGCGGCGCCGGCGGCTTCATGGCGCCCCTGGCCAAGGAGGAGATGTTCTACGACGTCGACCGTTTCCGCTCGCAGCTGCGCGTGGCGTTCGCCGGGCGCGTGGCCGAGAAGAAGGTCACGGGCACCATCTCCTCGGGCGCCAGCAACGACCTGAAGCAGGCCACCGACATGGCCAAGCAGATGGTCCTCGACCTCGGCATGGGCAAGCAGGAGTACGTCGCCTGGGGCTCCGACCAGGGGCCGATCTTCCTGGGCGGCGAGATCTCGCGGCGCAAGGACTTCTCAGAGCAGACCGCGCGCGAGCTCGAGGAGGAGGTCTCCGAGATCCTGCGCACCGCCTACCTCGAGTGCGAGCAGCTCGTCGAGGAGAACTGGGTGACGGTCGAGGCCGTGGCCAACGCGCTGCTGGAGCGCGAGACGCTCGACGGCAAGCTGATCCACAAGGCGCACAGCATGGCCCTCGAGGGCAAGAGCGCCGCCGAGATCACCGAGTGGATCGTCAACGCCTCCATCGCCTCCGAGCGGCGCCTGCAGGAGCTCGAGGAGCGCGAGCGCAACGCCCACCAGGAGCGCGAGCGCCACGCCCCCGAGCCCGGGCGTCACGGCCCCCTCGAGCCGCGGCCCGAGCCGCGCCCCCTGAGCGAGTCCGGCGACTGAGCGCACCCCGCCACGCGCGGGCGCAGGTTCTCGTAGCGTAGGGTCACTGTGTCGCTCATCGACGGGCGTTACGAGGTCATCGCGGAGCGGCCCCTCAGCGGGGGCCGCACGCACTTCGACGCCACCGCTCCCGACGGCGCCCCCCTCCGCATCGAATGGTTCGACCTGCCCCCCGAGCAGGAGGCGGAGTTCGAGCGCTACCGCCGCCTGCTGAAGCGCCTCAAGCAGGCGGGCAAGGCGGCGGTGCACGACGTGGTGTCGCGGCCGGGGGCGCGCTACGTGGCGTGGCGCTCGCCGCCCGAGGGCGCGGCCGCGGCGCTCGACCCCGAGCTGAGCGAGCTGCTGGCGGCCCATGGCTACCCGCCGGAGGCCGCCGACGTGCGTCGCGCGGGCGGCCGCGGCGCCCCTCCCCTCCTCTACGGGCTGGCGTTCGGCGGCGCCAGCCTGCCGTCGCCGGCGCCCGCCGGTGCGGCCGATGAGCCCGCGCGCCCGCTGCGCCACGTCGATCGCCCGCCGCTCGCGGCGCTCGAACGCCTGTCGCCGACCACGTTCGGCTGGGGGGTGGCGGCGCTGGTCGCGCTGCTGGCGGTGGTGATCGGCGTGACGTCGTTCCGGCTGCGCAACGTCGACCAGCTGGTGGTGGTGCCCGACCTGGTGGGGCAGCCGGCGCAGGCCGCGGCCGACGCCCTCGCCGACCTGGAGCTGTGGGTGGTGCCGGCGGCGCTGGCGTCCTCCGAGGCGCCCGGCACGGTGCTGGCCCTCGACCCGCCCGCCGGCTCCGAGCTGCGCCCGGGCCGCACGGTGCGCCTCAGCTACGCCCTGCCGCCGGGGCGGCTGGCACCCACCGAGGTGCCCGACCTGGTGGGCCAGGCGTTCCCCGCCGGCGCCGAGCCGGCCCTGCAGGCGGCCGGGCTGCGCGTCGGCGAGGTGGCACGCGTGCACGCCGCCGCACCGCCAGGCACCGTGCTGGCTCAGGGCGCCGACCCCCGCAGCCGCCTGGGCAGCGGCGAGGCCGTCGACCTGCTGGTGAGCCTGGGGCCGCTGCCGCAGCGCACGTTCCTGCCGCGCCTGGTGGGGCTCGACGTCGAGGAGGCGCGCGAGCTCGCGCTGCTGGCGGGCCTGGCGCCCGACCGCGTGCTGGTCGACGAGGTGGCGGCCGCCACCGGCTCGCCGGGCCAGGTGCTCGGCCAGTCGCTGGCGCCCTTCGTGCCGGTGCCTGTGGAGGACGCGGTGCTGCGCCTGGTGGTGCAGGCCGGCACGCCGGTGGGCGCGCGCGGCGGCGCCCCCGACGTGGTGGGCCTGCCGCTGGCGGCCGCGCAGCGCGTAGCCGGCGGCTGGGACGTGACGGTGGAGCGCATCGCCAACAGCGCCCTGCCCGAGGGGGTGGTGGCGCAGACGCCGCCGCCGGGCGCCGCCGGCGAGGGCAACGCCCTGACGCTGGTGGTCAACGCCCACCCGGTGCCGCTCACCACCGAGGGCGTGCGGGCGGTGGTGCGCGAGCCGGAGCCGCGGCGCGTGGCGTACGCCTGGACCATCCTGCCCGGCATCGCCACGCAGCCCGCCGAGGTGTGGGCCACCGACATCGACGGCCAGCGCACGCTGGTCGAGCGCGTGACGGTGCGCGGCGGCGAGATCCTGCGCGGCAGCTGGCTCACCGACAGCCCGGGGCCCGTGCGTTTCGAGCTCTTCCTCGCAGGTGTTCCCTACGGGGAGCCGCTCCTGGTACCCTAGTCGGTCTAGCGCGGGCGGCTCCCCTGTCCGCGAGATATAGTGTCGTTCGGCTGATAGGCAGGCGCCTATGGAGTTCGCTCCACGGACGCCGGCCCGTACGCGTCGGCGCCGGGCCGCCCCCACCCGCGCCGCCCTCGTCCCCGTAGAAGGAGTCAAGTGCTCAAGACGTTCCGCGACCTGTCGAGGTACCTGGTACGGCATCGCACGGCGTTCATCGTCATGGCCGTCCTGATCCTCTTCAACGGCTTCTTCTCCACCCTGGCCCCGATCATCCCCGGGCGCGTGATCGACGGGCTGCGCGTGGGCAGCATGACGCTGCCCAGCCTGTGGCTCCACGTGGGCGCGCTGCTGGGGGTGGCGCTGATCAGCGGCGCCGCCATGGTCGTCACCCGCCGGCTGGTGCTGGGCGCCAGCTGGGACATGCAGTTCGAGATCCGCCGCGACATCTTCGAGCACTTCACGCGGCTCGACGGCGGCTACTTCGACCGCACCCGCGTCGGCGACCTGATGGCGCGCCTCACCGCCGACCTCAACGCCGTGCGCATGATGATCGGCATCGCCATCTACCAGGCGGCCAACATCTCGGTGCTGTTCGCCTTCACGCTCTACCGCATGTTCCAGCTCTCCCCCAGCCTCACGCTGGTCACGCTGGCGGCGGCGCCGCTCATCTCGATCACCTTCTTCGTGCTGCTGCGCGTCATCCATCGCCGCTACCAGAAGGTGCAGGAGCAGTTCTCCGACGTGTCGTCGATGGCGCAGGAGAACTTCTCGGGCATCCGCGTGGTGAAGGGCTTCGGCATGGAGGCGCGCGAGGTGGAGCGCTTCGGCGACCTCAACGACGAGTTCGTGCGCCGCAACCTGCACCTGGTGCGCGTCGAGGGCCCGCTGCACCCGCTGATGGAGTTCCTGTTCGGCCTCACCATCTCGCTGCTGCTGCTGATCGGCGGGCGCCTGGTGCTGGGCGTGGGCGGCGATCTCACCATCGGGCAGTTCTCGAGCTTCGTGTTCCTCTTCGAGGGCATCCAGTGGCCGATGATCGCGCTCGGCTGGATCGGCAGCATCCTGCAGCGCGGCACCACCTCCTGGAAGCGCCTCAAGGAGATCCTCGACACCGTGCCCGAGGTGCAGGACGACGAGGGGACCGACTACTCGCTCAGGAGCGTGAAGGGCGCCATCGAGTTCCGCAACGTGAGCGTGAGCTTCGGGGGCGTCAAGGCGCTCGACGACGTGAGCTTCGAGGTCGCGGCCGGCGAGTCGATCGGCATCACGGGCCGCACCGGCGCCGGCAAGACCGTCATCGTCAACCTCATCGCGCGCCTCTACGACCCCGACGAGGGCCAGATCCTCATCGACGGCGTCGACCACAAGCGCTACCCCGTGGAGGTGCTGCGGCGCTTCATCGGCCTCGTGCCGCAGGAGCCGTTCCTGTTCTCGGACTCCATCGCCGACAACATCGCCTACGGCCTGCCCGAGGCGCCCGCCGAGGAGCTGCGCCCGCGCGTGGAGCGCGCCGCCAGGCTCGCGCAGCTGGCCGACGACCTCGAAAGCTTCCCGCGCGGCTACGACACCGAGCTCGGCGAGCGCGGCGTGACGCTCTCGGGCGGCCAGCGCCAGCGCACCGCCATCGCCCGCGCCCTCGTGCGCGAGCCCGCCATCCTGATCTTCGACGACGCGCTGTCGGCCGTCGACACCCAGACCGAGTCGCGCATCCTCGAGGGGCTCGCCGAGGTGCAGCAGGGGCGCACCACCATCGTGGTGGCGCACCGCGTGAGCGCCTTCCAGAACGTCGACCGCATCCTGGTGCTCGACGAGGGGCGCATCGTCGAGCAGGGCAGCCACGAGGAGCTGGTGGCCGCCGACGGCTGGTACGCCGACATGGACCGCCGCCAGCAGCTCGAGTCCGACCTGGAGGCCGCATGAGCCGCCGCCGTGACCCCCGCCGCCCCGTCGACCTGCTCGACACCGACCTGCCGCACTACTCGGTCGAGGAGGCGAAGGCCGCCTACCAGACCGGCAAGAAGGAGCGCCGCAAGGCCATGCGCGCCGAGAGCGTGCGCGACGAGGACGGCGAGGCGTTCGAGAAGGGCTACGACCAGGGCATCATGCTCCGGCTGCTGCGGTACCTCAAGCCGTACCGCTGGCAGCTGACGGGCGCGGTGGCGCTGCTGCTGGTCTACAGCATGCTGACGCCCGCCTTCCCCACGCTGCTCTCCTGGGCCATCGACCGCTACATCGTGGCCTCGGCACCCGAGTACGCGCTGCTCACCGTGGACGAGCGCCTGAGCGGCCTCATGTGGCTGGTGGTGGCGTACAT
>Ga0123333_10001990_pt1 | contig 21250 bp, 18 predicted proteins | sample BioC12SIPDNA_3_FD_89957 | JGI IMG/M metagenome (GOLD analysis project Ga0123333, IMG submission 89957) | Anaerobic biogas reactor microbial communites from Washington, USA - Biogas_R2_B C12 SIP DNA | ecosystem: Engineered > Bioreactor > Anaerobic > Unclassified | place: Washington, USA... | reverse complement strand
TGGCGCGTCGCGAGCTCCTGCTCGAGCCGGGCGGAGAGGAACGGCCCGCGCTTGACCTTGTCGAGGTTCGTGATGGTGATGTTGCGGATCAGGTCGTAGGAGAGCACGAGGCCGGTCTCCTTGCGGTCCTCGGTCAAAAGCCCGATCGAGTGGCGCTTGCCGTCGTTTGTGGAGTGAATCTGCACCTTTTTGCCGTTGATCTCGATCGTTCCGCCGTCGTACCGCTCCGCGCCGAAGATCGCCTCGGCGAGCTCCGTGCGCCCGGACGCGACGAGCCCCGCGATGCCCAAGACCTCGCCCTTGTGAAGCTCAAACGAGATGTTGCGGATGACGCCGGTGCGCGTGATGTTCTCGACCTTCAGGACGACCTCGCCGATCGGGCAGTTCCTTCGCGGGTACTCCATGTCGACGCTGCGCCCGACCATGCGCTCGATGATCTGCTCGGTCGTGAAGTCCTTCGTCTCGCGCGTCTCGATGATGTTGCCGTCGCGAAGCACCGTCGCCGTGTCGCAGAGCCGAAAGATCTCGTCGAGCTTGTGCGATATGTAGACGAACGTGATCCCCTCGGCGCGCAATCTGTCGATGATGCCGAACAGCTTCTCCGCCTCGCTGGTCGTGAGCGACGAGGTCGGCTCGTCCATGACGACGAGCTTTGCGTTGTAGGAGAGCACCTTCGCGATCTCGACCTGCTGCTTCTGCGCCGCCGACAAATCCTCGATCTTGTCGGTCGCGCGGAAGTTGAAGCCGAAGCCGTCGAGCAAGAGCTGCGTCTCGCGGTTGATCTCCTTCCAGGCGACCCTGCCGCGGCGCGTCTTGAGCCGGTTTATGTATATATTCTCAGCGACGCTGAGCGTGTTTACGAGGTTGAATTCCTGAAAGATCAGGCCGATGCCCTTTTTGCGGGCGTCGATCGTGTCCCGGATGACGGTGCGCTCGCCGTTCAGGTGAATCTCGCCCGAGTCGGCCTGGTACACGCCGTTCAGTATCTTCATCAGCGTCGACTTCCCCGCGCCGTTCTCGCCGACCAGCGCGTGTATCTCGCCGCGCCGGACCGAGAAGCTGACCTTGTTGAGCGCGACGACGCCCGGGAAGGTCTTTGTGATGTCCTTCATCTCGAGAATGTAGTCCTGCATGGGAACCCCCTTCCCGCGGAACCGCCGGAGGGCCCGAGGGCCCCCCGGCGTTGGCGATCGGTGTGTTTAGAACCAGTTGAACTGGTCGCGGGTGTCCGGATAGGCGACCGGCGTCGGCAGCTTCGTCCAGCCCGGCGTCGCGGTGCCGTTGATCACGGCGTAGAGCGTCTCGACCGCGAGCTTGCCCTCGGCGACCGGGTCCTGCGTCGAGCACGCGGACAGCCAGCCGGCGGCCATCGCATCGTAGAGCACCTTGTTCGAGCCCATGGCGATGATCGTCACGTCGCCCGGCTGCAGGCCCGCGGCCTCGAGCGCGGACATGACGCCTGTCAGCATGCCGCCGTCGTGCGAGACGATGCACTCGATCTGGCCGCCCTGGCTGGCGACGCCGTAGGCCGTGAGCATGTCGGTCATCTTCGTCATGCCGAGCTCCGCCTGGAAGTTGCAGTCCTGCCGGTCGAGCCACTCATACTCCGGCCCGAGGTCCTCGGCCAGCGCCTTGTTGATCTGGATCGTCTGCATGTGGCCGGCGGTTCCCTCGATCGCGACGAGCTTCGTGCCGTTCGGGAACAGCTCCTTGATCGTCGCGGCCATCGTGTGTCCGTGCGAGGCGGCGTCGGGGCCGACGTAGTACTTCATGCCGACCGCGTCGAGCGCGTCGCCCGGATAGGCGTTGACGCCGACCCACGCGATGCCGCTGGCGTTGAGCGCCTCGATGACGGGGAGCGCGCCGTCGACGTCCGCAGGGAAGTACAGGAAGCCGTCATAGCCGTCGGCGATCGCGAGGTTCGCGTGCTCGAGCTGCGTCTGCTGGCTGCCCGCGCCGTCGAGGATCGTCAGCTCCATGCCCAGTTCCTTGGCCGTCTTGTCGGCCGACGGGTTGTACGCCGCGCAGTAGGGCGCGGTGTAGTACGCGTTCGAGAGCATGATGCGAAGGGGCTTCTGCTCCGCCGCCGCGACGGTGGTCAGCGCCGCGAGCAACAAAAGCGCCAGCAAAAGGGATACGAGTTTCTTCATGATGGTTCCGCCTCCAAACTATCATTTTTTTGCACTTCGTGCAAAACCAAGGTTAAAAAACGGTGATCCGGCGCAGGATTCGGGCGGTTTCGGACGTTTTCGGCGGGGTTTGGGAGAATTTGGGCGGATTTAAACGATTAAATTTGTCCGCAAACAAAATTTAATCGTTTAAAACAACGTCCAACAAAAAACGTCCAGTCCTCGTTCGCGCTGGGGCAGCGACATTTGCTTCAAGTGCCCGTCCTCAATTCCACAATGTTCACTTTTTATTATAGCCACACGGCCCGGGTTCGTCAAGCAATTTTTTAAACATTTCGGCAATGTGCCGGGAAAAGCGCGCGGCGCTTGACATCCGCGGGAGTGCGTCGGTATAATAGCGAGCACGGGGGTGAGATCGATGGTCAGCATGAAGGAGGTCGCGCTGCACGCGGGCGTGTCCGTCGCCACGGTCTCGAACGTGATCACCGGCAAGCGTTCCGTCAGCGAGAACGTGCGCAGGAAGGTGCTCGACTCGATCGAGCAGATGAACTATCAGGTGAACCTCGTCGCCCGCGGACTCAAGACGCAGCGCACGAACACCATCGGCGTCATCCTCCCGGACATCACGAAGCTGTTCTTCCAGAAGGTGATCATCGGCATACTCGAGGTCGCGTCTCTGAACGGCTACCGGATCAACATACTCTCGAGCTCCTACGACCACGACACCGAGCGGCTGCTCATCAACATGCTCAAGGCGAGCTGCGTCGACGGCATCATACTCGACTCCTGCGTGTCGATCGACCGCGCGCGGGCGTGGGCGGACTCGCTCGAGGGGAAGGGCGGCGTCATGCCCCCGGTCGTGTCGCTCGAGAGCCGGCTGTTTTCGGACAGGCTCTCGTCGATCACGATGGACAACGCGCTCTACTCCGGCCAGATCACGCAGCACCTGATCGACGGCGGGCGGCGCAAGATTCTCTACGTCTCCGGCCCTCTGCACATCGAGCACGAGCGCGCGCGCTTCGACGGCTACCGGAATTGCCTCCTGAAAAACGGCATCGGGCCCGACCCGGTGCTCCAGAAGAGCGGCACATACCTTTCGGAATCGGGCTACAACGCGGTCATGGAGGCGCTCAACGAAAACGTGCGCTTCGACGCGGTGCAGGCTTCGAACGACCAGGCCGCGATCGGCGCGCTGAAAATCCTCAAGGGGCGCGGCTTCCGCGTGCCGGACGACGTCGCGATTTCGGGCTTTGACAACCTGTTTCCGAGCACGCTCGTCTCGCCCGCGATCACGACCGTCGACGTGCCGAACTACGAGATGGGCGCCGCCGCGATGCGCGAGCTGCTCGACCGGATCGAGCACCCGGACGCCCCGCCGAAGGCGCACGTGCTCGATGCCCGCATCATCGTGCGCGCGTCGACCGTGAAGGACGCCACGTCTCAATGGGATTTGACGAACTGGTGACCCTTCGCCCGGTACATATTTCTTCCTCCCCATGGGAAAACTTTCGCCCATGGAGGGTGATTGCGTGGACTATCAGCTTAAATCAGCACAGCAAAAACAGGAACTTCTGAACCGGCACAGGGTCGCGCACGACGCGGCGGTCCTGACCACCGATCAGGGCGTGCCCATCGCGAACACCGACGACTCTTTGAAGGCGGGCGCGCGCGGGCCGACGCTGATGGAGGACTTCCACTTTCGGGAAAAGCTGACGCATTTCGACCACGAGCGCATCCCCGAGCGCGTCGTGCACGCGCGCGGGTTCGGCGCGCACGGCTATTTTCAGGTGTATCAGTCGATGGCGCACCTGACGAAGGCGAAGTTCCTTTCGGACCCGGCCGTGCAGACGCCGGTGTTCGCGCGCTTTTCGACGGTCGTCGGCTCGCGCGGCTCGGCGGACACGGTGCGCGACGTCCGCGGCTTCGCGGTCAAGTTCTACACGTCCGAGGGCAACTACGACCTCGTCGGCAACAACATCCCGGTGTTTTTCATCCAGGACGCGATCAAGTTCCCCGACCTCGTGCACGCGATCAAGCCCGAGCCGATGAACGAGATTCCGCAGGCGTCCGCCGCGCACGACACGTTCTGGGACTTCGTCAGCAGCACGCCGGAGACCGCGCACATGGTCATGTGGCTGATGTCCGACCGCGCGATCCCGCGCAGCTACCGCATGATGGAGGGCTTCGGCGTCAACACGTACAAGCTCGTCGACCAGCAGGGCACGTCCCGGTTCGTGAAATTCCACTGGAAGCCGGTGCTGGGCGTCCACTCGCTCGTCTGGGACGAGGCGCAGAAGCTCGCCGGCAAGGACCCGGACTTCCACCGCCGCGACCTCTGGGACGCGATCGAGTCCGGCGAGTACCCGGAGTACGAGTTGGGCATCCAGGTGATCGAGGCCGCGGACGAGCACAGGTTCGGCTTCGACATCCTCGACCCGACAAAATTCTGGCCCGAGGAACTGATCCCGGTCAAGCGCATCGGCAAGATGACGCTCAACAAAAACGTCGACAACTTCTTTGCCGAGACCGAGCAGGCCGCGTTCCACCCCGGCCACGTCGTGCCCGGCATCGACTTCAGCAACGATCCGCTTTTGCAGGGTCGGCTGTTCTCGTACCTCGACACGCAGCTGATCCGCCTCGGCGGCCCGAACTTCCACGAGATTCCGATCAACCGCCCGGTCGCGCAAGTCAACAACAACCAGCGCGACGGCTACCACCGGATGCAGATCGACCAGGGGAAGGTCAGCTACTCGCCGAACTTCCTGCAGATGAATTCGCCCATCCCGGCCTCGACGGCGGACGGGTACGTGCACATGGAGGAGAAGGTCGAGGGCGCCGTGGTGCGAGCGCGCAGCGAGACGTTCAAGGACTTCTTCGGCCAGGCGGCGCTGTTCTGGAACAGCCTTTCCGAGCCCGAGAAGCAGCACATACTCGACGCGTTCCAGTTCGAGGTCGGCAGCGTCAAGGACCTGCGCATCCGCCAGAGGGTCGTCGACATGTTCGCAAACGTCGACCGCGACCTCGCGACTGAGATCGCAAACCTCGTCGGCGTCGCGGTCCCCGCGTCGGCCGCCGGAAAGCCCGGCTCGATGAAGTCCCCTGCGGTCAGCCAGCAGAACACGCCCCGCCTCGCCGCGACCCGGAAGGTCGCCGTGCTCGCGGAAAACGGGTTCAGCTGCCGCGAATTGACCGCGGTCACGGAGGCGCTGACGGCGGCGGGCGTCCACTGGGAGGTCGTCGGCACCGACCTCAAGCCCATCACCAGCGAGGCCGGCAAGAAGCTGGACGTCGGAAAGTCCTATGTAAACGCCGGCTCGATTCACTACGACGCGGTGTTCATTCCCGGCGGCCGGCGGCACATCGACGCCCTCATGCAAAACGGGGACGCGCAGCACTTCATCAACGAGGCGTTCAAGCACTTCAAGGCCATCGGCGCGATCAACGCCGGCGTGGACCTGCTCGTAAAATCCCAGCTTCAGCGGGTTATGCTGGCAGACGAAACCTCGTCGAAGCTGGAGTCGGAGCTGGGCGTCGTGACCGTTCGCAACGTGCCCAATCTGACGGCCTTCTGCCAGGCATTCATCCAGGCGATCGCGGAGCACCGCCACTGGGGCCGTCAGCCGACCAAGCAGCTCGTGCCGGCATAATCTCTGCACGCTTCCCGGACAAGGCGGAAGGAGGGGGATGCCATTTCAAACGCGGAGCGAAGGAGTCCGGGGCCCCGGACGAAAGAAGGCGCGGCGCAAATGCACCGCGCTTTCTGCTTTATTTTCCGCCCTCGACCTCCCGCACGCGGAACCGCGTGATCTCCTCGATCAGGTTAAGCGGCATCGGCTCCGACAGCGGGAACCGTATCGAACCCTTCGAGAAGTCGTACGCCCCGAGCTTGCCGGCGAACGCGCGCACGCCCTCCTCGCCGGGATACAACCCGACGTGGCCCTTGAACGCCGCGAAGTGGACGAGGTTCTCGCCCTGCCAGTACGTCGGCATCTGCCAGCTGATCTTCTCGATCGCGTCCGGCGCGGCAGAGCGGATCGTCCGGCGGATTTGCTCGAGCACCGGCCGCACGTCGTCCGGGAACTGCGCGATGTACTCGTCGACCGTTTTATACGCGCTCTTCTCGGCGGGCGGCTTTCGCGCGCGCCCGGCCTGCGTAAGCCGATGTGCCTCGGCCACGCGCTCGGCGAGCTCCGGAAACCGCGCGTTGTCGACGACCTCGAACGAGTGCGCGACGCGGTTTTTCGAGGTTTGGACGACCTTCGAGGGCTCCCATTCGCCGTGCACCCGGTCGGCGGCGAACGAAACCTCCATCGCGCGCGAGAGCGGGCGGATCTCGGCGAAGGTCGTCGCGTATTTCCAGAGGACTGCGTCCTCGGTCTCCTGTTCGTCGAATTCCCCGACGCGCCCCGCGACCCTGTCGCGGAATTCCTCGTAGAGCGGGAGCCATTTCCCGCGGCTCCCGGAGAAGCAATTGCCTGCCATCGGCCGACCTCCCTTCAAAAATCCATTATAAACGCCCCCGCACGGCCTGTCAATGCCGCAAAAATCGACCGTTTTACAAAAAAATCTTGCATGCGCGCGAAAAAAACGTTGACAGGCGCGAGGGCGTGTGGCATAATAGCACCACTTCAGGGCGTGTTGATACTACCGCTCAACGGCCGTCTTCCGTCTGCTTTTCGCCCCATACCGCGTTGCTTTCCCTTGAAATACCGCCGGTATTCCTGCGGGGAAGCGCCTTGTCCGGGACAAAAATCAGGCGCGATCTGCCCATTTCGGATCGTGTCAACACACCCTAGTCGGATAGGAGATTGCCGATGCGCGATTTGTCCGCCTCCGCCAGCATTATCTTTATTGGCCTTATTATCGCAGTCTTTGCACTGCATATAGGGCTTCATCGGGTTTTGTTGTAGGCGGGCGGAGGCCCAATATAGCAGAGAACGAAAAAAGCCCTTACTGAAAGCAGTAGGGGTTTTTCATATCAAAAGGGGGTTTTCTGATGAAGGGATATCACAGAACCGGACCGATTGCGGCCTCCATCGCGATCCAGCTATGCCTGGGCATCGCCTACATCTGGAGCGTGTTCCAGACCGGCGTCGCCAACAGCATCTTCGGCGGCGACAACGCGGCGGCGAGCCTGGCCTTCTCGCTGCTTCTGTCCACGCTGACCGTCGGAAGCGTCATCGGCGGAAAGCTGGCCGCCAGGTACTCGACGAGGACCATTGTCATCATCGGCGGCGTGATCCTGAGCGCCGGATTCCTTCTCGCCTCCTTTGCCAGCGCGCGGCTTCCGTGGATCCTCTGGGTCGGCTACGGCGTCATGGGCGGCACCGGCATGGGATTTACCTACTCGACGACCATCGCCTGCGCGCAGAAGTGGTTCCCGGACAAGAAGGGCTTCGTGACCGGGCTGATCGTCTCGGCGCTGGGCTTCGGCGGCGTCGTCTTTACGCCGATCATCGAGCAGCTGATCAAGGGCTTCGGCGGGCAGGGCGTCGGGGAGCCCAGGACGTTCATGGTGCTCGCGGGCATCTTCTTGGTCGTCTGCACGGTCGGCGCGCTGTTTTTGAAGAACCCGCCGGCCGACTTCATGCGGACGGCGGCGAAGAACGGCGCGGTGGTTGAGGACAGGAGCCTCGCCCCGGGCCGCGTGCTCCGCGACGTCCGCTTTTACATCATGGTCACTTCCATGGCGCTCGCGTGCATGGGCGGGCTGATGATGATCGGCTTCGCAAAGCCCATCGCCGTCGCGAAGGGGCTCGCCTCGACCGCGACGGTCGGCGTGCTCGTCATCTCGATGTGCAACTCGCTCGGCAGGCTCTGCTGGGGCATCGTCTCCGACAGGCTCGGCAGAAAGCGCACGATCATCGTGCTGCTCGTGGGCTCCGGCGCGATGTCGATGCTCGTCGGGAGCGTCGGCGGATACTGGATTTACGCCATGATCGGCTTCATCGGCTTCTTCTACGGCGGCTTCCTGAGCACGTTCCCGTCCCTGACGGCGGACCTGTTCGGGCCGAAGCACATGGCCACGAACTACGGCATGGTGCTGTTGGGCTTCGGCGTCGGCGCGGTCGCCTCGTCCTACATCGCCGGCTACTACAAGAACGTCGGCGCGCAGGACATATCGCTGATGATGCCGGCGTTCTTCATCGCGGCGGGCTGCGCGGCGGTGGGCGTCGTCCTGATGCTGCTTCTGAAGGCCCCGAAGAAGGAGTTGCGCTGACGCGCGAATCGGGGTATACTGTCGGGCGGGGGGGATCGAATGAATACGCTTCTGCACGTCTGCTGCGCGCCGTGCTCGATCATGTGCGTGGAGAGCCTGCGCCTCGAGGGCGTCGAGCCGTCCGGCCTCTTCGACAACCCGAACATCCACCCGTTCACCGAGTACCGCGCGCGCAGGGACGCGCTGATCGACTACGCGAGGGGCGCGGGCATGGAGCTCGAGGTCGCCGGGGAATACGGACTCCGGCGCTTCGTCGAGGCGGTGTCCGCGGATTTGCGCTTCGGCAACCGCTGCCGGACCTGCTACGCGCTCCGCGCGGAGGCGGCCGCGGCGTTCGCGGCGGCGAACGGCTTTTCGAGCTTCACGACGACGCTTTTGATCAGCCCCTACCAGAACCACGAATTGCTCAGGCAGGAGATGGAGCAGGCGGCCGGCAGGCACGCGGTCGAGTTCCTCTACCGGGACTTCCGGCCGCTGTTCCGCGAGGGCCAGCGCCGCGCCAGGGAGATGGGGCTCTACATGCAGAAGTACTGCGGCTGCGTGTTCAGCGAGGAGGAAAGGTACAACAAAGTCAAATAGCGGAAGCCCCCGGTTCATCGCCGGGGGCTCAGACGATCGACAAAGGTTTGCAGAACCGCCTGTTCAATCGAAACCGACGGCATGTACGTCGGTTTCGCACATTTTCCGGGAGATGAGGCGGAGGAAAATGCATACCCCTTCCGGTCGCCGCACGAAAATTCGTGAGAATTTTAGGCGACCGGCCCCTGCGCATCAAAAAACCGCGGTTTTTTGATGCATTAAGCCCCCGGCGATGAACCGGGGGCTTCGTTCAGTCAAAGAGTATTACGGTCTTTTTGACCTTCGGGTCGGGGTGCAGCATGTTCCGGAACACCCGGTCGATCTCGGAAAACGGCACGAACGTCGTTGCGAGGCCCTCCAGTTGATAGAGCCCCTTCGCCATGTTGTCGGCGACGGCGCGGAACTGGTAGGCGCTCATGCGGGTTCCGAGCACGTCGAGCTCGCGCTTCGTGATGTCGGCCTGCGCGATCGACTCCGGCCTGTCGCAGAAGCCCATCGGCACGATCCGCCCGGCGTTGCACACGAGCCCCTCGCGAAACAGGCTCGTCAGGCTTCCGGGGAAGCACGCCGCGTCGAACGCGACCGTGCAGCCGTGGCCGCCGGTGATCTCGCGCACGCGCGAAACGACGTCCTCGGTCCTTCCGTTGATCGTATAGTCCGCGCCGTAGGCGTCCCTCGCGCGCCGGAGGCTGTCGTCGCTGATGTCGCAGCAGAGTACGCGCGCGCCCCTGCGCTTGCACGCCTGCAATACGATCGTGCCGATGGTGCCGGCGCCCAATATGAACACCGTGTCGTCCGCCGAGACGCGCGCGCGGTTCGTCGAGTGCTCGCCGATCGCGAGCGGCTCGATCAGCGCCGCGTCCCTCCACGGGATGTTCGGGTCGATCCTGTACACGTCGTCCGCCGGCGCCGTGAAGTACTCGCGCCAGCCGCCGTCCGCGCTGCTGCCGCGCACCGCGACGGTTTCGCAGACGTTCTCGCGCCCGTGCGTGCACTGGTAGCACTTTCCGCAGGTGATGATCAGGTCGACGACGGCGTGGTCGCCGACTTCGACATTCGCCACGCCCTCGCCGACCGCCGCGACGACGCCGACGTTCTCGTGCCCGGGGATCAGCGGGTAGCGCGAGCACGGGTTTTCGCCGAGGAATATGTGCTGGTCGCTGCCGCAGACGCCCGCGGCCTTCATTTGGATCAGCACCTCGCCGGCCGAGGGCGCGGGAACCTCGACCTCGCGAATCTCATAGCGCCGGGGCTCGAGGATCACGCAGGCTTTCATCAATCGATTCATCAGTAGCGGCTCCTGTCCGCCCACAGCCCGAGCGCGGGGTTCGAGATGTAGTAGATCTCCTCGCCGTCGGGCATCGTGTTCCGGCCGTCTTTGAGCTTTGCCGGGTCGTAGATTTTCACGGCCTCGTCGAAGGGCATGTAGTCGAAGTGCGCGGCGCGAACCTCCTCCTCGGTCAGGAGCTTTGTGCAGTAGGTCACGTGGAACCGGCCGTCGGAGCTCCCGTGGATGATGTGCGCGACGACGGACAGGTTGTTCGCGAGGTCGTCGTTCGTCCTGCACAGCGCGATCGCGTTTTCGCGGCCGCAATAGCCGTATTTGCGGATCAGCACGTCGTTTTGCGGGTCCTCGCCGAAGTGCGATACGCCCGGCGCGAGCACGATCAGCTCGCCGCCGTCCGCGATCGCCATGCGCGTGCGGTAGATCGACTTGTTGCCGACCCAGGTGCTCCGGAACTCCTTCGGGTCCATGTAGACGACGACCTTTTGAAGCGGCCTGTCGACGAAGGTGATGTTCTTCTGCTGCGCGAGCGCGACGGCCTTCTCGAACCCGTCGCGGCCGCGGCCGATGAACAATCCGTGCTGGCGAATCTCGTTCTCGGGAGCCGTCGTCACGGTCAGCACGTACCAGAGCGGCAGGTCCTTCAAAAAGTGCTGCTCGGCGTAGTCGAACACCTTGCGCACCGGCGAAAAGTCCTTGCCCATCATCTTCTCGAGCCCGTAGAACGCGCCGAGCATGTGCGAATTGCTGATCATGCTCGCGCCGCCGACGCCGACGAACACGTTCTTCGAGTAGTTCGCCATGCCGACGACCTCGTGCGGCACGACCTGCCCGATCGAGAGAATCAGGTCGTAGCCGTCGAGCAAGCGGCGGTTGATCTCGACATCGATCTTCTCGTCGACGAGCCCCTCGGACACCTCGCGCACGAATTCCCGCGGCACCTCGCCGATCTTCACGACATCGGTGCGCCAGTTGTGCGCGATGAAGCGGTCGAACGGTATGTCCCCGTACATCTCGCGGCACTCGGCCTCGGTCATCGGCACGTGCGAGCCGAGCGTCGGGATGATGTCGACCTCGCAGGTATCCTTCAGGAGGTGGTAGTAGATGTTCGCGATCTCGCCGGCGCGCGAGTAAAACCGCGTGATGTCCGGCGGCAGCAGCAGCACGCGCTTGAGGCCGTCGAGCTCGAGCGACGATTGGAGCGCCTCGGTCAGCCGCGCCCGGTCGATGGTGCCGTTTTTCTGTGCGTACAGTGTCAGTTCCCTCATCCGAAACTCCTCCTTGTCAGGGCGTTATGAGCGAGCCGTCCGATCGGCGCGTCTGGGTCCATGTCGTGACGCCGGCGTCGCACGGGTATTTCCCGGCCTTCTCCTCGTCGATGTCGACGCCGAGCCCGGGCCGATCGCTTGCGTAGACGAAGCCGTCGTTTCCGTACTCCGGCAGCCCCGGGAATACCTCGAGCAGCGCGCCGCGCGCGCCGCTGAGCTTCTGGATCACGAAGTTCGGCGGCTCTATGCCGCTCCACTCCTGCAGCCCGAGGTTCTGCGCGGCCAGGTCTATGTGTATGTTCGCCGCGTGCGCGATGGGGCTCATGTCGCCCGGGCCGTGCCAGCAGATGCGCACGCCGAACTCCTCGCAGAACATCTGCACCCGGCGCGCCGGCGTGATGCCCCCGAGCTGGCTCAGGTGCGCGCGCATGAAGTCGATGCTGCGGTTCGCGACGAGGCGCTTGAACTCCGCGGGGTTGTTGAACAATTCCCCCTGCGAAAGCGGCGTGACGCTCAACTGCTTGATCCTCGAGAGCCACTCGAGCTGCTCGTGCGGCACGCAGTCCTCGAGGAAGAAGAGCTTGTAGGGCTCCATCTCGCGCGCGAACTGCACGGCCTCGGTCGGGTGGATGCGCTCGTGCACGTCGTGGACGAGCTCGAGCCCGAACCCGAGCCTTGCGCGAAGCTCTTCAAACAGCTTCAGCGTGTCGCGCATGTACTTTCGGCTGTCCAAATAGACGCCCGGGTTCGCGCCCCTCGCGGCCCAGCTTGGCGCGTCGCCGTACCCGCCCCCGCCGTAGCCCCCGAGCTGGCAGCGTATGTGCCGCACGCCGATCGCGCGGTATTTCTCGATGCTCTCGACAATCTCGTCGACGTTCGAGCCGTCCGCGTGGCGGTAGACGGGCACGCCCGCGCGCACCTTGCCGCCGAGCAGGTCGTAGACCGGCATGCCGGCCATCTTGCCCTTGATGTCCCAGAGCGCCATGTCTATGCCCGAGATCGCGTTGTTGACGACGGGCCCGTTGCGCCAGTAGGCGTTCTGGTGCATCAATTGCCAGAGCTCGGTGATCTCGGAGACCTTCCTCCCGACCAGCAGCGGGCGCAGATACGTCTCGATCAGGTGCCGAACCGTCAAATGCCGGTAGGCGAACGTCGCGCAGCCGAGGCCGTAGAGCCCCGGCTCGCTCGTCTCGACCTTGACGACGAGAAGATTGATGCCCTCCGGCGCGGTCTCGATCGCGCGGATGTCGCGTATCGTCGGCGTCATTTGCACAGGTACCCGCCGTCGACCGGGATCAGCGCGCCGTTCAGGTAGTCGGACGCGGAAGAGGCGAGGAACAGCACCGGCCCCTTGAGGTCCGCGGGCGTCCCCCAGCGGCCGGCGGGGATGCGCGGCGTCGTCTCGTCCTTGCGCGCCTGCGACATGTTCGCGCACATCTCGGTGTCCATGTAGCCCGGGCAGATCGCGTTGATGTTGATATTGCGCCCCGCGCAGTCGACGGCGAGGCTGCGCGTCAACTGGCTGACCGCGCCCTTCGTCGCCGTATAGGCCGGAACGGTCGTGCCGCCGAACCACGTGACCATCGAGCCGATGTTGATGATCTTGCCGCCGGTCGGCTGTTGGAGCATCACCTTCAGCGCGCGCTGTATGATGAAGAACACGTGGTTCAGGTTCACGTTGAGGACGAAGTCCCACTCGTCGGCCGGGAACTCCTCCGGCAGGTGCCTGCGCTGCACGCCTGCGGCGGGGATCAAGACGTCGAGCCTGCCCCCGAGAATCTCCAGAGCCTCGTCGAACATGCGGTTGAGGTCTTGCCGGTCGGCGAGGTTGCCGCTGACCGCGTGCGCCTCGTAGCCCATCTCCCGGTACTCGCGGCAGACGCTTTCGAGCTTTTCCCTCTGGACGTCCATCAGCACGACCTTGCAGCCGTTCTCGAGCAGCGCCTCGGCCATGCCGCGCGACAGCCCCTGCGCGCCGCCGGTCACGATCGCGCGCTTGCCGGCGACGTCGAACAGTTGACTTGTAGCCATAAAAACTCCTTTCAGTCGAACCGAAGCGCGACCTTGCACTCCAACTCCGGGTGTTCGAGCAGCCGCGCGATCGCCTTTTCGACCTCGGAAAAGCGGAACGCGCTCGTGAGCATCCCGGCGGGCGTCAGGCTCCCGTCCTCGAAGCCCAAGATGACCTCGGGGAAGCGGTGGTTGTTGAGCCGCGAGCCGCGCACGTCGAGCTCCTTCTTCGTGAGCTCGACCATCGCGATCTGCGAGGGCCGGCTCAAAAGCCCCAGCGTGACGACGCGCCCGGCCTGAGACGCGACCGCGACCGACTGCTCGAACGACGCGGTCGAGCACACCGAGTCGACGACGACCGGCATGCCCTCGCCGCCGGTGAATCTGTCGATTTCGCGGTCGAGGTCGCCCGTCGATACGTTGACGGTCACGTCCGCGCCCATCGACTTCGCGCGATCGAGGCGGCTGTCGAAGATGTCGGTGATCAGGACCTCCGCGCCGCGCGATTTTGCGACCTGCGTGATGCTCACGCCGATCGGCCCCGCGCCCATCACGAGCACCCTGTCGCCCGCGTGGATGTCCGCGCGGTGGTTGACCTGCGCGCCGATGCTGTACGGCTCGACGAGCGAGATCAGGCCCTTGTCGACCCTCGCGGTGTCGATCCTGTACGCGGCGGACGCGGGGGCGACGACGTACTCGGCAAAGCCGCCGTCGCGGTGGACGCCGGTGACCTCGACGCTTTTGCAGACGTTCGGCCTTCCGACCGAGCACGCGTAGCAATGCCCGCACGCGCGCACAGGATCGACGGCGACGACATCCCCGACGGATAGATTCGCCACGCCCGCCCCGATTTCCTCCACAACGCCGCCGTATTCATGGCCGATAATCCTCGGATAGGTCGCGAGCGCGTTCGTCCCGCGGTAGATGCCGATGTCCGAGCCGCAGATGCTGCCGCACAACACGCGGATCAGCACGTCGGCATTGTTTTGAATCTCCGGCTTCGGCACGTCGGCGATCCGGATTTCGAGCGGTCTTTCAACGATAACAGCTTTCATCGGTGTTCCCCTTGTAAAAAGTTTTCAGGACGCGCCCAGATAGATGCGCTTGATGTCCTCGTTGTTCATCAGGTTTTCGCAGGTGTCGTGAATCACGATGCTGCCCGTCTGCATGACGTAGCCGCGCTTGGCGGTCGCGAGTGCGATCTTCGAGTTCTGCTCGACGAACAGTATCGTCGTCCCCTCGCGGTTGATGTCGTTGATCGCGACGAAGATCTCCTTGACGATCAAGGGCGCCAATCCCATCGACGGCTCGTCGAGCAGCAACAGCTTCGGCCGCCCCATCAGCGCGCGCCCGATCGCGAGCATCTGCTGCTCGCCGCCGGAGAGCGTGCCCGCGAGCTGCGACCTGCGCTCCTCGAGCCGGGGGAACCTGCGGTAGACGTCCCGGATGTCCTCGCGTATCTTCGCCATGTCCTTGCGCAGGTACGCGCCGGTCTTGAGGTTTTCCTCGACGGTCAGCTTCGAAAACACGTGCCGCCCCTCGAGCGCCTGCAAGATGCCCATGGCCGCGACCTTGTCGCCGGTCTTTCCCTGTATCTCCTGTCCCTTGAACAGGATTTTGCCGCGGACGCCGCGCGCGCGGGTGAGCCCGGAGATCGTCTGCAAGGTCGTCGTCTTTCCCGAGCCGTTCGCGCCGATCAGCGTCACCATCTCGCCCTCGTCGACGTGGAGGTCGATCCCCTTGACCGAGTGGATGTTGCCGTAGTAGTAGTGAAAATCCACGAGCTGCAATAGCGCCATCTCACTCACCTCCCAGGTACGCCTGAATGACGTCGGGGTTGTTCTGGATTTCCGAGGGCGTGCCCTTCGCGAGCAGCTTCCCCTCGCTCAATACGTTCAGGTAGTGGCAGATGCCCATCACGAGCTTCATGTCGTGCTCGACCATGAGCACCGTCACGCCGAGCTCGAGTATCCGCTTGAGAAGCTCGTCGAGCTCCTCCTTCTCCTTCGAGTTCATGCCGGCGGCGGGCTCGTCGAGCAAAATGAGCTTGGGCGTCGACGCGAGGCTCCGCGCGATCTCGAGCAGCCGCTGCTTTCCGTAGGAGAGCGACCCCGCCGGGTCGAGCGCGTGGTCCTGCAGATCGACGAATTTCAGCCACTCGTACGCGCGCTCGTAGGCCGCCTTCTCCTCCCTGCGCTGCGAAGGCGTGCGGAACATGTCCGAGAGATAGCCGGACTTCAGCCGCGGGTGCATGCCGACGAGCACGTTTTCGAGCACGTTCATCTTCTTGAACAGGTTGATGATCTGGTACGTGCGCGAGATGCCGGCGCGGTTGACCTGATAGGGCTTTTTGCCCTCGATGTGGTTTCCCTCGAAGATCACGGAGCCGCTGTTGGGCCTGTAGACGCCGCTGATGCAGTTGAAAAACGTCGTCTTGCCCGCGCCGTTCGGCCCGATCAGCCCGGTGATCCTGTGCGCCTCGACGTGCACGCTCACCTGGTTGACCGCGGTCAGCCCGCCGAATTTAACGGTTACTTTGTCCGTCGTCAGCATGCGCCCGCACCTCCCCGCCGCTTTCCGAGCCTGCCCGCGAGCAGGTTCCAGACGTTTTTGAAGCCGCCGAACAGCCCGCCGGGCAGCGCGACGATGACGATCAGGAGCAGGATGCCGTAGACGAAGCCCTGGTAGTCCTGCAATACGCGCAGCGACTCGATCAGAAGCTCGACCGAGATCACGCCCAATATCGGCCCGGTCAAAGAGCCCGTGCCGCCGAACAGCAGCATCGTCAGAAACAGCACCGACTGCTTGCGCAAGAACGTGTCGGGGTGGACGTAGCCGACCAGGTGGATGTACATCGCGCCGGCGAACGCCGTGTAGAACGCGCTCGTCGCGAACGCCATGACCTTGTACTTGCGGACGTTGATGCCCATGCCGTTCGCCGCGTGCGAGTTCTCGCGGATCGCGGTGAACGCGCGCCCGGTCTTCGAGTGCACGAGGAAGTACTTCGCGGTCAGGAACACGATCACGCACGCGAGCCCGAAGTAGTACCAGAGCCTGTACGTCGAGAACTCGAACCCGAAGATCGAGAGGCGCGCCGAGAAGATGCCGTTGAAGTCCTTCGTGATGCCGCCGGGCGAGTGCACGATGAACTGGTAGACGATCTCGCCGAACGCGACGGTCGCGAGCGACAGGAAGTGGAACACCAGTTTCGACGCCGGGATCGCGAGCACCGCGCCGACCAGGGCCGCGAGCGTCGCCGCGACGAACATCGTGAACAATATCGGCAGGCCGAGGTTGTTGTGGAGGATCGCCGAGCCGTACGCGCCGATCGCGTAGAACGCCGCGTGGCCGAGCGAAATCTGGCCGCAGTAGCCGAACAGTATGTCCAACCCCGACACCGCGACGACGTAGAGCTGTATGATACAAGCCAGCATGAGCGGATACTCGGCGCCGCGGACGTAGAGCGGCATGCCCAGCGCCAAGAGGATCGCGATCGGCGCGATCAGCTTTTTCCCGAGGCTGTTGTTTGCAAGCGATTTTTGCATTTCTGTATCCCTCCTCAATCGTCCTGGATCGCCCGCTCGTTGAACAGGCCGGTGGGCTTCAAGAACAGGAACGTGATCAGGAGGATGTAGGCGATCAGGTTTTTGTAGGTCGAGGAGATATAGCCGGTGACGAACACCTCGGCGAGGCCGAGCAGGATTCCGCCGACCATCGCGCCGTACATGTTTCCGTAGCCGCCGATGACCGCGCCGGAGAAGCCCTTGCTGCCGATCATCGAGCCCAACAGCGCGTACACGCCGTACATCGGCCCGATCAGCATGCCGGCGATCGCGGCGAGGCCCGCGGACAGGCCCCAGGTGATGCCCGTGCTCATCGAGACGTTGATGCCGCACGAGTAGGCCGCGGTCGGGTCCATCGCGGCCGCGCGCATCGCGGTTCCGAAGCGCGTCCGGGTCATGAAGAAGTGGAGCAGCACCATGCACACGAGCGACGCGCCGACGCACAGAAGCGCCTCCGGCTGCACCGACACCGACAGCACCTTCACGCTCGACTTCGAAAAGACCGACGGGAAGTACTGCGTGATCGAGCCCCAGCCGAGCTGCACGCCGTTCTGGATGATGTAGGAGATCGCGATCGTCGCGAGCACGACGTAGATGGGCAGCACGTTCTTGTTCAGCAGCACGCGTATAACGCCCTTTTCGAGCAGCATCCCGAACGCGAACGCGCACAGGACCGTCAGAATCAGCGACACCACGAACGGCAGCCCCAATATGCGGTAGAAGGTCAGGCCCAGATAGGCGCCCAGCGTCATCACGTCGCCCTGTACAAAGCTCATCAGGCCCGAAGCCTTGTATATCAGGCTGTATCCCAGCGCGATCAGGCTGTAGATGCCGCCCAGCACAAGGCCGGAGATCAACAGGCGCAGAAACATTCTCTTCTCTCCTTTGATGCGTTCGATGGGTGCGGGGCACCTTCCCCGATCGACGCAGGAGAGCATCAGACCTCGGTCTGGATGCTCTCCGTTGCGCCGACCGTCGGGTTCGGGGGTTTACTTCGCGTTGCCGGTCTCGGCGAGGTAGGCCTCGTAGCCGCCCTCCTCGAGCCAGGTCTTGAACAGCACGTTCTTGCCGTTGACGAGGATGAACGAGTTGAACGTGTTGTAGCCCTCGCGGTTGCCGGAGGTGTAGTCAAGCGTTCCGCCGAGGCCTTCGATCACGACCTTGTGGGTCGCTTCGACGAGCGCGTTGCTCTCGTTCGAGCCGGCGATCTTCGAGGCCTCCCACATCACCATCACGGTGTCCCATCCGCGGTAGGCGGAGTCGGTCTTGACCATCTGGCCGTAGGCGTCGAGGTAACGCTGCAGGAATTCCTTCATATAGGGGATGTCGCAGTCGTCGACGGACTTGTAGGTGACGTAGGGGTTCGCGAACGCGATGTAGTTCGAGGCCTCCGCGCCGGCGATCTCGATCTGGGAATCCATGAAGGACTCCTTGTTGAGGATGATGCCGGTGTAGCCGTTCTGACGGAGCTGGCGGACGAGCGGGCCGCCGGTCTCGCCGATGACCGAGATCAGGATGCAGTCCGGGTTCGCGGACATCATCTTCGTGATCTGCGCGGAGTAGTCGGTGTCGCCGGCGTCGTAGCTCTCGCGCGCGACGACCTCGATGCCCATGCCCTTGAACGTCTCCTCAAAGATGTTCGCGGTCGCGAGCGCGGCCTCTTCCTGGCCGTTGAAGATCGCGATCGTCTTGTAGCCGAGGTCCACCATCAGGTTCGCCGCGATCGGCACCGCGAACGCGTTGTTCATCGCCGCGCGGAACACATAGGGCCAGTCCTCCTTCATCCAGGAGGCCGCCGTGCCGCAGCCGAAGTGGTAGATGCCGGCCTCGTTGAAGTACGGGGCGGCCGCGAGCACCTCGCCGGAGTTCATCGAGCCGATGGCGGCGTCGACCTTGTCCTCGGTGATGAGCTTCGTGGCGACCTTCACGGCCTCCTCGGCGGAGCACTGCGTGTCGTACTCGACGAGCTCGACCTTTTGGCCGTTGAAGCCGCCGTTCTGGTTGACGTAGTCGACCGCCAGGCGAACCGCGTTGCGGCACTCGATGCCGTAGGCGGAGTTGCCGCCGGTGATGCCGAAGTAGGTGCCGATCCTGAACGTCTCGCCCTCCGCCATCGCGGGGATGGCCAGCGTTGCGAGCGCGAGGAGCGCCACCAGGACCAACGAGAGAACCTTCTTCATAGACAGATCCATCCTTCCTTGTTTTCGCGCTGTTGATGCGATTTGCGCGCCTCCGGGGCCCGGCGATCGTTTTTCTGATATATCACGGGAATCCCCAAAAAAACACCGCCGACCGGAAAATTGCAGACAACCTTCGCCCAAACAGCGCCCTTATTTCGCATATTACACCCGTATCGCCAATATGTCAAGCACAAATATAGGGAAAATTTCTAGAAAACCGAAGTGCGCGCTCCGGAACTGGAAAACTGTTGCACTTCAGAGAATATCAGGCAGGGTTTATTTGACACTGTGAAATGCACGAGGGCAAAAAATGGCGCGCGCCGATTCGCGGATGCCGCGCCGTGGGAGGATTTACCGGATGTGGGAGGATATACTAGATATAGAAATAATCGGAATACCGCTCGACGAGCACGTCCATTCGGTTCTGGAATCGCGTGACGTGGCTGCGGATCAGGCTGTGCGCGTCGGTCGGAAGCTGCGAGCGGTACGCGACGGCGCTGAATATCTGCCGGTGCTCCTCATAGCTCTGCCGGTCGATCTCCTCGAACGCGCCCTCGCGCCGGGCGAGGTAGCGCACGCGGTCGAAGTGCGTCAGCATCTTGCGTATCTGCGCGTAGGCGTTGCCGCGGTTCGCCGCGTAGTACAGGAGCATGTGGAAGTCGTCGTCGATCTCGTTGAACTCGTTCAGCGGGTTCCCGGCCGCGAGCACGCGCTGCTGCTCGTTGATGTTGAGCAGCATCCTGTGCATCAGGGATGTCGAGAGGTTGCCCATCGAGATCAAAATCAGCTCCGGCTCGATGCAGGTGCGGATGAACAGGCCGTCGTTGACGCGCGCGAGGTCGATCTTCGAGACCCGCGATTCCTTGCGCGGCAATATGTCGATCAGCGTCTCGTCCCTGAGCCGCATGACCGCCTCGTGCACCGGCGTCCTCGAGATTTCGAGCTCCTCCGCGATGTCCGCCTCGACGATCGGCGTCGACGGGAGCAGATCGAGCTTCATGATCCGGTCCCGGAGCACGCGATAGGCAAAGCTCCCGTAGCTTTCGTTTTCCCGGATGCGGTAGCGCCCGTTTTCGCCGACCATGTCCACACACCCCGTCCATTTCGAACTTGGGTGTATTATAACATCGCCGGCTTTCCGTGTCAAACGGGGGGCGGAGCGTTGACGCCCGGGGCATTTTGGGATACGATGGGGGCAAACAGGCGGGGAGGTGCATGCGGTCTGTTTTGTTATGCGATCCCCGGCCTACGGCAGAAACCCCGTATAGGCGTTCAACCCCTCGTCGGACTGTATGCTCTCGATGCGCCAGAACGCGCCGTCCTCCTCGACGGTCAGCGTCGCGAGGTACGTTCCCGCGGGGCCGGTCGACGTCGCGGTCTCGAACGCGAGCTCGACCTCCGCGCGCGAGTCGCCGAGCGGATTGATCTTGAGGATCTCGTAGCGTTCGACCCATGGGCTCGAGACGCCGGTCACCCAGTTCGGGAACGTCCGGTCGAGGTCGGCGGCGTAGGTCTCCCGCAAATCCTCGTCCATGACCGAGTACTGCAGGGCGGCGCTGCGCTGCCGGAGCCCCTCGGCCCAGACGGTCGCCGCGGCCTCCGGGCCCGCGACGCCGACGGAATCCATCGCCTCCATCAGGAGCTGGCTCCGGACCGAGTAGATGTTTCGCGCGCCGGCGGCCGCGGTCGTGGCCCCGGGCACGAGCCCCGTCGCGCACGCGAGTATCGTGATCCCCCACAGCGCGACCGCAAAAAACGCGCTCCATCGGGCAAGTCCCGTCGGCGGCCTGGACATGTCGCTCCCCGCTTTCCCGTTTTTCTCAAGTATACGCGCCCCTTCGCGCCTTTAGCCCTCATAAGAAGAAGCGACCCGGCAAGCCGGATCGCCCAGATCATCAACAAAGTACTGTTTTCCCCCAGAGATGCATGAAGGGATCGAAGTCCCTTCATTTTCAATCCGCAGGCGGCGGCGTGTACGCCGCCGAGGAGCGGAGCTTGTCTCCGCTTCCTTGCAGG
>Ga0123333_10001989_pt1 | contig 21250 bp, 14 predicted proteins | sample BioC12SIPDNA_3_FD_89957 | JGI IMG/M metagenome (GOLD analysis project Ga0123333, IMG submission 89957) | Anaerobic biogas reactor microbial communites from Washington, USA - Biogas_R2_B C12 SIP DNA | ecosystem: Engineered > Bioreactor > Anaerobic > Unclassified | place: Washington, USA... | reverse complement strand
CATCGCGGCCGGCAGTATAGTGGGGCCGATAGCCCCGAGACCGGAAGATGACCCATTGCCCTCGATCTCCCAGTCCTGGCCCTCGCTATCCGGGAGCTTCATCGCCTGGGAAGATACCCTCTACAGGATGGATCCCGACATATATATCGCCGATATCCACGATCCCGCCGAAGGGACGATGCTTATCACCAGAAACGATTTCGATCAGGTCTCACCGGCGATCGACGGGGGCATCATCGTCTGGGAGGACAAGCAGATTCCAGAACGGAGCATCTTCATGTGCGACCTCTTCGCCGTGGGAGACTTCCAGGGCGAAGAGATGTGCCTGGTTGAAGCCGAAGATTCCGAGGATGCACACCTCTACCCTGCCGTCAGCGGCAACACGATCGTCTGGCAGAGAGGCCGTGGCCCCAACTCGAACCTCTACATCTTCGTCTACCAGCCCGAAGCGCCGGTTGAGCGGGTCGTAACGAACATCGATGTCACACCGCCCACGGCCACCCTGAACGTCGGCGAGACCGAACCGTTCTCCGCACTCGCCCGCGACCAGTTCGGGCTCAAACTGTCCGGCGTTACGTTCACCTGGACGAGCGACAACGCAACTGTCGGCACCATCGACGACACCGGCCGCTTCACCGCGAAGGCCGCGGGCAGCGCGACCGTCACCGCGACGGCGGGCAACGTATCCGGAACGGCGACCGTCACCGTAAACGCAGGAGAGCCCGGAGGGCCGGTCGCAACAGAGATTACCATCACCCCGCTCACGCCCACCGTCACGGTCAACAGTACGGTGGCGTTCGAGGCAACCGTCCGCGACCAGTTCGGCAACGTCATGACCGGCGTCGACGTCGCCTGGGATAGCGGCAATGCGACCGTCGGCACCATCGACGCAAGCGGGCTCTTCACCGCTCGTGCCGCGGGAACGGCGATCGTCACCGCAACCGCAGGCACCATCTCTGCGGGTGCAACGGTCACGGTGACCACCGAGGAACCGGTCGCAACGAGCATCGTAGTCGCACCGGCCGCGACCACACTCGCGATCAACGGCACACAGCAGTTCTCTGCAACTCTCCGTGACCAGTTCAACCGCACCATGACCGGCATCGACGTCGCCTGGGCGAGCAGCAACGAGGCCGTCGGCACCATCGACGCGAGCGGGCTCTTCACGGCGGAAGCCGAAGGCACGACGACCGTCATCGCAACGGCAGGCGTCGCCTCCGGGACCGCGAGTGTCACGGTCAGCACTGAAGCACCGGTCCTCGACAGCATCACGGTCACGCCGCAACAGGCCATCCTTGTGGTCGGCGAGACACGGGAGTTCGCGACCGTCTGCTCGGATACGTCCGGCAACACCCTGCCGGGCGTTTCGGTAGCGTGGTCGTGCAGCAACGAGACCGTCGGCACCATCGACGCAAACGGCGCTTTTTCGGCCCTTGCCGAAGGCACGACGACCGTCACCGCGACGGCAGGCGGCATATCCGGAACGGCGGCCGTCACCGTCACCGCCGCAGAGCCGGCGCTCGCAAAGATCGTCCTCTTCCCGTCCGCGGTCACCCTGAACCCCGGGGACTCCCGGCAGTTTGAGGCCGTCGGGCTCAACTGCTACGGCGACTTCGTGCCGGATGCCGCGATCGCCTGGACGAGCAGCGACCCGTGTGTCGGCACCGTCAACGAGTGCGGGCTCTTTGTCGCCCTCTGTCCGGGCACGACGACCCTCACCGCATCGGGCGACGGCGCCGCCGGAACCACGACCGTCACCGTAGCCTGCAACGACCCGGTCCTCTCCCGGATCGCCGTCACGCCTCCCGCAATCACCCTGAACATCGGCGACGCGGAGACGTTCGCCGCAACCGCCTACGACCAGTTCGGCTGCACCATGCCGGACGTCGATATCGCCTGGGCAACCTGCGACGAGACCGTCGGCACCATCGGTGCGGACGGGGCCTTCACCGCGCTCTCCGCAGGAACGGCGACCGTCACCGCAACGGCATGCGGCGTTGACGGGACGGCGGACGTGACGGTCATCCGTGCATCCCCGGGCATCGTCGTCTCTCCGGCGGCGGTCACCCTGGACGAGGGGGAGACCCGGCAGTTCACCGCGCATGGCCTGCAGGACAACGCAGGTTCTGTTGTGGTCTGGTCGTGCGACGACGAAGCCGTCGGCACCATCGACGAGAGCGGCCTCTTCACTGCTCGCTGCGAAGGCACCGCGACCATCACCGCGACAGTCGAAGGGGCCGGCGAGGCCATGGTCGCTCAGGTCAACGAGACCAAAGCGATCGGGACCGCGGTCGTGACGGTCCGGTCGGCATCGGCGGTCCCGGCGCGGCTCGCGGTCAGCCCGTCCGACTTCACCATCGCCGCCGGAAACACCCTCCCGCTCACCGAGACCGTGTACGACCAGTACGGCTGCGTCATACCGGACGCCGTGGTGGTCTGGGAGAGCAGCGACCCGTGCATCGGCACCATCGACGACTGCGGCGTCTTTGCCGCCCTTGAAGACGGCGACGTGACCATCACCGCATCGGTGGACGGGATCTCGGGCTCTGCCTGCGTGACCGTCGGTCCCCCGATCCCGGTCCCGGCCTGCATCGAGGTCGACCCCGCGACGACCGCGCTTGCGCCCGGGGAGACTCAGGAGTTCGTCGCCACGGTCTATGACCCGAGCGACAACGTCATGGACTGGGTCCGGGTCGCCTGGTCGTCTTCCGACTCGGCCGTCGGCACCATCGATGCGGCCGGCGTCTTTACAGCGCATGCAGAGGGCTCGGCGGAGATAACGGCCCGGGCCGGCATCGTGGAGGCGACCGCGGCGGTCACCATCACGGCCGCACCCGGGCCCACAGTAGAACCCACAACAACTCCGACCGACCCCGGGGACAGCGGCGGGAACGACGGCGGCAGCAGCGGACCCACCTTCTCCGCCGGGATCTGCGAGAACCTGCGGAGGGGCGAGACGTTCACGTTCTCGGGTATCACCGTCTCATCGGTCAGCAATGTCGCTGTCACGGCAGCCGACACCATCCCGCGGTTGATGCTGACCGTGAAGGAAGGGAGCGAACCCGGCACTGCGGGGCAGTCCGCCGGTGACGTCTACGAGTACATCGAGATCACCCTCAACTGGGCAGACCCGCAGGACATCAGCCATGCGGTGATCGAGTTCACCATCCCGGCCGACTGGCTCGAGGAGCACGGCATGGCCCCGGAGGACGTCAGGCTCATGCGCCACGTCAACGGCGGCTGGCAGATCCTCGAGACCGAGGTCACCGGCGAAGGAGGCGGGAACTACCGGTTCCGGGCAACCACCCCCGGGTTCTCCACCTTTGCCATCGCTGCGGCACCGGTGAACATGACCACCCCGGTGGAGACGGTTCCCACGGTCACGGAAGAGATGAACGTCACCACCACCGTGACCACAGAACCGACAACGGAGCCGACCACCGCCGCGCCGACGACGACACCGGCGGCACCGCTCGTCTACGCGCCTCTCCTCGCCCCGCTGGCATTCTTCCTCTGGGCGAGGAAGAACCGCTAACCCTCCTTTTTTTTGAAGTTCGGGGACAGTGCGGCCGGATGCTTCTCCAGTCACCTCTCTCCATCGAGATGGTAGCGAAGACCCGTCCGGATCTCCCTCCGGCCATACAGGCAGTTGAGGTATACCAGTTTTTATTATAAAATTCTATGAATAAATCACCGTAAAGGATATATATTTATACCGCTATTCACCCGTTCACCGGCTACCCAATGACCGGGCTTTAAATCGGAACTCGCAGCACACCTGTCGGGTGCTCCGGTAAGCACCCGCTTTAGCCAGTCCGTTCGTGCCTACCGGCAGGTAGGCACCACGGTCTTGCAGGTGGAGAGCGATTCGCACAAAGGGGGAAACGAATGGCAAAACATACACATCTGGCACTGTTGTGCGCAGTCGTTATCATCGGGCTGTTGATATCGCCGGCCATGGCGGTGGAAGCGGCGTCGGGGGAGGAGATCTATCGCCCCTTCGTAAACGCGCAGGAACGCCCTGATATCGACGGTGACATGATCGTCTGGGAAGACGATCGGAACGGTAACAAAGACATCTACTTTGGGACCGTAGACGAATTCCGGAACAAATCACCGTCACCCTACATCTACGTCGGCGAGAGGATAACATCCGATGACGCCTCGCAGGAGAAACCGTCCATCTCGGGAGACTACATCGTCTGGCAGGATAACCGCGACGGGAACTGGGATATCTACCTCTATCAGCGTTCTACAACAACGACAACACAGCTCACCACCGACACGGGCGACCAGTGGCTGCCCATCGTCCGCGGGAACCACGTCGCCTGGTACGACGACAGCAGCGGCAGAGCGAACATCGTCCTCTACGACATCGCCGCCGGGGCCGTGATGGCCACCATCGACTCGGACGCAAAGACAACGATTCCCGACGGGAATACCGAGTTCAAACCCGCGCTCTCGGAGAAGTACGTCGCCTGGATAGAAGACGCGGACGAGCGGGCCTGGTACTACGACATCGCTGACGAGACGAAAATGCCGGTGTCCGCGACCGGGCTCCGCCACTCCTGGCCCTCGCTCTACGGGAGCCAGATAGCCTGGGAGTGTTACCTTGACAGATCCGGCATCCAGGATCCCGAGATCTACCTGATGGACCTCGATAACCCCTCCGGCGGAGAACAGCAGATCACAAACGCCCCTGGGTATCAGGTCTCACCGGCGCTCAGCGGGAACATCATCGCCTGGGAAGACATGCGGGATGGGCCGCGAGGCATCTACATGCACGACCTTGCCACCGGCGGGGAGGGGATGTCCGTATTCGTACCCGAAGACCCGAATGACGAACAACTCTACCCGACCGCCGGCGGCACCACAGTCGCCTGGCAGAGAGGCACGGGCCTTAACTCGAACCTCTACATCTTCGTCTACGGGACAGGATCGGTCGAGCCAGCGGTAACCACCATCACGGTCACACCGAACACGACCACGCTCGCGATCGACGAGACCGAAACGTTCACGGCAACCGTTCTTGACCAGGACGGCGAGACCATGACCGGCATCGATCTCGAATGGGCGAGCAGCAACGAGACCGTCGGCACCATCGACTCGGACGGCACCTTCACCGCTCTCGCCGAAGGCACGGCGAACGTCACCGCAACGGCCGATGAGATCGCCGGAACGGCGACCGTCACCGTCACCGCCGAAGAACCGGATGAGCCGGTCGCAACGCGGATCGAGGTCGCACCGCTCACAACCACCGCCACGGTCAACGAGACGGTGAACTTCTCCGCGACGGTCTATGACCAGTTCGAAGCCGAACTGACGGACGTTGCGGTCGCCTGGGCGAGCAGCAACGAGACCGTCGGCACCATCGACGCGAACGGTACCTTCACCGCCCTTGCCGCGGGCATAACGGCCGTCACTGCAACGGCAGGCGATGCATCCGCGTCTGCGCTCGTCACCGTCAACGACGAAGAGCCGGTTGAACCGGTCCTGGAGAGCATCCGGATCACGCCGCCCGGGGCCACCCTCGCGATCGGCGACACCCAGCGGTTCATCGTGACCGCTCTCGACCAGGACGGCGCCGTCATGACCGGCGTCAACGTCACCTGGACGAGCAGCGATGAGACCGTCGGCACCATCGACGCGAACGGCACCTTCACCGCTCTCGCCGAAGGCACGGCGAACGTCACCGCAACGGCAGAGAACGTAACCGCGACGGCGGCCATCATCGTCAACGACGAAGAGCCGGCTCTCGCCAGCATCGCTGTCGCACCATCGGCGATCACCCTCGGCTCCGGCGACACGGCAACATTCACCGCGACCGCTTTCGACCAGTTCGGCACCACCATGACCGGTGTCGAGATCGCCTGGACAAGCAGCGATGAGGCCGTCGGGACCATCGGTGCGGGCGGCGTCTTCTCCGCGGTTGCCGACGGCACGACGACCGTCACCGCAACGGCAGGGAACATAACCGGGACCGCGGCGGTAACCGTCACCACGGCATCCTCGGGCGTTGCGGTCTCCCCGTCGGCGATCACCCTGGATCGCGGGGATTCGCAGCAGTTCACCGCGACCGTGTATGACCCGGAAGGCAACGTAACCCCCGGTGCCGAAGTGACCTGGGAGAGCAGCGATGAAGCCGTTGGCACCATCGATGCCGACGGACTCTTCACCGCGGTTGCCGAAGGCACAGCGACCATCACCGCTACGGCAGAGAACGAGACCGGGACCGCGACCGTGACCGTCGACCTCCCGCCGGCCCCGACCCGCATCGAGGTCGAACCGGCCACGGCCACGATCCTGCCCGGAGATACCCAGGCGTTCACGGCGACCGTTTTTGACCAGCGCGACAACGAGATGGACTGGATCCAGGTCTCCTGGTCGTCCTCCGACCCGGAGGTCGGCACGATCGACAGTGCCGGCCTCTTCGGAGCGTTCGCAGAGGGATCGACGGACGTAACGGCATCGGCAGGCGACGTGGCAGGAACAGCAGCCATCACCGTCTCGGCGACCGCCGTACCTGAGCCCACCCCTGGGAACGGCGGCGGCGGTGGCGGCGGTGGCGGCGGCGACAGCAGCCCCTCCTTCTCCGCAGGGATACGCGAGAACCTGAGAAGCGGTGAGACGTTCACCTTCTCAGAACTGACCACCACATCGGTCAGCAGCGTGAACGTCACGGCAGCCGGCACCATCCCGAAGATGATGCTGACCGTGAAGAAGGCAAAAGCGCCCTCGGCTGCGGAGCCTCCCGCCGGCGACGTCTACGAGTACATCGAGATCACCCCCTACTGGGTGGGCCAAAACCAGATCGGCAACGCGACAGTATTCTTTACCGTCCCTGCCGACTGGCTTGAAAGCCACAACGCGACAGCGGAGGACGTTGTTCTCGTGCGCTACGTCAACGGCACCTGGGAGTCCCTGGAGACCGAGGTGCTCGGCGAAGAGAGCGGCAAGTACAACTTCCGGGCAACCACCCCCGGGTTCTCCACCTTCGCCATCGTTGCATCACCCGTGAGCGTGACCGCATCGGCGGTGGAGATAAACGCCACAACAGAGGTCACTGAGACACCGGGCGTCACCGAGACGTCCGAGGTGACCGGGAACGTGACGACGGAGCCGACCACCGTGCCGGCGACGACACCGGCGACACCCCTCGTCTACGCGCCCCTCCTCGCCCCGCTGGCATTCTTCCTCTGGGCGAGAAAGAACCACTAACTCTCTTTTTTTCGACACCGTAGCGTGGATCCGCCCCTTACGGGTCCGCTCGGGAAGACGAGGGGTGCCGGCGGGAACGGACACCGCACGCCGCCCTCAAACGTCGCGGCAACACCCGTTTTGCCGGAGTGATGACGCTCCTTCGTGGTGCCGGCCACGCCCGGCGCAACTACCTCCACGCTCTTTTGGCGGAGTTCTGCAGGAAAAAGAGGAGAATCGGCGCCGGTCCCCCTCCGCCAACCCACCTCGACGCTCCGGCTGCGTCAGTACCCGGTCTGGCCGCCGGCTGCGGTCGCCACGGTGGCGGGCAGTGTCTCAGTGGCGGTCGGGAACGTTACCGTCTCCGTGGGGGTCAGAGTTCCGGTCTCGGTCGGGATGGTTACCGTCTCCGTGGGGGTCGGCTGCGTGCCGTCTCCACCCGGCGAGACGCATCCTGCGGCCAGGATGCCGGCACTCACGAGGAGGAGTGCCGCCAGAAGGATCAGATCAGGTCTCATGGGGGGAGGCCATGACAGACATGATACTTATATCTTGCCCACCCATGCGGGACGCCGCTGTCGGGGTCCCCGGGGGCGCAGGCTCGGAGCCGGCATCCCCTCGCAGCACAGAAACGGTCATACCGGGCAGGGCCCGAACCCCGTCCGCTTCCGGGCACTGCAGAAGACAAAGAGACCGCACGAAGAGGAGGGGAGGAGCCCCGCCCTCCGCATCACTCCACGATGAACTCGCCGTTCATGTCGGGGTGGATGTCGCACTGGAAGTAGTAGGTCCCGGGTTCGGACGGCGCCGTGAAGGTGTAGGTGATCTCGGCAGGCCCGTCGATGACCTCGCCTACGAAGATCTGCTCCGTCCGGAGGGGGCTGTCGTAGACCGCGACGTTATGGGGGACACCGTCGTCCCGGTTCGCAAAGACCATCGTCACCTCCGCCCCTGCCGGCACCGTGATGGTGCTCGTGTCGAACGCGAGGTTATCGGCGGCGATATTCACCGTCGTCGCGGCACCGGCCGCCGTCGAGGTCGGGGTCATGTTCATGGTCTGGTCTCCGACCGGGGGAACAACCACAGGAGTCTCGTTCCCCGTCGGGGTCACGTTCATCGTCGGCGTGGTGCTGACATTGGTGGGTGCCGCGACCCTCCAGACCCGGCCGGTGCTGGTGGAGTTGTCCGGACCGCCGACATCGTTCGTCAGCACGTAGAGGTCCTGGTTGGCATCTTCACCGAACCCGCGCAGGAACATCCCCAGGGTCTCGTTGGCCTGGCCGGTAATGTTCACCATCTGGACTTCCCACATAGCGTTCGCCTCAGGAGTCAGGTTCGCGGCGGACTCCGGTGCGGTCCATCCCGCCGGCGGCGTGGCAGCGAGGAGGGTGCCGTTGCCCACCGTCCGGCTGTCGCTCCAGTAGCCGAAGATGTACCTGCCCTCGAGGTCCGGGACCACGGTCCCGCGGTAGACGTTGCCGCCGACGACGACGATGCCGAGGTCACGGCCGCCCTCGAAGATAGGGCCGATCAGCGGCTCGCCCAGAAGCCCGGTGGTGTTGCAGGACTCCGGCGGGGCCGTGGTGGCGTTCGGGTCGAAGCAGTGCGTGCCCTCGCGGATGTTCCAGCCGTAGTTCCCGCCGCGGTAGACGACGTCCACCTCCTCAAAGAGGTTCTGGCCCGCATCGGCGACGAAGAGCGAGTTGTTGCCGCCTGAATCAAACGACATGTAGGCCGGGTTCCGGAACCCGTAGGCGTAGATCTCCGGCGGGACGGAGTCGTAGGCGTAGGTGTCCAGGATCTCGGTCTGGTTCGCCGTGAACGGGTTGTCGGCGGGGATACCGTAGAGGCTGCCGGCAAGCGTCGTCCACGTCGGCTCGGGCGGGTTCGCGGTCCGGTTGACGGTCATGTTGTTGGTCTGGTTCATCGTCCCGGTCACGTTCTGCGGGATCGTCACGTTCCCGCCGGTGACATTGTCCACGTCGATCCTGAGCACCTTACCGTAGATCTTCGTCAGGTCCTGGGCGTTCCCGATGCCCGGGGTGTGGCCGTTCCCGACGTCGTTCGCCCTCCCGGCATCCCCGAGCGATACATACAGGTAGCCGTCGGTCGGGCTGAAGGCGAGCTGGCCGCCGTTGTGGTTATGGTAGGGCTTGTCGATGTACATCAGCACCTTCTCAGAGGTCAGGTTCACCCGGTTTTGGTCCTCGGGATCGACCTGGAACTCGGAGATGTGGTTCGTGCAGTTCCAGTCCTCAGGGGCCTCCGGCCTCAAGGGCGCACTGTAGAAGGCGTAGACCTTGCCGTTCTCCGAGAAGTTCGGGTGGAACGCGATCGAGAGCAGGCCGCGCTCATCATAGGTCGGCCGGAGTTCGACCAGGTTGTCCCGGAGGTCCAGGAACGGCTCGGGGAGCGTGGTCCCGTTCGCGTCGACGGCCCAGACCACACCGATCTGGTCCACAACGAAGATCCGCCCGGTCCCGTCGTCGGGAGCCGTGAGCGCGAGGGGCGAGGTGAAGTTCTCCGCGACGAGTTCAAGCCCGATCTCGGTCGTGGCGTTCGAGACCGTCGTCCGGGTCGCGTTGTCCAGGAGTTCTGCGGCTAGCATGGACCCGGCGTTCGTCAGGTCCGTCGCGTTGCCGCTGATGTTCTGCATGCCTCCATCGGTCGTCTGGTTTGAACTCTCATTGCCATCGCTGGTGTTGCTCAATCCCACCACCTGTGCACCCGCACCCGCGACGAGCGCGAGAGCCAGGAGGAGGAATGCTATGACAAGGGTAACTTTTGTCATACGGACCGGGACACGACACCGGGATAGATAAGGATTGCGCCGGATCTCCCGGCCGGGCTCCGGCAGCATGGGGGTCAGGATCTGCAATACTGTCTCCGGTGCGGCCACTCACGGCCCCGTCGGTCGGATGGAAGTCCGACAGGGTCGGACTGCGGTAAGAAGCATCAGCTCTTCCTGCAGGCCGCCTATCCCGCCAGCGGCGAAGAACCCGAAGGCTCCCGATACGATGAGGATCCGGGTGAGGTTCACCTCCCTCCTCGCGCTTCCCGTACCGGCCCCTGAGTAATACCCGTCTCCCGGAGACCGGGCAGGAAGGATCCTGCACACGTGATCACTCCGGCTCTTGAGCGCCGTATTCTACAACGCAGAGGGCGGCCCGCCGATTTCCCCGGATATCCCGGCGCGCGGGAACCGACGCAGCCTCCGGCGGGCATTCCAGAAATCCGCGCACCTTCGCTCGGGGTGATATGAGAAAATATATCACTGACCAGGAGACATGAATGCTGTTTACTATCCCTGAACCGCGATCCACCACCCGGCAGGGGGGAGCCCGGTATACCGGTTCCTGCGGCAAGAGGCCCGTATGCACCCATACATGACAGTCAGAACATCCCTTTCTGTCCGGTCGTCCCTGCGTCCGCTCACACGGCCCGGTAGGTCCGCCGGCGGTAAGATGAGGTAATATGCAGGAGATTTCTCTGGACCAACAGGTACAGGCCGTCCGGCAGTGTATCAGTGAACTCACCCGCGAGCCGCTGGCAGGTTCCGGCAACAGCGCATCGCCCGGGAACCTTCTTTGTGCTGCAGAGAGCCTGGCCGGAGCTGCAGCCCGGGCTGATGAGGAGCGGCAGCAGTTCCGGGACCTCATCGGGTCCTCCACCGACGGGTTCGTGGTGACGGACGCGGACGGCAGGATCGTCGAGGCAAACGCGGCGGCAGCGAGCCTCCTCGGGGAGCCGTTGCCGGGCACGTTCTTTGCGGCGTACGGTTCCCGCGACGCACAACCGGAGATCGCTCGCATGCTTGCCGACCTCTGTGCAGAGAAAGCGTGCGCGCCCCGGGAAACAACCCTGCGCTCACGGAGCGGCGTCCCGGTCCCGGTCACGATCACCGCCGCCGGCCGGGGTGCCGGGGAGAAGCGGTGGCTGATCCAGGAGCGGCCACGGGAGAACCCGGCGCTCCTGGAGAGGATAGGGGGGATCTACCGCCTCCTCTTTGACCGGATGCTCGAGGGAATCTACGTCTTTGCGATCGTCCGGGACGCTGACGGCCGCCCGGTCGACTACCGATACATCGACGTAAACCCCGAGGGCCTCAAACTGATCGGGCGCAGACACGAAGAGGTCATCGGCAAAAGCGTCTCAGAGGTCTTCCCGGAGATGCATAAATTCCTGCAGAACCTCTTCTGCAGGGTTGCAGAGACCGGAGAGCCGGAGCACGTTGAACAGCCGTCCCCCGCCCTCTTCAGGCACCTTGACGTGACGCTCTACCGGCCGCAACGAGACCTGCTTGCGCTGCTCGCCTACGACATCACCGACCGGAAGCGGATGGAAGAGGAACTGCGCATCCAGCAGCAGCGGCTCGAACTGGCCCTCAGCGCCGCGAGGATGATCGTCTGGGACTGGAACCCTACTACCGGCCGGCTCAGGATCAGCGGCGATTTTGAAGAGATCTACGGCCGCCCGCCCTTCGCCCGGCCCGGGGAGAGGCTGGCTCTTGTTCATCCTGACGACATGAACGGCCTGCGCTCCGAAGAAGAGCAAAGCGGGCTCTACCACACCGACTACCGGATCGTCCGCCCCGACACGGGCGCGGTGGCCTGGCTGGAGTCACGGGGTGAGGTCCAGAAGGATGAGGCCGGGAACGTCACCCGGGCCGTCGGCGTCACGATGGATATCACCGGACAGAAGCAGTCCCGGCAGGCGCTGGAACACCAGCAGGAGCTCCTGCAGGGGGTTATCGATACCATCCCGGTGATGATCGCGATCTACGACCCGGATCTCAGGTTCTTCCGCCTCAACCGCGAGTTCCAGAGGGTGCTCGGCTGGTCGGATGAGGACGGGGCAAGAGGCGATCTGATGGCGAGATTCTTCCCCGACCCGGATTACCGGAATATAGCCGACGACTACATGCGGTCCCTCAAGCCCGGGTGGCGCGACCTCCTGTTGGTCGCAAAGGACGGCTCCGTCGTCGAGACCGCCTGGGCCAACATCCGCCTCTCCGACGATACGCGTGTCGGAATCGGCATCGATATTCGCGAGCGGAAGCGGGCGGAAGCGGCCCTCCTGGAGAGCGAAGGGCGGTTCCGGGCGCTCCTGAACGCATCGCCGAACGTTGTGATGCTCATCGACCGCGCCGGCACGATCCTCGCCCTGAATGAGGTGGTTGCCGAGAGGTTTGGGAGGGGCCTTCAGGAACTGATGGGCAGATCGATATTCGAAATCCTCCCACCGGATGTCGCCGCGAGACGGAAGGCGATCATCGAAGAGGTCTTCCTGACTGGCCGGCCGGTCCGTTGTGTCGATGAGCGGGAGGGGATGGTCCTCTACAACTCCCTCTTCCCGGTTGCCGATGCAGAAGGAAACGTGGTGCGGGTCGCGGTGCTCTCCTACGACATTACCAAACAGAGACGGTCAGAAGAGATGCGGCACCAGGCATTCACCCAGATCGAGCAGAACATAGAGCAGTTCGCTATCCTCGGCGACCACATCCGTCTGCCCCTGCAGGTCATCCTCGGCACGGCGGATCTCCTCGACGACGAGCAGGCATCGGAGCGGATCCGCAAGCAGATCTGGCGGATCAACGATATCGTCGAGCAGCTCGACCGGGGCTGGGTGAAGTCACGGGAGATCCGGGAGTTCCTCCGCAGGCACGAACTGGTGTAGCGCCGGACGGCGGTCTCTCTCGCTCCTCCGGGGCGAAAGCGAACACCTCGACGAGGTTTTAGACCTCTTCGCCCGGTAACCCTGCGTTGCGACATCTCACCCCGCAACCCCCCAAAGGCGATAGCCTCCACGGTTCACAGCATGGGGAGATCTTGGAGGAACATCCAGCTCCGGCACCCACTCCATCGGGAAATGGGGGCGAGTACCAGAAGAGTTCGATAATTCGGAATCGCTGTACCAGTTGCTCCAGAGATGGATCTAGTGGATCCGGTGACCTCCGAGCGGGAACCAACGGGTTCTGGTTCTCCTGTACGCTCGAGCAGGTCCGGTTCGCCGGTGGTGAGAAGGTGCACACCTGGAAATCTGCGGGAGTGCGAGGGGCTTGACGGGGAGTGCGATGTTCCGATAGGAACGGAGCACGAGAAGCCGTTAGGCTTCGGGGGGGCAGGCCCCCTCCCGCGTGGATATTCACTGCACGCTGAACAAGACGACGATGATGGTATCGGCAGGCCCCCTCCCGCGTGGATATTCATACGTCTCGCTCTGGCATTCCCCACCCCCCGGCCTTCGGCTTCCTCATTCGCACCCCGCTCCGGTGGGGCGGGAACAGTGTGTTGCGACACCCGGGAAAAGCCATGCCCCGGCGTGCCCCCGGGATTGAGACCTGCTAAAGAGTGTGAAATCCAATCGGTGCCCTCTTTGGTTGTACTATGTATGGAGAATCGCTGTACTGGTTTCACGACGGCAGCCCTCCACCCGAATCGGTGAGCTGCCGAATCTTGCGCGGATCAGCGGTTATAGGGCACTCATCGGTGGACGAGAGAACGAGCGAAACTCACCGGAAAGCAGGCCTGTGCTGCATTCTGCCAGAGCCCCGGCGATCATGAAGGAGGAGAGATTGGAGTAACCCCGTTTCCTTCTCCTGCGTCATTCCACGACGAAGTCGCCGTTCATCTCCGGGTGCACGTCGCACCGGAAGTAGTAGGTCCCGGGTTCGGCCGGCGCCGTGAAGGTGTAGGTGGTCTCGGCAGGCCCGGTGATGACATCACCCACGAAGATCGCCTCGGTCGCCGAGGAGTCGGTGTAGACCGCGACGTTGTGGGGGATGCCGTCGTCCTGGTTGTCGAAGTTCACCGTCACCTCCGCCCCCGCCGGCACCGTGATCGTGCTCGTGTCGAACGCCATGGCATCGGCGGTGAGATCGACGGTCGTGGCCTCGCCGCCCGCTGCGGTGGTCGCAGACGTTGTGACGCCTGTTGTCGCTGTAACGGTCCCGGTTCCGGTCGGCGCCGTCGCTGTGGGAGTCTCGATCTCGGTCGGGATTGTCGCCGTCTCGGTCGGCAGCGTCGTCGGCTGGGTGACGTTGCCGCCCGGCGAGGTGCACCCTGCGGCCAGGATGCCGGCAGCGACGACGAGGAGTGCGGCGAGAAGGAGTAGGGTAGGCTTCATGCGGGAGACGATCCCCGACCGTATATTTATATGTTGCCGAGCCGGCGGCGACGATGCTACCGGAAGTCGCGACGGTCGGGGAGTGGGGTGGAGGGGAGACGGTTTCGCACGAGAGTATTATGTGAGGGGGCGTCGTATCCCCGTCGTATGCTACGCACGAAACGAATCTATGAAGAACCCTCGGCGGACGACGGGACCCGGGTTCTCGTCGACCGGCTCTGGCCCCGGGGCGTCTCGAAGGAGGAGGCAAAGATTGACCGGTGGGAGAAGGACCTCGCACCGACGAACGAATTGCGCCGCTGGTTCGGGCACGATCCGGCGAAGTGGGAGGAGTTCCTGCGGCGCTACCGTGCCGAACTCGAGGGCAAGGAGGAAGTGCTCGCCCGGCTCCGGCAGGAAGCGACTGGTGGAACCGTCACGCTCCTCTACGCCGCCCGGGATGAGGAGCGGAACAATGCCGTGGCGCTGAAGCGGTATATCGAGGAAGAATAAGCGGCACCGATACTTTTTTACGGCTCCAGTCTGGTTCCCTCCTCCATGACCATGGAGAGCGACAGGATATCCTACCACGATTCGGTCCGGACCGTCTACGAACGGCTCAAGAAGGACGGCATGTCGAACGTCTGGGACCGCTACGAGGCCCAGGGCCTCGGGACCGACCCCGACCGGCGGTGCGCTTTCTGTCAGGCGGGCGCCCGGTGCGACTTCTGCTCGAACGGCCCCTGCCGGGCGGACGTCTCCCGGAACCAGCGGGGTGTCTGCGGGATCAACGCCGACGGCATGGCGATGCGGATGATGCTGCTGCGGAACGTCATGGGTGCGTCAAACTACCACTTCCACGCCCAGCAGGCGGTCAGGACCCTCCGGGCGACCGCGGAGGGAAAGACACCGTTCTCAATCGCCGAGCCGGAGAAACTCCGGACGTTTGCAGGGCGGCTCGGGATCGATACCGGCGGGAGCGACACCGAGGTCGCCCTCCGGCTCTGCGACTTCGTCGAGGAGGACTTCCACCGGTTCACCCACGAGCCGAGCCTGATCGTCGAGCGGCTTGCTCCAGAGGAGCGAAAGGAGGTCTGGAAAAAACTTGGCCTCTTTCCGGGCGGGATCTACGGGGAGACGATCGTCGTTACCGCATCCACCCTGACGAACGTCGACGGCTGGTTCGCGAGCCACGCCATGCGGGCAATGCGCCTTGGCGTCGCTATGGCCTACCAGAGCCAGATCGTCCTCGAGTACATCCAGGACATCCTCTACGGCGTCCCGCAACCGCACCCCATGCGGGTCGACCTCGGGGTGCTCGACCCCGACTACGTCAACATCCTCCCGAACGGCCACGAGCCCTTCCTCGGGTTCGCCCTCATCGACCTCGCCCGCACCGGGGAGTGGCAGCAGAAGGCAAAGGACGCGGGGGCAAAAGGCCTCCGGGTCATCGCGAACATCGAGACCGGGCAGGAACTGATCCAGCGGAGGGAGATGGACGACGTCTTCTACGGCTACACGGGGAACTGGATCATGCAGGAGGCGGTGCTCGCCACCGGGGCGGTCGACGTCTTTGCGGCCGACATGAACTGTTCGCTCCCGCTCGATCCCCTCTACGCCGAGAAGTACCACTTCAAACTGATCCCGGTCAGCGAGGTCGTGGTCTTCGAGGGCGGGACCGACCGGCTCGAGTACGTCCCCGAGGAGGCAAAAGAGCAGGCAGCGACCCTCCTCTCGATGGGGATCGAGAACTTCAAGGAGCGGCATACCACGATCGAGCCGATCCGCGGCCTTCCGGTCCGGGAGGCGGTGGTCGGGTTCGCCCCCGAGAGCATCGTTGCAGCGCTCGGCGGGAGCCTCGACCCGCTGCTCGGAGCAATCAAGGACGGCACCATCCGGGGCATTGTCGGGCTCGTCTCCTGCACCACGTTGCGCGACTCCGGGCAGGACGTCCACACCGTCGCGGTCGCAGAGAACCTGATCGCCCGCGACATCCTGGTCCTCGGGATGGGGTGCGGCGTCGCCGCGCTCCAGGTCGCCGGGCTCTGCTCACCTGAGGCGAAGGAGAAGGCCGGCCCGGGGCTGAAGGGCCTCTGCACGGCGCTCGGCGTGCCGCCGGTCCTCGGGTTCGGGACCTGCACCGACACCGGCCGGTGCGCCGACCTCCTCTTCTCGGTCTCCGACGCCCTCGGCGGCGTGCCGCTCCCGGACCTCCCGGTCGCCGTCGCCGCCCCGGAGTACATGGAGCAGAAGGCGACGATCGACGCCCTCTTCGCGCTCGCGCTCGGCCTCTACACCTACGTCAACCCGGTCCCGACCGTGACCGGGGGGCCGGACCTGGTCAAACTCCTCACCGAGGACCTGCCCGGCATCACCGGCGGGGTGCTCCACGTCGAGACGGATGCGGTGGCGGCTGCGGAGGGGATGCTTGCGCACATCGAGGCAAAACGGACGAAACTGGGGCTCTAAGCACCACAATCCTCTTTTTAGCCTGTCACCCGGGATGTTACAGGCCCTCGTCCGGCCCCGCGATCCGCTCCGCAGTCGCGATCATCCTGTTCACGAACTGCCGCTGGACGCAGGTGATGAACGGGAGGGTGATCACCACGGCGTTCCTGACCCCGTCCTCCCGGTAGACGATCATGCAGACCCGGTCATCGGCGATGAAGATATACTCGAGCAGAAACGCCGCCCCGTCCACCGAGATCGGGGCACAGTAGACCTTCTCAAAGACGTTCTCCTGGAAGAAGGTGCAGAACGGTTTCGGGGCGTAGAGCGATGCGTCTCCGAGCGGCTTTGTGATCCCGCGCTTCCCGTTCGGGAGGAGGACGCTCACCGGATGGTCGCGCGAGATATCGGCGATCAGCCGGGCGAACTCACCGATCTCGCCGTAGTCCAGGCAGACGACCGCAAGGTCGCGGGTGACGCCCGCGGCGAGCGACTCCGCGTGGCGCCGGATGCTCCACTCCCCCTGCACGTACCAGATCGGCGAGTTCTTCGCCCGGGCGTCGAGGGAGAGCGCCTCCAGGTCCTGCACCGCCGCCGTCGCCGCGGCATCGGCCGCGCTCTTCAGGTGACGGATGACGACGGCGGGTTCGGCCGGGATGTAGACATAGGGGTTCCCCCGCCGGACCGTGATGAAACCCCGTGCGGCAAGCCCTTCGGCGATGTCGTAGACCCTCGGGCGGGGGACGGCGCTCGCTTCGTGGACCTGGCGGGCGCTCCCCTCGCCGATCCCGACGAGGGCCGCATAGACCCGGGCTTCGTACTCCGTCAATCCGAGGGTCGTCAGGTTCCGGACGAGACTGTCCATAGTTGTTACTATGAAAGTTACACCATGATTAAACCTCTCCGCGTCTCATGATCTCCTGTCAAGCTCTGGTGAGACCATGCGGCTGGAAACGATCCTGAACCGTATCCTGCGGCTCATCGGCCGGGAAGACCGTGAGACGTCCGGGGCCGGCCCCGCCGACGCCTGCTCCTTCATCATCGACCCCTTTGATGATGAAGGCGAGGCCGGGGACGGGCAGTCGATATCGGTGGCGGCGATCAGGAGAGCGTGCCGGCGAATGCAGGAGGCAACGACGAAGAAGGACCTCCTCCACGCGATCGCCGACGAGATGAACGCGTTTGACCTGCACGACCTCGAGACGATGCACGCCCGGTTCGAGCGGAAGGTTGCCGACCTCCCGGAGGACTACCGCGACCGGCTCCTTGAAAGCGTCCGGGAGGAGATCTTTTCGGCACACCACCGGCTGGTCCTCCTCTCCCGGAACGGCGGCGGATCCGACGACCCCCCGGACCCGGCTCTCGGCGCGTACTGCGCTATGGTGGCGGAGGCCTGTAGCGAGAAGGCGCGGGAGAAGGACCCGAAGTACCTCTACCTGAAGTACCTCCTCTCCGGGTTCACGATCTTTGTCCTCGAAGAGCCCGCCCACCCGGTCGGCACCCCGTTCCCCGGAGGGCAGATCGTCGACGAATGGGAGGGGGCCTACCTCTGCCCGGTCAGGGATAAGGCCGACGACGTATCGTATGCTCTCTGCCCCTACTGCCCGGCGGTCCAGAGCACGGAACCGACCTTCCCGGAGATGCGGGCCCGCCGCCACGAGCGGCGGCGGCGGGAGAGCCTCGAAAACTACTGGACGAATTATAAGGGATGAACGTGATACGACAGACTGGAGATGAATGATATGAAAATTGTTGATGTAGCAGAGGTGCCGATCAGCGAGACGCCGCACCATGTCGACGTCCGGAAGATCTACGACACCGAGCACGCGAACGCGGTTGTGATCACGCTTGCGCCGGGAGAGTCGCTCAAGAAGCACATCACCCCGGTGGACGTCTTCTTCTACGTCCTCGAGGGGACGGGGATCGTCGAGATCGGCGACGAGCGTACCGAGGTCGGCAAGGACCATCTGGTCGACAGCCCGGCAACGATCCCGCACCGCTGGATGAACGAGAGCGACAGCACCTTCCGGGTGCTCGTGGTGAAGGTCCCGAGGCCGACGACCGGGACGAGGCTGCTGTGAGCTACGATGGTCGTTGAGTCGATCCCGAACAGTGTGGGCTTCATCTACGCCCTCCTTGCTTTTGCCGCCCTTGCCTGGCTCTGGCGCTCGGGCCGGTTCACCCGGCGGCGAGCAGTGCCGTTCCTCGTCGTCTCGGTACTCCTCGGGTTCCTGGTCTTTGCGCCGGTCTTCCCCTACCAACTGCAGGCCGTCGTCCTCCGGGACGCGGCGGCCCTCGGGGCGCCGCTCCCTGCGGCACTCGTCGGGACGCTCGCCTTCATCGTCCTCACCCTCGTAGTCGGCCGGATCATCTGCGGGCAGATCTGCCCCGTGGGCGCCGTCCAGGAACTCATGCATCTCGTGCCGACAAAGAAACGCGGCAACAGCGACAGCCGGGTCCCGACGGCGGTCAGGGCGGGTGTCTTCGTCGTCTTCCTCGCCGCCGGCCTCGGGCTCGGGATAAACCTCCTCGGGCTCATCGGCCTCGCGGACTTCTTCAACCTCACGGTCGCGAGCGTATCGTTCTTCGTCTTCCTTTCGATCGTCCTCCTCTCCGCCGTCGTCTACCGGCCGTTCTGCCGGTACGTCTGCCCCTACGGCGCCCTCCTCGCTCCCGCGGCGTCAAGGGCCCTCTACCGGCTCCGGCGGACGGACGCCTGCATCGGCTGCCGGAAGTGCGAACGGGCATGCCCGACCGGAGCAGCGAGGCCCGATGACCGTCTCGGGGAGTGCTACCTCTGCGGCCGGTGCACGGAGGCGTGCCCGGTGGACGGAGCGCTTGTGTATACACGGGGCGAAAAGTAGATTGCCGGAAGAAGAGTGAGTTATACAGTGAGTGGTTGAATTATGTCAGAAGAGAAACGTGCAGAGTTGCGGGGGAAGGTCCTCCGGTTGGCGGACCTTGTCTCCTACCAGGACGGGACCGTGGCGAGCAGGATGGTTATCAACAAACCCTCGGGGAGCATCACCCTCTTCTCGTTCGACGAGGACGAGGGGCTCTCGGAGCACACCGCGCCTTACGATGCGGTGGTGACGATCCTCGACGGGGAGTGCGAGGTCTGGGTGGCGGGCGAGACGCACCAGATGAAGGAAGGGGAGACGATCATCTTCCCGGCAAACGCCCCCCACGCCCTCTCGGCCATAACCCGGTTCAAGATGTCGCTGACGATGATTCGGGAGTGAGATCCATGACAAACGAGAAAGAGGGCGACTACTGCACCATCTGCGGCGGGATCCGGCCGGACGCGATCAAGATCAAGACGGTCCTCGTGGACGGGAGGGAGACCGGCATCAACCAGCTCGAGTTCATTGTCGCCGGTGTGCGGGACCTGCATCTCGAAAACGACGCCGCAATCCGCGACGAACTTCTCAGGTGGGCGAGCGAGTTCAATTACATCCCGACGAAGAAGAAAGCGGCATACGGTGACGCCCTGATGCAGGAGTATACGGCAACGCCGGAGTGAGTGGCCCACGGCAGAAGGCTCCCCTTCACGCCGGGTCACCTCCACTAAAGACCTATTTTGCATCAGAGCCTGCTTCAGGCCGCTCCGCTCAGCCCGCGCCCATGCTGTTGGTGAAGCACGAGCGAGCGAGAAGCAACGGTCAAAAAAAAGTTAGGCGCTGATGGCAGCCAGTCTGCCATCCTCGGTCACGAACAGCCAGTAGCCCTCGGTCGGTGAGAGCCTCTGGTTCTCGCCCTGCGCCCCGGTCACGTTGTTGATGAGCGCCGGCCGGTAGGCCTGGTTCTCTGCGTCGAAGCCGACGACAAGGACCCAGACGTCTTCCACCGACGTGAGCGTCTCATCAGCAGTCCGTTCGGTCAGGTCGGAGTAGCCGATGGCGTTCCAGCCCGGACTGAGCGTCCGCACTGCAGGAGCCCTCATCGGATTGGTGCTGAGGTTCAGCTGCAGTGTCGTATCCTCGGCCGAGTAGACCCAGTATCCTTCAAGGACTTCCAGGGTCTCGTTATCGCCCAGAGGGGTGAAGCCGCTCGCCGGGGCAAAGGTGTAGACAGGTCGGCCGCCGGTGTCGAGATCGCCGAAGACCGCCGCCACGGTGTTGTTGCCCGCAGAGAGCGGTCGCGGGATCGAGACGAAGTTCCAGCCCTCATAAAGTTCGAGCTCTATGCTCTCCGCCCCCGGCGTCACCGGCGTCGTCGTCGGTGTCGGGGTCACGTTCCCGGTCGGGGTCGGCGTCACGTTCCCGGTCGGGGTCGGGGTGACATTCCCGGTTGGGGTCGGCGTCACGTTCCCGGTCGGGGTCGGGGTCACGTTCCCGGTCGGCATCGGGGTGACATTCCCGGTTGGGGTCGGGGTGACATTCCCGGTTGGGGTCGGCGTGACATTCCCGGTTGGGGTCGGCGTCACGTTCCCGGTTGGGGTCGGCGTGACATTCCCGGTTGGGGTCGGCGTCACGTTCCCGGTCGGGGTCGGCGTCACGTT
>Ga0123333_10001983_pt1 | contig 21272 bp, 14 predicted proteins | sample BioC12SIPDNA_3_FD_89957 | JGI IMG/M metagenome (GOLD analysis project Ga0123333, IMG submission 89957) | Anaerobic biogas reactor microbial communites from Washington, USA - Biogas_R2_B C12 SIP DNA | ecosystem: Engineered > Bioreactor > Anaerobic > Unclassified | place: Washington, USA... | reverse complement strand
GGCTCGATGCCCGGGGCCATTCCCTGCTGCCGGGCTTCGTCGATCTCCACGTGCACGGCGCCGTAGGATACGAGGCGATGGATGCCGACCCGGATGGGCTGCGGGCGATGGCCCGTTTCTACGCCCGGCACGGCGTCACCGCCTTTCTGCCCACGACGTGGACCGGCGCCCGGCCGGTTATCGACCGGGCGCTAGGGGCCATTGCGCAGGCAGTGGGGCGCGTGCCGGGCGGCGCGACGATACTCGGCGCCCATCTGGAAGGGCCTTACCTCAATCCTGATAAGTGTGGAGCCCAGGACATACGCCAGATCCGTCGCGCCGGACCCGAGGAAGCGCTCGCCTGGCTCGACACGGGCGTCGTGCGCCTCATCGCCCTGGCTCCTGAGTACGAGGAGAACCTGTGGCTGATCGACGAGTGCACGCGCCGGGGCATTACCGTCTCCGCCGCGCACACGACGGCCGGTTATGAAGAGCTGCAGCGGGCCGTTGCTCATGGCCTGCGCCAGGTGACCCACTGCTTTAACGCCATGGCGCCCCTGGGCCACCGGGAGCTGGGCACGGTCGGCGCGGCGATGGCGCTCGACGAAATCAATTGCGAGCTGATTGCCGACAACCTGCACGTGCACCCGGCGGCGATCAATATTCTCGTGAAGGTTAAGGGGCCGGAGCGCGTCATTCTCGTTACCGACGCCATCCGAGGGGCCGGTATGGCGGAAGGGGAGTACGCCATCGACGAGGATCGGCGAGTCAGAGTTCAGGACGGCGCCGTGCGGCTACCGGATGGAACACTCGCCGGGAGCATCCTGACCATGGAACGGGCGCTGGCAAACGCCGTAGCGGCGACGGGCCGGTCGCTTGCGGAGTTATGGCCACTGAGCAGCCTCAACGCCGCGCGGGCCATCGGCGCGACGAACAAGGGCGCTCTGGAAGTGGGGCGTGATGCCGATCTTGTCCTGCTGGACGATGATTTCGAGGTTGCGCTGACTGTCGCCGAGGGGGAGATAGTCTACGAGCGGGGCGAGGCCAACCACTAAGAGATAAAGGGGGCGCCGGACATGCCGGCGCCCCCAATCCATGTCAACTAACGGCTGTTAGTCGTACTCGAAGTAGGCGACGTAGGTCATACCGTCGTTGAGCTGCAGCAGTAGCTGGCGACAGGTGCCGGCCCAGCCACTATCAGACATCCACGGGAACGAGTAGCGGTCATTGGAAGGCTTGTAGCTTAGCGCGCCCATGATCAGCGGCGTCGTCGGGCCAATCGGCTCCAGCGTCGTGCAGTCGATCTGCTGCGACACGGGATAGCCGTCGGCGAAGATGTCCAGCCCCCAATCACCGTTCAGGCTGAAGATGATTGAGACGGACCGGCCCGCCCGGACCGAGTTGACTACCGGCGGATTGCGGACTGCGCCAAAGAAGCCGCTGAAGTCGTAGATCACGTTGAGCGTGACCGGAACTTCGACTTCGGGTGTCGCCGGGTCGTTGCTCGCTACGCACAACGTGCCAGAGTACGTGCTCGGCGGCAGGAAGCCGCTGGTGTCGAAGCTGACGCTCACCGTCGAGCTATCGCCGGGTGCTGTCGTGCCGTCGCCGGGCGCGGCACTCAGCCAGCTGTAGTCCTCTGGCGCGGCGCACGTGCCCTCGCTGACGGTCCAGACGAGATCGGCGCTACCCGCGTTGCCGATCGTCAGGTCCTGCGACTCGACCGTATCGGCAATCTGGTTCTGGACCAGGCTGTCAGGCTCGACTTCGACGACTGGATTGTGGACACAGGCCAGGCCGGCGTCGTCAATCTGAGCGTACCAGTCCCAGTCGCTTGTGTCCGGATCATAGTAGCGCCAGCGCACCTGGACATTGGACAGGCCCGCGTAGGCTGAGAGGTCGATAGAGACCGCCTCGCCGGGCAATGAGCGGAAGCCACCATGGTCCTCGTTCCAGCTCAGGAGGTTCGTCCAGCTGGCGCCGCCGTCGGTGCTGACGTCCACGTCGAGGAAGTCAAAGTTAGCGAAGTTGGCGTAGTTAGCCAGGTAGACGAGCGCAACGTCGTCGGTCGGTAGCCAGTCGCTGAGGTCGAAGGCGAAAGTCCGGAGCTCGGTGTCGAACTCGGCAGCGCCGAACCGGTCGCTGGAAACCGTCGCCGCATCGCCTGTGCCGCCGGTGTAGTTGCCGTCTTCATCGGCGCCGGCAATCGTCGTCCAGACGACGCCATTGCCCTCGTTGTCGACGACCTGCCAGCCCGGCGGGATGCCGTCGTTGAAGTCGGCAACGGGCCCGTTACAGGTCAGCTCGAACGGAGGTAACACGGTCAGGCTCACCGGAATCGTAACCAACGCTTCGTCGGGATCGTCGCTCTGGATACATAGGCTGGCGCTGTAGCCGCCGGGACTCAGGCCCGTCGAGTCGAAGGAGACGCCTACCGAGTCGCTGTCCAGCGGGACGGTCGCTCCGGCATCGGGCGACGCGCTTAGCCAGGAGACATCACCCGGCGAGTCGCACGTCGTCTCGGTCTCGGCGATGGTCCAGTTGAGCGCGCCGGTGCCCTCGTTGGCGATGGTCAGCTGCTGGGTGGCGACTGTGTCCGGTCCCAGTTCGGCTTCCAGGCTCTCCGGGGAGACGGCGATGTCTGGCGCACCGGCTTCGAGGCAGGTCAGCGCGATGTCGTCAACCTGGGCAAACCAGTCGAAACCGTCGCCGAAGTAACGGAAGCGAACGCGCGTGTCCGAGAGGCCGGCGTAGGCCGACAGATTCAGGGTGAAGTCCTCCGGCTCGTGGTCCTCGTCCCACGACAGCTCGTTATTCCAGCTTGTGCCATCCCAGACGTCCACCTCGAAACGGTCATTGGCGCCCGTATTGAGATCGCGGTAGTAGGCTTTCACATCGAGTTGGACGACGCCCCAGGTGGACAGGTCGATCACCGGTGTCCACAGCTCGGTGTCAAACGGCGTGGCCGGGATGCCGGTGGCGTCGCTGTCGGCGCAGGCCGCTTCGCCCGTGCCATTGGTCAGGTTGGCGAATCCGCAGTTTTCGGTATCTGCGGTAGTCGTCCAGACCAGGCCGGTTCCACCGGTGTTGTCGACGACCTGCCAGCCCGGCGGGATGCCCTGCTCGAAGCCGATGGCCGAACCATTACAGAGCAGTTGCTCCGGCGGCTCAACCGTCAGGGCCACAGGGATCTCGATCAGGGGCGTCGTGGCGTCGTTACTGCTGACACAGAGCACGGCGGTGTGGTCGCCGGGCACCATGCCGGCCGTGTCGAAGATCACATCTACGTCGTCACTACCCAGCGGGACGGTCGTGCCGGCATCCGGGTCAACGCTCAGCCAGGAGACGTCCGACGGCGTATCACAGGAGGTGGCCGTTTCGGTGATGCTCCAGGTCAGATTGCTCGCGCCGGTGTTGGCAATCTCCAACAGCTGCGTCGTCACGATGTCTGGCCCCTGCGAGGCAAAGAACGAGTCTGGCGAGACTTCGATCTCGGGTTCGCCTGGCTCCACGCAGGTCAGACTCACGTCGTCAACCTGGGCGTACCAGTCGAAGCCGTCGCCAGAGTAGCGGAAGCGAACCTGTACGGTGGGCAGCCCGGCGTAGGCAGCCAGATTGACGGTGAAGTCCTCCGGCTGGTGATTCTCATCCCAGGTCAGCTCATTCGTCCAGGCCGTGCCGTTCCAGACGTCAACCTGGAAGCGGTCATTGGCGCCGGCTGTAAGGTCGCGATAGTAGCCCTTGACATTCAGCGTTGCCGCGCTAAACGCCGAGAGGTCGAACGGGTTGGAGACCAGCTCAGTGTCATAGGGCACGGGCGGGAAGCCCGTCGCGTCGCTGTCGGCGCAGGCAGCCTCCCCGGTGCCATTGGTCAGGTTGGCGATGCCGCAGTTTTCGGTATCTGCCGTAGTCGTCCAGACCAGGCCGGTTCCACCGGTGTTGTCCACGACCTCCCAGTCGGCCGGGATGCCGTCTTCAAAGTCCACGGTCTGGCCGTTGCAGATCATGGTGGCTTCCTGGGTCGTGAAGCTGAAGGTGGCCGAGGTGCTGGAGCCGCAGACATTCTGCGCAGTCACCCGCCAGTAGTAGGTGGTGAGTGCATTCAACGCCGTGGCTGCGGTATGGCTGGTACCCTCCACGTCGGCTGTGTAGACGATGTTGTTGAAGGCCGGGTCCAGAGCTACTTCAAGGTGGTAGCTGCTGGCCTGATCGACAGCCGTCCAGCTGAAGGCGGGCTTGAACCCCACGTCCACCGCGCCGTCTGCTGGAGTCACCAGGGATGGCGCTGCCGGCGCTGCGGTATAGAGGTTAAGGTCTACCGTGCGGCTGCGATCGCCTACCGCCGAAGTGGCCGTAACCTCCATCGTGTAGGTGCCAAACGCAGCGCTTCCGGTGTTGCCAATCGTCAGGGCGCTGCTGCCGGGAGGCGTGACCGGGTTCTGGCTGAAGGTGGCCGTGGTGCCGGCCGGATTACCGATGACGCCGAGCGTAACCGGATCGGTGTAGCCCAGGATGGAGCTGACGTTGACGTTGAACACCGCATCGGCCGGCGCGCAGACGTCCAGGCTCAGCGGGGTGACGTCAATCGAGTAGGTCGGCGTCTGGGCACAGTTGTAGCAGACGATAGCGAAGTCCTGATCGGTGCCGTCGCCGTTGTTGGGGATGCCGTCGCCGGCGATGTTGAAGGCGCTAACGGTAATCTCGATGGAGCCGCTCGTGCCGGCTGGCAGGAAGATCGCCTCGTAGTTGTTCAGCGCATCGGGGGTGCCGCCCGGTACGCTCCACTGGCCCGAGAACTCGTTGCCCAGGTAGACCGTGCCGTCCACGTTGGCCGAGAGGTCGAGGTTGTTCACCTGTGGGCTCGTGCCAATGGCGCCGGGCGCGTCGGTGTAGGCCATGACGATGCGTACGGGTAGCGACGGATCGGCGGCAGCGCCTTCCCACACCCACGTTTCACCGCTGTTGTCGAAGACAACCGTCTGGTCCAGCAGGTACTTGGCTGCGTCGTCAAACATCTCCGACATGTTGGGCATGCCGTAACCCTGGCTGTTGCTGGGCAGAGTATCGTTGGCGCTCACGCCTGTCAAGTAGGTCGGGTGGGCGATGAGATAGGCCTTCATCACCGCATTGCTCGGGCCGGTGAGTCCGTAGACGTTCTCCATCCAGTAGTAAGCCAGCGAGCTGACGCCGGCCACGGCTGGCGTCGAATGGCTGGTGCCGGACGAAGCAGCGAAGACGGTCTGCCCGGAGGGACGGAACTGGTCGCAAACCCCGGTGCCGTTATAGCTGGGGTGGGTGCTGGCAGTGCCCTGGATGTGCGTGCCGGGGGCGATGACTTCCGGCTTCACGCGCCCGCCCGGCGAGGGGCCGCGGCTGGAGAAGTCGATCACGTCCATGGCGTTGTTGGCGCCTGTCGGGCCGATCAGGCAGCCATCGGTCCAGTTGCCGTCTTCGTCCGTGGGGCGCTGGTTCTCCGAAGCGCCGACGGTGATCATGTTCTTCCCATTACCCGGCGTGCCCACAGTTCCCGCACCGGGGCCAGAGTTGCCGGAGGCGAAGATGAAGATCATCTCCTGGTTACCGGGCTCGTCCGGATCCGCGTCGCGCACACCGGCGTCAAAGGCCTGCGAGGAGTCATCGTAAGAGCCGGCGCAACCGGAGCAGCCCCACGAGTTGCTGCTGATCTGGGCGCCGCTGTTCTGGATGCTCTGGATCAGGCCGGTATCCGTGTTGCCGCAGCGGGTCAGGCTGAAGCTGGGTCCAAAGACGCGGGTTCCGGCAAAACGACCAAACGGGTTGATGCCCAGCCCGCGCTGGTAACCCAGGCCATCCACATAGGGGAAGCCAGGGGTGGTGTCGTACCCACCGGCGATACTGACGTTGATGTGCCCATGCCCGTCAGGCCCGCTGCCGTCCGCGGCGCTGGTGCAGTTGGCGACATAGCTGAGGCGGGACGGGTTGGTGATTACGCCGAGCTCATGCAGCGTGGGGTCGCCGGAGTTGACGGTGCCGTTGCCGATACCGTCGTCGGTGATGTCGACGATGGGATAATCAGCCGGATTGGTGCTGAAGCCGTAGCTCGCCAGCCAGGCCAGATAGCCGGGGCTGGCCGGGCCGGAGCGATCGGCGTTGAAGTTGCCGGCGATGATCTGCCCCTGCACTTCGTCGAGCCGCTCACGCTCCATCCGTTCTTCAATCCAGTAAACGTCGGGCAGATTGGCAATCGCGTCTATGTCTGCCAGGCGCACGGTGAAGTCCGCATTCCGGAAGTTCAACACCGGCGCCCAACCCGACAGTTGGTTCTGTGTCAGGTTCTGGAGGGCGACCTCGCTGCTCTCCTGGCGCTTGTGCGACACCATCTGCACCACGACGTTGACTGTCGCATTCAAATCTGCTGCGGAGTCCAGCCGGTTCGTAAGGGCCGGGCCGATCTTCAGGTCCACCGGAAACTCCCCGCTGTATTGCAGGAAATCGCCGGCCGACGCCATCCTGTCCAGCTCTGTCCGGCTGGCGCCGTCGGCCCACACCAGGTAGCCATTGGTGGCGATATACTGGACGAGCTTAGCTCCCGTACGCTCGACCTCGACCAGCCACTCATCCTTGATCGGGCCGACAAACTGCACCAGATGTAAGGTCTCTGCCGAGTCTTCACTTGCCGATTGTGTTGACATGGCCGACAGCGCCATGGGCTGTGCGGCTTGCTCCGCTCGGGTGTCTATGGGGCGCGCCTCAAACCACAGCTTATCGTCGTCGTTGAGGATGACCTGGGCGCGCACGTCGGCCGGCAGGGCGTTCAGTGCTGCCTCGCTCGCGCGGTAAAGCGCAAAGGCCCCGTAGTCGTGCCAGAGGCTAATTCCCTCGGCCTCTGCATCCAGCAGGCCCGCGGGAGCAATAATCTTCACATACGAACTTCCAGGTTGCTCTGGACTCCGCCCTGACGCTGCTGGCCCGTCCTGTGCGGACAGGCGGTTGGCGCCGCTGCTGAGTAATAGGACCAACAACAAGACGACTGCCGCCAGGACGTACCATAGGCGTGGTAAACCGGCAGCAGTTTTCGCCGTTTGCATGGGCAATCCTCCTGTGTCTATTCCTTCCACATACTGGCGATGTTTCCCCGGCCACAAAAAACGAGCGCCACCAAGCGGCGATCGTCGGTGCTCCGCGACTGTAGCATACCCCCTCCAAAGGTATGCTGATTAGGGATTTAGAGCATTGTGCAAGAATCGAGCGATCGGGTTGATGGAGCTTGGCACAGTGCCCTGAGGAAACTCTAATATTAGGATAATGTGAACGAAGCCGTTGTCAACATGGTTCAGGATTTCACAAATAATAGCCTGGCGTGAAATCCACCGACCGGCGGGGGCTGCCGGGAGCGAACGCGGTTGGGGGAGTGGCGCGCTGGGTCGGCTTCCGGCCTGCGCGACGTGGGCTACGTCGTACCTTCTGCTGGTGTTGGTGTCGTAGCTGGGGTTGGCGTTGGCGTGGCTGCCGGGGCCGGAGTCACAGTTGGCGGCGGCAGCGTCGGCGTGGGAGAAGGCGGCAGTAACGTTGGCGAGGGCGGCGGTGGCAGCGGCGTAGCTGTAGGCGTTGGCGAAAGTGGTGAGGGTACGGCCACCGGCAGGCGGCTCGGCGTTGCCGTTGGGGTCAGGGTAGGAGTGGCGGTCGGCGTGGGCGTGGCGGTGGGCGCCGGCGTTGTGACTTGCGGGCTCATATCGACGATGATCACACGGTGGGTGCACGGGGGCGCGCCCGTCTCGCTGCAGGCGGGATCGTCCGCCGTAAACAGCCCGGCGCCCTGGAGCCGGTAATCGTTGGGCAGCCCCGCGACGCCGACCTGATAGGGCTCGTCCGCCGATACCCATAGTCCTGCCATCGCAGGCAGTGGCTCGGGAACGTCGTTGTCGTAGACACAGCGCATCGTCTGTGAGGGATGGGCGATGCTCCTGCAGACGGCCGTGCCCAGATCGCTCTCGGCCGTAATCGTGATCGCCGGCGCGCCCGCGACCGGCCGCACCGGCCCGGCCCCGGCACCGGGAAGCCACTCCACCGATAGCGTAAACAGGCGGGCGCAGGGTGGGGAGTCAGGCGAGGCGGTGACGCTGCCACCGTCCACAGTCCAGGTCAGGTGGTCGCCACGGAAGACGGCGGCGAAAACGTGCTCCGGCCACGACGCTTCCAGGCGCCGCGTGAAGACGAAAGGCACGATGCCCTCTGCGTCCTCTGGCGACAGATAGTTGTCCGGCCCGGCCGGGATGGTGCGCGGCTCCCGCCCCTCATACACGTAGTCGAAGAACGCCACATGCCGGCCATCGGGCAGAGCGGCGACGCACTGCAGCAGCGGCTGAACCGGCAAGGGGAGTGGCGCCGGGGAGACGGGCAACGGCGTGACAACCGGCGCCACAGATAGGGCCTGGAAGACGACGGTGTGGACGCAGGGAGTCCCGCTGCAGCCGCTCCTACCCGCTATGAAGTCGCCCGTGCCGGCAACAGCGCGGAAGCCGGCCGGCAATGCGCTGACCTCCACGCTATAGGGGGCGCCAAGCTCCACCAGCAGGCCATCCCCACGGCCCTGCGCACCGGCATAGAAGTAGGTGCAGTGTAACGCTTCTTCTCCTGTGTAACGACATTGGGCCGTTCGTCCCTCGGCGCTGACCTGCACGACAAACGCCTCCGGTACAGGCGGCCGTTCCGGCAGGGGCTTGCCGGCTGCATTCTGCCAGATGACGGCCGGCTGCAAGCTGATCGCCAACGGCAAGGGCGCGGCCGTGGCGGTCATCGTTGCCGTCACCGTTATCACCGGTGTGCTCGGATCCGTTGGGGAAGGCTCCAGTGTGATCTCCGGCTCCGGCGTTGCCTCCGGTGGGGAACCAGCCCGTAGGGTGACGGTATGGACGCAGGGCTCGCCGCTGCAGCTACCGTCGCCGGCTACGAAGTCGCCGGTCCCAGCCGCCGCGTGGAAGCCATCGGGGATGCCTTCGGCGCTCACGGTGTATGGTGCGCCGCCCGCCAGCAGCAGGCCGTCGCCCCGCCCCTCAGAGTCGTAGTAGATGTAGGAGCACGACAGGGTGGCTTCGTCTCCGATGTAGAGGCAGGTCGCCGCCCGGCCGGGGCTCGTGATGCTCAGCGAGAAGCCTTCCACCGCCGGCGGGCGTGCGGGCAGCGGCCGGCCCGCCTCATCCTGCCAGGCAGCCGCAAGCTGGAGGACAATGGCCTCTGGCGTTGGTGTTACGGTCGCCAGAGTTGGTGTGATGGTTGATGTGACGACCGGCGTGGGCGTTGACGGCAGGGCCGTCGCGGTGACCGTAGCCGTGAGTGGCGTCGCCGTCGCCGGGATGGTAGGCGTAACGGTAGCGGTGATGATCGGGTCCGGCGCTATCGTCGCCGTCGGCAGCAGCGTGGGAATCGGCACAGGCGTGAGAACAGCCTCCCACGTCGGCTTCGGCGGGATCACCGGCATCTCCACATGCTCGCCGCTGTCGTCGTCGCACTTGGGCGGGCCCAGGAAACCGTTGTTAAAGCGGTCCAGCGTTTCGGCCAGGGCGAGCAGCTCTTTCCGCGTCTCTTCGGATACAGAAGAGCCGGGCGGATAGTTCGCCAGCCACCAGTCGGCCTGGGCGATGACGTCGCTCATGGCCGTCCCATCGGCGCCCGCCGCGACGTTCAACTTTGCGGCGATGAGCTGGCGGGCCAGGATATACGACGGGTTGCCCTTCGGCGGCGCGCCGAGGATCGCCAGCAGCTCGGCCTGGGAATAGGTGATACCGCCGATGGAAAGCCGGGCGACGGGCCATGCGTCGGGGTGATTCTTCCAGTAGCCGTGGGAGTGGGTGCAGCTGGCGCCGGTAGGAGTGGGAGTGGGCGGAACCGGTACGGTGACCTGTGGGGAAAATACCTGAATGATGCCGCCGTCCACCGCCAGATAGGCCGCCGAAGCGTAGGTCAGGCCAAACAGGCTCAGGGCAAGGAGGACGATCAGCAGCCAGCGATTCATGGCTAGAGCAGCAGGACGAAGCAGATGATGGCGATGAATACGGCCAGCCAGAGCGGTTCCTGCAGCTTTTCCATCCATTCCCCGGCATCCGGGATGTGCAGCCACAGCTTCCCCAGTATGTCGCCGGCTGCGGGCTTCCAGGGATCGATGCCCGGCTTGTTGTCACCCTGCAGGATGAAGCGCTCGCCCACGACGCCCACGATGCGGTGAATCACGTTGCCGTTCGTCACTAGAGCAGCCGGTGGCAGGATCGTCCAAGCACCTGTTCGGCAGTATAGCCAAGCAGCTCCTCCGCCATCGTATTCCAGTAGACGATGCGCTGCGCATCATCGACGGCAAACACACCGTCGCCGCTATGATCAAAGAGACTCAGCCATTGCTCCATGCCCTATCCCCGCTTGTGAACTGGCCTGCGCACAGCCTGCGTGGGACTCTGAACCCGACAGTTGGAACCGCTCTTCCCGTTCCCCGGACCGTGAGAAGTTGAATCAGAAGTTACCACTTCCACTCGTTTGCGTCAAGAGAAGTACGCCCGTCTGCGCTCGACCGGCGCTGTGGCTTCCACTTTTCAGGGAGTTGCCTTATAGTTCTAGGTAGGGACTCGTGCCACCGTTTCGCTCTCTCAGCCCAGACGACGCCTGGGGATGCGGGACCCATCACGGGGGGATAACAATGCGCAAAATCGACCTGAAAAAAGAGTACAGGCAACTTTACCGGCCCTCGGCCAGAGAGGTCTCTGTGGTAGACGTGCCCGAGCTGCAGTTCGCCATGCTGGACGGGCGTATCGAAGCTGGCCAGTCGCCGGGAGAATCTGCGGCCTTTCAGGAGGCCGTCGGCGCGCTCTACGCCATCTCCTACGCCCTCAAATTCATGTCCAAAAAGCGGGAAGTAGACCCGGTCGATTACGGCATCATGGCCCTGGAGGGCCTATGGTGGGTCGATTCCGGCGACTTCGATTTCAACCGGCAGGAAGCGTGGAACTACACGCTCATGATCCTCCAGCCCGAGCACATCACCGCCGAGATGTGGCACGACGCGCTGGCCGAGCAGATGCGTAAGAAACCTAACCCGCGCCTGGCAGAGCTGCGCCTGGAGCGCTTCCGGGAAGGGCTGTCGCTGCAGATAATGCACGCCGGCCCCTACGCCGACGAGCCGCGCACGCTGGCGCAGATGCAAGCGTTTGCCGCCGCAAACGGATACGCCTACCGTGGCAAACACCACGAAATCTACCTCGGCGATCCGCGCCGCGCCGCACCGGAGAAGCTGCAGACTATTCTGCGACAGCCGGTGGAGAAGGTGGCTGGATAAGCGAGTGTGCCGGTCTTCCTCAAGCCAGCACCATGCCGGCCCGCTTCAGCACGCGCAGCGCGCGTAACGTCACCCACTTGCTCGGCTTTCCTTTCTCTTCCACGTCCGCCCAGGTCTTGCCGTTGTAGCTGTAGGCCATCTGCCAGCGCCCCTGCCGATCCTGTTTGCTCAGAAGCAGGGCAAGCGCAGGCGCCAGCCGTGTGTCCTGCCCGTAGCCGAGAGCGGTCAGCACTTCGAGGTTCTGCAGCACGTCGGTGACGTAGGCGATTGGATAGCCAAACTGGAACCAGCTCCGGCTCGGCTTCGTGGCGTAGCCCATCGGATAGCCGGCGACAGCCGGATCGCGCGAGAGGAGGAAAGCGGTCCCACACTCAACGGCGGCCTGGACGTGAGGCGTGCGGGCCCCGGGCGGCACCTTACTCAGCGCCATCATCGACTTTACGGCGCCCCAGGCGCAGGGCCGGTGGTCATTGGCGCTGCAGGCAAAGCCCGGCCCGCTGTTGCCGCTGCGATAGTAGCGCGGCGAGGCATTCCGCTCGCTGGCCGGCGCAATGCCCTCACCCGTTACGCTGCGGGCCAGCCAGTCAAGCGTGACCTGCAGGCGCTCGTCTTCCAGGTAACCGAAATCGATCAGCGCGGCGGCGAGGTTGCCCTGCAGGCATTGGACCATCCCGGCCGGGTCAGCGCCCGCCCAGAAGCCGCCATAGGGGGAGCGGCTGTGCTCCAGAACATAGTCACAGCCCAGCCGGACACGCGGGTCGCTACCATCTGCACCAAGCTGAGCCAGAAAAATGATCTGCCAGATCGTGCCCGTGTATTTGGGGTAGTATCCGGGACCCGGCTCGACCCAATAGCCCTCAGGAGCCTGCGCTGCCAGGATAGCGGCGACCGGCCCGCCGGTCATAACAGCTTGCCGGGCCGCGACGACGTCGGGGTCATCGTCCGGCCGTTCCAGCAATTCCTTTAAGGCGAAGTAACGCACGCCGGGATTGGCGAGATCCGGTTCGAGAAGCCAGGAAAGAGCGTCGCCGTTCATCGGGCCCTCCACAGCAATGACCACAGGATCATGGTGCACCCGCTGCGGGCCGGACGATAGTGATGAATGTAATGTCATGACCGGCAGGGCGCCGGGTCAGTCTATCCGGGAGGCGGTAGCTGTTCCAGTAAGTCGCGGCGCAGGGCGGCATCCTGCCGGAATGCACCCCGCATCACACGCGTGCGCAGGCGTGCGTCCTGCTGGCGGACGCCGCGCATGGCGCTACACAGGTGCAGCCCGTCCACGACGACGGCGACGCCACGCGGCTGCACGATGGACTCCAGCTCATCGGCGATCTGCTGCGTCAGCCGCTCCTGGATCTGCAGCCGCCGGGCATACATCTCCACGAGACGGGGGATTTTCGACAGGCCAATGACCCGCTTGCCGGGCAGATAGGCGACGTGTACGTGGCCGAAAAAGGGCAGCAGGTGATGTTCGCACAGGCTGTAAAACGCGATGTTGTTTACGACGACCATCTCGTCGTATTCGACGTCGAACAGGGCATTGTTGACCAGCGCCGTGGCGTTCATCTGGTAGCCGGCCAGAAGCTCGGCGTACATCTTCGCCACGCGCCGTGGCGTGCTGCGCAGGCCGTCGCGGTTGGGATCCTCGCCGAGAACCGAGAGCAGCGATTGCACCAGCAGCTTGCTCTTCTCCAACTGCTCTTCGGTCCCCTGCAGGTCGCCATTATGGTGCCCCGCGCTGCCGTTCGAATAGGGTTTTGAACGAGCGATCTTGACGATTTCGATTGTGTCGTCGGTCATGTCAACCTTCCGTTGCTGCCCGTGTTGCGGCGGAGACGGGCTGCCCCAGCCGCTCCCGAGCCTGGTCTACCTGGTCCCAGACGTTCCAGTTCAGAACGCCGGCCACTTTGCCCTCGTCGATGTAGGTGATCACGCCCTTATGGAACGGCTCTTCCCAGGCCACGTCTGTCTCCAGCCGCGAGTCGAGCCGGCCGACTGCCTCGTAACCCAGGTCGAACATATCGGAGTAGAACATCGGCGAATAGTCGTACGTGCTGTCGCCGCCCGCCATGGCCTGTCCCGCCACGCGCCCCATGCTGTTCGCCGCGTCTTCATGCTCGACCCGGCGACGGCGGTCCAGATAGGGGTCGGGGAAGCTGGCCACGTCGCCGGCGGCATAGACGTCGGGATGGCTCGTTTGCAGGGAGCCATTGACGACGATGCCGTTGCCGACTTCCAGTCCGGCTGTTTCCGCCAGCGCGACGTTGGGTATGATGCCGATGCCCGCGACCACCCCATTGGCCGAGATAAGCCGGCCACTCTCCGTGAGCACGGTCAAATCGGTGCCTGACCCTTCGAGGCCGGTCACCGACTCCCCCGCGAGTACATTCACACCCTTTTCGCCGTAGTATTCGTTCAGGAAAGAGGCCAGCTCGACCGGGAAGATGCGCGCGCCGATGCCATCCTCAGGAAAGAGCATCGTCACCTGCTTGCCCTGCATGGCCAGCGCAGCCGCGATCTCCGAGCCGATGAAGCCGCCGCCGATAACGACGAACCGGTCGTGCTCCGCTGCCAGCCCGCGCAGCCGGCGATAGCTATTCAGGTCGCGATAGTAGATGATGTTGTCGCCGCCAAAGGGCAGACGGCGCGGGCTGCCGCCGGTAGCCAACAACAGCTTCTCGAAGCGGTACTGCTCGCCGGTGTCGTCGGTCACTACCTTGCGGTCGAGGTCCAGGTTGACGGCGGTCCGGCCGGCGTGAAATGCGACGTCGTCCGGTAGATCGCGCCAGATGTCCTCGAGCTTCTTTTTGCCGGTCCACAGCTTTTTCGAGAGGGGAGGGCGATTGTAGGGCGGCTGGTTCTCAGACGAGAGGATGGCAATCGTGCCGTGCTTGTCCAGCTCGCGAATGCCGCTAACAGCGGAGGCGGCAGTCATTCCACCGCCGACAATCAGATAAGTCACTTCCTTCATGGTTTCCTCCTTTGCTCAGTGTTGGTCGCCTTCAAACTCAAAACGCAGCTGGTCTGGCGCCAGCGGACGGTCGAGGTGGACGCGGAAGACGCAGCGACCGTCGCCATCCTGGAAACGGCGCACGCGCGTGACGCGATAGCCGAGCAGTCGGCTGAGAACAGAGACCGTCAGGCTGCACAGGGCGGGCCGGCGCAGGGCCACGTTGAGGTACGGGCAGTTGCGCTCGACCAGCGCCAGGGATTCCTCATCGCCAACAGCCGTCATAAAAGGGTCGCCGTCAATATAGTAGTCGCGCAGTGCTTCGAGCCGTGCCTCCAGCGACAGGCCTGCCAGCCGCTGCTCCCATGCGGCGACCTCGTCGTCGGCCAGCGCCGCCAGTACCTGCTGCAGCGCGTCCCTGCCCAGGCTCTCGCCGACGGCATCGATCAGACTCACGGCCAGGTCGTCGTACTGCTTGGGGAAATAGTGCTCGCCGGCCGGGGTCAACGAATAGTAGCGGAGCGGCCGGCCAACCCCGGCGGGATTTGGCTCCGGTCGCCGCCCGACGAGCCCGTTTGCTTCGAGCTGCTTTACCTGTTGCCGGACGGCTTCATAGGTGACGTCCAGCTGCGCAGCAATCTCTTGCGTGGTTGCTTCCCCGCGCTGCTTCAAAATGGCAAGAATGCGGGATTGTACATCCGCCATCTGTGCTGATGGATCGGTGGACATGCGATGTCTCCTTGTTGCTCTGGTCGAAGGCAGGCAACGTCTGTGTACAATCAGCATACAGAAGGCGAACCGAATTTGTCAAGTGATTTCTTGTATAATTGTGGGAAACTGTCCTTTTGTACAGGAAACGCGCCGCCGTGTCGCCAATTCTGCCGGAGATTAGCGCTTGCCTGCGGCGCAACTATGTTTATACTACACGCACTATTGCCAGTTTCCACCGCACCGACAATCCAGTAGAGCACCGCGTTTCAGGGGAAGATCATGCCGCGACTCTTTTTTGCGACCGATATCCACGGCTCCGATATCTGCTGGCGGAAGTTCCTGAATGCCGGGAAATTCTACGAGGCTGACGTCCTTGTCCTGGGTGGCGACATGACGGGCAAGGCCCTGGTGCCCATTCTGGCGCTGCCAGAGGGCGGGTTCAAGGCGACGCTTCTGCAGCAGGAGTTCTTTCTCCCCGACGAAGGGGCGGTCGCCGATATGGAGCGGCGGGTTAAGAGCCGGGGCTATTACCCGTTCCGGGTAACCGCCGAAGAGCTGGCGGAATTCGAAGCTGACCCGGCAAAAGTCGATGCCTTCTTCCACCAGCAGATGCTCGACGTGGTTGAGCAATGGATGGCGCTGGCCGACGAGCGACTGGACGGCTCCGGCCTGCGTTGTTACGTCTGTCCGGGCAATGACGATGCCATGGAGGTGGACGAGGTCGTGTGCCGGGCTCGCCATGTCGAGCTGGCCGAAGGGCGTGTGGTCGAGCTTGGCGATGGCTTCCAGATGATAAGCACTGGCTGGTCGAACATCACGCCGTGGAAGACCTACCGGGAGGCGAGCGAAGAAGATCTGGCGGTAAAGATCGAACAGATGGTGGGCCAGCTCGGCGCAAAGCCGAATATGGCGCATACCGTGTTCAACTTCCACTGCCCGCCCTATGGATCGAATCTGGACGAAGCCCCAGAGATCGACGACGACCTGAATGTGAAGGAGGCCGGACGCTCCCTCGTGCCGGTCGGCAGCACGGCGGTGCGCGATGCGATTCTCCGGCACCAACCTGTGCTGACACTCCACGGCCACATTCACGAAGGAAAGGGCACGGCCCGGCTGGGGAAGACGTTGGCGATCAATGCCGGAAGCCTCTATGAGCAGGGTGTCTTGCAGGGAGCAGTTGTCGACCTTGACAAGCGACGTGGCGTGCGCAGTTATCTGCTCACCACCGGGTAGCGATAAGGAGGTGCTATCGGTCAAATAGGAGACTGATCCATTCTGGAACTGCCGGAAAGACATTTAGGAGGGAAAGAGATGAGCAGCTCGACGTTGTTCTTGCGGAAGGCCACCGGCCTCGTGCGCTCTTGGTCTGTATTCGACGCTTTTGTCTACGCCTTCTTCTCCATCAACCTGATCACCCTGGGGCTTTACATTTTCAGCCAGATGTACTATCTGGAAGGCGGCCTGCTGACCACGGCTGTGGTTAGCGGCATTATCATCCTCACGCAGGTGGTGGTCTACGCCGGCCTCATTGCGGTGATGCCGCGCGCCGGCGGTGATTACGTCTGGCAGAGCCGGATTCTTGGCGGTGGCATCGGATTTGTTCTGGCCGTAACCGGCTGGTGGTTCATCCTCTGGCTCTGGACGCCGCTTTATTCCGACATGCTGCGCCACGAGTTCTTCGTACCGCTGCTGGGCATACTGGGCATGCAGGGCGCGGCCGACTACTTTGCCTGGAACCCCAACGCCTGGTTCATTGTTTCGGTGATCATGATCGGGTACATCACCGTGATCATTGCCCTGGGCATGCGCTCGTATGCCAGGGTGCAGAAGGTCTGCTTCTGGGTAGGTCTGGCCGGCCTGGCCATCGTCTTCCTCTTCCTCCTGTTCGGCAGCCACGACGCCTTCCGGGCCGGCCTGGATGCCCGGGCGCCGGAGATGTTTGGCTCCGGGGCTGCCGGAGGCAGCGTTTATGAGGCCACGCTGGCAGCCGGCGAAGAGGCCGGCGCCGTGTTGCCGATGACGGGCGGCTCGCTGGCTGCCGTCTTCCTGGCCATGCCCTACATCGTCTTCTTCAACCTGTGGCCCAATTGGGGGGCCACGCTCTACGGCGAAGTAAAGGGCGCCGACGATTTCAAACGGAACATGCTCGGCATGGGCGGCGCGCTGGTCGCCACCACGGTTCTGGCCGTCGTCTTCTTCTTGCTCATCAACAAGACGATCACCTGGGATTTTTACACCAATGCTAACGGCGCCTACTGGAACTATCGCTGGGGTTTTACCGACCAGGCGCCGCCGCTGAATTTCTGGCCCTACCCGGCGATGCTGACGATGTTCCTCACCAGCAGCCGGATTGTGCAGTTTGTGGTCATCCTGGCGATGAGCATGTGGTTCTTCGGCTGGGCCGGCACGATCTTCCTTTCTTCGACGCGCGTCATCTTTGCTGCGGCCTTCGACCGCGTGCTGCCCGAAGCCGTGGCGACGGTCCATCCCCGCACGCGCACGCCGATATGGGCAATGGTGTTGATGGTCGTTCCCGGCCTGATCGTCTCTATTCTCTACGTCTGGGATATCGCCAACTTCCAGAGCCTGACGCTCATGTCTACCCTGGTCATTGCCATCACCTACCTCGGCTCGACGATCAGCGCCATCATCCTACCGTACACGAAGAAGGAGATGTACGAAGCTTCGCCGATTGCCAAGTACAAGATACTGGGCCTGCCGTTGATTTCGGTCGCCGGGGTGATCTTCCTGGCCTTTCTCCTCTTCCTCCTGTACCAATGGCTGATCGATCCCAACGGACTGTACGGCATTGGCCTGACCAACACCTCGTCGATGGTCTTCATGCTCGCCATGTACGGCATCGCCCTGGTCATCTACGTTTTCGCCCGCTACTACCGGCGCAGCCGTGGTGTTAGCCTGGACATGCTCTACAAGGAGATTCCGGCCGAATAGGCGATTGGTGCGATATGGCTGCTCTTCCCGAAGTACAATCTGCCGTGCAGCATATCGTGGAGTTGGCCGCCGAGCAGGGCATGGTCCTGCGCCTGCTCGGCGGCCTCGCTGTGCGCCTGCACTCCCCCAGCGCCAACCACCGCTCCCTGGCACGCCAATACGCGGACTTCGATTTCGTCCTCGCCGACCGGCGTACAGACCGCCTTGCGGCAGCCGTGGCCAAGTTAGGCTACGTGCCCAATCAATCCTTTAACCTGCTTAACGGCGATCGCCGCCTGTTGTTCTACGACGAGCGAGGGGAGCGGCAGATGGATGTCTTTGTCAACGAGTTCCACATGTGCCACAGCATCCCGATCACGGCCGACCGGCTGGCTTTGGAGCCAGTGACCGTGCCGCTCGCGGAGCTGCTGCTGACCAAAATGCAGATCGTGCAGCTCAACGAAAAGGACGTGCGCGACCTCTGTGCGCTGGTGCTCGACCACAGCTTCGGCGATGGAGACGACGATATGTTCAATCTCCCCTACATCACCAGCCTCTGCGCGCGCGATTGGGGGCTCTGGAAGACGATCACGATCAATGCCCAGAAGGTGCGGGATTTCGCCGATGCCTATGACCTCGAAGGGGGCCAGAAGCTGACCATTACCGAGCGGCTGGACGTGCTGCGCAATACGCTCGACGCCGCGCCCAAAAGTCTGAAGTGGAAGGCGCGCGATCGCATCGGCGAGCGTGTTCAGTGGTACGACCTGCCGGAAGAGGTACAGCGCGGGTAGCCAGTTGTTGCCTCAGCCGCCAGCGCTGGATGCCTGGCCCTTGTGCCGGTAGAACGGTGCGTCGGAAGGTGGCAACAGCGTGTTGCCCAGGATCATGTCTGCCGCTTTTTCGGCAATCATGATCACCGGTGCGTAGATATTGCCGTTGGTGACGTAGGGCATGACCGAGGCGTCCACGACCCGCAGATTCTCCAGGCCGTGTACGCGCAGGCTGTCTGGATGGACGACGGCCATCTCGTCCAGGCCCATCTTGCAGGTGCAGGACGGATGGAGCGCCGTTTCACCGTCGCGGGCCACCCAATCCAGAATCTGCTCGTCTGTTTCCACCGCCGGGCCGGGGGATAGTTCGCCGCCGTTGTAGGGCTCAAAGGCGGGCTGGTTGAGGATCTTGCGCGCGCTGTGTATGGCCTCGACCCACTCCCGGCGATCCTGTGCAGTCGAGAGATAGTTGAACTGCAGCTTCGGCGGCACCCGGGGATGCGGTGACTGGATCTTTACCCAGCCGCGCGCGTCGGAGTTGTTAGGGCCGACGTGGACCTGGTAGCCATGGCCCTGGCTTGGAGCCGAGCCGTCGTAGCGGATGGCTACCGGCAGGAAGTGGAACTGCACGTTGGGGTAAGCCACGTCCTCATTGCTGCGGATAAAGCCGCCTCCTTCGAAGTGATTGGTAGCCGCCGGGCCGCGGCGCAGAAAGAGCCACTGCGCGCCGACCCAGGGCCAGTTGCGCTTCAGCAGGGCCGGATAGACCGAGACAGGCTGCTTGCAGCGATATTGCACGTAGACTTCCAGGTGGTCCTGCAGGTTCTCGCCGACGCCGGGCAGATGGTGTACGACGGGCACGCCGAGCGCTTCCAGCTCGGCGGCGTTGCCGACGCCAGAAAGCTGCAGCAGTTGCGGGGAGTTAATCGAGCCGCCGCAGAGGATAACCTCGCCGCCAAATACCTTGTGCGACGCGCCGCCGCGCGTCACGTATTCGACGCCCACGGCCCGCTTGCCCTCAAACAGGATGCGCGAGGTCAGGGCGCGAAAGATGATCTGCAGGTTGGGGCGGCTCTTCACTGGATGCAAGTACGCGCGCGAGGCGCTGTGGCGCCGCCCTCGCCGGATGTTGCGGTCAAAGGGGCCAAACCCCTCCTGCCGGTAGCCGTTAACGTCGTCGGTGAGGCTATAGCCGGCCTGCTGTACCGCCTGGAAGAAGGCCTGGAAGAGCGGGTTCTCGCACGGGCCGGTCTCCAGAACCAGCGGGCCACTGTCGCCGTGGTAGGCGTCGGCGCCCTTCAGGCGCGTTTCGGCGCGTATGAAGTAGGGCAGGTTGTGGGCGTAATCCCAGTTTTCCATGCCCTCGTCCGCCGCCCATTTCTCATAGTCCATGGCATTGCCACGGATGTAGATCATCCCGTTGATACTGCTGGAGCCGCCGAGCACCTTGCCCCGCGCGTGAAAAATGCGCCGGCCGTGCATGTAGGGCTCGGGCTCACTTTCGTAACACCAGTCGTAGAATTTGTTGCCAATGGGAAAGGTCAGCCCGGCCGGCATGTGGATGAAGATATCCCAGAGATAGTCTGGCCTTCCCGCCTCCAGAACCAGAACCTGGTTACCCGGCGCCGCACTCAGACGGTTGGCCAGCACACTGCCCGCCGAGCCGCCGCCCACGATGATGTAGTCAAACCGCCTTTCTGCCATGACAGACCCCCTCTCGGTTTGCCTCTGCGCCCGGCGCCACCTGGCAGGCGGCGGGCTGCGAGCTGGACGCGCCTCCATCACGCGACTGGATACGGGCCGGGGCACGCCCGGTGCGCGGATTTTACCAGCAGTTTGCAGGATAGCCAGCCGCCTTTACAATGCGATAGTCGGAGTTGAGGCAATGAGGAGCCGGTGCAACGAGGCAGTTGATGGCCGAGATTATCATCCCGCAGCCATTCCGCCGCCATACGAGCGGCGCCAGTCGCGTCGAGGTTTCCGGGCGCACCGTCGGCGCCGCTTTGGACGAGCTGATCGCCAATTTCCCCGGCTTGCGCGACGAGCTGTTTGCCGAGGCCGGTATGCTCCGCGGAGGCCTGCACCTCTTTCTCGGCGAACGCGACGTGCAAAGCCTGGACGGCCTGGCGACGCCGCTGCCCGCCGGGGCTCGCCTCATCCTCGTGCTGCCCATATCGGGCGGCTGACCGGTTACGCCAGGCCGAGTGCGTCGGCTACCCAGCCCAGCTCCAGCGCCTCCAGCGTTGCGCGCGTGGGCGTTCCGGTCTCTGGATCCCAGCCGACCTGCTCGTAATACCAATCTTTGGCCCGTTCGAATTCCTCCAGGGGCACAGAATGGCCGGCCGTGGGCCCGCCGACGAGAGCCTGCTGCAGCTTTTTCGGCAAGGTATCCTGCTCCCGGCCTATGCCTTCGCGTGCGTTGAAGGCGCGCAGCAGGTTGAGCCGGCGCGCGCCCACCTGCATCAGCTCTTCCAGGGTCACGTCCCAGCCGGTAATTTGCTGCACCGCCTGCACCAGGTCGTCCGGCCCATAGAGCTGCCAGGCTGGCCCGAAGACAAACTGGCAGAGATTGACCGTGTCCAGGCAGGAATAGAGCAACTGCGTGCGCAACGCAAAACGGACTTTCTCCTCG
>Ga0123333_10001980_pt1 | contig 21283 bp, 12 predicted proteins | sample BioC12SIPDNA_3_FD_89957 | JGI IMG/M metagenome (GOLD analysis project Ga0123333, IMG submission 89957) | Anaerobic biogas reactor microbial communites from Washington, USA - Biogas_R2_B C12 SIP DNA | ecosystem: Engineered > Bioreactor > Anaerobic > Unclassified | place: Washington, USA... | reverse complement strand
CGAACGGGGTGGGTAGTTGCCCAGGCCGTTGCGCCCGTCGCTCACCTGCTGGTGTGCCAGGAGATGGAAGTAGCTGTGGGACCATTGCGGGCCGAGGTCGCCGGTCAGCACGGTATGCCCTTCGCGCCGCTGGTAGTCGTGGCAGGCCACGCAGTGCCGATCCAGAATCGGCTGGATGTCGCGGGGAAAGTCCAGCACATCGGGCAGACCTGCAAAGGGCTGGATCTTGCTCGGCGGGCGCTGCAGGGCCTGCAGCAGTGGCTGCGCGGGGGAGGTGGGGGTCTGAGACCGCGGTTCATGGCATCCCACACAGCTTGTGGTCTCGCCCGGCATCACGCTCACGAAACTGTGCATCCGCTGCACCGACATGTCGTGCTCGTCCAACGCCACGAAGAAGACAGGTCGGCCGGCGGGGACTTCGAAGGAGGCCGACCCGTCGGCTTCCACCGGGACGGTTCCCAGCACGCGTTCGAGCGAGAACGTGCCGAGCCAGGAGATCAGGTCGGGCCCGCCGCTGAAGTTGACCTGTTTGGGGAGCAGCTCCAGCACCAGCAGCTTCCGGATGTCCCCCCGCTGGACGCCCTCCATGTTGCGCCCCTGGTAGACGTCGGCCAGGACCAGGCGGCCGACCGGGTGCTCCGCATTCACGCGCGGCGCAATCTGCCGCTCACGCGGCCGCACGATCACCGGCCGGGGCTCGTGCACCAGTCCAGGAGCCGGCTCCGCATACAGTAACTCCGTCTGGCCGGCTCCGTCCATCACCAGCAGCTTGTTCTCCTGGGCGACGAGGAAACAGTCGCCGGAGAGGGGGAAGGGGTCTTTGTACGGTGGCCAGACGTTGGTCAACTGCCGCGCCATGGGCAGGCTGTCCGGCCCCTCGGCCGGCGATACGATGGTCACATGACCCTGATGATCCGTGACACCGTGGCCAGGGGAGAAGTTGACCAGCACGTCCCGCGAGTTGGGGATCGGCTTCGCGTCAATCATGACGATGCCGGGATGCATGTTGCCATAGTAGGCCATCTCGCCGCTGCCGTCAGGGTTGATCGTCCACAGGTGGTGGAATTCGACCTGGCTGCGATCGACGTATTCCCAGCGCGTGTACAGGATCCGGCCGTCCGGCAGAACCGCCGGAGTGTTGTCATGTTCCGGGTTGTGCGACAGTCGCTGGATGTTGCCGCCGTCAGCATCGCAGCGATGGAGCACGCCCACCTGCGTCACCCAGCAGTTCACCCAGCACTGACAACGGGTTGACACAAAGACGATGCCGCCATCGGGCAGGTAGGCCGGTTCGTAGTCGTCGTAGGGTCCGGACGTCAACTGCTTGAGTTCCGTGCCGTCGATGTTGATCTCGTAGAGGTGATAGTGATCGGTGCCCGCCTGGCGGTAGGAGAACAGGACTTTCCGGGCATCGTAGTGGACTTCCGGGTCGCGGATGGAGCCACCCTGCGCATCGAACAGGATGGTGACGGACCGGGTAGGCACATGCAGCAGGCAGAGTTTGCCGACATCCGGTTGACCGTTGCCGGCATAGGCTTTCCGGTTCTCATCGTCACAGAAGTAGCCGATGTTCGCATACCAGTGCGGATCGTTGTATCCCAGCCGCACCGCGAACACGACCTGCTCGACCTGGCCGAGCGGCCCGGCCAGCGCTCGCGCCAGCACCGCTGGAGCGTCGGCGGGAGGAGCATCGTTCCCCCACGCGGCCGCGACATACAGGAGGCACCACAGTGCGACATTCCACTTCAGCAGCAGACTTGTCATGGGACCGGTCCTTTCCGGTGTCATTCTAACCCTCGGCGGAGCGCCAAACCACCACCATCACGGTGCGCGCGATCCAGATACCCGACGGAACCTGCACGGTCGCCCTCGCGCTCCACGGGTTCACCCGCAGCTCAGGCCAGCTGGTTGACCGGCGCGCGGGAACGCCGTATTCTGCGGGCTGGGTAGCCTGGGGTCTGAGTAGCTTGAGGTCTGGGCAGGCTGCAGCAGAAAGGAACGCGATCCATGTGTACGCCGTTGAATATCTCGGGACTGGTGTATCTGAGTCTGGTGCTGGCTGGCGCGCCGGCCGTCGAAGAGGCCGCACCGGACAGCGCGGTGCGGGTGATGAGTTTCAACATCCGATGCGGATCCGCGCAGGACGGCGACAACCATTGGGATCGCCGCCGGGACTTCCTGGTGGAGACCATTCGCGCGTGCGATCCGGACTTGCTGGGGACTCAGGAGACGCTGGCGTTTCAACGCGACTTCCTGGCCGAGCAACTGGCCGGGTATGACCACCTGGGCGCCGGACGGGACGACGGTCGGGAGCAGGGGGAGATGATGGCCTTGTTCTACAAACGCGAGCGTTTCGAGAAACTCGAGGGGGGGCATTTCTGGTTGAGCGAGACGCCGCACGAGGCGGGGAGCAAGAGCTGGGACAGCTCGCTGCCACGCATGGTCACGTGGGTCAAGCTGCGCGATCGCCGTCAGGCCGATGCTCCACCGATCGCGTTCTTCAACACGCACTTCGATCACCGCGGACCGACGGCACGGCTCGAGTCGGCGCGGTTGCTCCGCCAGCAGATCGAGACGCTGGGAACAGGCTGTGCGATCGTCGTGACCGGCGATTTCAACACGGCGGAGGCGAGCCCGCCGTATGTGGCGCTGTTCGGGCCCGCCGATGGCCAGCCCGCGCCGGTGCGGGACAGCTATCGTGTCGTCCATCCTGACCGTGCCGCAGACGAAGGGACGTTCTGCAACTTCCAGGCGGACGCCACGAAGGGAGCACGCATCGATTGGATCGGGGTCTCGCCCGATTGGCACATCGCGAGTGCCGTGATCGATCGTACATCGCGCGATGGCCGTACCCCTTCGGATCACTTTCCCGTCATCGCCACGCTGCAAAGGCCGCTGGGATCCGGGCAGGAATAGAGGCCCGCCACGTCGTCCCACATGACTTGCGCCCTCTCGTAATATGGTAGGGTGGCCCGGGCTGTGCATGTCTCGGGACGCCTGGTCGCCAAGACGATCTTGTTGCAGGCCGACGGAGACCAGACCTTCGTGGTCGCGGTGCTCCCGGCAAAGAGGTAACCGCCGGTCGGCAGGTTCACCTGAATTCGCCTGAATTCGAAGGCGGCTTGATCTGTCGGATTGGTCCTGCAATGCTACAGGCACGAGTGGGTCGGAGGGCTGGTGCAGCGGTGCGCAGGTCTCCCTGCCCGGATGGGTTGCCATTGTGTTGTCGCCATTGTGTTTCTGTCGGGAGAGTCCGAATGAGTCGTTCCGCCATGCGCTGGATGTGCCTCGTTGTCACGCTGCTGGTCGCCGCATGCACCAAGAGCCCCTCAGATCCCTCCCGGCCGGCGCCCGGCAAGGAGACTGGGGCGGCAGGTGCCACCGCGGTCGAAACGCTTCCGGAGGGTCAGGAGGCGGTGCCCACCACCGGGCTGGCGGCGGACAGCCAGCCGGATGGAGCTGCCAGTCCGGAATTGACACCGCCGGCAGACGAGGCAGCGGCTGAGTCCAAGCTGCCATTTGAAGACCTCGTCGCGGCCTTAGGCGATGCGGACGCCAATGCGAATTACCGCCGGGTCGAGGAACGGTTGGCGCAAGAGCCGGGCAATATCCTGCTTCGCATGCAGCGGCTGTTGGTGCTCCATTGTGTTGGTTCGGCGCTCAGCGCGGCGGGCAAGAAGGAGCGAGGCGTGGAAGCCTACCAGGCGACCCTGGAAATGGCGCGGGTACTGGTGGAGGAATCGGAGCAGGAGTTGACTCCGGACATGCGCGAAGTACTGAGTTATGTCTTCTACAACGGGGCCGGTGCCGAGGCGCTCAGTGGCCGATTCGAAGAGGCCAAAGCGGCCATGCAACGAGCGATCGAGATGGGTTTCAACCGCATCGAGTTGCTGCGGGACGATCCCGAGCTGGCTGCCCTGCGCGAGCTGCCCGATTTCGACCAGCAACTCGCCGCGTGGACGCAGCTGATCGTGGAACTGGTGGTGAACTCGACCGAGGCCTTTCCGTTTGACTTTGCCCTCACGGACATCACTGGGCAGCCCCTCAACCTGGATGACTACCTGGACAAGGTCGTGATCGTCGACATCTGGGGCACCTGGTGTCCGCCCTGCAAACAGGAGATCCCCTCCTTTATCAAGCTTCAGACCGAGTACGGCGAGCAGGGCTTTCAGATGATCGGACTCAACTACGAACGCGCCAGTGACGACGCGGCGAAGACCGAGATCGTTGCGCGGTTCGTACAGGACAGCGGCATAAATTACCCGTGCGCCCTGGGGACCGAGGAGATACGGCAGCAGGTGCCGGACTTTGGAGTCTTCCCGACGACTCTGTTCATCGACCGGGCGGGCAAAGTGCGCGCCAAGATCGTCGGTATGCACGAGTACACGTTTCTGGAGGCCATCGTCAAGTTTCTGCTGGCCGAGCCTGCTCCGACCGCGGCGCCTGCCATCTGACATGCCCGCCGCCGCGCCTGTTCCAGTACGATCACCGGCGATGCAGCCTCGTATCGGGTCAAATGGTCCTTCCCAGATAGAAGACGTAGCCATGCTGTCTACTGTCGCCGAATGTCTTCCACACGTCGATTTCCTGCTCCATGCGGTCTGCTAATGCTTGGGCCTCGGCGTTGCCCGAATTGTGCGACCGGAAAACAGCAAGTTGCTCCAGCAATGGATCGTTCGGTTTGACCTGCGTGTTGCTGATGCGGCTGCACTCAATGCAGTTCCAGACGATCTACTCGACGTAGTCTTCGGGGTGGTTGGTCCGCGCACCGCGACCGATCCACTGATCGTAGGCGACGCGCTGGCCGAGGTTCAGCAGCACTGGGCGGGTAGCGTCGCGCTGCTGGATCTCGCGGTAATCGGCTATGGTTTCTTGAACCTGCGATACCGGCGAATGAGCTGGTTGGTGGAACTGTCGTGCGCCAGGGACGGCTCCTCGGAACTCTCCAGTTCCGGCACGATCTGCAGCGCGAGCACCTTGCCCAACTCGACACCCCACTGATCGAACGAATCGACGTCCCAGATCACGCCCTGGGTGAACACGCAGTGTTCGTAGAGTGCGATGAGTTTGCCGAGTGTCTCTGGGGTGAGCCGCTGCAGGAGGATCATGTTGGAGGGTCGATTGCCCTCGAAGACGCGGTGCGGGACCAGCCAGTCGGGCGTTCCTTCGGCCCGGACCTCGTCGGCCGTCTTGCCGAAGGCCAGCGCCTCGGCCTGTGCGAACACGTTGGCCAGAAGTATATCGTGATGGCGCCCGCGCGGGTTGAGCGACTCGACAAAGGCGATGAAGTCGCACGGAATGAGCCGCGTGCCCTGGTGGATCAATTGATAGAAGGAGTGTTGGCCGTTGGTACCCGGTTCGCCCCAATAGATCGGGCTGGTGTCATAGGTGACAGCGATCCCATCACGCGTCACGCGTTTCCCGTTGCTTTCCATGGTCAGTTGCTGCAGGTAGGCCGGGAACCGCTTCAGGTACTGGTCGTACGGCAGGACTGCCTGCGTCGCTGTGCCGAAGAAATTCGTATACCAGACAGAGAGGAGTGCCAGGAGCACCGGCAGATTGTCCGCCAGTGGCGCGGTGCGGAAGTGCTCGTCCATCTGGTGGAACCCATCGAGCAGCGCGCGGAAATGCTCGGAGCCGATGGCCAGCATCGTCGAGAGTCCGATGGCGGAATCGAGAGAGTAACGCCCCCCCACCCAGTCCCAGAACTCGAACATGTTGGCGGTATCGATCCCGAATTCGGCCACCTTGGTCGCGTTGGTGGACACGGCGACGAAGTGCCGGGCGACCGCCGCGGCATCGCCCCCCAGGCCGGCCAGCAGCCACGCCCGCGCGGATCGCGCGTTGGTCATGGTCTCCAGCGTCGTGAACGTCTTGGAAGAGATGATGCACAGCGTCTCCGCCGGATCCAGATCGTGTACCGCTTCCGCGAAATCGGTGCCGTCGACGTTGGAGACAAACCGGAACGTGAGAGAGCGATCGCTGTAATGCCTGAGCGCCTCGCAGGCCATCACCGGTCCCAGGTCCGAGCCGCCGATGCCGATGTTGATGACAGCGCGAATGCGTTTGCCGGTGTGCCCTGTCCACTGGCCTCGCCGCACCCGCTGGGAGAAATCGGACATTTTGTCCAGCACGGCATGGACCTGCGGCACGACGTCCTGGCCGTCCACCAGCAGCGAAGTGCCGCGCGGGGCACGCAAGGCAACATGCAGCACCGCCCGCCCTTCGGTCACATTGATCTTCTCGCCGCTAAACATGGCCGCGATCCGCGCCTGCAGCCCCGACTCCTCGGCCAGCTGAATGAGCAGTGCCAGCGTCTCGCTGGTGATGCGGTTCTTGGAATAGTCGAGGTAGATCCCGGCGGCTTCGGCCGTCAGAGATTCGCCGCGCCGTGGATCCTGCGCAAAGAGCTCGCGGAGGTGCACGTTCCGGATGTTCTGGTAGTGCGCGGCCAGGGCCTGCCAGGCAGGTCGTTTCGTCAGGGGGGGGATGAAGGACGCCATCGTTGTGTTCCTTGAGCGGTATCAAATCCGTCACGGCGGGATCGGAGCGGGTAATCCCCGATTATAGATGCCCACCCCGTACCCTGAAAACCTCGCGGGCATGCCGCGCCGCTCACGCGGCACTCATTCCCCCCGTATCCGCTCCAGTTCCGAGCGGATCAGCTGGTCGAGGTGTTCGGCCAGTTGCTGCCGGGGGACACTCGCCACGTCCACTGCCGGCAGCACATGCAGGGTGAGACGCACGCCCACGGGGACCGGCCACAGGCGGTAACGCTCGATCTGCCACGAACCGTCGACCACCAGGGGCACAATCGTGGCGTGTGGCAGCTCCTTGAGCGTGGCCAGGATGCCGGCACTCTTAAACGACTGCATGACCCCGTCGCGCGACCGTGTTCCTTCCGGGAAGATCGCCGCAGAGCGGCCGGCCGCTGGCAGCCGACGGGCGTATTCCCGGATGGCCGTAATGGACTGCCGCGCGTCATTGCGGTCGATCAGTGCGTGCCCCAGGGTGCGCAGCGCGTACGAAACCGCCGGCACGCCATGGGTCAGCTCCCGTTTGGCGACGAACCGCGGCCGATAGGCGCGCAAGTACCATCCCTCGAGTGGGATGTCGAACATGCTCTGATGGTTCGAAATGAATACCACCGGTGCATCCGTCGGAATCGTCTCCGGCAGCTGAACGTCAAAACAGGCGCGGGCGATGTACTTCAGATCGAGGAGCAGGAACAGGCACAGGTAGTCGTACATGTGCTCCTGCCACCGCACGCTCACGCGTCGCGCCAGAACCTGCAGGATGTGGAACAGCACCAGGATGGCGCCGAGGCACACCAGGAACAGAGGCGTGATCAGGTAGTCGCGCAGTCGGGGCGACGATGTCCGGGCAGTCGATTCTGTCACACACGCGCTCCCCACGGATCGCCTCTGCAGCTGAACGATGGCCTGATCCCCTCACGCTCCCCCGGCCGACCGCATCACAGCGACCAGCCGTCGCGATACGGTGGCTGGAGCAGCGCGTTGGCGGCGTCGGAGTTCTTGAACTGGAGCTTGTCGGCGTCCCAGTAGAGTTTCTCACCGGTGCGGATGGCGATGTTGCCCATCAGGACGGCCGCGGCGAGCGGTCCGGAATGGTCCACAAAGTTGCTCCCGGCCGGCTTCCCGCCTTTACACGCGTCGATCCATTCCTGATAGTGGCCCGGCGATCGATCGAGCACTCGCGGAGGTGTTCCCACCGCTTTACGCCGTTCGTCCGGCAGGAGCCGCGCGCCGTGCAGCAGGCCTTCGTCCCCCACGATGAGCGTGCCGTCGCCGGAAAAGATGTTGGTGGGGCCGAGCTCTTTTGGCAGCGGTGGCATCATGCCGCCGTCGTACCATTTGATGACGACTTCCGGACGCTCTCCCTCCGCGGCAAACCGGAACGTCACGATCGACGCCAGGGGTGCGGTTTCGTTGCGGATTTCCGGCGGTGCGTTCCAGTGGGTCGAGCAGGCCTCCACGCTCTCCGGCCAGCCGAGTTTCAGGGCCTTGAATGCCGCCGACAGGTTGTGGCATCCGATATCGCCCAGCACGCCGGTGCCGAAGTCCCACCAGCCCCGCCAGGCAAACGGGTGATAACACGGATGATAGGGCCGCATCGGCGCCGGGCCGATCCACAGGTCCCAGTTCAGGTCGGCCGGTACCGGCGGCGTGTCGCTCGGCCGCGGAATCCCGCGCGGCGAGATGTCCGGCTGGCGGTTCGACCAGGAGTGGATTTCACGCACCTGCCCGATCGCGCCCGACCAGATGTACTCGCAGATCAACCGGGCCTCCTCACTCGCCTGGCCCTGATTGCCCATCTGCGTGGCCACCTGTGCTTCCCGGGCCACACGCGCGACCGCCAGCGCCTCGTGAACGCTGTGCGTCAGTGGCTTCTGGCAGAAGACATGTTTGCCCATCTTCAACGCCTGCAGCGTGATCACCGCATGATTGTGGTCCGGCGTGGCGATCATCACCGCATCGATGTCCGGCTGCGTTTCGAGCATCTGGCGGAAGTCGCTGTAGACCTTGGCTGCCGGAAACCGGGCGGCGGTCGGCGCAGCCCTCTGCGCATCCACGTCGCAGATCGCTACGACGTTCTCCGTCGGAACCTGTTGAATGTCGTGCCCACCCATGCCTCCGACACCGATCCCAGCCACGTTCAACTTCTCGTTGGCCGATGGCTGGCCGGGAGCACCCAGCACGTGCCGCGGAATGATCGTGAATGTCGTTGCGACCGCTGTGCCGGCCAGGAACTGACGCCGATTGAATCCAGACCTGCCACTCATCAGTCTTCCTCCGATTAAGTCCGCGGATAGGATGCGGTCCACATTATAGCCCATCATGGCCCATCTAGCCCATCATGGCCCATCGGCGCTCCCTCCAGGCCCCCACGTGCCAGCATCAACTCCTGCTCTCCTCTCACCTCTCTGTTTTCTCCTCTCTATTTCGTTCCGGCAGTCGGGCCGAATAGACGACAGCGCGGTGGCGGTTGTCGTCGAATGCGAAGTGGAGCCAATGTCCGTCGCGGCTCACGAACCCGTCGGGATAGTTGAGGCGCCCGCCAGGGCCGTCGCAGGACTCGCGGACCAGTACGCGCTGGTATGGCCAGGTCTGCATGCCGTCGAAGCTGATCCAGAGCGCCAGCGGGCTGCGGTGTCGCGGGTTCGGATTGTGCAGGAGGGCCACCGCATCGCCACCGAGCGGGTGAAGTGTAGCTTTGCTGCCGGGGTTCGGTATGTCGGTCCGGGAGGCGAACTCGGGCCATGTACGGCCACCGTCCGGCGATTCGGCGCGATAGAGCACGCCACCGAGCTGATCGGCGCGGATGAGCATCACGAGCCGGCCGTCGCTCAGTTCCACCACGTTGTTTTCGGCCCAGCCGAAGTACCGGTCGTTGGTGGTGAGCCGGATGTCACCGTGTTCGCTCCAGGTCGAGCCGCCATCGGTGCTGATGAGCACGCCGTTGCGCGGGTTTGTAAACGCGCGATCCAGCGGTGGCTTGGACTGTTCGTCATCTGGACCAATGTAGTGCTGGAAAGGCACGACGATGCGCCCATCACGCGTCACGAGGTGGTTCCGCAGGAAAGTGCGTTCTTTCAGACGCCCCGGCGCCGCGCGGGGCGGAGTCCAGGTCCGGAATCCGTCGGTACTGGTCAGGAACCACGAACGCCAGTGTGTATCCCAGTGCCGGGCGTGCGTGGAGAAGAACAGCGTACAGTGCTCGCCGCGGACCATGACCTCGGTCGGGCACTGACCGATCGTATGCCCGGCGCGCGGCAGGCCCACCGAGAATGGCTCGAGCGGCGTCCAGGTCCGGCCCTGATCGGCGCTGCGCGTCAGGCCGATGTAGTTGTCTGGCAGCGGTTCCGTCTCGCCCCCGGCGAGCATGAACAGGATCCAGGACCCGTCGGGCAGTTCGCGCAACGTCGTGTCGCACACCAACTGATTCGGGGCGACGCCATCGTAGGCGATGGTGCTGCGATCCTGCCGGGCGTCCTCCGCGGCCTGCGCGGTCCAGTGCGCGTCGGGGACGATCGACGTTGGCGGTCCGGGGGGCGGCGCTGTGTCCTGCGCGACTGCGGCCACGGAGAGCCAGACGAACAAGGCCCAGCCGGCACAGCAGCCCACCAGCCGGGCGGCAGTCGAATCGGAAACCGTCATGGTGTCGCACGCATTGTACGCACTGTTCATCGCCGGAACGTCCATTTCAATGCGCCGCCACGGCACTGCGACGACGCGGCCATCATCACTCGCCAACGAGCACGCGTACCTGGTAGGGCGCGACAGGGATCCGCAGCGGCGCAGTCGACTCGACGCGCTCGCCGGACAAGGCATCCCGGGTCCAGCCAGTCGCCTCGGGCGGCAGTGTGACTTCCGTCTCCACGTCCTGCGGATTGAAGCTGATCAGCACCAGCGCCTGCTGTGCGCCCTGTTGCCGCAGGCAGGCAAACACACCCCCGGTCGCCTGGACCGACCGGTAGTCAGCGGTTCCTTCGCGCACGGCCGCGAGTTGTTTGCGCAGTGCATAGAGCTGCGCCAGGAACTCCACGTTCGACTCGCCTTCCCCACCGTACACTGCCGGATCGTCGTCCCCCTGGTAGACCATCGGCACGCCTTCGATCAGTGCACACAATGCCAGGAGCGCCCGCATGCGCGCCACTCCGTAGGCCTGGGCCGGCCGCTGCTTCTGGAACGTCCACGAGACGGTGTCATGGTTGCTGATCCAACGCATCTTCAGCGCCCCGGGCGGGAGCGTCAGCGCCTGATCGTGCAGGAACTGCTGGAACGAGCTGGCCCACTGTTCCGGTGCGGCGCTGCGTTCCAGCAGGTCGGACTGCAGAAAGTATAACTGCGCGTCGTAGGTCAGGTCGCCGACGCCGCAGAAGATATTCGCGCCGGTGTACTCTTCCGGCAGCAGGACCACGCCCGCATGCACGCTGGCAAATCCCGCGCGGATCGCCCGGTTCATGCCGAGGCCGCCGGCGAGCGAGGAGAGCGACGGGCGATTGCTCAACTCCGGGTTCCAGTTGAGTGGGCCGCCGGCGGCGCAGTCGACGCGGGCGCCTACCGCGCCGTACTCGCGGGCATTCCAGGCGGCCGCCCGGCGCATGTAGTCCTGCCAGCCCGGGTGGTGATTGTCGAACGCCAGTTGCTGCCACGCGTACTGCGGCGTCCCGTCCGGTTTCTGCGCCGCCCACTCCGGATGCTCCTTCGCCAGCGGTGTGAAATCGGGCGGGCCGTGCGGGACCAGGTCGAACATCAGTCGGATATCGTGCTCGGCGCAGGCGCTCGACAGCCCTTTCAAGTCGTCGGCCGTGCCCAGAAGATGATCCACCTGGAAGTGGTCGAACGGAGCGTACAGGTTCCAGCGCCCGTCATCACCATGCTCCCAGGTGGGCAAGAGCCAGAGCAGGTCGATGTGCATGCGCGCGAGTGCCGGGACATAGCGGGTCAGCGCCGGGAATCCGCCGTAGCGCAAGTAGCCCAGTTCCGGCGGGCCGCCGGGATGGCCGCAGTAGAGTGTCATGCCGCGCAGTCCCGCCAGCGCACCGGAGGGAGCCTGTAGCTGCGCCAGGCGATACGCTTCGTGGACGCCCCGGAGCGCCGCGTCGCGCGTCCCGTGTGTCAACCAGAAGAACTGCCGTCCCAGCGTCACCGACTCCCCAGGCTGCAGGCGGACAATCACGTTCTGCTGGTGCCGCACCGCTCCGCCCGCTCCCACACAGTGGACGGAGACCGGGGAGTACTCCTCCTCGCAGTGAAACCACGCTCCCAACCCCCGCTGCCGCTCGGCAGACCAAAGCACTGCCAGCGGCTCCATGCTGCGCGGACTCACCGACCGCCCTGCTCCCACCTGCGACAGCGGCAGGTCGCCGACCGGCAGGCTGCCGGGGAAGACAACCGCCATGTCTGCGCCCACGTTCAGCGGCGGCGTGGCGTAGACCATCGTCTCAAACAGCTGGGGTTCGGCCGATCGGTTCTTCACCGACAGCTGGCGCGTGAACAGGGCCGCGTCGACCGGCAGTGCGAACTCCGCCTGGTACTCATACGGTCCATCCGGAGCCGCCATGCGGAGGGTCATCACGCCTTCCTGATCGACCAGGTGATGCGCCGTGAGTGCCGGCGCAGCGGGGGACGCGGGCAGCAGGTGCGCTGCCACACCCAGCACGACCGGACCGTCGATCCCGCCATCGAATGCTCCGTTGGTGACCTTGATCAGCAGGACATTGGGTTGCTCGTGCCGCAACTCACTGGCGGCGAGCCGGTACAAGCGCGGCGTCCGCCACGCCTGCGGCGTCTCGGAACCAGTGCCGCCAATCCGCTGGCCGTTGAGCCATGTCTCGTCGAAGTCGTCGACGGCCCCCAGCACGAGTACCATCTCCTCGTCACGCGCGAACTCCGGCGTCTGGAATTCGCACCGGTACCAGAAGTCCCCCACGCGGTCGTGCAGCCGATCGTCGCCGGCGCCACGCCGACTGGGCACCGCCGTCGTCACCCACTGTACGGCGTCAAATCGCCCCTGCAGAAAATCGGCACTCGCCTCCGCGCCGGGCGGCGCCGGCGTGTACAGCCACTGGCCGGCCAGGTCCAGTGCGTGTCCGGCGCGCAGCGCCTGTGCGACCTGTTCCTGGTCCAGCACGGGCGGCGGCGCCGGCGCAACGCTCACGGGCGCCCCGCCAGACACGACCAGGTTGTCGCCCGCCTGTTTGTCAATCAGGCCGGTCCAGCTGCCTGTAGCTGCGTCAAAATGCAGGCTGAGGTGGGTGTTCTCCAACACCAGCGGCGGATCGGCACCCCACACGCCTGCCGCTGCCAGCAGGGTCAGGTGAAGCGTGAGCATCGTTCGCACCGTCGCGATGCGGCCTGGAGGCGTCCCGCGTAATCGCACCGAATGATCCATGTCTTCTGCTCTTCTGTCTGGGCCTGTCTTGCTTTCGTTGGTCCTCACGTCACGGACAGATGCCTGGAATTATGCCCTCGGTCGGCGGCCCGATGCAACACAGCCGGTTCCCGCGCGAGCCGAATAGACCTGCCGCAGTCGTCTCCCTACACTGGAGCTACACTGGAACAAAGACGGGAAGCAACCGGGAAGAGGACAAGTCGTGGGGCTCTGTTCTCGTCACGAGCACCCTGTTCTCGTTACGAGCCGCGGTGAAAGGTGCCCGGCGAGACGGAGTTTCTTTGGTATCAGCAATTGGTACCAGCAACTTAGCATCTGGGAGCGGTACAGTGCGCGATGGCCCTGGACAGCTGACGGCCACTACCAACATGGACACCAGCATGGACACGCCTTCGCGAGCAGGGTTGTTTGCGACGCGCGGACGCGTATTGCTGGCGCGGTTCCTGCTGCTGGCCGGCGGCTGTGTTGTTGGCCTGTTGCTGGGGGAAGTGGCGCTGCGCGTGTTCGGCTACCGGCTGGGTACCACCTCGGCGTATCAGCCCGATCCGTACTGTGGTGTGCGGCATGTGCCGCACTACCGGGGTTGGCACACGCGCGAAAGCCGCGTCTGGATCGAGATCAACAGTCACGGATTCCGGGATCGGGAACGGACGATTGCCAAGCCGCCGGGCACGTATCGCATCGCGGTTGTCGGAGATTCTTTCAGTGAGGCGTTGCAGGTGGATCTGGACGACACGTTCTGGTCCGTGATGGAACGCTCTCTGGCGAAGAGCTGGCAAGCGGCCGGATGCCGCGTGGAGGTGCTCAACTTCGGTGTTTCCGGCTACGGGACGGCGCAGGCCTTGGAGATGCTGCGGCACTATGTCTGGGACTATCAGCCGGATCTGGTCATGCTGGAGTTTCTCGCGGCGAACGATGTTTCCAACAATTCGCAGCAGCTCCAGCAGGACAGGATTCGCCCCTACTACACATGGGACGGTGAGCGGCTGGTGTTGGACAATTCGTTTCTGCAGGAGCCCGAACGCGTTCGCTTTCAGACCTCGCGCTGGATCCGGCTGAAAGACGCGGTGGTGCACCACAGTCGTGTGGCGGCCTTGATCTACCAGTGGCGGCACCGCCAGCACGTGCCTCCGCCCACCACTGACGGAGACGAACCGGGGCTGGTGATGGACGCGTTTCGCGCGCCCGACGATCCCGCGTGGAGCGAGGCCTGGGCAGTGACCGATCGGCTGGTGGTCGAGATGGCGCGGCAGGTGAGGGCACGGGGCGCGGAGTTCGTGGTGTTGATGGCGAATTGCGGCGTGGAGGTGGACCCGCAGGACACGGCGCGCGAGCAGCTGATGCAGCGTCTCGGCGTGTCCGACCTGCTGTATCCGGAGCGGCGTATGGCGGCGCTCGGGGCCGCTCACGATATTCCGGTCATCTGTCTGGCCGAGGCGATGCGCGCCTACAGTCAGGAGCACCAGGTGTACCTGCACGGGTTCATCAACAACGGCCTCGGAACCGGGCACTGGAATGAAACCGGGCATCAGGTCGTGGGGGAGCTGGCGGCGGCCCACCTGACGCGTCTCTGGAGTGACGGCCCGCCCCGGATGCGCGGTACCGGTGCGTCGCCCGCGGAAGACGCGCCGTCGGCACGGCTGCCGCGCCTGGAGCACTCCTCGGCCACGCGCGCGGCATATCACGGCGGCAAACCGGACTCCTCCCGCAGCAGGACCGATCGGGCGCCGAGCGCGACGTAGTCGGACGGGTTGCAACTGAGCACGATGATCTGCAGTCCGCGCGCGGCAGCGCGATCGAGCATGCGCTGCAGGACCGTCACGCGATCGGGATCGGAATACGCGAAGGCATCATCGAAGATGACCGGCAGGCAATCGTCGCTGTTCTCGGCCAGCACTTCGGCCATGGCCAGGCGGACGGCGGCCGCAACCTGCTCCCTGGTGCCGGCGCTCAGACTCTCGAACGAGAACGCATCGCCGCGCTGGGCGGGCGAGACGAACTCCAGGCCGGCGAAGGCATTCTGTTCCAGCCGCACATTGACATGCGCGCCCGCTCCGAAGAGGCACTCCAGATAGCCGGCGATCTTCTCGGCGAACGGGCGGGTGAACTGATCGGCCAGCGCGCGCTGTTCCGCGAGGAACAGCTGGTGCAGGAGCTGCACGGCCTGTGCCCGTCGCTGCACGCTCGCGAGGCGGTCTTCCGCGGAACGCAGGCGGGCGGCCGCGAAATCGCACGCTTCCTGCGGATCGGCCGACCCGTCACTCCACAAAGTGTTGCTCGCCACCGCCTGCTGCGTCTTGGCGTCGTGCAGGTCCGACTCGCACTGGGCGAGGGCGCGGTCGAGTCGTGTCTTGTCACGCTCCAGCGCTGAGGGTTGCAGCGCCTCGAGCTGCTGGCGCGTCAGAGCCAGCTGCGCTTCGGCGTTTGCGCGAGCTGCCTGCAGTGCGGCCAACCGGCTGCCGCGGTCGGCATCGTCACCGTATTCGTCGACCAGCACGTGCAGTTGGACAGAGAGATCGCGCAGGTGCAGTTCCTCCTGCTGGACGTCGCGCCGCAAGTCGCGCAGCGCGCTGCTCGCCTCCTGCAGGTTCCGCGCGGCCAGGTCGCGCGCATTGCGGCCGCGCGACTCGTGCGACTCGGCCTCCCGGAGCAGTTCAGCTGTGTGCGCGACGAGCGCGCCGGCATCAGCCGCGCTGTCGGGCGGTGTGAAGTCGTGCAGCAGCGATGCGCGCTGTGTCACTTCCGCTTCCGCGGCCAGCTGGGCATTGCGCGCTGTCGCGACGTCGTTGTCGATGGTGTCCGCGCCGAGTCCTGCCAGCTCCGCGCGATCGGCCTTGAGTTCCGCCTCCAGCTGCTGGCGGCGCGCACACGCCTCCGCGGCGGCGGCGGTGGAGTCGACCCGCAGTTTGTCGAGTGCCTGCCGCAGCGCGTGGCGGGCATCCTGCAGCTGACCACGGGCCTCCGCGAGACTGCTGCCGCCCCCAGGTCTGATCTGCAGGCGGATCGATCGGCCGATCGTAATCTGGGTCTCCTCCGTCAGGATCTCCGATTGCCCCGCGGTGAGCGTCTTGCCGCCGACGTGAACGGCGCGATCGGTCGCCAGCACGTCGATGCCGGCCGCCATGGCCTGGAGCGCCGCCTCGGCAGTCGCGCAGCGCCCTTCCTGTTTCTGGACAGACTTGAGGTCGGCCGCGCTGATGACGGGCACATCGGCCAGCGCCCGCTCGATCGCGGCCAGATGGGCGCGCACCTGCTGCACCTGGTTCAAGCGGTTGACCAGCGCGTCCCGTTCTGCCGTCTTCTGGAACAGCGCGGCATGCGCGGTGGCCAGCTCGTGACGCAAACGCGCGACACGCAGGTCGGCGACTGCCGATTGGCAGGTCTCTTCCGCTTCACGGACCTGCCGGGCGCACTCCGCTTCCCTGTGCGCGTGGGATTCCAGCTCGGTGAGCCGTGGCGCCAGCGCCACCTGGCAGCGCTGGATCTGGGCACGCATTTTCTCGATCCGCGTGTCACCCTGCGTGAGCGCCTCGTGATTGCGGATCGCCGCCTCTGCCGCCAGCCCCTGCACCTGCTCTTCCTGTTGCAGGGCGGCCACGGCCGCCAGCTTCGCTTCGACTTCCGCCAGGTCAGCGCGCAGCTTCCCCGCCAGACGCTCGCAGTTGCGGATCGTCTTGCCGGCTTCCTGGGACGCGGTGACCGCGTGTTGGAGCCTGGACAGCGCCGCCCGTGCGCCGTCCAGCGCCTGCTGCGCGGAGTCGACCTCCTGGGTGACGCGATGGAGTTCGGAGTCGCGTCTGGGACTGCCGTTTCTGGTGAAGAGCGAATCGTATTGACGCGCGATGTGGTCCGCCACGGCCGCGTCGAACTCCGACTGCATGACCGCCGCGCCGCCGCTGCTTTGCAGGCGGGCAAGCAGCGCGTCTTTCTGGGTCGTGGCATGCACGGATGGGTTGTCACCGGCTTGGCCCTGCCAGACCCACAGATGCGCCCACTGCTGCGCGGCCCGGTCGCTGCCGGCGCGCCCGCCCGCCGCGACGTCGACCCCCAGGATTTCCGCCAGCCGTGTCTCCGCTTCGTCCCCTTGCCAGGCAGCACCACTGCGCGCCACGAGCTGCGATGTGCCGCTGGCCCCGCTGAATCGTTTGACAATCCGGTACGACTCCCCCCCCGCCTCGAAACAGACCTCCACCTCCGGATGACCGGCATGCACGCGCGAGACCATGCTGCGCTGGATTTCCCCTGTGATGCGGGACTTCAGGAACAGCGCCCGGTGGACGGCTTCCACCAGCGTGCTCTTGCCCGATTCGTTGGGGCCGCCGATGAGCGTCAGGGACGGGTCCAGCTCCACCTTCAGTTCCCGGTGGATGCGATAGTTGCGGATGGTCACGGAGGTGATACGCATCGTGCGATTCCAGCTACGGATGGGTGCAGGCGGCGTGCAGCTCGCGCAATGCAATCCGGGCCACAGCCGCGTCCTCGTCAGTGCCCGCACACTGAGCGACCAGGCGGGCCGCCACGCGCGCAATGAGCGGATCGGCGGTGCGGCCGGTGAGTAACTCGAGTTCCGCGTCAGCCGGCGTGACCACCGTGTGGTTGGCCAGTTTCAACCGCAGGAGCCGGGCCTGCCACGCCTCCAGCTCCTGTTCCAGCGCCGTCGTTGCTTCGATCCCCAGCGTTCCTCGCAGCTCCAGGGACAACAGGTCCGTCTGGGCGCGGCCGCTCAGCAGCCGGTGCAGCTGTTCCGTCAGCTGCGCGAGTCCCGCGTCATCCAGGAATTCGAACGCCAGCTGGAACCAGCCCAGGCGGGCCGTGCGCAGGGTGGTCACCTGCGGCCCGGCGCCGCGCGCGGCGGTTACCACCAGGACGTGACCCGGCTCGTTCGCCTCCCCTTTCGGGAACCGGTCCAGTTCCGGCGTGCCGGAGTACCAGGCTTTGGGGCTAACCTGCTTCGTGCCATGCCAATCGCCCAGCGCCACGTAGTCGAACGCCTGTTTCGGCAGTCGCGAAACGTCGATGAAGTTCGGCGCCACGCTGTCACCCGACTCTTCGTCGTCCTGTGCCGCAAACCCCTGCACGCTGCCATGCGCCAACACTATCCGCGGCTTGTCCCCGAAACGATCGAGATCCAGGCTGGCGGAACGCAGCCACGCCAGGACGTCGTGCGACTCGTGCCGCCGCAGCAGTGGGCAGGGGAACAGCACTGCCCGCTCGAGCTCGACAGGTTCGGGCGTGAGCAGCACCGAGAAGTTCGGCGCGAGGTGCTCACGTTCGCGCTGGAAAAAAGCCTGTTCCCAGATACTGCCCGGACCGCCATGATCGTGATTGCCCGGGATGGCGTACACGGGAACCTGCATGGCTCCGATGGCGCTGCACGCCGCGGACACTGTCGCTTTCGTGGCGCGGGGCGAGTCAAACAGGTCGCCGGCCACCACAATGAACTCCGCGCGCTGCGCCTGGGCTGCTTCCGAAATACGGTGGAGGACACCAATACGCTCCTGCTGGATCAGCGATCGCTTCTGTACGTCCTCCACACGGGCAAACGGCTTCCCGAGTTGCCAGTCGGCGGTGTGCAGGAACGTCACTGCGGTATCCGTGCTGTGTGGCATCCGGGGGAACTCCCACCAGGTTCAGAAATCTAACAGCTGGAGTACGTCGTCGATGGTCCCCTCTTTGGTTGTCAACCGGCCCGGTTTGCCCGGTTCGTCGAAGATCAGCCACTGTTTCTTGGCCTGGATGGGAACCGTGAGTTTGTACGGTTTGCACTTGTCGATGACCTCCATGGCGCGTTTGGCCCCGTCGTAGAGCGCCTGGTGGGTTTCTGCAAACGGATAAAGGATGGCCGCCTCGCGGGCTACTCCCTCCTTCACCGCCACGGTCACACATTCCGGACCGAAGAACTGCCTTGCCTCGCGGCACGTGGCCTCGTCGCCGCTGACCATGATGGTGGGCACATCATAATAACCGGCAATTGCAGCGCACTGCGCCAACTCGCCCGATTCGACGCCGTTGTACCAGTACCGATTCTCGCTGCGCGAGGACTGTGTGTGGCACAGCACACCGTCGGGCGTTCCCATCATCGCGTGCGCCGCGATCTGGACCAGGCCGGCGAACGAACCGTCCAGCCCGCCGCTGCCCCGGGGACGTGGCAGGCCTGTCAGGTACTTGGCACCGGGCTCCATCAGATGCGGCACAAAGGCCTGGGAGCCGTGTCCGTCGACGATCATGATCTCCGTCGCGCCCCCGGCGCGCAGGCCGCGCACGACGTGGCGGAGATCTTCCATCAGGTAGGCATTCGCCTGCCGGCCGAGTTCCGGATCCGGGTCGCGCGTCTGGGCAAATTTGTAGACCCCGCTGGCTCCCTCCAGGTCAGTCATGATGAAGATCTTCTGCGCTTCCACAGCACTGGACGTCCAGCTCCAGACCGCTCCCGCGATCACCCAGCACAGGACGCGTCTGCTTGACAGGTTGCGTGACATTGGCGTGGACCCTCGCTACACGTGTCTTATGATTTGCCATGGCCCTGGCAGGCCAGTATACCAGCGCTGGGGGCGGGGACGGGGACGGGGCGGCGGAGGAGATGGTGCCGCGGGACGCGGCGCGCTCAGGTGGGCCCGCCCGCGACCGCTCGTTTAGCGTCGGCGGGCGTCTTTCCTCGCCGAGCGCTGTGCGCAATAATGGCGACTCGCTGTGACGTTGATTGACCAGCAGCCTGTTGTGGGATCCTGTCGCTGATGGAGACTGCTCAACTTCAGTACCTGGATATGGCCCTGGTGGCCATCTATTTGGCCACCGTCGTCGGGGTGGGAATCTGGCTCACCCGCGGCGTGAAGACCAGCCAGGACTACTTTCTCGCTGGCAAGACGCTCCCCTGGTGGGCCGTGGGCATGTCCCTGGTGGTGTCGGACATCGGGGCCAAGGACATGATCGGTCTGGCCGCCGACGGCTACCGGTACGGCCTGGTGATGATGAACTTCGACTTCATCGGCTGCGCGTTTCCGGTGCTGGCCGCGGCCTTCCTGTTCATGCCGTTTCTGTGGATAGCCGGCGTTTACACTGTGCCCGAATATCTGGGCCGCCGCTACAACGGAGCCGTGCGGACCTTCTTCGCGTTGTTGTGGGCATGCTTCATGATGGGGACGGTCGGCACCATCCTGGTCAGTGCGGCGGTGATGTTCGAAGCGTTACTGGGCTGGAATTTCTGGTGGTCGGTCGGCGTCACGGCGGTGGTCGTCGGAGTCTTCACGACGACTGGCGGCCTGAAGGCGGTCGTCCTGACCGACGCCATCTCCTGTGTCGTGCTGATTGTGGGCGCTGCCCTGATCTGCATTCTGGGTCTGCAGCACGTCGGAGGCTGGGAGGGGGTGCAGACGACGGTCAGCCAGTTGGACTGGACCTCGCACCATTTGCACCTGGTGCTGCCCGCCGACCATCCGGTGTTCCCCTGGCCGGCGGTCCTGCTGGGGCTGGGCTTCGTGCTCGGGCCGGCGTACTGGATCGGCAACCAGGCGATTGTCCAGCGCACGCTGGGTGCCGGCAGCCAGAACCAGGCCCGCGCGTCGTATGTCTTCTGTGCGGTGTTGAAGCTGTTCTTTCCAGTCCTGCTGGTACTCCCCGGGCTGATCGGTCTGGCTCTGCTGCACGAGCAGCTGGGCGATCCGAGCCAGTGGACGGAAGGAGTAGCCAATCGTGTTCTGCCGCTGCTGGTGGTGAAGTTGCTGCCCACCGGAGTGCTAGGGATTGTGGTGGGCGCCTTCCTGGCCGGGGTGGTGGCCAATCTCGACTCGTACATCAACTCGGCCAGCACGCTGGTGATCACCGATCTGTATCGTCCGCTGGTGCCGGATCGGACGGACGCGCACTACCTGCGTGCCGGGCAGGCGCTCGTGGTGGTGTTCCTGCTGGTGGGGATTGCCTTTGCCCGCATCATCCAGCCGGTGTTCGGGTCCGTGTTCGAAGCGTTCCAGACGTTCATGACGTTTTTCCAGGGTCCGCTGCTGGCGCTGCTGTTGCTGGGCATGCTGACCCGCCGCACGACGTCCTCGGGCGCCCTGGTGGGTATGTTGCTGGGTGTGGGCACGGCGGTCGCCTTGCACTCCGTACGGTTTGTACTGGGTGCGGAGTACACGGTGTCTTACCTGTGGGTTGCCTGGTGGTCCTTCGTGGCGGCCGTGACGGGGGCGGTCGTGGTGAGTCTCTTCACGCGGCCGTACGACGAAGAACGCCTGCGTGGTCTGGTCTGCTGGATCCCCACGCGCGAGGAGTCCGGATCATGAGTACGGCCCTGTGGTTGCTGGCGGTTACCGAGACGACGGGAGTTGGTGGCGGGCCATTCTGGGGCAAGGTAGCCTTTACGAGCGTGTTT
>Ga0123333_10001978_pt1 | contig 21288 bp, 16 predicted proteins | sample BioC12SIPDNA_3_FD_89957 | JGI IMG/M metagenome (GOLD analysis project Ga0123333, IMG submission 89957) | Anaerobic biogas reactor microbial communites from Washington, USA - Biogas_R2_B C12 SIP DNA | ecosystem: Engineered > Bioreactor > Anaerobic > Unclassified | place: Washington, USA... | reverse complement strand
GATGAGGATCTCCGTGCCGGGGTAGCCGTTCTCGTCGGCGACCCGGGCGGTCCAGCCGAAGTCCTCATGGACCATCTCGATTACGGTCCAACCGGAGGGCAGCTTCGCCGTGACGGCCTCCAGACGAGCGCGCTTCTTCAATTACGAACCGGATCACTGTTTTTTCATGTTCGCCGATCCGAAACTCCACCATATGTGGAGTAAAGACCGCGTTGCACCCGTCCTCCGCCAGCGTAGGATCTCAATGAGGGCAGTTACTCAGGAGGTTTTCCTTCTTCACAGCTGCTTTTTTGCGCCAAAATCACCTGGTGCCGTTCGTGCCCGCTTTCGTCGATCTCGTCCAGTAGGATCTCGAAGCCGGCGCGGTGGATGATCGCGCGATTCTCATCGGGCCCGTAGTGGCTCCACCACATGGGCGCGCCGAAGAAGTCGGATTCGCTGCCTTCCCATTCGGATGAGCCCATCGTCACCAGGAGGTAGCCGCCCGGCGCCAGGAACGTGTGGATGGTGCGGAAAAGCGATTCGTGCGACTCCCGCGGCAGGTGGAAGATGGCGTAGAACGAAACCACGGCATCGACCTGGTGCTCGCCATGGCGCAGCTCACCCACATCTTTGACCATGTAGGTTGCTTCGGGCACAAGGGCGCGCGCGAGCTCGATCTGCTTTTCCGAGAAGTCCAGGCCGGTGACACGAAAGCCGCGGTCAACGAGGTAGCGATCGACCGGTATGCCGGCCCCGCAGCCAAGATCGAGAACGGACGCCTGAGGTTTGAGAAGTAGCGCGAGCTTGTCCAGGTACCGGTCGCCCTCGAATTGACTTCGCCCCTGAAGGTAGGCGTCAGCAGCCTTGTTATAGCCGTCTTTCACGGGGGAGTCAGGCATGATCGAGGGCTCGAAGGCGGCGGCGAATCAACGGGCTGCCGGCAGCCACCGGTCCAGCCAGTCGAATGCCTTGCGACCGGAGAAGCGGTGAGCACCCTCAAAGACATCGGCCTTCAGACGATCGTCCGCCCCCAGAAGTTCATAGATCCGGCTGACTTCTGCGTATGCCTTTCGGCTTGCCGAGACAGGAAAGATGGGGTCTTGCGTTCCGGACTCAACCAGCAACGGACGCGGCGCAATCAGCCCGGCGATGTCAGACATCTCCGCATAGTTCAGTATGCCGGGGATATAGTTGCACTCGCAGTGCCGGATGGCCATAATCGACTCGCGGAAGCTGCTCAGATACCCGCTTACCACGGCAACCGTGATGCGCGAGTCCAGCGCGGCCGCGAAGAGGGTGGTGGTCCCACCGCCCGACAGGCCCAGGCATCCCAGGCCAGCCACCACCGGCTCCGGTCGTTGGGCGATATAATCGATGGTTCGCATCACATCAAGCACGCGCAGGCCAATCACCGTCTTGCCCAACAGCATGGCATTGAACGCGATGCCGCGGCAGGACTTCTGCCATAGCGGGTCGCCGTCGTCCATCGTGACCATGCCGGGCCAGGTTTCTATTCGTTCGCCGAGGCCGCGCTGTTCCGGAGCAAAAACCATGTAGCCATGGCGCGCCAGTTGGGCGGCATAGTCGTACCGGTGTTGGGCGATGTGGGCTGCTTCTTCCTCGGCCAGGTTTTCATCGACGATCCGGCCGATAAGATGGGCCGCGCCACCCATGCCATGTCCGTGCAGCGCGATCACGGGGCGATAGGGAGGGGAAACCTGCCGGGGCGTCAGTACATAGCAGGGTGTCCAGACATCCTCCTCGCCCTGGAAGGCGACCTTCTCGATGCGATAATCTTCGGTGTCGCCCGTTTCGAGGGTCACCGGATTCAGCGGTGGGTGCTCGGCGGGCGAGGGAAAACCTCCCAACAACTCGACCAGTTTTGCACTCAGCTGCTCGTGCCAGGCAGCCCACTCCTCGACCGTGCGCGCGCCAAACGCAAGGCGCCGGGGCGTCGCCTCGTAGAGACGCCACAGCGACGGAAGCGTTCTGTATTCCGGGGACAGCACCATTGTCTCTTCACTCTCTCGCACAAATGCTATCACAAGCCTCCATGACCGTAAAGCCGTAGTGTGCGAACGCCTGCCTGTTGGCAGGTCCGGCCTGCCTGTTGGCAGGTCCGGCCCGCCTATTGGCAGGTCCGGCCCGCCTATTGGCAGGTCCGGCCCGCCCATCGGCGGGTCCGAGTCCTTACACCCTCATGTCCCCTCCCGCTGCGCACAGCTGTTCGTTGCGCGTTCCTGGTTTTTTGTCTTTCCGATTCTTTGGCTATAATATCTGAACACTTGTTCAGGCCAGGCCTATGACATCGCAACGTCATCGTAGATTGGATGCAGTGGTCGCCCGGCTGCAGCTGGCGCATGGAACGCGCGCGATCCGCCGGGCCGGCCCCGATGAGAAGACGCCGCCCCTCGCGCGCATTGCAACCTCGTTCGCTGAGTTGGACGCAGCGCTCGACGGCGGGCTGCCCCAGGGGCGCATCACCGAGATTTCCGGTCCCGCGACCTCCGGCAAGCTGACGATAGCCGCCAAAGCCATCGCGACAGCCCACCGTCTGGATGCGGATGTCCTCGCCGCGTGGATCGATCCCAGCTGTTCTCTCGATCCCGATTACATGCACCGCTGCGGCGTCGATCTGGACCGGCTGCTGGTCGTGCATCCGGTCAACGTCGAGGATGCCCTTTCCATCGTGTTGCACCTGGTGGAGAGTAATACCCTGGCCCTGCTCGTCGTCGACAGCCTGGCCCCGGCCGGGTCTCATGGAGATGCGGAAGCTGCGTTCGCCGGGCAGACGGCCGCATTGGCGCGGCTTTCTGCCGTGCTGCCAGATACTGCTACAGCCCTTGTCTTTCTATCGCGACCTGCGGATCGCCCTGAGCCGCAGCGGCAATCGCAGGCCATGGCGCATGCAGCCGCCGTGCGCATCGTCCTGCGCCGCGAGCAGTGGATCATCCGCGACGACGGCGACGTGCGGGGATATGTCGGCCACGCGGAGATCGAAAAGAATCGCTTTGGAAAAACAGGTGTGCGGACCATCGTGCGCATCACATTCAACGGCACGGTGCAGGGAGATGGCCTGTGATCGCATCCCAGGGGCAGGATGACTCCGGGGGGCTACGCCCCGCAGAGCTACGCGGAGCACCCAAGCGGCGAGGCGTCGCCTACCTCGTCACACCCGAGTTCGGCGCGGAGGTGTTGCAGCGCTGCGAGCCCACCCTGTGCGCGGGCCCGTGGGCGCTGCTGGATGACCACGGCCGCGTGCTGACCCTCAACGCACTCGCCGCGGCCAGCGGCATCGCACCGGGACAGACCGAGTCGCAGGCGATGGCGCGGTGTCCCGCTGCCATGTTGCGCCCCGCCAACCGCTATCCTGTCTTCGAGCTGCAATCCGAGTTCCTCGCGCGCGTGGCGCTCTACACCGGTCGCTGGCAGCCTGCAGGCCTGGGCTGCGCCTACCTGGAAATCGACGAGCCCGGCATGGTGGCCAATGACCTTTCGGGCCGCGATCGCCTGACGGATTGGTGCCAGGCGCTTGCAGTGGATATCCGCAAACTCGGCCTGACACCCAGCCTGGGCCTGACTCACTCCAAATTCGGCGCTTTTGTCGCGGGACAGGCTGCCGGCCGCGACATCATGCTCCTGATGGGTGCGACCGTAGCGCGATCGTTTGTTGCGACCCAGCCGGTCGCGCTCTTGCCGCTGGATGCCGCGACATTGCTGCAGCTCCGGCATCTCGGCATTCGATCGCTGGGCGACTACGCGCGGCTGCCCGCCGCAGGGGTGCTCGCCCGTTTCGGTGAAGCGGGCCGCACTGCACAGCGTTGGGCGCAGGGTCACGACGAGCGCCCCGTCATCCCCCCCGGCGAGCTGCCCCAGGTTTCTTCCCGCATCGAGTTCGAGGCGCCCCTGACCGACCGGGACATCCTCCTGCGCGCCTTGCTGCAACGCACGGCCGCGCTGCTGGTCCCGCTGCACGCAAACCTGCAAGCTGTGGGGCGGCTGAGCCTGACCATCCTGACCGCAGGCAGGCGCATCGTGCCGGTCGCTCACACTTTCCAACTGCCAGCGCCAGCATTTAGCGCGGGCGTACGGGCGGTTGGGGCGGACACGCAAGGCGGCCGTCGCACGCTTTCAGCGGGCTTAGCAGGTTCGCCCGTACGCCCCGACTTCGCCGCCCCTCCCCCGGCCATCCAACTGGCTTTGGCCGCGACCCTGGATCGTGCGATCCACCAGGTCGCCGCGTCGGATGGCGAGGGGGTGAGCGAGGTCACGCTGACGCTGGGCGATATCAGCGACGCCCCCGCACAGCAGCTCTCCTTGTTCGATGAAGAACCAGCCTCGCGCGCGGCGTTGACCGCGCTTCTCGACCGGCTGGCCGCGCGTTTCGGGCCGCATGCATTCCAGATGGCTGCCCTGACCGATCCCGGCCACCCGCTTCCCGAGCGGCGGGCCAGCTGGAAGGAGTTCAGCTAGAGGCCATGACGCGACTTTGGGCTGCAGGAGAGCCGGTGCAAGTGGTGGCCGGCCCTCCGGGTGCACACGATGAAGGCCAGGCTCCGGCGCGTTTTCAGCTGCGAGGTGAATGGCACGAGGTCGCGTTCATTGCCAATCGCTGGCGCGTGCATACGACATGGTGGCGGCCCGAAGCGAGTGCGCAGCGCGAGTATTTCAAGCTTGCGACCAGCGGTGGGCTGCTCTGCGTTCTCTATCATGACCTGCAGAGCGGGGCCTGGTATTGTGCGCGGGTTTATGACTGATAGTGCTCCCGGTCATGTACTGTGAACTGCACTGCCACTCGTATTACTCCCTCCTCGATGCTGCTTCCGCGCCCGAAGCACTGGTCGACCGTGCGGCTGCCCTGGGCATGCCCTGCCTGGCCATCACCGATCACGATGGCCTCTACGGGGCCGTGGCCTTCTGGCGCGCGTGCGTCGCACGCAGCGCGGGCACCCCATCATCGGCGCAGAACCCACGCAACCAGCAATCAGCTTCCGGCAACCAGCTTCCGGCAACCGGCATCGTGCGCCCCATCATCGGCGCGGAGCTCACCCTGGCCCATGGCTCGCACCTGACCCTGCTGGCGGAAACGCAGGCGGGATATGCTAATCTCAGCCGGCTGATCAGCATCGGGCAGCTGGCGGGAAGCAAGGGCAAGCCCTACCTGACCATCGAAGATGTGGCCCGGCACGCAGGCGGGCTGCTGTGCCTGACGGGATGCCGGCAGGGAGCGGTGGCCGCGGCCGTGCTGGAGGGTGACGCAGCGCGCGCGCGGCGGGCCGCGGGCAGGCTTGCCGACATCTTCGGCCGCGATCGAACGTGGGTCGAGGTGCAGCGCCACTGGCTGCCGGATGATGCACGGTTGAGTGCCGGGCTGGTTGTGGCCGCACAGGAGGGCGGCCTGCCCGTGGTGGCGACGAACGACGTCCATTACGCGATGCCGGAGGGTCACCGGCTGCGCGACGTGCTGACCGCCACCCGTCTCAATTGCTCCCTGGATGAGCTGCCGGCGCGGCTGTCGCCGGACGCAGGCCTACTGCGTTCGGACGCAGGTCCGCTGCGTCATGCATCGGCCTCAACCGAGTTTTACCTCAAAGGCGAGGCCGAGATGGCCGCCCTCTTTGCGGATCTGCCCCAGGCGATCCGCGAGACGCAGGTGATCGCCGAGCGCTGCACGACGATCCGGACTGATCGTCCCAATCCATCCTCATCCGTCAGCCTTGATTTTTCACAGCCCAGGACGCAGACCCACTGCGTTCGGACACAGACCCACTGCGTTCGGACGCAGGCCTACTGCGTTCGGACGCCTGCGTTTCCATCCCAGACCGCAGAGTTCGCCGCCGGGCTTCCCGCCGGCGAGACGCCGTTCAGCTATCTGTACCGGCTCAGCCATGCGGGACTGGTCGAAAAGTATCGCCCGGTCACCCCGGCCGCGCTGCGCCAGCTCAGCCACGAATTGGCGGTCGTCGAAAACGCGGGATTAGCCGATTACTTCCTGATCGTGTGGGATATCGTCCGGTTTGCGCGCTCACAGAACATCCGGTGCCAGGGCCGTGGCAGTGCAGCCGGCTCCGTGGTGGCATACGTACTAGACATAACACCAGTAGATCCGCTGGAACACGACCTTCTCTTCGAACGATTTCTGAGCGATCCTGGTAAGCACGCTGAAGGCGTGCGACGATCGCCCGGTGACCCGCAGTCGCATCACCACATGCCTGACATCGATCTGGACTTCGAGTCCGACCGGCGGGATGAGGTGGTGGCTTACATCTATGAGCGTTACGGCGCCGAACATGCGGCCATGGTGTGCAACGTCAACACCTATCAATGGCGCAGTGCGGTGCGCGATGTGGCGCGCGCGTTGGGTTTCAAACCCGAGGACGTGGACCGGATCGCCCAGTGGGCGCGCGAGAACCAACCGGACGTCACAAAATTGATGGAAGAAGGAAAAAGGAAAAAGGAAGGAGGGAAAAAGGAAGATCCATCTTCCTTCTTGCTTCTTCCTTCTTCCTTTCGTGGAGGGGCGCTGGTGCTGGAGCTGGCCGCGCAACTGATCGGCACGCCGCGGCACCTCTCCGTGCATGCCGGCGGGATGTTGATCACCGCACAGCCCTTGGTGGAAGTCGTGCCGTTGGAGCGCGCCACAAAAGAAGGGATCGTCGTCGCGCAGTGGAACAAAGACAGCGTCGAGGATGCAGGACTCATCAAGATCGATCTGCTTTGCCTGCGGACGCTCGACGCAATCAGCGAGGCCTGCGCGCTGATTGCGCAGCACAGCGGGTCTGCCCCGAACGCAGCAGACCTGCGTCCGGACGCAGCAGACCTGCGTCCGGACCTGGCCCGCCTGCCCCTGGACGACCCCGCGGTCTATCGCCTCCTGGCCGCGGGCGACACCATCGGCGCATTCCAGGTGGAGAGCCGCGCCCAGGCTCAGATGCTCCCGCGGCTGAAGCCGGCCCGCTTCGAAGACCTCATCATCCAGGTGAGCATCGTCCGGCCCGGGCCCATTCAGGGCGGCATGGTGCATCCCTACCTGCGCCGCCGGCAGGGGCTGGAGCCCGTGACTTATCTGCATCCCAGCCTGGAGCCGGTTTTACGTGAGACTTTGGGCGTGGTCATCTTTCAGGAACAGGTGCTGCGCGTGGCGATGGCGCTGGCCGGGTTCACGCCGGGCGAGGCGGACCTGCTGCGCCGCGCGATGAGCCGGAGCCGGTCTGCTGAAGCCATGGCCGCATTGCGGGAGAGGTTTTTGGCCGGCGCAGCGGCAAACGGCGTCGAGCCAGCCGTCGCGGGGGAAATCTTCCGCCAGCTTCAGGGCTTCGCCACGTACGGGTTCTGCAAATCGCACGCGGCAAGTTTTGCGCTCATTGCCTATCAGACGCTGTGGCTCAAGGCGCATTATCCGCTCGAATACACCTGCGCGCTGCTGAATCACCAGCCCATGGGCTTCTACGCGCCTGAGGTCATCATGGGCGATGCGCAGCGGCACGGCATCACAATACTGCGTCCCCACGTGAACCTGAGCGAGGATGCCTGCACCATCGTGCCAGCGATCGGCGCATCGCCAGCGATCGGCGGATCGCCAGCGACCGGCGCATCGCGTGCGCTGCGGCTGGGGCTGCGGTATCTGCACGGGTTGGGAGAGGCGGGGCGCGGTCGCGTGCTGGCCGCACGCTCCCCGGTCGGTTGTCCGGATCGCCGCGATCTGCAGATCGCCTACGATCCGCAGATCGTCAGCCACCAGCTTCCAGCTTCCAGCAACCAGCAACCAGCAACCAGCGACCAACCGTTTATCTCGCTGGCCGACTTCTGCCGGCGCACGCGGCTGCCGCGTGCATTGATCGGTGACCTGATCCGGGCCGGCGCGCTGGACGGGCTCGAAGCCTCTGCGGGAGCCGCCCTGCGGGATCAGGTGCCGGGCACTTCGCAAGTGCCCGGCACCTCCGCCAGAAGGCACATGCTGTGGCTCTTGGGCGGCATACAATACGAGGAGGAACAGCTCGTCGAGACCCCTGATATCGAAGCGGAGCTGCCGCCTCTGAGCGAAGCGGAGGCAATGGCCTGGGACTACGAGCTCATGGGCCTGTCGCCGGGCGATCACCCCATGCGGCTCGCGCGGCCAGCCCTCAGGTCGCTGCGGCTGCAGGGCCAGGGCGTGCTGCCTGCGGCAGAACTGGCGCGGCGGCCGGCGGGGCAGCTGGCCGCGGTCGCCGGGCTGGTCATCGTGCGGCAGGCGCCGCCGACCGCAAAGGGGCACCTGTTCATCACGCTGGAGGACGAGACCGGTCTGGCGAACCTCATCATCCGGCCCGACCTGTACGAGCGCAAGCGCGCGGTCCTGCGCAGCGCGTCCGCGCTCGTCGTCTGGGGCGTGACGCAGCGGGATGGGAGGGCCAGCAGCCTGCTCGTGCGGGATGTCCAGGCGCTGGACAATGGAACCTGACCCCGCGCGGCCACCCAAACCGGGCAGGGGCAAGCCCTGCCCTACGGATATTCCCTGGGGCGGTGCACGTTCGCCGGCTTCCTACACCCCGCTGAACGCCGAGAACCCGCCGTCCACCGGCACGACAATGCCCGTGACGAACGCCGAGGCCCCGGAGAGCAGCCAAAGGATGGTGCCCAGCAGGTCTTCGGGGTTGCCGAAGCGGCCCATGGGCGTGTGATCGATGATCGTCCGGCCGCGCGGGGTCAGCTCGCCGGTCTCGCGATCGGTCAACAGGAAGCGATTCTGTTCGCCCAAGAAGAAGCCGGGCGCGACTGCGTTGACCCGAATCTGCGACGAATACTGCTGCGCCATGTGCACGGCCAGCCACTGGGTGAAATTGCTGATGGCTGCCTTGCCGGCTGCATAGGCCGGGGTGCGTGTCAGCGGCCTGAACGCGTTCATCGATGAGAAGTTGAGGATCACGCCTTCGCCGCACTGCGCCATCTGCTGGCCGAACACCTGGCACGGCGTGATCGTGCCCATCACGTTCAGATCGAGCACGAAGCGCAGCGCGTCGTCGGGCAGATCGAAGAAGCTCAGGTCCGGGCTGGTGGTGGCAGCCGGCTTGTTGCCCCCGGCCGCGTTGACCAGGCCATTGACGCAGCCGAAGCGCTCGTTGATCGTCGCGGCCGCCTCGAGCAGGCTCTCGCGATCCAGCACGTCGCCGTACACTGCCGCAGCCTGGCACGCGTGCGGCCCCATCCGCTCGATAATGCCTTGGGCCGGGTCGAGATTACGATCGAGGAGGACGACATTCGCGCCGGCGCCCGCCAACGCGCACGCGACCTCGCCGCCCAGTACGCCGGTGCCGCCGGTCACCACGAAGGTCCGGCCGGTGAAGTCATAAAGCTGAGTGAGTTGTTGAAGGTCCACAGGAGCTCCTTGAGGGTGTTAACAGGTGACCGCAGTATACAGTTTCTCGCGATGGGCTCCAAGCTGTGCTAGAATGGCTCGTGATCAAATCCAGGGAGGAAATCATGGATTACACCTACGCCGATATCGCGAAGATGATCGACCACTCACTGCTGCGACCGTTCTACAACGATGAGGAGCTCGAAGCAGGCTGCCAGCTCGCGTTGGACTACGATGTAGCCAGCGTGTGCATCAAGCCGTATTACCTGAAGCGAGCGGCAGCTGTGCTGGCCGGCAGCGATGTCAAGGCGACCACCACCATCGGCTTCCCGCATGGCGGGCACACCACGGCCATCAAGATCGCCGAGACCGAGCAGGCGTTAGCCGACGGCGCGCAGGAAGTAGACATGGTGATCAACATCGGCAAGGCGCTCAGCCGTGATTGGGATTACGTCCGCGGGGATATCGCTGCCGTCGTGCGCCTGGCCCATGCGGGAGGCGCGCTGGCCAAGGTCATCTTCGAGAACTGCTACCTGCAGGACGAGCACCGCATCCGGCTATGCGAGATCTGCGGCGAGGTGGGCGCGGATTGGGTCAAGACCTCCACCGGATACGGATCCGGCGGCGCGGTCATGGACGACCTGCGCCTGATGCGCAAGCACGCGCCCGCACATGTTCAGGTCAAGGCAGCCGGTGGGATCAGCACCCTGGACCTGGCCCTGGAGGTGCGCGCCATAGGCGGTACGCGCTTCGGGACACTCCAGACTGTGGAGATCCTGGAGGAGTGCAAGCGTCGTTTGGCCGGGTAGCGTACGGAGGCATCATGCGTGAATATCAGGTTGCCCTGATCCCCGGCGACGGCATCGGCCATGAAGTCTGCCCGGAGGGCGTCAAGGTCCTTGCTGCGGCCGGCGAGCTGCTGGGCAGCTTTCGGATCACTTACGAGACTTTTCCCTGGGGCTGCGAGTATTATCTGCAGCATGGCCAGATGATGGCGCAGGATGCGCTGCGCATCCTGGAGCCCTTCGATGCGATCTACTTCGGCGCGGTGGGATTCCCCACCGTGCCGGACCACATCTCGCTGCACGGGCTCCTGCTGCCGATGCGCCAGGGCTTCGAACAATACGCAAACGTGCGTCCCAGCGTGCTGCTGCCGGGGGTGCCCGGCCCGCTGAAGGACAAGGCGCCCGGCGACATCGATTTCGTGGTGGTCCGCGAAAACACTGAGGGGGAATACGCGGGTGCGGGCGGACGGATCCACAAGGGCCTGCCCCTGGAGCTGGCGGTTGAGACATCCATCTTCACGCGCGAGGGGGTCGAACGGGTCGTGCGCTATGCCTGCCAGCTCGCGATGGAACGCCCGCGAAAACAGCTGGCCAGTGTCACCAAGTCCAACGCGCAGCGTCACTCCATGGTCCTCTGGGACGAGGTTTTCGAGCGCGTGGCCGGCGAATTCCCCGAATTGCAGACCGAGCGGGTGCTGGTGGATGCGATGGCTGCACGTTTTGTGCTGAAGCCGGAGACGCTCGATGTGCTGGTGGCGTCCAACCTGTTTGCGGACATCCTGACCGACCTGGGAAGCGCCATCTGCGGCAGCATGGGGCTCGCGCCCAGCGCCAACATCAACCCGGAGCGCAAGTATCCGTCGATGTTCGAGCCGGTGCACGGCTCCGCGCCCGACATCGCAGGGCGCGGGATTGCCAATCCCATCGCTGCCATCTGGAGCGGGGCCATGATGCTGGACTTCCTCGGCGAAACGGAGGCGGCCGGTCTGGTGATGGCTGCCATCAAAGCAGTGACCGAACGCAGTGGGCCTGCGTCAGGTGCAGGTAGGGTGTTGACCCCCGACCTGGGTGGTCAGGCCCGGACGAGCGAGGTGGGCGACGAGGTCGTCGCCCGGTTAAGGAGCAGCTGAATGTCTACACTTATTCTCAAGCATGCTGACCTCCTGGTCACCATGGATACTGAGCGCCGCCGCATCGCGGATGGCGGGCTGTACGTGCGGGACAACGAGGTCGTCCAGGTCGGACCGACGTCCGAATTGCTCGCCAGCAGCGGAGCTGCTGCAAGCGCTGACACGGTCATCGACGCGCGCGGCATGATCGTGCTGCCGGGCCTGGTCAACACCCACCACCACCTGTACCAGACCCTGACAAGGTGCATGGCCCAGGACTCGGTCTTGTTCGATTGGCTCAAGACGCTTTACCCCATCTGGGCTCGCATGGGTCCCGAGGCGGTGTATGTGTCGGCCAAGGTCGGCCTGGCCGAATTGATGCTGTCCGGCTGCACTACATCGAGCGATCACCTCTACATGTATCCGAACGGCAGCCGGATCGACGATGAGATCCAGGCCGCGGTGGAGCTCGGCATCCGCTTCACAGCCACTCGCGGGAGCATGAGCCTCGGTGAGTCGCAGGGCGGACTGCCGCCGGATAGCTGTGTCGAAGACGAGGACTTTATCCTGTCGGAAAGCCGCCGTGCCATCGAGCAATATCACCAGGCGGACCGCTTCGGCATGGTGCGCGTGGCACTGGCGCCGTGCTCGCCGTTCAGCGTCACGGGCGACCTGATGCGCGAGAGCGCGATCCTGGCCCGCTCCTACGGCGTGCGCCTGCACACCCACCTGGCTGAGACGGTGGACGAGACCGAGTTCTGCCTCGCGAAGTTCGGCGCGAAGCCGGTGGACTACGTGGCGTCGTTGGGCTGGACCGGCGAGGATGTATGGCATGCACATTGCGTGACCCTGGATCAGCCGGAAATTGCGTTGTTCGCGCGCACCGGCAGCGGCGTGGCGCACTGCCCGAGCTCGAACATGCGGCTGGCATCCGGCATCGCACCGGTGCGCGCCATGCGCGACGCGGGCGTGCGTGTGGGTTTGGGTGTGGATGGCTCGGCCAGCAACGACTCCAGCCATCTCCTGGCAGAAGCTCGTCAGGCGCTGCTGCTGCAGCGGATGGTCGGCCCCAACCCGGGTGCGCTGGGTGCGCAGGAAGCGCTTGAGATTGCCACGCTCGGCGGCGCAAGCGTGTTGGGCCGCGATGACATCGGCGCACTGGCGCCTGGCATGGCCGCGGACTTCATCGGCTATCGCCTCGAGACGCTCGACTTCACGGGTGCGCTGCACGATCCGCTCGCAGCGCTGGTCTTCTGCACTCCGCCCAAGGTCGATCTCAGCGTGATCGATGGCCGGGTGCGCGTGAAGGATCAACAGATCGTCGACGTGGATTTGGGCGCACTGGTGCGGCGCCACAACGCGATCAGCCGGCAGATGCTGCGTAACGAGTGAAGTCCCCCAGCCAGGCAAAGAGGCCCAGCATATGAAATCCAGGTCGGTCCGGTGAAGCTGCCAGAGGCCGTACGCTATCCCTTCGATGTCCTGAAGGCTGCCGTCGCCGGTTGGCAGGCAGATCGCGTCCCTCGCATCGCGGCTGCGCTGGCCTACCACACCCTGATGGCCGTTGCGCCGCTGTTGATCGTCGGCGTGGGCATCGCGGGCCTCGTGCTGGGCCCCAGCGCCTCTCGCGAACGTCTCGTCGCGGAGGTGCGGCAGTACACGGGCAGCGAGCAGATTGCGGCGTTCGTTCAGACGATCCTCGACCAGGCCGCGCGGCCCGCCGCCAGCACCGTGTCCACCGTCATCGGCGTCGTCGTTCTCCTGTGGGGCGCATCCAGTCTCTTCGGTGTGCTCAAACTGTCGCTCGATGACATCTGGAACGTGCCTGAGGTCTACCGTGATGCGCCGCGGTCCCGCGCGCTGCGTCGTGCGGGACGGGCACAGCCCGTCCTGCAGTTCCTGATCAACCGCGGCATGGCGATGCTGATGATGCTCGCCACAGGCATCTTGCTGCTTGCATCGGTCGTGCTGACTCCCTGGCTGGCCGCAGCCGTAGACCGGTTAGGTGCAGGTTCCTCGACCCGCATCGTCGCGGAGGGTGTGGCTTTCGTGCTCACCCTGCTCATCTTCGCGTTCAACTTCCGTTATCTGCCGGACATCCGGATGCCGTGGCGCGACGTGCTGGGCGGCGCAGCAGTCACCGCATTCCTGTTTGCCATCGGCCGCTACGTCATCGGGCTGTATCTCAATAGATTCGCGGTCGGCTCTGCCTATGGCGCGGCGGGGTCGCTCATTGTGGTGCTGCTGTGGGTCTACTACTCAGCGCAGATCTTCTTCTTCGGCGCCGAGCTTGTCAAGGTCGTTGCGGCCAAACGTGGGGCCCGCGGGGACTTAGACACAGACGGCGCCCCGTAGAGGCGTAGGCGCCAATGCATGGGTGTTAAGAAGTCAACCGAGCAACGGCAAGACGATCCGTCCAACCAGACCGCCGGGCGGGGGTTGCTCGCCCGGCGGTGATTCGGCTGTGACCACCCAACCCCAAACCTCCCCTGGACCCTCAACGCCCGTGGGAAGCCGTCCGGCGCCCCGCACCACCCCAGACCGATACAATGCCCAGCAGAAAGCCGAGGTTGTACCAGTTGCCGTTGTTGTGGACCTCGTAAACGTGGACGGTGTCTGAGAACAGCGAGATCACGAACGTCACCGGCGCAATGATGCCGTGCCAGAGCCCCAGCCAGAAACCGGCAACGGTGCCCTCCTCAGTTGGAGTGTTGACCATTGTGTTGGGACCGGCAGTACAGCCGGCCAGGACGACGACTGCCAGAATCAGCAGCCCGAGGACAAGCGTCTTCTTCATTTGGTTGCCTCCTGCAATTTACGGTTCTTCACCAATATATTGCATCTCGGCTACCGCATTCGGATGTGTGACCGACGAAAAGGCGACAGTCCTGACAGCATCCACGCCAATGCAATTGGCGCCGCCAAGGCAGTTGGCGCCTACACTTCAGGCAGGATCGCGTTCGTACTCTCGTTCGATGTATTTTACCTGTCGCCGCAACCACGAAATGCCGGCTGGCTCGTGTTGCCGGCACAGCAGGACAGAACAAGGCGATTGGTCTGCCACCCAGTCATCCACCGCGCCGAAGAGTCGCGTGGCCGAGGCCCATTCCTCCGACGCCCCCATTACGATGAGATTGTATGGTTGCCGCTCGGCCTCGCGCAGCACCCCCTCCTGGATCGATCCGGCGCAGCGTGCCAGCAGGGTGAAATTGGCGGGAACACCGCCTAGCACCTCTCCGATGATCTCGGCCAGCCAATTGGTCTGGTCTTCCAACTCTTCGGATTCGTCCGGGATTTCGCCTGTCTCCTGGGGGGTGGCTCGCGCACTGAGCACGCGCAGCGCGGTTACCTGCGCACCTTCGGCATCGGCCAGCTCGTGGGCCAGCCTCAGGGCCAGACGCGAGTGGGGGCCACCACCCACCGGGACGAGGATCCGCCGCAGCGGCTGCAACAGCAGACCGCGGTTGAGGAGCACGGCGACGTTGGTGTTCGCCTTCTGAAGAATCTGCTTGACCGGATTTTCAGCCAGGTGCTCGGGCTTGAGCGGACCGGGCCAGCCCACCAACAGCAATCCGACGTTGCTGTGTTGGGCCAGCTCCTCCAGGATGCCTTCGCTGATGCTGCTGGCCTGGCGTGCCTTGTTGTATAGCGCGACGTTGCGTTCCCGCGCCTGGGCCAGGTTCTGGTCCAGCAGCGCCCTCTGCCGCGGGGACAGGTAGCGCGACCGCTTGTCGGACGTCGGGGTCGGGCTGGCCGCGGCGTGTGCCGGCGTTAGGGCCGGTTGAGCCTCGCGCGGGTTTCTCGCAGGATTAACAGTCAGTACGCAGATATAGGTGTCAGCGATGGCCTGGGCGATGACGGAAGCGACATAGACCAGGCTCTTTGCCGTCCTCGGGTTTGCGACCGCGACTACGATGCGATCCTGATCGGGTTGGATGGACTTCAGACGGCGTTCCATGGCGTGCCTGAGCGCGGGCGCAACGTAATACAACACGGTGAAGAGGGCCAGGACGGTGGCGCCGAAGCCCAGCGCACGGATGTCGGCGAACGCGATGATCAGAATGCACGTCGCCCCGGCCGCGTACGCGGTAAGAGGGAACAGCGGGACCTTGAAGGGCCGTTGCAGGTCGGGGTAGACCTTGCGCAGCCGGATCATGGAGAGGCTGCCCCAGAACAGCACAAAGAGATAACCGCTGCTGGAGATATAGCTCAGGAAGTCAACGACTCCGATCGCAGCGATGAGCGCGCTGATTCCGCCGATGATAACAATGGCGACCCAGGGCGTCCGCAAGCGGTTCAGTTTGGAGAAAGCAACCGGCCATACCCCGTGGCGGCCAAGAGTGAAGGCCTCTCGCGTGGCGCTGAGCATCGCCGTATTGATCGAGGTGAGTGTCGCGATGATCCCAGCCACGGCCATGAACGGCACGCCCCAGCCGGGGATGAAGCGCTGCACTGCGTCGGTCAGCGCAGTCTCCGTGCTAGCAAGCTCCTGCCAGGGCACGACGCCCAGCGTGACCATGCCGACGGCCAGATACACAACCATGGTGGCGGTCAGACTGATGAGAATCCCGCGTGGGATATTGCGGCTGGGGTTGCTGACTTCTTCGGCATCGTCGGCAATCACTTCGAAACCCACATAGGAGGTGTACATCAGGGCAGTCGTCGCCAGGATGCGGGCCAGGGTCTTCCAGGGGCTGAGGTCCGCGAGGACGCTCTTGCCCATCCAGAATGTCTCCCAGCTGAAGCCGCCGGGCCGGACGAAACCCGCCACCGCGTAGATTGCGAAGCTGGCCAGCAGGATGGCGCCCAGGACGATCTGTAAGTTGCCTACGTTGGTGACGCCGAACAGGCTGAGCGCCACGAAGAGCAGCGTCACGGCGACCGCTGTCGGCACAAGAGGTATTCCGGGGATGAGAAGCTGCAGCGAGTAAGCGAATCCCACCGCGGACAGTGCCGCGTAGAAGGTGCTGGAAAGACAGTCCATCGTGCCGACCAGGTACGAGAGCAGTCCGGTGCCATAGGCCTCACGAACATAGCTCATCGCGCCGCCGGTCACGGGATAGGCCGTCGCGAGCTCGCAGTAGTTGAGCGCCACGCTGTAGCTCAGCAGGCCGCCGATCAGCAGCGCCAGCACCGCGGCCGGCCCGACCATCCCAGCCGCGTGCCCGGTCAGGACAAAAATCTGTGCGCCAATCGTTCCGGCGGTGCCCAGCATCACCACCTGGCCCAGCTTCAACTGGCGCTTGAGTTTGCGTTCGCTCACCAGGAGCCTTCTTCACTCATAGTAAAACATCTGCAGTCGAAAATCCGTCTCTCATTGTACACCTGCCGTGCTATAATGCAGGCAAGCAAATTTGTCGCTGCCGGGAACCGTCCCGGTGGGATCAGGAGGTCCAATGCCCGGGCGTTGGCGCCTGAAGTCCAGGCGCGTGATGTTGGGCTCCGGCCGCGCAGCCGCCGCCGGCTTGTTCGTCCTGGCCCTGCTGATCGTTCTCGTGGTCCAGCTGGCCCGACCTCGGGCAGCGCTGGCGCCGGGGACCGCTGGATCGCCAGCGACCGCGGACCCGTACACCGGCGCGCGTGAGTCAATGGTGCGCGACCAGATCGAGCAGCGCAGGGTCGCAGACGCAGCCGTGCTGGCTGCGATGCGCCGGACGCCGCGTCACGAATTTGTCCTTCCCGAATATCTCTCCCAGGCCTATGCAGATCACCCGCTGCCGATCGGCTACGGCCAGACCATTTCTCAGCCGTACATCGTGGCCCTGATGAGCGAGTCCCTGCAGATTCAGCCCGGCGACCGGGTGCTGGAGATCGGGACCGGCAGCGGCTACCAGGCGGCCGTGCTGGCCGAGATGGGTGCAGACGTGTACACCGTGGAGATCGTGCCCGAGCTGGCGGACCAGGCCGCGAAGCGATTGCCCGGATTGGGATACCGTAACGTTTGGGTGCTGCAGGCGGACGGTTATTATGGCTGGGAAGAGCACGCACCCTATGATGCGATCATCGTGACCGCGGCGCCCGACCACCTGCCCCAGCCGCTTCCTCTTCAGTTGAGAGAGGGCGGTCGCCTCGTCGTGCCGATTGGCCCTCAGGGCGCGGTGCAGACACTGTGGCTCTTCGAGAAGCACGGTGATGAGCTCCTGGCCTCGAATCTCGGCGCGGTCAGCTTCGTGCCGCTGACGGGCGAGGGCCACTAACACAAAAATCCATCACTGCCGCACTCCTCTCGGCTCCTCCGCCACATCTTCCATTTTCCTTTTTCCATCTTCCATCTTCAACCTCACAACGCCTGCCAGCGCGTAGGCCAGCGCCCCGAGCAGAAGGACGGCCGTAAATCCATAGCTGAGCGCCAGGATCGCCGCAGCAACCGATGCAACGACGGAAGCGCAACCGTTGACGGCCCATGCCCACGGCGTTGCGGCCGTTGGCCGCGCATCATCCTGAGCGGAGCGACCATCGGGAGCGTAGTCGAAGGACGCCGCCGCACGCTCGATCCACGCCAGGCCGAGCGGAAAAGGGATCCCCATCATAAACGCGAGCGGGGCCAGGCTCAACACCAGGGCTGCCAGCCGCAGCAGCGCGGGCCAGCCGAGAGCCATGTCGATCAACGCGCCCCCTGCCAGCGCAGTAATCAGGCTAAGGACGGCCACGCCCACCGGCACGAGAACTTCAGACCATCTCCCGATCAGGCGCGCAATCGTGGGCGCGGCGAGGCTGCCCAGGCTCGACCCGGCGAGGACGACCAGGACCACCGCGGTGAAGGCATAAGTGGCGTGTCCGAACGCGAGCAGCCAGCGCTGGATCAACGGGATTTCGACGCACATGAACGCAATCCCGATCAGTCCGAAATAGCCCGCGATACCGCCCCGCGACGCGCCCCCGCGCGGCTGGTCGCTGGCGCCTGAGCTCGCTCCCCTGCGCAGCAGGGTCCTGCGCAGGACCCTGCTGCGCAGGGGCAGCGGCAGAAGGATCAGCACCAGGCTCAACAACAGCACCAGGGCCAGGAGAGCAAACAGGATCAGGTAGCCGCTGCCGCCAAATGGCTGCCAGGTTCGCCCCAGGGTGGCCAACACGGCCGCGGTCTGGGACCACCGGAAGAAGTGAAAGAAGAATGGCCGGTCATCGGTCGCGGGCTCGATCATGTAAGGGTAGGCGTCGATGAATCTGCCAGGGTCGCCGGATTTAATCAATGCCTTCACTGCTTCATAGTGGTCCGGCGCGGGCATCCGGTTGTAGCGATTGGTCTCCTCCGGGAGGATGTCCGGCGCCCAAACCAAATCGTAGCGCCGTGCCTGGACAAACGCCCTCACGGTCGCCAGTTCCTCTGCGGTCCAGCCGGCAGGCTTCACCAGGGCTGTCAGCGTCTGGATGCCGCGGTAGGCCACCAATGCCTGAGGGCCAGGCGCCGACGCCTGAGGGCCAGGCGCCAGTGCATTGGCAGGGTCGCCACGATCCTTTGAATCGCCCCCAGAACGCTCGAGCGCTCCGATCAGCGTCGCCACGAGGCGCAGGTCTTCGCTGGGCGGTATCTGCAGCCACCGGCTGATGACGAAGATGCCGCCAGGCTCCAGCCGATCGAGCGCCGCGGCGAACGACTCGACCGTCAGCATATAGGTTTCCGCCAGGCTGTAAGCGCCACTGGCCACGGGCCGGTAAGCGTCGGTGAGAGGCTGGAAGATGATGCCGTACGCGGGTCCTGCCTGCCGGAGATAGACGCGCGGGGCCGCGACAACGGCGTCGACGTTTGTATGTTTGTAAGGGCTGGCCTGCTGGCTTGCTGCCGCTTGCCAGAGGAGCGAGTTGCCGGTTACGGCCGTGATCTCTCGCTCGCCTGGGCCAGGCACCGGTGCCTGGCCCTCAGGCACCGATGCCTGCAGGATCCCCAGCCCGCCTCCCGGCTCCAGCACGAGCGTCCTGGCGCCAGGCCGCAGGGCGAATGCCACCGCCTCCGGCATGTAGCCCGCCGCTTCAAATCCCTCTGGCCGGTCGAGAGGCAGCGGCAGAACGCTGTCCCCATCCACCGACAGGCCAAGCTGGTGGGGCGGCTTGCCGGCATAGGTGTAGCTCAGGCCCGGCAGCAGGCGCGTGCCCGCATTTTCGAGCACGTCAACGCGGGAGACCGCATCCCACTGCCCGAGCAGCCGCACCGACCCGGGATAGCGTTGCGCATGCGACAGGCCCTTGTAAGGCGATAGCGCCAATCCCAGTTCGCCGCGGCCGGACAGGTTGAGCGTACCGAGGACGATGAGTGCCGCGGCCCCGGCGAAAAGGAAAATGGAAAAAGGAAGAAGGAAGATTCGGCTCCAGATTTTTTCTTCTTCCTTTTTCCTTCTTCCTTCGGCAACCGCGGCCGGCAGCAGCGCGAGCAGGACGCTTGCCAACACGGCGCCAGGCACCCCGGCCAGCCACATGAACGCAGGCGCCAGCAGGACGCCTCCGGCCGAGCCGAGGAGGTTGGCCGCGTAGACAAGGTGGCTGCGGCCCGGGCTGGCTGCCAGTGTCGCCCCGATGCCCAGCCCGGCGCAGAGGAAGGGCAGCGTCAGGGCCAGGTAGTAGCACACGAAGTAAAAGATCTGCCGGCGATCCCACGCGATGCTGTAGCTGTCGAAGGGCAGCAGGTTGACGACCGCGTACGCCACGCCGGTCGCAGCCGCAAAGCCCAGGCCCGACCAGCTGAGAAGCGTCCTTGTGGGGATCCGGCCGAGCCTGGGGAGCAGGCTCAAGAGCGTCCCGCTGGCGCCGAAGCCGAGCAGCGCCAGGCTCACCACCAGGAAGGCGAAATGGTAGAACTGGGCGACGGCCAGCAGCCGCGTCAGCGTACTTTCCAGGAGCAGCGCAGCGGCAGCGAGGGCCGCTACGCCCGCGCCCGGCGAATCGTCACCATCCCCGGCGATATTGGAGCGGCACCGCAGCATCTTGTCCCAACTCGCGCGCGGCGCGCAGCGGCCAGTATGGATCGCGCAGCGATTGGCGCGCGACCAGAACCGCATCCGCGCTGCCTTCATGAACGATCTCTTCCGCGTGACTTGCCGTGGTGATCAGGCCGACCGCACCCGTTGCGATGTTCGCTTCCCGGCGGATGCGGGCCGCGAAAGGCACCTGGTAGCCCGGTTTCAGCGGTATCTGCTGGTCCAGGGTCAGGCCGCCGGACGAGCAGTCGATGAGATCTACCCCTTCCGCTTTGAGCAGGCCTGCCAATGCAACGCTTTGCTCGATGTCCCATGATGGCCCGGGCGCCCAGTCGCTCGCGCTGATGCGGACGAACAGCGGCAGCCGCTCGGGCCAAACCGAGCGCACGGCGCGAGCGACTTCCACCGCCAGGCGCGTGCGGTTCTCGAAGCTCCCGCCGTAGTTATCGGTGCGGTGGTTGCTGATGGGCGAAAGAAATTCGTGCAACAGGTATCCGTGCGCCGCGTGAATCTCGACCGCCTGGAAGCCCGCCGACGCGGCCCGTTTTGCTGCATCCCTGAAACCACGGATGACGGCTTGGAGGTCTTCAGTCCCCATCTCGCGCGGCACGTATAGCTTCTCGGAGTATGCAAGTGCACTCGGCGCGATGGCCTCCCCATCGTCCGCCTTGCGCCCGGCATGCGCCAGTTGAATGGCCGGCACCGCGCCGTGGTCACTCATGAAGGACGCGATGCGCGCCAGGGGGTGGATCTGCGCGTCGTCCCACAACCCCAGGTCCTGTGGGGTGATCCTGCCGCGCGGCTCGACCGCAGTCGCTTCGACGATGATGAGGCCCGCCCCACCAACAGCCCGGCTGCCCAGGTGCACCAGGTGCCAGTCGGTGGCGATGCCATCTTCCTTGAAAACGGAATACTGGCACATCGGAGAAATCCACAGCCGGTTGCGAGCCGTGATGGAGCGAAGTTGCAGGGGGTCAAAGAGGTGCGGTTTGGTGGTCATTTGGTTTTCCTTTCAGTTACGATGATACCATTTTCCTGTTCCGTGCGATAATGCCCGAATCGTCCCGGGCCAGCGCCGCCGGGTGGGGAGGCGACCGACGCCTGAGGGCCAGGCGACCGACGCCTGAGGGCCAGGCGACCGACGCCTGAGGGCCAGGCGACCGACGCCT
>Ga0123333_10001977_pt1 | contig 21291 bp, 18 predicted proteins | sample BioC12SIPDNA_3_FD_89957 | JGI IMG/M metagenome (GOLD analysis project Ga0123333, IMG submission 89957) | Anaerobic biogas reactor microbial communites from Washington, USA - Biogas_R2_B C12 SIP DNA | ecosystem: Engineered > Bioreactor > Anaerobic > Unclassified | place: Washington, USA... | reverse complement strand
GCCCCGCTTCCATCGTGCCTTCCATGGCATCCTCCTCAATTTTTCAACTGGAAAATAGGTAAGCTGCCCCTCGGGTGCCCCTTATACCAAATTTCCCACCCACAACCAAGACGCTCACACGGTTGTCAAGCGATGGGGATTTTCCCCTTGACAGGACGGCCGAATTTCGGACAATCCGACCGCTAATAAACCAGGAACTTCACTCCCGGGGCATGGAGGCCCTAGGCCATGCAAGTCTGTCCCGAGTTGGGACAATTTGTCGGTTTGCGCGGATTGTTGCCGGAGACCGAATTGTTCGGACCCGACGACGTCCCCATTGCCGGCTGCGCCTGCGACTCGCGCAAGGTTCGGCCGGGCGATCTGTTCGTTGCGCTGAGCGGCGTTCGGCGCGACGGCCGCGACTTCATCGCCGAGGCCGTCGCCCGCGGCTGCTCGGCCGTGATGCTCGAAAGCGGGAACAGGCAAATTTTGCCGGAACGGTCCGGAGACTCCCCGGCACATAACACGCTTGGCCCCGTTTACTCCGATTACCCCGTGCCGGTGTGTCTGGTTCCAAACGCGCGCGAGAGTTACGCCCGGCTCTGCCAAGCCTTGGCCGGCAATCCCAGCCGGCAATTGAAAGTAATCGGCGTGACGGGCACCAACGGCAAAACGACCACGACTTGCCTGATTGCGGGCATATTCAAGGCGGCGGGTTATCGGGTCGGCGTTTTAGGAACGCTGGGATACCTCGACGGCCGCGTGGTCGAACCGGCCGCGCACACCACGCCGCCGCCGGACGTGCTGGCCTCGATGTTGGCCCGAATGGTCCGCAACGAATGCACCCACGCCGTCATGGAAGTTTCGAGCCACGCCTTGGACCAGTCGCGGACGGCCGGCGTGTGGTTCGACGCGGCTTGCGTGACCAATGTGACGCAGGACCACCTCGACTATCACGGCACGATGAGCGAGTATCGCCGCGCCAAGGGGCGGCTGTTCGATCATCTCGACGAGGACGGCTTGGCCGTGCTCAACGCCGACGATCCCGGCTCGGCCGACTATCTGCGGCGGCTCGACTGCCCGGCTCTAACGGTGGGCATACGCGAGCCGGCCGAGATAACCGCCGTGCCGGTCGAACAATTTGCCGGCGAACAGACGTTTCTGCTCGCCGCGGGCAACGAGACCGTGCCGGTGCGGACGCGGATGATCGGCACGCATCATATTTATAACTGCCTGACGGCGGCGGCCGTGGGACTGGCGCACAACATTGAACTGACGACGATCGTTCGCGGTCTGGAGTTTGCCGGACAGGTGCCCGGCCGGTTGGAGCGGATCGAGTGCGGTCAGCCGTTCAGCGTGTTCGTGGATTACGCCCATACGCCCGATGCCCTGGCCACGGTGTTACAAACCGTCCGTGCGGTCACAACCGGACGGGTGATCTGCGTTTTCGGCGCCGGCGGCGAGCGCGACCGCGAGAAGCGCCCGCTGATGGGCCGGGCGGTCGAGCAAGCGGCCGACGTGGCGATACTGACCAACGACAATCCCCGCCGCGAAGATCCCAGGGCGATATTCCGCGACGTGCTGGCCGGATTCATCGCGCCGAAGGCCGCCGATGTGATCCCCAACCGCGAGGAGGCGATACGCCGTGCTTTGGCCTCGGCCCGGCCGGGCGATTGCGTGCTGATCGCCGGCAAAGGACATGAAAATTATCAGATTATCGGCGACCAGAGGTTTGAGTTCGATGACCGCGAAGCGGCGAAAAAATGGCTTTTTGAGAACGGCGAATGACATTCGTTTAGCAGTCGCCGGCACGGCGGCTTGCGGATGTTTAGCAGTCGCCGGTACGGCGGCTTGCTGAAAATCAGGGCCGACGTACCCTCGGCCGCTAAACGAAAAAGTTGAATTTTACATCTACTGATACTGAACGCACATCCGTTATGTCAACTGTCGGTGAACTACGAAACGCGATCGGCGGCCGGCTTATACCGGAATCGTTGGCCGATGCGCCGCTGGGACCGGTCGCGATCGACAGTCGGCGGATCGAGCCGGGTGAAGTTTTTTGGGCGCTCTCGGGCCAACGCTTCGACGGCGGGCAATTCGCCGGCGAGGCGTTCGCACGCGGGGCGCGTGGCGCGGTCGTCGATCGCGAAGTTGTGAACCTGCTCGGACGCTGGACGATAAAAGTCGACGATACGCACAAGGCATTGAACGCCTGGGCGCATTATCGCCGGAGCAAATTCGGCGGGACGATGATCGCCGTCACCGGCAGCGCCGGCAAGACCACCGCCCGGCAGATGATCCATTGCGCGCTGCGCCGCCGTTTGGTCGGCTCGGCCAGCCCGAAAAACTACAACAACCATCTCGGCGCGCCGCTGAGCTTGGCGGCCGTCGAGCCGGCGCACGACTATGCGGTGCTGGAATTGGGCGCGAGCCACACCGGCGAGATTGCCGATTTGGCCGAGTTGGTCCGGCCCGACGTTGGCGTGATTACCTGCATCGGCGACGCTCACTTGGGCGAGTTCGGCGGCGTGCGGAAAATCGCCGAGGCCAAGGCGGAACTGTTGGCCTCGCTTCCCGCCGGCGGCAGGGCCGTCTTGGGCGACGATCCCTGGCTGCGAAAAATGGCCCGCCGCTGCAAGGCGAAGATGCTTTGGGTCGGTATGTCGGACGATTGCACGCTAAAAGCGGCGGAAGTGCATTGCCGCGAGGGGCGGCTCTCGTTCCGCGCCGCCGGATGTCAGTTTTCCATTCCCGTCTGGGGAAAACACAATCTGACCGCCGCCCTGGCAGCCGTCGCCGTCGGCCAATTGCTCGGTTGTGAAGCCGAGGGAATCGCTCGGGCGCTGTACGACTTCGAGCCGATGCCCATGCGATGCCAAGTGCTGCGGATTGGCAAGTCGACGGTAATCAACGACGCATACAATTCGAATCCGTCTGCGTTGCGGGCGGCCTTGGAACTACTGGGCGAGTTTGACGCCGTGGGCAAGAAAGTTGTCGTCTGCGGCGACATGGGCGAGTTGGGCAACCGCGCGCCCGCATTGCACCGCGAAGCCGGGCGACAAACTGTCGAAATCGGAAACGCGGCCGCAATCATCGCCTGCGGACAGTTGGCCCAACACGTCGTCGCCGGCGCGCGCCGGGCGGGTATGTCCCGGCTAAGGGCAATCGCCTGCCATAACGTCGCCGACGCCATCCCGCATTTGTTCCAAACGGTAGCACCCGGCGACGTTGTGCTGGTCAAGGGATCGCGAATGATGCGGATGGAACGGATCGTCGAAGCGATGGGACACTTTCAGCAGAGGAAGATTGCGTAGGGTGCGCGAAACGCACCCTGCAAAACAAAAAAAGTCATACACATCGACGCGGAGCGTCGGGGAAGTGGGTTCCCATGCGGAGCATGGGAACCAGAAAAGCAGAGGAAGATTGCGTAGGGTGCGCAAAACGCACACTACAACGAACCAATGAAAGGACGCCGCTGTTTGCGTCGGATTTGCGGGAATCCGTCGCATACCCTCCCTCCTTGGGTAGGAGCATTTGCCCGTTGAACCGCGACTACTGGGTCAGTCGCGCCAGCGGGTGCTTCACAGCAGAGTCCATGACTGAGCGCCGGGGCGGCGTTGCAGCGCCGTCCCGGCAGCTCAGGGATACGCGAGGGAAATGTCGAATGTCGAAATTCAAATGTCAAATGAATGACGAAATCCAAATGACGAATGAATGACGAAATAATTATATCGAGCAACCCCCAGGGAATGACTTTTCGACATTTGAACTTCGACATTCGACACTCTCGACCCCATGCTCCTTTGGCTTCTCCACAATCTGAACGTATTCACGGCCGAGGCCCTGGCGTCGTGCGGCAAGATCACGCCGCGCGCCGCGCTGGCCGCCGGCGTCAGCTTTCTGGCGGCCGTATTGCTTGGACCGCGATGGATCGGCTGGCTGAAACGCCGCTTCCGCGAGCCGATCAAGAGCGACTCGGCCGAGATCGCCCGGCTGCACGGAAATAAAAACGCAACGCCGACGATGGGCGGGCTATTCGTCGTCGCCGCGCTGCTGGCGGCCGTCGCGCTGTTCGGAGACCTCGGCAACCAGTTTCTCCCGCCGACCCTGTTTGCCGTCGTCGGTCTGACGCTGATCGGCGCGATCGACGATCTAGTAAAACTCCGCACCTCGCGGAATGGCATATCCGCGCGCTGGAAGCTGGCCGGGCAAACGATCGTCGCCTCCGCAGCCGCCGTTTGGCTCTATCAAATCCAGTCCGCCGCACCCGACGGACTGATGTTGCACGTGCCGCTGTCGGCCGCGCCGATTTATCTCGGCGCATGGTTTATCCCGCTGGCCGTGTTGGCAATTGTCGGCTCGAGCAACGCCGTCAATCTGGCCGACGGACTCGACGGACTGGCGGGCGGGTGCCTGTTGGCCGCCGCCGCTGCCATGACCGGATTGGTCTACGCCGCCGGACACGCCGAATGGGCCGCGCATCTCGGCGTGCCCCGAATCCCACAAGCCGGAGAAATGACCGTCGTTGCCGGAGCGATGATCGGCGCCGTGCTCGGATTTCTCTGGTTCAATTGTCATCCGGCCCAAGTCTTCCTCGGCAACACCGGGGCACTGCCGCTGGGCGGTCTGCTGGGCGTGCTGGCCGTCGTCTCACGCCAAGAACTGCTGCTGGCGGTCGTCGCCGGAGTGTTCGTAGTCGAAGCGCTCAGCGTGATCCTGCAAGTCGGATACTACAAATGGCGGCGGCGGCGTTTGTTCCGCTGCGCGCCGCTGCACCACCATTTCCAATTGCTCGGCTGGGCGGAAAACAAAATTGTCGTGCGGTTTTGGATCGCCGCCGCGCTCTGCGCCTTGATCGGAACGGCATCGCTCAAGCTCGGCGCGGCCATCGACCCGCCGAACGCGGCTAATATCAGCAATCTCCCGACGCAGAACAATTCGGACGGCCGAGACGTAGCAATAAAAGAGCCGCATATTGCCCGCACGCGCGATTTTCCAAGTGTGAATCCGTAATTACTCCTGGTTCAATACCCCTCGTTCCCAAGCTCTGCTTGGGAACGCACTGCCCGGATGCTCTGCATCCAATGCAACATGAAAAACAACGCGGCTACCCCTCATTCCCAAGCTCTGTTTGGGAACGCACCGTCGGGATGCTCTGCATCCAATGCAACATGAAAAACAACGCGGTTCACATAGTATTCTCCGGGGGCGGGACGGCCGGCCATCTCACGCCCGGTCTGGCGGTCGCCGAATGTTTGGCCGCAGCGCTTCCCCGCGTGCGGATAACGTTCTGCGGTGTGGGCAAGCCGTTGGAGCGGCAGATGATCGGTCGGTCGGGCTTCGAGTATTTCACTCTGCCCGCCAGCCCGATGCCGCGCGGCGTCGGCGCGGCGGTTTCATTCGTAGTCGAGCAGTTGTCGAGCCAGGCCGCGGCCGGACGTTTTTTGCGCGAGGAAGAGGTCGATGCCGTGGTTGGGTTAGGCGGCTACGCCAGCGTGCCGATGGCCCGCGCGGCCGTCAGACACGATCTCCCGCTGGTGCTGCTGGAACAGAACGCCGTGCCCGGCAAGGCCACGCGATGGTTGGCCGGGCGCGCTTCGCTGGTCTGTGCTTCATACGAGCAGACGCGCTCGATGCTCCGCTGCCGATGTCCGGTCAGAGTTACCGGCAATCCGATCCGCCGTGGATTTGCCGCAAAATCGCGGTCGATGCTCGCTCCTTTATCGATGGCGACTACGTCGATCGACTTATCGAATATCTATCCAAGCAGCTCGTTAAAGCAACCGGTTTGGAACCAAAGCCAACACGCTAAACAGGATCCCGGTACGGCGACCGGCGGTCGCGGAATCGCGGGCGGGCAAATACTCGTGCTCGGCGGCAGCGGCGGGGCGCGCGCGCTAAACGAAAATGTCCCGCCCGCACTCTACAAGGTCGGCCGGCAATTGCGCGGCTGGCGCATCGTGCATCAAACGGGCGAGGCCGACCTCGACGCGACTCGAACGCTCTACCGCAAGCTCGCGTTGGACGCCGTGGTCGCGCCGTTTTTCGACAACCTGCCCTCGCTGTTGGCCGGCGCCGAGCTGGCGATCAGCCGGGCGGGCGGCTCGACCTTGGCGGAATTGGCCGCCGCGGGCGTGCCGGCCGTTCTGTTGCCATATCCACACGCCGCCGACGACCATCAGGCCGCCAACGCCCGGCACTATGCCGACGGCGGCGGTTGCGTTACAATCGACCAGCGAAAGGTTGCCGGCCGATTGGATGACGAACTGGCCGAAAAGCTCTGTTTTCTGCTGGCCGACGGCGAGCTGCGCCGGCGAATGTCGGCGGCGATGCTGGATTTGGCGCGGCCGCAAGCCGCCGAAGACGCGGCCGAGCTGGTTTGGACAATCGCCAGCAGCCGCTCGCATGGTAATGTTTCGACGGTTCAGGCATAGAGTCATAATAGCCGGAGGCTGACAGCCTCCGAAGTGTTGACCACGATCCACCGGAGGCTGTTAGCCTCCGGCTATTATTTTTCGATTCTTCCATTCATTCCACAACACAATGCTGCGTTGGCGAATTTTGCTGGGAACTTTGATTATCGCCGCGATTGTCGGCCTTTGTTGGCTCGACATCGCCGCGCCCGTGCCCGGATTGTATCTGATGCCGGTGGTGCTGGTTCTCACTTTTTTGGCAACCAAGGAATTGCTGGAATTGTTGTCTCAAGCCGGCATGAGACCGTTGGCGGCGGTCGTTCATATAGTGAATTTGGCGATAGTGTCCGCCGTGTGGGTAAGGTATACGGATTTCATTCAACTAAATTTAACACATCAAGGCGATTTCTCCGACCTGTTTTTCTCTGTATCGAGTGACCTTGAAATGATTGCCGGCATTTTTTTGTTCGCGATCTTCATTTCTGAAATGTGCCGGCGTCGGGGACCGTCGGGAGCCGCGGCCAACGTTTCGAGCGGAGTGTTGGCGTTTCTGTACGTTGGCGCAATGTTGTCTTGCGCCGTTTCGCTACGGATGATTTGGGGCATCGGCGCCGCGGCCGCGTGGATCATCGTCGTGAAGATGTGCGACAGCGGGGCATATCTCTTCGGCCGGCTGTTCGGCCGCCGCAAATTGGCTCCGTCGATCAGCCCCGGCAAGACGATCGAAGGGGCCGTCGGCGGCCTGGCCTGCGGCTGCCTCGGCTCCTGGTTGGCATTTCGATTCGTCGTTCCCTTTACGATCGACACTTTTTCCACCCCAACTGGGCCGTGGTGGGGGTGGATCGCCTTCGGACTGCTGGTCGGCGCGGCCGGCATATTGGGCGATCTGGCCGAGTCGCTGCTGAAACGCGACGTGGGAGTCAAGGATTCGAGCCAGTGGATGCCCGGCTTCGGAGGGGTTCTGGATATTCTCGATTCGCTGCTCCTCTCCGCGCCTGTGGCCTGGTTCTGCTGGTTTGCGGGCATAGTCGGCGGCGCGCACTAATCGCCGATCGCCGCCCGATTTTTCCCGGATTTAGTCTAGTCAGTTCCGTGTAAATGGGTTATCATAATAATCGTGGGTCTTATCTGATTCATCCGTTTCATTTTCATTTCATCCCGGCGGTGAAGGGGCAACGCATTCTCACGGGAGGTGAATTCGCGTTTTTTCGCACGGACGCGCGCAACGTCGCATATCGACAGCCAAGCCTTTTCGGGCAATATAAAGGAGGCCATATCATGTCGATTAAGTGCGAGTGCAGCAATGGGCACGTATTGAAGGTCAAAGACTCGTGCGCCGGCAAGGTTGGGCTATGTCCCATCTGTCGCGTTCCCGTACGAGTACCACAGCCCGAGCCGCAACATGCAAACATGTCGGAAGATGCGATATTGCATCTTCTGGGCCACCATGTCCCTCCCCCCCGCCAGGAGTCGATCCACGACACCGTCGAGAATCTGGACATGTTTTCCGACACCTCCGTTTCGGGTATTTTCGGCCAAACGGCCCCGAAAAAGTGTTGCGACCGATGCAATCAAGAAATTACGGTCGGTACGCATATCTGCCCGCATTGCCATACCTACATCGCCAACCTCAAAGACTTCTAGTATACTTGAATTAGGAACTTCGCCGGCCGCCCGAGCGTTCGGCGGGTATTCTGCGTGGAACACGCACCCCGTATGCCGCATCACCCGGCCGACGTAATTTGTGTTCCCACCGCTTGACGCACGGCGAGACGCCGGCGCAAATATCAGCAAACGGCACGCGTGATTACTATATTTCATACACCCCGAGGAGCGACTGGGCGACGGCGCGCATAAAGGATGAGCGAATCAACCATATCGGTCGTCAATTCCCAGTCGCTGCTGGCGCTGTTCGGCGAATGCGATCAGCATTTGCGGCGCATCCGGGAAGCGTTGGGCGTGAGCGTCTCCGCCCGCGACGAATGCATCCACCTCACCGGCCCCGAGGCGGCCGTTGCCCGGGCGACGGAGGTCGTCGAGCAGCTTCAACAATGCTTGGCCCAACACGGCGGCGTCTCGGCCGACGACGTAAGCCGGGTGCTGACCGGCGTGCTGAACGGCCAGGCGCCGGGCAAATCGACGCCGCTGGAGGTCTTTCGCCCGGGGCTAAAAATCCGGCCCCGCACGCCCGGTCAGGCCGAATACCTCGATGCGGTCAAAGGCCACGACATCGTGTTTTGCTACGGGCCGGCCGGCACCGGCAAGACCTATCTGGCAGTTGCCGCCGCCGTTTCCGCGTTGAAGCGGGAGAAAATTCGCAAGATCGTGCTGGTTCGCCCGGCAGTCGAGGCCGGCGAAAGCCTCGGCTTCCTGCCCGGAGACTTACAGGCAAAGATCAACCCCTATCTGCGCCCGCTGAACGACGCGCTCCACGAAATGATGGATCACGACCTGATCCGCGCCTACACCGAAGCGGATTTGATCGAAGTGATTCCCTTGGCCTACATGCGCGGGCGAACGCTGAACGAAGCTTTCATTATCCTCGATGAAGCGCAAAACACGACCGTCGCCCAAATGAAAATGTTCCTCACGCGGATGGGCGCCGGCTCGAAGATCGTCGTCTCGGGCGACGTGACGCAGATCGACCTGCCGCCGAAAACGAAAAGCGGCTTGATCGACGCGCTGCGACGGCTGAACGGCATCGAGGGAATCGCCGCCGTGAAGCTCACCGCCGCCGACATCGTCCGGCATCGTTTAGTCCAGAAGATTGTTGACGCATATCAGGAGCGTCCGAAAAAACGCCGCTAGTGCTCTGTCAAATCATTGATTGTGAGTCGGGTGCCACTGCCGGCTTGTCCAGCAGTGCTGAAACACGGGTGGACAAGACACCCGCGGCGCCCACAAAACAATGCCTGGCGGAACGCCAGCCAACGACCGGAAAGCAGCCATGTCCAACGGTTCACGAAAAAGCAGACGCTCCGAGCGGGTGGCCTCGCTGGAATTGCCGCCGGGCCAATGGGAGCGGGCGTGGATCAGCCTCAGCCGCCGCGACGTGCTGGGGCGAATCGGCTTGGCCCTGCTGGCCGCGATAGCCATATGCGCGGTAATACGCGGATGGGATCCACCCGATCCGATCTACGTCTATCACCGGGGCTATACGCCGCCGCGAGACATCGTCGCCATGTTCCCCTTCGCCAAGGCGAATCGGGCCGCCACCGAAGCCGCCCGGGGACAGGCGCGGAGCCACGCCCGATACGTATACGTCCAGAACGCCGATCCGCTCATCCAGCTCCGCGAACAACTCCGCAACACCTTGCTCGAAGTAACCGCCGCGCCGTCGCTCGACCAGCTCAATCCGGACATCTGGAAGGATTTCCAATTGCCCGAAGTCGAAGGGGCCAAACCGCCGACCGCCAAAGATCGGCAAACGCAATTTGAAACGTTCCGCCGCGCCTTTACGCCGCAAGAAAAGCTCGACCTCGCCGTCGCCGCGGTGGCCGAGGTCATCGCGCCGTTCGAGGAACACGGCTTGCTTAAACAATTCGACCAGGATTTAGGACCCGGCAACCAGAAAGAGATCGAGGTCTATCCGGCCGGGTTCCCCCAGGAGCGAAAAACGGTCCGCACGGCCGACGTGCTGATCGGCGACGGAACGGCGATCCGCGACGCGCTGCGCGACCGCGAGGAACTATCCGGGGCGGCCGACCGCCTATTCGCCTGGCTGATGCGCAAACTGACGCCCACGCTTGCCCGCAACGACGTCTTGACCAAACACAACATGGACGAGGCCGAGTCGGGCGTCAAGGAGATCGTGGTCGATTATTCCGCGGGGCAAGCGCTCGCCAAGGGCGGACAACCGTTGGGGTCGGAAGAAATCGACCTGCTCTGCCTGGAATACGAAGCGGCGATGCACCACCGGCACCTGAATCGCTTGGGCATGGTTCTTGCCCGCGGCACGGCTGTCGTCGCACTGGTGTTCACGGCCCTGGTGCTCTGCGGCGTCTACATGCGCTATCGGCAGCGCGGGCCGCTGACGCGGTTGTCGCGGCTGATCGTGTTGCTGTTTCTGGCGATCTCCGCGGTGGCCTTGGCCCGCTGGGCCGCCGCCGACCCCTGGCGCGGCGAGATTCTGCCCGTCCTCCTCTTCGGCATGATTATGGCCATCGTCTATCGGCAAGAACTGGCGCTGCTGATGGCCGGGGCGGTCGTCGTGGTCGTGGTGTTGGGCGCCGGACTCGGCCTGCCCGAGTTCTTTCTGCTAATGTCCGCGTCGGCCGCCGCCGTGTTGAATCTCGGGGAAATCCGCCACCGCAGCAAGTTGATCTACGTCGGCCTGTTCGCCGGCGCGGCGGCCGCGCTCGTGCAACTCGGGTTTGGCATGATCGACGATCAACCAATCAATATGACGCTGCTGCGCAGCGCGGCGGTCAGCGGATTGTGGGCCTTGGCCGCCGGATTCATCATGCTCGGCATCTTGCCCTTCGTCGAACGGCTGTTCGGCGTGCTGACCGACCTGAGCCTGCTGGAGTTGGGCGACGTCGCCCATCCGCTCCTGCAAGAATTGGTCCGCCGGGCGCCCAGCACCTACAACCATTCGATCACCGTCGGCTCGATCGCCGAGGCCGCCGCCGAAAGCATCCAGGCCCGCGGATTGCTCGTCCGCGTCGGCGCCTATTTCCACGACATCGGCAAGATGCTCAAACCGGACTATTTCGTCGAGAACCAAGGCGCCGACCGCAACCGCCACGAGACCTTGGCGCCGGCGATGAGCACGCTGGTGATATTCGCCCACATCAAGGACGGCGCCGACCTGGCCCGACAGCACGGATTGCCGCAGCCGATCATCGACCTGATCTGCCAGCACCACGGCACCACGCGAGTCGAGTATTTCTACGACCGCGCCACCGAGCAAAAACTGGCCGATCCGAACGGGGGCATGGTCGATGAAAGCACCTACCGCTACCCCGGCCCAAGACCGCAAACCAAAGAGGCCGCCGTGCTCATGCTGGCCGACGCCGTCGAAAGCGCCAGCCGGTCGCTGATCGATCCCGGTCCCGCGCGGATCGAAAGCCTCGTCCGCGAAATCTCCGAACAAAAACTTCGCGACGGACAATTCGATCAAAGCGGATTGACCCTGCGCGAACTTCGCACCATCGAAAAAAGCCTGGCCATGTCGCTGGCATCCATTTATCACGGGCGGATTAAATACCCCGAGCCTAAAATGGCGTGAGCGGCAGGGCATTGCCCGCTATCCATTTACTATTTCACTCGAACCACAATGAAAACCAACATTTGGCTTGCCCTCGTCGGCGTATTGCTGGTTGCGTTGATTGTGTACGCCATGTTCGGCGGATTTTCCCCGGGCAAGGCGGTCGAGGCGGCCCGCGCTAAAGTCGGCCCGATCCGCGAGTTCATCGACGAGCAGGGCATTACCCGGCTCCCCCAAACCTATCTGATAACCATGCCGATCACCGGCCGGATCGAGGCCATTTCGCTGGTCGAGGGATCGAGGGTCGAGCGTGGGCAGGCGGTCGCCCGGCTCGTCCCCCGCGATCTGCAATTGGCGGTCGATCAGGCCTCGGCGGCCGTCGCCCGGCTGGAGGCGAGCATTCGGGAAAACGCCGACGTGGCCGTCGAGGAGACCGCCTATCAACAGGCGCTGCAGTTCGTCAAATCGACCGCCGCCACGGTTCAAGCCGCCGCCGAACGGATGATCTCCGGCAAGGCCAAGCTGGATTTCGCCACCCGCGACCTGGGCCGGGTCCGGCAGCTTGCCGCCACCGGCGCGCGGACCCAAGACGAGTTGGAAAGGACCATCTTGGCCCAAGTGCAAAGCGACGTCGATTTCAAGCAAGACCAATTGGTCCACGCGGCGATGGTCGCCGTCGGCGCTGCCACCGACCTGATGCCCTCGATGGTCCGCCAGTATATCGAACGGAAAAGGCTCTCCGGCCAGGTGTTGGAGAAACAAAAGGCCGAAGCGGAAGCCGAATTGCAGCAAAAATTGCTCGATCAGCAGCGCGGCGAACTGCTAAGCCCCGTCGACGGCCTCGTGCTGGATCGGCCGATCACCAACGAGCGATACCTTTCGGCCGGGACGACGCTGCTGGAGATCGGGCGGCTCGAAGAGTTGGAGGTGGAGGCCGACGTGTTGAGCCTCGATGTGGCGGCGGCGAAGGTGGGCGACCCGGTCGAAATCTACGGCCCCACCGTCGGCCGAGAACCTGCCCGCGGCGCCGTACACCGCATCCATCCCGCCGGATTCACCAAGCTCAGCTCGCTGGGCGTCGAACAACAGCGGGTAAAAGTGATCGTCCGCTTCGACCGGGACGAGCTGCATCGACTGCTGTCGGAGCGCGGGCTGGGCGTGGGCTACCGGGTGCGGGTGCGAATCCTCACGGCCGACAGCCCACACGCGCTGCTGGTCCCCCGCTCGGCGCTGTTCCGCGCCGCCGACAACTCCTGGAGAGTGTTCGTCGTCCGCAACGGCCGCGCCAAACTGCAAAAGATCGAAGTCGGCATGTTGAACGACGAGCAAGCCGAAATCGTCGAGGGCCTCCGCGAAGGCGAGCCTGTCGTCCTCGCACCCGAAAGCAGCCTGACCGACGGCGCGAAAGTGTATATCGGCGCGGAGGAAGGCTCCGCCGCCCTATAGAACGGCTGAAACCGCCCGGCCGAATAAGCGGCGGCGGCGCGAGTCCCGCCCGCTTCGCCCGGCGGCGCTGAGGGTAGTTGGCGCTACTGGTCGTTAGAAAAACGCGAGTTGGCGTTGCGGTTCCAAATCCAGTATTTCGGCGAGATTGTCGGCGGGCAGCCGCATCAACTCCGCCGGTTCCATCTTGTGCAGGCCGCCGCCGTACACTCGACCTGCGTCAAAAAAAGCCCCCGTCCCCAAGGCGGGGTCCAGAAAGCGGAATCGGCCCGCGCGATACCGTAATTGGCGCCATGCGTACCGTGCAAGTTCCAACGAGAGCGCCGGCGGGGTGGCGAACTGCCCTAAAGCATTCCGTTCCCGCGCGCTCTTCAGGCCGTCCAACCTAGCCTGCTCGGTTAATCTGACGGATTCGCATTCCAATATCGAACGCATGGGCTACACTCCCAGTTGTTCAAAGTCGTTGATGCGATGTTCCCAGACCCAATCTATTCCATCCTGAGCCTCGTATCCCAAATAGCCGGCGTCGAAATATCCGCACAAGAAAACGATATAACAGGCGTTATTGCCCAAGGCATCCTTGAGTTGGCTCATTTTTTTCGCCTCTTCCTTTCGCCGCTTGTTCGTATTTGTGAAGTCGCCGGCCGATTTCGCTTCGACGAGGATAGGCAATCCGTTCGCACGTTTTGGGCCAACTGCTCTTTGATGCAACAGGGCTTCGCTCTGATACTTGACAAACCTGATGGCGTCGCTGATCAACTGGGGGGCGTTGCGTGGTCCGCAACCGGGCGATCAATCGTTCGATGCCCCGGTAACTTCCCGCTTCATCACCTTGAAGACGTCGGTGTTGTCGACGTATCGGCCGCAAAACGACCAGACTTCGGCGGCGCGCTGGTCGCGGCCTTTGATTAGTTCGGCGAAACATTGGCTGCCGGGGCCGCGGGCCATCAGCGGCACGAGGCTGTTGCTGTGGCCGCCGGAGTGATAGAGCAGTCCGGGCATGTTGCCCGCGCCGCGGTCCTCGATCGGCTGGAAGGCGATTCGATCCGACTGCGGCCCCCAGATCAAGCCGCAATCGTGGTCGGCCGTGAGGATCAAGAGCGTTTCGTCCCAGCCGCCGTTGGCCTCGATCCAGGCGACAACCGCCTCGATTGCGCGGATGAAATCGGTTTGTTCCTCGATCATTCGCCGCGGACGGTTGGCGTGGTTGGCCCAATCGACCGCACCGCCCTCGATCATCAGATAGAATCCGTTCGGATTGGCGTCGAGGCAGTTTAGCGCGGCGGCGGTCATATCGGCCAGCGAGAGGACGTTTTCATTCATCGGCGGCTCGGCTGGTTCCGTTTTTTTCCCGTCGGCATCGTCGATAGGCACGAGACCCGTGCGTTGCTGCTGCAAGGTGGCGGCGACTTGGACGGTGCCCAGCACTTTTGGCGGCGTTGCTCCGCCGGCCAGGGCCGCGAAATCCTCCTTGCTCTCGATCAACGTCCAGGGCAGTTCTCCGGCCTTCAAGGCGTTCCAGACTTTTTTGCCGCCGACTGCTTTGTAGAAGAATTTTTGGCTGTCGGGGATTGGCCGGCCGTTGATGTCGTATTCCGGGTGGCCCGCGCCCATGATTACGTCGAGCCGCGCGGCGTCGAGCATTTCGCGGGCGATTTCCTCGCAGTTGCCGCGGCTGCGGTTGTGCGCGCCGCCGAGCGCGGCGGGCGTGGCGTGGCTCCAGGTCACGCTGGTTGCGACGCCCGCCGATTTCCCCGCCGCTTTGGCAATCTCGGCGATAGTCCGGCCCAGCATCGGCCGGTCTTCGTTCGACCAATTGATGGCCCCGTTGTAGGTTTTTTGTCCGGTGGCCAGCGCGGTACCCGAGGCGGCCGAATCGGTCGCGGTGGTTTTCAGGTATTTATAACCGGCGAAGTCGCCCGGCTTCTCGCTCAGGGGCGTCGCGTCCCAAGCCTCCGCCGGGTCGTAGACTACCGTCGGGTCTTGGTTCTCGTCTCCGGTTGGTTTCCCGGAACGGTTCAAGGGAAAGGTAGTGCAGCCGAACTTGACCCAACCCGGCCGATCGTAGACCTGCTTGCCGAGCTTGCCTTGATGCATGTCTGCCGCAATCCAGGTGTTGAAACCGGCGCCGTCGGAGACCATGATGATTACGTTTTTCGCGGCCCAGGCGGCGTTGCCGAGCGAGAGAACGACGGCTACGGTGAAAACGAACAGGACAAGTCGGAATTGACTGAAGTATTTGCCGAGATGCATCTTAATTCCTTTTGCTGTTGACGGACTGGGCGAGACGATTGTTGGCGGATTGTTGGCGTGATTCCACAGCGGAGTTGCGTTCATTCTATCGCAAAACGCGGGGGAAATCAAATCGGGGGGGCAAGGCTGATTAGCGCATGCGCGCAACGCGCCGAACGCACGGTGGTGCGTTTCACCCTACTAATATTTTCGGAATTTTGCCCATTGAATGCCGAGTTTGCGCATTCTTGCCCGCAGCGTGTGGGGATTGATTCGCAACATGGCGGCGGCGCCGCGGCGTCCTTCGATTTGCCCCTCGGTTGCGGCGAGCGCGGCCTCGATGTGGCGGCGCATGAGCGTATCCAACGGTTCGATCGAGGCGGCGGTCGGGGCGGCGGCCGCCGGAGCGATAGTCGCGTCGCCGCCCCAACCGGCGACGCGTCCGACGTTGGCGGCCTGCTGATGCGAGTCGGCGCCGACGCCCAACGCGGTGGCCACGTCGAGCCGTTTCCCGTCGCCGAGAATGGCGGCTCGGTCGATCACGGCGGCCAATTCCCGCACGTTGCCCGGCCAATGGTAAGCCGCCAGCAGAGCCAAGTCCTCAGGGGTCGGCATGACCGGTGCCAGGGTGAATCGGGTGGCCGCGCGCCGAGCGAAATGAACGGCCAGTTTGGCGATGTCCTCGCGGCGCTCGCGCAAGGGCGGCAGCACGATCGGAAACACGGCGATCCGATACCACAGGTCTTCGCGGAACGATCCTTCGGCGACCATTTGGGCCAAGTCGCGGTGCGTGGCGGCGATGATGCGGACGTCGACGTTGATTGGTTTTTCCGCTCCAACCCGTTCCATCCAGCCGTCCTGCAGGATGCGCAGCATTCGCACTTGGGCGGCGAGCGGCAATTCGCCGATTTCATCGAGGAAGAGCGTGCCGCCGTCGGCCCGCTCGAACCAACCGCGGCGTCCGCCGACTGCGCCGGTGAATGCTCCCCGTTCGTGGCCGAAGAGTTGTGTGTCGATCAGTTCGGGCGGAATCGCGCCGCAATTTACCCGATCGAACGGACCTTGGCGGCGCGGCGAACGATTGTGGATCGCCCGGGCGACAAGTTCCTTGCCGGTGCCGGTTTCGCCGAAGATCATTACGGGGGCATCGCTGCGGGCGACCAGTTCCACCCGCTCCATCACGGCGTGCAAACCGGCGTCTGCGCCGACGATCGTTTCGCCGAGCGATTCTCGTCCCAGCCGCATCAGCAGCGAGCGGTTGTCGGCCTCGGCGGCCTCGCGGAGGGCGGCCATCTCGCGAAGCCGCATGTCGTTTTCCAATGCCACGCCGAACGGCTCGACGAGCAATCGGGCCAACTCGACGTGCTTCGCGTCGAAGGAGTGATTCGGCAAGGCAACAAACAGCAAAACGCCGCAATAGCCGCCGGGATCGCCGAGCGGGCAGAGCAGCACGTCGTTGTCCTGACAGCCGGAGGCGATTTTCCCGGCCGGAAAATCCTCGCTCGGCCACTCGCCGTCGCTGAGCCGGGCAACTTTGCCGCCGCGGCACCAAGCCATCAACGCGCCCAACTCCGCCGGCGCAAACTCGCCGCGGGCGTCGTTGCGGCGCCGTTGGCCATCGGTCGGCCCGACGGCGACCGTTTCGAGACACGACCGCTGCCCGTCGATCCGCCGCACCACGATCCGCTCCAAGGGAACGTGCTGCATCAACAGAGCGGCGATTTTCTCGGTCGATTCACCGATTTCGATGTGTCGGCAGGCCTCGGCCCACACGCTCAAGAGAACTGTTTGAAAGCGTTCCATGTTCGGATTGCATTCGGCGCGGACAGGCAGTCGCGCACCGATCGACTCGGTTTGAATTACTTGAACGCGCGGGTATTGTCAGCGGGCGGTTAATATCCGGCGGAGGGCGGATAAGGTCATACACCCGACCGCACAACCATCATATATCACGGTAATTCTATCATATAACACGCCGCTATTCCAGCATATATGACGGATATTCTGGATTTTGTAGGATTTTCCGCCCGTTTTACCATAAAACCCGCATATTCCTGTCCACATACCGGCTGGGCATGACAGTTGCTCTTTAGGTTCAGCATAAGTCGTGCCACAAATCACCGCCACGGTCGCAAATGCGTCAGCCGACCGCGGCTGACTTCCGAGCATAGAGCAAATCCTGGAATGATTATTCGATGTAATGCCGCTTTCGTTCCGTATTGCGTTGTCTTGGTTGCGTTTGCCGCTTTCTGCGGTTGCGCCCGAGACGCCGGCCCCGAGCTTCTCAACGTCTCCTACGATCCGACCCGCGAGTTCTACAAAGAGTACAACCAAGCGTTTGTCGAACACTGGTCGAAGGAGTCGGGCAAACCGTTGAATATCCGCATGTCGCACGGCGGATCGGGCAAACAGGCCCGGAGCGTCATCGACGGGCTTGAGGCCGACGTCGTCACCCTGGCACTGGCGTTCGATGTCGACGCCATTCGCCGCAAAGCAGGGCTGATGCCCGACGATTGGCAATCGCGGCTGCCGCACAACAGCGCGCCGTACACGTCGACGATCGTATTCCTGATCCGAAAGGGGAATCCCAAGCAGATAAAGGATTGGAACGATTTGGTCAAGGCCGACGTTTCGGTCATCACGCCGAATCCCAAGACGTCGGGCGGGGCGCGATGGAACTATCTGGCCGCCTGGGGCTACGTGCTGAAGACCGAGCTGGGCGATCTGGCGCGATTGCACGATCCGGATGCGGCCGACGCCGTGGCCGACGCCCATTCAAAAGCGAAAGAATTCATCCACGAGATTTACCAGCACGTCGAAGTCCTCGACACCGGCGCCCGCGGCTCGACGATGACCTTCGTGCAGCGCGGCATCGGCGACGTGCTGCTGGCTTGGGAAAACGAGGCCTTCCTGTCGATCCACGAGCTAGGCCCCGACAAGTTCGAGATCGTCGTTCCTTCGATCAGCATTCTCGCCGAGCCGAGCGTGGCACTGATCGACAAGGTTGCCGACAAACACGGAACGCGCGAGATCGCCGAAGAGTATCTGAAGCATCTCTATTCGACCGAGGGGCAAACCCTGGCCGCCAAACACTATTATCGTCCGCGGAATCCGCAGGGCGTTCCCGAGAAATACATGAAACGGTTCACCGACGTGAAACTGTTCACCATCGACGACGTGTTCGGAGGCTGGGAAAAGGCCCAGGCCGAGCATTTCGACGACGGCGGCGTGTTCGATCAGATATATAAGCCATGATGTCGCTCAAACAACACAGCGTGCTGCCCGGTTTCGGCCTTACGATGGGCTTTACGCTGTTTTATTTGGGCCTGATCGTGCTGATTCCGCTGGCAGGGCTGCTGTTGAAATCGGCCACGATCAGTTGGAGCCAGTTCTTCGCGGCCGTCACCGAGCCGCAAGTAGTGGCTTCATACAAGATCACGTTCGGGGCGTCGCTTGTCGCGGCGTCGATCAACGCCGTGTTCGGCCTGGCCGTGGCGTGGATGTTGGTCCGCTATTCGTTTCCGTTCAAGAACGTCGTCGATGCGATGGTCGATCTGCCGTTCGCCATGCCGACGGCCGTGTCGGGCATCGCGCTGACGGCCATCTACGCTCCGACCGGCTGGATCGGCCGCTGGCTCGATCCGATGGGCATAAAAGTAGCATATACGCCGTTGGGTATCATGGTGGCGCTGACGTTCATCGGGTTGCCGTTCGTCGTCCGCACGTTGCAGCCCGCAATGGAGGACATGGACAAGGAAATCGAAGAGGCGGCGGCCAGTCTCGGCGCCACGCGGCGGCAGACATTCATCCGCGTGATCTTTCCCACGATCATGCCGGCGCTTTTGACGGGCTTCGCGCTGGCCTTCGCCCGGGCGCTGGGCGAATACGGCTCGGTCGTTTTCATTTCCGGCAACCTGCCGATGAAGACGCAAATCGTCCCGCTAATGATTATGACGAAGCTCGAACAATACAACTACGCCGAGGCGGCGGCCATCGGCGTGGTGGCCCTGGGCGCGTCGTTCGTCGTGCTGTTGTTCATCAATCTTATTCAATGGTGGAGCCGCCGATACGCGGCGTGAACATTTTTCAATACTGAAATCACTGCAACACACTGTTTAGCCGCCGCCGGTACGGCGGTGTGCTTGAAAATCAGGACCGCCGTGCCGGCGGTCGCTGACCAATAATCGGAAAAGTGCAATTAACGACCATGAGCGGCATTACGACAATCAGACGCGGCAGTAAAACGGCTCGGCCGGCCGAGGCCGCCACGACCGAGCCGGCTTGGGTGCGCCGGTTGCTGATCGGCGTCGCGCTGGCGTTTCTCGGCCTGTTTTTATTCATGCCGCTGGCCGCCGTTTTCGCTCAAGCGCTGAGCGGAGGCTGGGGGACGTATATGCGCTCGCTTGGCGAGAGCGACGCGATTTCGGCCGTCGGATTGACGCTCATCGTCGCGCTGATCGCCGTGCCGATAAACACGGTTTTCGGCGTAATCGCGGCCTGGGCAATCGCCAAGTTCCAGTTCTTCGGCAAGAGCCTGCTGATTACGCTGATCGACTTGCCTTACAGCGTTTCGCCGGTCATTTCCGGCATGGTTTTCGTGCTGCTGTTCGGTCGGCAGGGGGCGCTGGGGCCTTGGCTCGAAGCGCGGGGATTTCACGTCATCTTCGCCACCTCGGGCATTGTGCTGGCGACGTTGTTCGTCACGTTTCCGTTCGTCGCCCGCGAGCTGATCCCGCTAATGCAGGCTCAAGGATCGGAGGAGGAAGAGGCCGCCCGGCTGTTGGGCGCGAGCGGCCTACAGACGTTTTGGCGCGTCACGCTGCCGAACATAAAATGGGGATTGCTCTACGGCGTGATACTCTGCAACGCCCGGGCGATGGGCGAGTTCGGCGCGGTCTCGGTCGTCTCGGGCCACATCCGCGGCGAGACGAACACGATGCCGCTGCACGTCGAGGTGCTCTACAACGAGTACAACGCCACGGCCGCATTCGCCGTCGCGTCGCTGCTAGCGCTGCTGGCGTTGGTCACGCTAGTATTGAAGTCGATGCTGCAATGGAAAACCACCGAAAGCATTTCGCCGGAAGAACAAGGGTATACGGGGGATTGACTCGCGCTGTCTCTATTCATTGAGTGAAAATAATCGTAAGCATTGCATGGGTCGAAAATGGCTGATACAATCTCTAAGTCGTTGTGGAGGCTTAGCATAAGGTGGGGGTAAATGTCCAATATCAAGAGTTCTCTCGATCAAATTCTTCACGAGATTGTAATGGACCATCTCGCGAAGCTGAAGGACTACCTCCCAGGTCCAATCAAAAAGGCTGGGGGGACGAGGGACCAGTTGTTGCAGCGTTATCGCGATGATCCCGTTTATAGCATTTTTGGATTGGACTCCGTCGAATATCTTGGCGCAACATTGGCCGGTGGAACAGTTACAAGCGTCCACCGCAAGCTCGGCGATATATATGAAGAGTGCATTCGAGCGATATTCGCACACACCTTCGAGTTGAAGGCTGATGATATTGTCTATTCCGCGATAATTCGCTCGGGTGAAAATGAAGAAACCCGCAACGCGGATACTTATCTTCAGTTCGATCGTTTGCCGGCGCGGGCGAGGCGTTTGATAAGCAATTACTGCGGCCGCGAGCTTCGCCGCCTGGCGTCTTCTCCGCAAGTCAACCTAATTGGCTTGGGAATGGAAGTCAGACATTGCTATCAGACGGGAGACAGCAAACGCGCTCAGGCCGACGAAGCAATGGCCAGGCACCTGCTTGTCAGCGGCATATTGCCAATCATGCCGATATTTTGCAATCAAAGCAATCCTGGAATTGTGCGGAGATACCGCAGTGTTTGGGTAGTCAAGCAGGGCATGGACAGCTACGACATGGTCCGCGAACTATCGGGATACGATTTCTTTGATTTCCTGCTTCGCAACAAGGATGATTTCCGAAAACCAATTCTCGAATTGCTGCGGAGTTTATCGCCATGACGCAACAAACGCTATTCGAGATTGCTCCT
>Ga0123333_10001967_pt1 | contig 21319 bp, 17 predicted proteins | sample BioC12SIPDNA_3_FD_89957 | JGI IMG/M metagenome (GOLD analysis project Ga0123333, IMG submission 89957) | Anaerobic biogas reactor microbial communites from Washington, USA - Biogas_R2_B C12 SIP DNA | ecosystem: Engineered > Bioreactor > Anaerobic > Unclassified | place: Washington, USA... | reverse complement strand
GGGGCGGTTCAACTCAGTCACGTCCCTTACCTCCCGCCTGTGTCAGGGCATACAGGATGATGCCGTTGGAAATCAGAATGCGCATAACCTCGCTCAGGCCGCTGACGTCAATCATGGCGTTGGCGACCTGGATGCCCATGGCCAGCACACCCTGGAAGAGGAAGGTGCCCAATATCACGTGGAACACCTTGGCTTTGGACACCGAGGCGCCGCCGATGAGGATGGCGCTGGCCGCGATGAAGCCCATTTGCTGCGGGCCCATGTACAGCGACATGAAGCCAAAGCTCTGCGAATATACGATGATGCCCACGGCGGCGATCACGGTGGACAGCGTGGTGCCGATGATGCGCATCTGATCCACATTGATGCCGCTGGCCTTGGCAAAGGCCGGGTTGCTGCCCGCGGCGATCATGGCCACGCCCTTGCGCGAACGCTCGAACAGGTACATCACCAGGCAGCTCAGCCCCAGGAACAGCAGCAGCCCGGTGGGCACCGACACGCCCAGCACGTTGAAGCGCAGGAAGTTATCAAGCAATCCGCCGATATTGCCCGTCATGTTATGCATCAGGCGCAGGCCGCTGCCCAGCGCCCAGGTCAGCTTGGGGTTGCGGAAGGGCAGCAGCATCCACGCAATACAAAACAGCGATACATAGCTGAAGCCCACATAGGTGGACACCGTCATCTCACTGCCCTTGATGCGGTTGAGCAGCAGGCCATAGGCATACCCCACCGGGATGGCCATCAGAATGCCCACCACCATGGCGAACACCAAGGCGCCCCAGCCGGTCATGTTCATCTCCAGCGCAATCACGGTAGACAGCAGCCCCGAGATGATGCCGATGGGCATGCCCATGTTGAGGCTGATGCCCGACTGGATGCCCGGCAGCATGGCCAGCGCCAGCACGCCGTACATGCCCAGGCGCTGCAGGATGTTGGTGATCATGCCCGGGATGGCGATGTTGTACAGCCCCGCCAATACGATCAGCAGGATGAAGAACAGCAGGATAATGAAGCGCGGCGTGCCCATGCGCTTGACCATCTGCTTGTAAAACAGGATGGACAGGCCCAGCGCCAGCGCGCCAAAGGCCAGGTATAGCAGGTTTTCCGCCTCGCGCACCATGCGCATGAACAGCGGATCGCGCCCGGTCAGCAGGCTGTCAGCACCCGCCGCCACCGCGCGGTCGTAGATGGTTTTAAAATTGTCGCCCTTGGCGCGCACCGCGTCCACCACCTGCTGGCGGGCGCCCGCCAGCATCTCGGGCGTCAGGCTGGGGTGAATGAGCGATATCTCGGCCAGCAGCGCATCCGCATAGGGGGTGATGGCTTCCTTCTGGGCCGTCAGGGCGGCGGACGGCTCAAACCCGGTCAGGTCGTCGATGACCGGGCGCATGGCATCGTCCTCCGAGATGGGGGCCTCCATCACAGCGCCTTCGGCGCCCTCCGCGGGCGCGGCCTGCTCGGGGGCCGGCTCTGCCACGGGCGGCGCTTCCTTGCCCTTGTCGGCCAGGAAGGCCTGCTCCTCCGCGTGCAGGGCCAGGTAGTATTCCTCTAACTTGGTATCCAGCGCCAGGATGGCCTGCTCATAGCCCGGCGAATCCTTGGCAAAGCCGGGGCGCAGCTGCTCCAGCGCGTCCTTGCGGGCCAGGGCCTCCTGCTCCAGCACGTAGTCGCGCCGCTGGTTGCGGCTGAACCCGCTGGCCTGGGCATGCTCATAGGCCTTGGCGTTGGCCTCCTTGCCGTACTGGTCCACCAGCGGCTGGTGCGCGGCCGACATCACCGAGTAGCTGCGCATCTCGTCCAGCGTGTTGAAGGTGCTGGCCTGCTGCCGGGACATGAGGCCAACAGCCCCCGCCGCCAGCAGCGCCAGCATGATCACAAAGACCAGGCTGGCTATGATTTTCTGACTTTTTGCGATTTTCATCCGTTTCCTCCCTCAACGGCGATGCCGCTCATGGCCAGGCCGAAGCTCTCGTTGCTGTCGGACGGCTTGAGGATGGCGGACACCCGGCCCTCCGTCACGATGGCGATGCGGTCGCAGATGCTCTTGAGCTCCAGCAGCTCGGAGGACACCATGACGATGGTGAGCTTGAGCTCGCGGTTGAGCCGCAGCAGCGTATCGATCACCAGCTTTTTGGCGCCGATGTCGATGCCGCGCGTCGGCTCCGACACGAACAGGAAGCGCGGGTTGAGCGCCAGCGCGCGGGCGATGCATACCTTCTGCTGGTTGCCCCCCGACAGGGTGCCCACCGGCTGCAGGGACGAGGTGGCCCGCACGTCCAGCTCCTTCATCATGTTGTTGGCCGTCTGGCGGATCTGGCGCACATTCTTCAGCCGGAAGGGCGCGGCGCCCAGGTAATCCCCATTGACCTGCATGGCGGAGAAGACGATGTTGTCCTCGATGCTCTGGTCCAGCAGCAGGCCCACGCCGCGCCGGTCCTCCGACACCATGGCCAGTCCCCGCTTGAGGCTGCCCTTGGGGTCGTTGAGCGGCAGCGGCTCGCCAAACAGCTCCACCTGGCCCTCGGCCGGATAGATGCCCATAATGCCGTTGGGCAAGCCAATCTTGCCCTGCCCTGCCAGCCCGCCCACGCCCAGGATCTCCCCGTCGTAGACCGACAGATTGAGGCCGCGCACGGCCTCGCCGGGCATGTCCACATGCAGGTTGCGGATCACCATGGCCAGGGGCGCATCCTCAGAGAATACCCGCGAGTTGTCGTCGATCTCGTCAGCGCCGCCCCGGCCCACCATCAGCGCGGCCAATTCGGACAGCGTGGTCTGGCTGGTCTGCCGATAGGCGGCCAGCTTGCCGTCGCGCAGCACGGTGACGCCCTGGGTGGCCTTCATCACCTCCGCCAGGCGGTGGGTGATAAAGATGATGCCGATGCCCTCGTCCGCCAGCGCCTGCATGACCCCGATGAGGATGTCTGCCTCCGACTCGGTCAGCACGGCGGTGGGCTCGTCAAATACCAGCAGCTTGATGCCGGACTTGTCAATCTCGCGCGCGATTTCCACAAACTGCATGTAGCCTACCGGCAGGTTGCGTATCTTTTCCGCCTCGGAGATGGCGATGCCGATCTTGTCCAGCGCCTGACGGGCATGCTGCTCCATGGTCTCGCTGTCCAGCACCTCCAGGTCGCGCCCCAGCACCCGGCTGACCAGGTTGGGCTTGGAGATTTCGCGGTTGAGCTTGATGTTCTCCGTCACGGAAAAGCCGGGGATCAGCATGAACTCCTGATGCACCATGCCGATGCCGTGCTCGATGGCCTGGTGGGGGTTTTTGATGTTTACCTTTTCCCCGTTGATGAGCACTTCCCCTTGAAAGCCGCCGGTCTCTGTGATCACCGGCATGCCAAACAGGATGTTCATCAAGGTGGACTTGCCCGCGCCGTTCTCGCCCAGCAGGGCGTGGATCTCGCCGGGCCGCACCTTGAGGCTGACATCGCTCAGTACCTGGTTGTCCCCGTATAGCTTGCTGATATGGTTCATTTCCAGCACGTATTCGCTGATAGGAATCACCCCTGTCCGCCCGCAGCCTCCTGCCCGCCAATCCCCCTTGCACTGCAAAGCAACCGCCCGACGCGGCGCTGTGTTCCGGGCGCAGGGGCCACGGCCTCCCGCTGCCGGATGCAAGGTATTGGTATGGGGTTATGGGGCCTGTTCGGGCTCTTTTCAAACAAATCGCCAGCAGCCTGGCGTGTCAATCGGCGCCGCGCGCCGGCATATAAGAATGGCCGGCCCCGCGCTCAGCGCGGGGCCGGGTGTGGGTTAATCAGTCGACAAACTCGGCAAAGTTCACGCGGTCAAAGTACAGCATGAAGTAGGTGGGGTAGAGCTTGCCGTCGCCGTCCTCGTAGTTGGACAGCTGCACGTCGTAGCCGGTAGCTACGTCCAGCGCGGCCTTCACATCGGCGAACACGCCCTTTTCAGCGTACTTGCCGTTGATGTAGTTGGTGGCATACTCAAACGCACCGGTGATCATGGAGTAGTTGACGGGTGCCGGCCAGGTGGAGAAGCGATCCAGCGCGTCATTCTCCTTGAGGATGGCAGCGGCCTTCTTGATGTAGGCATCGATGTCACCCCAGTCGGCCTCCTCCACCGCAACGCCCAGGGACGCCGGGAAGGCGTGGAAGGGGCTGGGGCAGCAGGGCAGGGGATAGTAGGCGTTGGGCTCCTTGAGCACGGCTGCCTGCAGGGCTTCCTGCATGCCGCAGTTGGTGCAGAAGAAGGCGACCTTCTTGCCTTCGTACTCCTTCATGACCTTCGGCACGTCTTCCAGAATGAAGTTCTGGGCGCCGGACATGCCCGCATCGCCGGTGGGGTCGGGCGCATCGCGGTCGACCAGCTCGATGCCCAGGCGGGCGGTTTCTTCCTTGAGGATGTTGTGGCGGGCAACGATGGTCTCATAGCCCATGTGGCGCGCGAAGGAATAGTGAATCAGCACATCCGCGCCCCAATCCTTGGCGGTCTGGGCGATCTGGACGCCGCCGTTGATCTCGTCAACGCCCATCACAAAGTCAGCCGCGCTGGTGATGGTCTGCGGGTCTTCGGCGGGCACGCCGGCGATCAGCAGGATGTCATCACGCTTGAGATCGGTCTTGATCTGCGTAAAGGCAGCGGCCGCGCCCTGCACAGCCTGCACCATGATGATGGCCTTCACCTCGGGGTCGGACGCAAAGGCAAGCAGCTTGCCCACGGTGGTCTCCACCTCGGCGGCGAAGCGGTCCGGATAGGTGTCGGTGACGACGATGTCCGGATACTTGGCCTTGAGCATCTCAGCGGCGCGGTATTCTTCCTCGCCCTGGGATACGGTGCCGGTCATGATGGCGATCTTGTACTTGGGTGCCTCCGCCAGTACGGGCAGGGCCAGGGACAGGGTCAGGATCAGTGCGAGCAGCATTACAAGCGCTCTCTTCATGCTTGGTCTCCCCCTTTTTAAATCTAGCCGCATTCATTGTGCATATCGCTATAGCGGCTTATTAACGATATTTTTGCATAGTTTGCCTCACTTGTCAACTTGAAACTGCAATCCGCGCCGTCACGCATTGTATACAAAAACACGATCTTCCCATTGGACACAAGCTGAATACCGGGATATGTCCCTACCCGGACTGTCAATTTACCTGATGGGAGGTGCAGGAGGGCCTCGGCCCTCCTGCATTTAATCGGCCTGGGCGATCGCCTCTGTGCCAGCTGTGTTTTTGTGCGGGGGGTGGTTTCTTTGTACCCATGTCGTGGTATAATCCTCACGTTCCGCGGCACTGCGGCCGCGGCGGGCATGCGCCCGTACAAGCTGCACCCACTTAAAGAGAGGAAACAATCATGAAGAAAAAATTGATGCTGTTCCTGCTGGCCGCCCTCATGCTCACCACCAGTGCCCTTGCCGTACAGATTCCCTCCGATCTGATGGATGCCCTGTATGCCGGTCAAGGCGAACCCGTCACCTTTACCATCAAGGAGGATGCCTTCCACGCGTTTTCTGACATCCTGGGCCCCGGCGCGCAATACGCAGCCATCATCGAAAACCCGGGCACGACCGCCGCATCGGTAAGCAAGGGCGAGCTGCAGCTGCTGGACAAGGATGGGGCCGTCGTTTCCACCATCGCCCTGTATGGCAGCACCCCCTATGAGGTTGCCCCCGGCGGCGTTGCCTATGTGATTCAGGACTACATCACCCTCAGCGAGGAGGATGCCGCCCGCGTCGCCTCCTACAAGGCCACCATCAACGGCTTCGCGTATGATGAGGAGCCGGCGCAGGCCGCCGAGCTGCCCGTCACCTCCGCCTATACCCAGGAGGAGGTGCCCAACTACTTCGATGAGGGCAAAAGCTACGAGGGCCGCGTCACCGTGCAGATTGAAAACAAAACCGCCGCCACCGCGTATGACGTGCAGGTAATCAGCGTGCTGCGCGGCAAGGATGGCAAGCTGCTGACCATCACCACCTCGATGGCGCACGATGTCGGCATTTTGCCCGGCACCACAATTGAGATGCGCAACCCCGCCTCCAGCGGCCTGGTAACCAAGCTGGTGGAGCAGCAAACGGAGCCCGTTACGGCGGAAAGCTTCGCCTTCCTGGCGCCTGCCGAATAACAGCGTAGTCTTTTACTCAAAACAGTGCTGCCGCGGACTTCCCGCGGCAGCACTGTTCTGGTTTATTATCTTTGCGGATGATACTGAACGAAGGAGTAAATGCAAGGATGAACGATGGATTTTTTCGTTCCCGCGAAGCCGAAAGAAGGAGGCGTAGCGGCGCTACGCTGACTGAAAGAGGCAAGGCGGGAGCGGAAAAAGACGAGTTCAGCGAAGCATTGACGATTGAGTTCAGTATTCAGATCAGATGCCGAACGACACGTTGAGGCCCATCGCCGAGCGCACCATGGGGCCGTCCCATAGTACCGGCTTGGCTACGCCCGCGATGTCGGACAGCTTGTTGTGGATGATGCTGCGGCCGTCCACCGCCACGGTGACGCCGTAGATGTCGTCACGGATGAGGTGGGCCGCGTGCACGCCAAACTCGGTGGACAGCACGCGGTCATAGGCGCAGGGAGTGCCGCCGCGCTGGATGTGGCCGGGGATTACCGTGCGGCACTCCACGCCCACCATCTGCTCCAGCTGGGTGGCGATGCGGTGGGAGATGCTGTTGTACGGGCTCTCCACGCGGGCGGCCTCGCGGTCCTTCTTCTTCATGTCCTTCTCATCCTTGTCCATGGCGCCTTCGGCCACGGCGATGATGGAGAAGGACTTGCGCAGGTTGGCGCGGGTCTCCACCACCTCGGCCACCTTCTGGATGTCGTAGGGAAACTCCGGCAGCAAAATGACATCCGCGCCGCCGGCCACGCCGGCATACAGCGTCAGCCAGCCGGACTTGTTGCCCATCAGCTCAATCACCATGCAGCGCCCGTGGCTGGCCGCCGTGGTGTGGATGCGGTCCACCACATCGGTGGCGATGTCCACCGCGGTGTGAAAGCCAAAGGTAAAATCCGTGCCGTAGATGTCGTTGTCGATGGTCTTGGGCAGGCCGATGACGTTGAGGCCCTCCTCGCTGAGCAGGTTGGCCGTCTTGTGCGTGCCGTTGCCGCCCAGGCATACCAGGCAGTCCAGGCGCATGGCCCGGTAGTTTTTCTTCATCTCGGCCACCTTGTCGGGGCCGTCGCCGTTGCTGCGCATCTGGCTGAAGGGCGTGCGGCTGGTGCCCAGGATGGTGCCGCCGCGGGTGAGGATGTTGGAGAACTGGCTCTCCTCCATGGGCTGGTAGTCGCCCTCGATCAGGCCGCGAAACCCACCGCGGATGCCGATGATCTCCGCGTCAAACAGGTGATAGCTGGCACGGACCACGCCGCGGATGGCCGCGTTGAGGCCGGGGCAGTCGCCGCCCGCGGTCAGGATGCCGATGCGCTTTTTCATACAGTTTTGCCTCCAATTGTTGGTTTAGACCAAAATTCGGAATTCGGAATTCGGATGTCGGAATATGGCACGCCGCAACTGTCCCGTTTCAAGGCCATGTCCTGAACCTGCTTCCGTTCCCATGTCCTGACTTGTACACGCTCGGTCCATTGATTCCGAATTCCGTATTCCGAATTCCGAATTAAACCTTTATATGTCGTTAGTTACTTGATCCCAAATACCCCCAGAATATTGCGCGTAATCGACCGGCCCACCGCGTAGCCGGCGCCCGAGGCCGTGGAGCGGGTGAAGCTTTGCAGCATGCGGTCCAGCGTGGTAGGCTGCTGCTTGACGGGCTTTTCGGCCTTGGCCTTTTCAGCGCGGGTGATCTCCTGCGGCTCGTATTGGCCGGTCTTGGGGTTGTACACCAGCACGGGCGGGGTGCCCTGGGGCATGGCAGGCATCTGGGGCTGCTGCACGGCCGGCGGCTGAGCCTGGGGCTGCGGGGCATACACCGTCTGGCTGGGCGGCGGCGCATAGGCCGCGGGCGGCGTCATCTCGCGCTCCACATAGGTGCCGGTGGCAGGGTCGAACACCTTGAAGGTCATGGCCTGCACGGTGGGCTGCTCGGGCGCCAGGGGCGACTCGGACAGGTCCTGCTGCACGGGAATCTGCTGCACCACCGCCGTCTGGGTGACGCCGTGGGTGTTGAACTTGCCCGACAGCACCTCGTAGGCGCTCTCCCGGTCAAACATGGTATCGTACTTGCCCTTCAGGTCGCTGGCGTCGATCAGGTCCTGGCGCAGCTGGGTAGAAATCGCGCCGATGGCCGACTGGGGCGGCAAAATGATGGCCCGCTGGGTGATGGAGGGCGAGCCGTCCTCCTGCAGGAAGCTCAGCAGCGCCTCGCCGGTGCCCAGCTGGGTGATGGCCTCCTGGGTGTCAAAGGCGGGGTTGACGCGGAAGGTCTGCGCCACGGCCTGGATGACGCGCTGCTCCTGCGGGGTGAAGGCGCGCAGCGCGTGCTGCACGCGGGCAGACAGCTGGCCCAGCACGCTGCTGGGCACGTCGGTGGGGTTTTGCGTGATGAAGAACACGCCCACGCCCTTGGAGCGGATCAGGCGGATGGTCAGCTGAATCTTGTCCAGCAGCTCCTTGGGGCAATCCTCAAACAGCAGGTGCGCCTCGTCAAAGAAGAACACCATCTGCGGCAGCTCCTTGTCGCCGCGCTCAGGCAGCAGCTCGTACAGCTCGCCCAGCATCCACAGCATGAAGGCCGAGTACAGCGCCGGGCGCAGGAACAGCTTGTCCGCCGCCAGGATGTTGATCATGCCGCTGCCGTTCTCATCGCGCACAAACCAGTCGTTGATGCTCAGCGCCGGCTCGCCGAAGAAGTCGTTGCCGCCCTGGTCCTCCAGCACGGCGATGGCGCGCTGGATGGCGCCGATGGAGGTCTTTGAGATGTTGCCGTAGCGCAGGGTATAGTCCCCCGCGTTTTCGCCCACATAGGCCAGCATGGCCCGCAGGTCCTTCAGGTCGATGAGCAGCATGCCCTCCTCGTCCGCGATGCGGAACACCAGGTGCAGCACGCCCGACTGGGTGTCATTGAGCTGCAGCATGCGGGCCAGCAGCAAGGGGCCCATCTCGCTGACGGTGGCGCGCACCGGGTGCCCGGCCTGGCCGAACACATCCCAGAACGTCACCGGGCAGGCGCGGAAGTTGAAGTTGGTCACGCCCACCTGTTTGAGCCGGTTGGCGATGCGCTCCGTCTGGTCACCGGGCTTGGCCAGGCCGCCCAGGTCGCCCTTGACGTCCGCCATGAACACCGGCACCCCTAACTGGGAGAAGCCCTCGGCCAGCACCTGCAAGGTGACGGTCTTGCCGGTGCCCGTGGCACCCGAGATCAGCCCGTGGCGGTTGGCCATCTGGGGCAGCATGGATACCGCGCCCTCGTTGCTTGTTCCTACCCAAATCTTGTTGTCCAGCAGCATGTGTTGTTCCTCCTCAGATTCAATATCGATCGATTAAATGTACTCAGTCAGCCGGCGCGGATCAGCGCCACCGCCCGGGCGGAGATGCCTTCCCCCCGGCCTTCAAAGCCCAGCTCCTCGGTGGTGGTGGCTTTGACGGACACCCTGTCCGGCGGCAGGCCCATGGCCCGGGCCAGGTTGGCGCGCATCTGCGGCACATGGGGCAGCAGCCGGGGTGCCTGGGCTGCTATGGTGATATCTGCATTATAAGGGTGAAAGCCCTTTTCGCCAAGGGTGCGCACGGTATCCCTGAGCAGCTCGACAGAGTCCGCCCCCCGCCAGCGCTCGTCCGTATCCGGGTAGTGCTGGCCGATGTCGCCCAGCGCGGCCGCGCCCAGCAGCGCGTCAATCAGCGCGTGGGTCGCCACGTCCGCATCGCTGTGGCCCAGCAGGCCCTTTTCGTGGGGGATGTTCACCCCGCCCAGCACCAGCAGCCGGCCCTGCACCAGGCGGTGCACGTCAAACCCCAGGCCCACCCGGGGCTGCCTGCGCCCCTCTAACAGGGCCTCGGCGCGCTCCAGGTCGCCGGGCAGCGTCAGCTTGATGTTGTCCATGTCGCCCTCCACCAGGTGCACGGGGATGTCCAGCTGCTCAACCAGCGACGCGTCGTCCGACGCGGGGCCGATCACCTCCCGGTGGGCGTTGACCAGCAGCTTGCGGTGAAAGCCCTGGGGCGTCTGCACGGTGCGCAGCACGCTGCGCTGCAATGTTTCCACGCCCAGGCCCTGCACGTTGACGCGCTTGACCGTATCGGTGACGGGTAGCGCGGGCACGCCGGAGCCGTACTTGGCGGCGCTGTGCTTCACGCGCTCGATTAGCGCGTCGCTTACCAGCGGCCGCGCCCCATCGTGCACCAGCACCAGGTCGCAGTCCTCCGGCAGGCTGTTGAGGGCGTTGCGCACGCTGTCGCGGCGGGTCAGGCCGCCCAGCACATAGCGATCCACCCGCAGCCCGGCCTCCTCCACCGCCTGGCGGTAGGCCGGAATGTCCTCCTCCCGCGCGCAAAGCATCACCCCATCGCAGGCGCGGCCCAGGCGCTCCACGCTGTAGCAGATCACCGCCCGGCCCTGAAGCTTCTGCAATGTCTTCACCGTGTCGCCGCCCATGCGGCTGCCGCTGCCCGCCGCCGCAATGATGGCCCAACAGCTCATTGCTTGTCCCCCTCCCCGGCCAGGCGGCCGATAATGTATTCATAGATATCCTGCGCCGCGCCGACCCAGCGGTCGCGAAAACGCGCCGCCAGCTCGGCCGTGGGCAGGCTGACATCAATGCTCATCAGCGGCATGCGCTGCTCGACGATCTGCATGTTAACGTGGTACTCGTTGCCCTCGTCGTGCACGATGCGGGCGGGCATCTCCCGCTCGCGGTGAAAGCGCTGGCGAAAGCTGGGGGCCGCCGCGTCCACCCGCTGCATCAGGCTGGCGGGTGCCCGGGGCAAAAACATGCGCAGCGCCTCCTCGCCAGCGGGGGTGATCTGGTAGAGGTAGTCGGCCTCCACAGGCGTGCGGGCGGCCTGGCCCGCGTCGCGCAGGTCGCCCAGCGCGGTTTGCAGATCAAAATAGTTCATGATGTCATTTTCCACCATGAAGCTGATCAACTGCAGGTTGCCGCACTCGCCCAACGTATGCAGGCTGTGGAGGGTCAGCACCTTGCGCTCCACCTCCCCCAGCCTGTGCCGCGGGATGTCCGTCACGGCGCCGCCCTCCCTTCTGCCGATGCATTTTTCTGTACTCCTTAACCATTTCTGCATCGGGCACGGTTTTCCTGCCGCATGGGCAGCAATTCCTCGGCATGTTTTTTTCTGTCAGAGGGGCCGGCGGGGTTGACAGCCCTGTTTCACTGTGGCAAAATTGACGATATCAACGCGATCACAGAGGTGCGGTCCCGCGTGTAAGCCGCCGATGCAAACGGAACGGGCTCCGGATGCGGCGGGTGAATGGCGGCATCGCCGATGGAATGTCCGGGTCCGTCCGGCCAGATCCAGGTGCGCAGGCCAATGTCTGTCCACTGCCATGAGATATGGAGAGCTGTTATGACCACAAGGCATGACGGCTCTTAATTTTTTGCGAGGAGGACGGACACATGCAAGGCAAATCGATCGGGGAACTCAAGGTAGGCGACAAGGTGAGCGTAACGCGCGCCTTTTCCGAGCAGGACGTGGCGGCCTTTGCCCAGGTGTCGGGCGACCACAACCCCGCCCACATGGATGAAGAGTACGCCAAGGGCACCATGTTCAAGACCCGCATCGTGCACGGCATGCTGGTAGGCTCCCTGTTCAGCGCGCTGCTGGGCACCGAGCTGCCCGGCGTGGGCAGCATCTACACCGGCCAGACGCTCAAGTTCACCAAGCCTGTGCACTTTGGCGAGGAGATCACGGCCTCGGTCACCGTCAAGGAAATCATTGCCGAAAAGAACCGCGTGATTCTGGACTGCCTGGCTGTCAACCCCCAGGGCGAGCCCGTCATTTTGGGCGAAGCCACCATCATGCCCCCCAGAAAATAATACGCCCCTTGCGGGAGGAAAGAGAGCACCCAGATGAAAACGATGCTCAGGCTACGCATGTCCCAAGCGGACGCGCACTACGGCGGCAACCTGGTGGACGGCGCGCGCATCCTTGCGCTGTTTGGCGATGTGGCCACCGAGCTGCTCATCCGCCACGACGGCGATGAGGGGCTGTTTCGCGCCTACGACCAGGTGGACTTCCTGGCCCCGGTATACGCGGGCGACTTTCTGGAGGTGGTGGGCGAAATCACCCACGCCGGCAGCACCTCCCGCAAGATGACCTTCACCTGCCACAAGGTAATTACCGCCCGGGGGGATCTCTCCCCCTCGGCGGCCGACCTGCTCAGCGAGCCGGTGCTGTGCGTATCGGCCTCGGGCACCTGCATTGTGCCCAAGGCCCAGCAGCGCAGGGGAGGGCAGGCATGAACCCGCTGATCATCACCTGCGCGCTGTCGGGGGCAGAGGTCACCAAGGCGCAAAACCCGGCCATCCCCTACACGGTGGACGAGATGGCCCGCGAGGCCCGCGCCGCGGTGGACGCAGGGGCCAGCATCCTGCACATCCACGCCCGGCATGACGACGGCACCCCCACGCAGGAGGCCCCCCGCTACAAGCAGATCCTGGACGCCATCCGCGCGGCCTGCCCGGAGGCCATTTTGCAGGTATCCACCGGCGGCGCCACCGGCATGAGCCGTGAGGAGCGCATGGCGCCCCTCACCCTCAACCCCGAGATGGCCACGCTGGACTGCGGCACCCTCAACTTCGGTGGCGACGAGATCTTCATCAACACCGAAAACGACATCATCGCCTTTGCCAAGGCCATCCAGGACAGGGGCATCCACAAGGAGCTGGAGTGCTTTGAAAAGGGCCACATCGACATGGCGCTGCGGCTGCACAAAAAGGGCTACATCACCGCCCCCTTGCACTTCAGCTTTGTGCTGGGGGTCAACGGCGGCATGACGGGCGAGGAGCGGGATTTCCGCTTCATGCGCGGCAGCATCCCGCCGGAGGCCACCTACTCGGTGGCCGGCATCGGGCGGTTCGAGTTTTCGCTGGCCGAGTACGCCATCCAGGATGGCGGCCACGTGCGCGTGGGCTTTGAAGACAACCTGTACATGGAAAAGGGCGTGCTGGCACCTTCCAACGCCGACCTGGTGCGCAAGGCGGCCGACATGGGCCGCGCCCACGGCCGCGCCATCGCCACCCCAGCGCAAGCCCGGCAGATACTCAGCATCGGAGGACATTCATGAGCAACATCCCGCTGTGCCCCTATGGTTCCCACCGGGTGATCGACCCCGCCGGCGCGCTGCCCCAGGCCGCGCGCAAGCTGGACAACCACATGCCCATGCAGCGCAATGAGATGCGCATCGCTGTGGAGACCCTCAACGTGGACTCGGCCTCCTTTACCCAGATCAAAGAGGCCTGCGGCGGCGACGAGGGCAAGATGGCGCAGATGATTCTGGACATCGTGGCCGAGCGCGGCAAGATGCAAAACCCGGTCACCGGCTCGGGCGGCATGCTGCTGGGCACGGTGAGCGAGGTGGGGCCGGACTTTCCCGGCGACGCCAAGCCCGGCGACCGGGTGGCCACGCTGGTCTCACTGTCGCTGACGCCGCTTTCCATCCGCCGCATCCGCGCCATCCACATGGACCGCGATCAGGTAGATGTAGAGGCCACTGCCATCCTGTTTGAGACGGGCATATGGGCCCGCATCCCCGATGACATGGACCGCAAGGTGGCCCTGGCCGCGCTGGACGTGGCCGGCGCCGCGGCGCAGGTGCACGGCATGGTCAAGCCCGGCGACAGCGTGCTCATTCTGGGCGCGTCGGGCAAAAGCGGCGTGCTGTGCTCGGTGCAGGCGCGCCGGGACGCGGGGCCCCAGGGCAACGTGATCGCCCTGTGCTACGACCCGCAGGAGATGGAGGAGCTTAAGGCCCTGGGCGTGTGCGACCACATCATCCGCGCCGATGCCCGCAAGCCGCTGGACGTGTACCGCCAGGTGCTGGCGGCCAACGGCGGCCGCAAGGTGGACCTGAGCATCAACGTCATCAACGTACCCGACACCGAGATGGCCACCATTTTGCCCGTGCGCGATGGCGGCATCATCTACTTCTTCTCCATGGCGACCTCGTTTTCCAAGGCCGCCCTGGGGGCGGAGGGCGTGGCCAGCGATGCCACCATGATCATCGGCAACGGCTACACCAAGGGCCATGCCGACTTTACGCTGAACCTGCTGCGCAGCTCGCCCGAGCTGTACCAGCTGTTTAATAAACGCTACGGCGGGGAGGACTGAACGACATGCTCATCACCAACAGCAGCTACCTGGAGCGCAAGGCGCGCTATTTCCCCGGCGTGACCGACGAGCAGTGGAACGACTGGCACTGGCAGGTCAAAAACCGCGTGACCGATGCCGAGGGGCTGCGCAAGTACATCCCCCTCACCCGACAGGACGAGCAGGATATTGCTGCCGTGCTGGAGCGCTTCCGCATCGCCATCACGCCCTACTACCTCTCGCTGATCGACCCGGACGACCCGGAGGACCCCATCAAGCTGCAGGCCATCCCCGCGGTGGAGGAGACCTACATCGGCGCCAACGACATGCACGACCCCCTGGACGAGGACAAGGATTCGCCCGTGCCCGGCCTCACCCACCGCTACCCCGACCGGGTGCTGTTTCTGGTGACGGACATGTGCGGCATGTACTGCCGCCACTGCACCAGGCGCCGCTTTGCCGGGCAGAAGGACAGCGAATCCCCCACCGAGCGCGTGCAGCGCGGCATCGACTACATCCGCAACACCCCCCAGGTGCGCGACGTCCTGCTCTCGGGCGGCGATGTGCTGCTGCTGGGCGACAAGCGGCTTGAGTGGATCATCAGCGAGCTGCGCAAGATTGAGCATGTGGAGATCATCCGCCTGGGCACCCGCACGCCGGTGGTGATGCCCCAGCGCATCACCGACAACCTGGTCAACATGCTCAAGAAGTACCACCCCATCTGGCTCAACACCCACTTCAACCACTACAATGAGATCACCCCCGAGAGCGCCGCCGCCATCGCCAAGCTGGCCGACGCGGGCATCCCCCTGGGCAACCAGAGCGTGCTGCTGCGCGGCGTCAACGACTGCGTCAACATCATGCGCACGCTGGTCACCCGCCTGGCGGCCATGCGCGTGCGCCCCTACTACATCTACCAGTGCGACCTGTCCGCCGGCATCGAGCACTTCCGCACGCCCATCTCCAAGGGCATCGAGATCATCGAGGGCCTGCGCGGCCATGTATCGGGCTTTTGCGTGCCCACCTTCGTGGTGGATGCGCCGGGCGGCGGCGGCAAGATCCCCGTGATGCCCGAATATGTCATCAGCCAGTCGCCGTCCCGCACGGTGCTGCGCAACTATGAGGGCGTCATCACCACCTACACCGAGCCCGATGTGTATGACGACCGCTGCAACTGCGAGATGTGCCGCAACGCGACGCCGCGCGAGGGCGTGGCCTCGCTGCTCAGCGGCCACCACCTGGCCATCGAGCCCAAGCGGCTCAACAGAAGGGAGCGCGCATCAAAACGCTCAGAGACCTGATTGCCCCCTGGCGGGTGCTGAGCCTGGTGGGCAATGCCAAAAACGCGGGCAAGACCACCGTGCTCAACGCCCTGCTGTCGGCGCACCCCACCCTGCGCCCCGGCATCACCTCCATCGGCCTGGACGGGGAGGACCTGGATACCGTCAGCTTTCTGCCCAAGCCGCAGATTGCCCTTGCCCCGGGTGCCCTGGCGGCCACCGCCGAGGGCTGCCTCAAGCAGTCGGCCTTCCGCTGGCAGCTGCTGGAGCGCACCGGCATCATGACCGGGCTTGGCGAGATTGTCATCGTGCAGGCCCAATCCCCGGGCGCCTGCCTGGTGGGCGGCCCCTCCTCGGTGAAGGCCATGGAGCAGGTGGTGGACAGCCTGTTGCGCCTGGGCGCGGACAAGGTGTTCATCGACGGTGCCTTCGCCCGCAGCTCCCACGCCGCGGCGGGGGAGGCCCTCATCTACGTGGCCGGCGCCCACCAGGGCCCGGACATGGCGCGCGTGGCCGAGAACGCCCGCTACGCCCTGCGGCGGTTCACTTTGCCCCAGGCGGCACAGCCCCTGCGCTACCTGGCGGGGGAGCAGCACCCCGGCTGGGTGGACGACAGCCACGGCTTTCACCCTCTAAATGCCGTATCTGCCCTGGGCCAGGCCCAGGCCGTGCTGGATCAGGTGCCCCCTGAGGCCGCCTGGCTGTACCTGCCCGGCGCCGCCGGGCCGGAGTTTGTGCGCCGCTTCGTGCATCAGCGCAAAAGGCACCGCTGCGGGCTGATCCTCGCCGATGGCCTGTCCATCGTGGCGGGGGATGACGCGCTGCGCCACCTGTTTTTGATGGAGCGGCCGCTGTGCGTGCTGCGCCCGTTGCATGTGGCCTTTGTGGCCGCTAACCCCTACTCCCCCTCGGGCCGGCGGTTTGACAACGCCGCCTTCCTGGCCGCCCTGCGGGCGGTGACCGACCTCAACGTCATCAATGTACTGGAGGATGATGCGATTGCACCGGATGAATAAGCTGGACCTGGACCAGGCGCGCATCGCCCAGTGCCGCGGCTATGCCGCGCGCATTGCCGGCGGCGTGCAAAGCTACATCGACCGCCACACCACCGTCACGGTGGAGCGCACCGTGCTGCGCCTGTGCGGCGTGGACGGCGTGGACCGCTTCGACGTGCCCGTGCCCAACCTCATGGTGGACGAGGTGCGTCAGGGCGGCGACCTGTCCCGCGGCGTCAGCATCTACCTGGCCGCCGCACTCAAGGCCACGGGCATGGACCTGCCCGCCCTGTCCGCCGCCGTGGCCGGGGGCCGGGCCACCCTGCTGGGGCATCCCCTGCCCGATGCCGATGAGGCACGCGCCATCTTGCAGCCGCTGCTGGATGCCTCCTTTGAGCGCATCCTCAAAAACCGGGCCGACCGCGAGCAGTACCTGGACCGCTTTGGCCGGCGCGAGCCCGAGATCTACGTCATCGTGGCCACCGGCAACATCCACGAGGACGTGGTGCAGGCCCAGGCCGCCGCCGCCGCGGGCGCGGACGTCATCGCCGTCATCCGCTCCACCGGCCAATCGCTGCTGGACTATGTGCCCTACGGCGCCACCACCGAGGGCTTTGGCGGCACCTACGCCACGCAGGAGAACTTCCGCATCATGCGCCGGGCGCTGGACCAGACCAGCGAGCAGCTGGGCCGCTACATCAAGCTGGTCAACTACGCGTCCGGCCTCTGCATGCCCGAGATCGCCGCCATGGGCGCGCTGGAGCGGCTGGACATGATGCTCAACGACAGCATGTACGGCATCATCTTCCGCGATATCAACATGCGCCGCACGTTCGTGGATCAGTACTTTTCCCGCTCGCTCAACGCGGTGGCCGGCATCACCATCAACACGGGCGAGGACAACTACCTCACCACCGCCGACGCGGTGGAGAATGCCCACACCGTGCTGGCCAGCCAGTTCATCAACGAGGCCTTTGCCCTCACCGCCGGGCTGCCCGCCCGCCAGATGGGCCTGGGCCACGCCTTTGAGATCGACCCCATGGTGGAAAACGGCTTTTTGTACGAGATCGCCCAGGCGCAGATGGCGCGGGAGATCTTCCCCGAGGCGCCGCTGAAATACATGCCGCCCACCAAGCACTCCACCGGCAACATCTTCCACACCCAGGCGCAGGACACCCTGTTCAATACCGCTGTCATGATGACCGGCCAATCCATCCACCTGCTGGCTATGATGACCGAGGCCATCCACACCCCCTTCCTGTCCGACCGCCACCTGGCCATCAAAAATGCCCGCATGGTGCAGACCACCATGCGCAGCATCGCCGATGAGATTCAATACGCCCCCGGCGGCATTGTGCAGCAGCGCGCCCAGGCCGTGCTGGCCCATGCCCAGGAGCTGCTCAGCACCATCGCCCAGGGCTCGCTGTTTGAGGCGCTGGAGCAGGGCGTATTCGCCGAGGTGAAGCGATCCCAGGATGGCGGCAAGGGCGCCGAGGGCGTGGTGCAAAAGCACGCCGACTATCTCAACCCCGCCATGGAAAAAATCGAGGAGGTGCGCCGGCATGATCAGACCCTACGGTGATACCATGGGCGACGGCAAGGTGCAGCTGTCCTTCTCGCTGCCCGTCGCCGCAGGCGCCCACGGCATTGAGTGCGCCCGCGAAATCGCCCGACAGATGGGCCTGCCCGACCCCGCCGTGGTCGACTGCGAGCCCATGGGCGAAGGCTTCAGCCACTATGTGGTGTACGGCATGGTGCCCTATGGCGTGGAGCCGGATGCCATCCGCGTGCGCGATGTGGATACCCCCGTCATGTCGATGGAGGAGATTGAGCAGCTCATCGCAGACAAGCTGGGCCGCGACATCGTCTTTGTCGGCGCCTCCACCGGCTCCGACGCCCACACCGTGGGCATCGACGCCATCATGAACATGAAGGGCTTCGCCGGCCACTACGGCCTGGAGCGCTACAAGCATGTGCGCGCCTACAACATGGGCAGTCAGGTGCCCAACGAGGCCTTCATCAAAAAGGCCCGCGAGGTCAACGCCGATGTGCTGCTGGTCAGCCAGACCGTCACCCAGAAGGACGTGCACCTGCACAACCTGGTGGAGCTGGTGGAGCTGCTGGAGGCCGAAAAGATGCGCGACCAGGTGATTCTGGTCTGCGGCGGCGCCCGCATCACCCACGAGCTGGCCAAGGAGCTGGGCTACGACGCCGGCTTCGGCCCCAAGAAGTACGCCGAGGACGTCGCCAGCTTCGCCGTGCAGGAGTTGATTAGGCGTAAGGAGCAGGCCGGGGGCTAAAGGAGAACGATGGGAACCATTTTGCGGGGGCTTTCTTGAAAGAAAGCCCCCGCACCCCAAAGAACTTTCATCTGGATGCCTATTACCAGTCCTTCATCTCCAAGAACTCCTCCGCATTTTTATGGATAATTCCATCCTTGCTAAAGTCCAATCGATCCATGGAAACCACATACTTCCCGTAGTTATCCTGAATCAGACCATACACCCCAAACTCCCGGTCGATGGTGCTCTGGTCGGCCAGCAGGTAGGCAACCTGTATGTACAGCACTTCATTTCCTTTGTGCAGCACAAAGTCAATCTCCTTGCCGTCCACCTTGCCCACCGATACCTGGTAGCCACGGCTGAGCGCTTCCATGAGCACGATGTTTTCAAGTATCAGGCCGATGTCACTCAGCGGATTCGCTACCAGAGGCAGCCTTAACCCGTGGTCTACCATGTAATATTTGTCGTTGGCAGTGAGAAACTCCTTGCTCTTCATGTCCTGGTTCTTCACCGGGTACAGCAGAAAAGCTTCCCCGCAGTAGGCAAGGTAATTGAGGATGGTGTCTACCGATACCTTGCGGCCTGCGGATTTAAAATACTTTTCAAGGGAGCGGGCAGAGAAAACTTTGCCATTGTTGATCAGGATGTACTTTACTAATCTGTCCAGCAGGTCCACGTCCCGTATTTGATAGCGGCTGATGATATCCTTTAATATGACCGAGTTGTACACATCGTTCAAATACACCCTGCTGGCTTCCGGCTGATAAGACAGCTGATGCAGAAAAGGCATGCCGCCATAGCGCAGGTAGGTGTCAAAGGTCTGGTTGTTTTGACTGAACTCATTGTAGCTCAGTGGATACAGGGTAAATGCCACATAGCGGCCTGCGATGTGGGTGGCCAATTCCGAAGACAGCAGTTTCGAGTTGGAGCCCGTCACATAGATATCACAATCATAGGTGACTCGGTAGGAATTGATGCTTTTCTCCCATTGGTCCACATGCTGAATTTCATCAAAAAATAAATACAGTTTCCCTTCTTTTCCCTCTGCAAACTGAGCAACATAGGCATCCAGCTGCTGAGGCTGCAACAGGCCTGCAAACAAGTGGCTTTCGAAGTTAATGATGAGGGCATGGCTGTCCTCACTCACAAGCTCTTGTTTGATTTGCTGCAGCAAAACAGACTTTCCGCTGCGCCGGAAGCCTGTTATCACCTTGATAACATCCGTATCATAAAAAGGCCGTATCCGTGCCAGATACTTTTCTCTGATAATCATTCGCATCAACCCCTTTGTCTATTATACTCGACAAAATATCATTATTATTAATATTTGTCGAGTACGAGCGACATTTTATCAATTTAATTGATTTTTGTCGAGTATAATCGACATTTTATCAATTTAACTGATATTTGTCGACCATAGCAGACGCTCCAGGATGATTTGTCCCTTGCATTGATGGTTGCGTACAGTATCAGAAATGTGTCACAATCCCTTCTGTAACATGCCGAAAGCCCCGCCTACACTTGTATGCGGGGCTTTATGGTCGTTTTCTTATCCCTAATGCTTCAGCAGCCACGACGGCAACGTTTTCTTAGCATTCTTATACGGATGGTAGCGCATCGGCAGGTCCATGAAAGGGCTTTTTTTGAGCACGCTTTTGTGGTGTGTGAAGGTGTCGAAGGTGGTTTTGCCGTGGTAGCGGCCCATGCCGCTGTCGCCCACGCCGCCAAAGGGCAGGTGTGAGCCGGCCAGGTGCAGCACCGTGTCGTTGACGCAGCCGCCGCCGAAACTGAGGCGGCTGATGACCTCCGCCTCCACCTGCTGATGCTGCGTAAACAGATACAGCGCCAGGGGATGCGGACGGGATGCCACAAAGCGCATGGCCTCCTCCATGTTGTCCACCGACAGGATGGGCAAAATGGGGCCGAAGATTTCCTCCTGCATCAGGGGGCTGTCCGCCGCGGGCTCGTCCACCAGCGCCATGCTGATTTGCCGGGTATCCGGATGCTGCTCACCGCCAGAGAGGATGGTCTGCCCCTCCAGCAGGCCGCACAGGCGCTCGTAGTGCTTCTGGTTGATGATTTTGGGGTAGTTTTGCTTGAAATATGCGGCATTGGGCATCATGCGTGCCAGCTCCGCCCGGAGGGCTTCCACCAGCTGCGGCTTGACGCCGCGCTGCACCAGCACATAGTCCGGCGCCACGCAGGTTTGCCCGGCGTTGAGCAGTTTGCCAAAGAGAATTCGCTTGGCGGCCAGCGCAATGTCGGCGCTCTCCTCCACCAGCACGGGGCTTTTGCCGCCCAGTTCCAGCGTGAGGGGTGTTAGATAGCGGGCCGCCTTTTGCATCACCAATTGGCCCACCGAGGGCGAGCCGGTGAAAAAGATATAGTCGTATCGCTCTTCCAGCAGCGCGTTATTTTCGCTGCGCCCGCCCTCGATGACCCGCACATGCACAGGGTCAAAGGCGGCTTCGCACAGCGCGGCCATCACCTGGGAAATGCGCGGCGCGTAGGCGGACGGCTTGACCAGCACGCAGTTGCCCGCGGCCACAGCACCTATGACGGGGTTCATGGTCAGCTG
>Ga0123333_10001966_pt1 | contig 21326 bp, 15 predicted proteins | sample BioC12SIPDNA_3_FD_89957 | JGI IMG/M metagenome (GOLD analysis project Ga0123333, IMG submission 89957) | Anaerobic biogas reactor microbial communites from Washington, USA - Biogas_R2_B C12 SIP DNA | ecosystem: Engineered > Bioreactor > Anaerobic > Unclassified | place: Washington, USA... | reverse complement strand
TGGCGCTCACCGACATAGAGAGGCCGAACACAACGGCCAAGGCAAAGATCGGGAGAGCATCTTTGCTGTTGGCCCGGGTTCGAGCCCAGCGGTATGGCTTGCGCCAGTCGATGCAGGCCAGTCGCTGTTGTACACCAGCCGCCAACCAGGCCGCCAGAGCGAGGGCCGCCACCAGCCGACCCACCAGGCAAAGCGCAGCCGGTTGCATCCCGCTGTACACGCTCCGGATGGCGGCCAGGTCCGCAGCCGAACCCACGAGACTTACCGTATGTTCACCGGGCTGCTCACCACGGACCAGCCAATAGCGTTGTACCTTACGCCCGCCGATGCCCAGCGCGATTGTGCGCGCCTGCGGGGCAATCACCTGAATGGTTCCCTCATCCCCGCTGGGTTCGACCTCGATAGCCAGCTCTGTCCCGTAGAAGGTGATCTCCAGGGTGTGCTCCTGCGAAGCAGGAACACCCGCCAGTGACAGCTGGGGCGACACCTGATGCCGGCCAGTGCTGTATACGCCGTCAGCACCCAGCCCCATCCCCAGGTCACGCATCAGCGCTGTGGGCTCTCCCTCTGCGTCGAGCAAGGCCAGTCCCCAGATCGGATCCTCCTCCGCGGCAGCGGGCTGGAGATGCAGCGCACAGAATAGCGTCATCCACGGCCATTCGCGTTGAACGCGCCCGTAAGCATCTCGCAGACGTTGGGCCTGCAGCGTCGCCGAGTCGGTCCCCAGGGGGGAGGGCGCTCCACGCCACCCCTCGGGAAGAGCAACCCAGCCTCCTTCGAGTGCCCATAGCGGCTTTCCGGCATCGCCATGCCGGCGCATCTCCTCGCGGAGCAGGACGGCACGGGACAAGTTGAGGACATCGTCCGCGACTCTGCGATCGTACGGTCCGGACCAGAATCCGTACGCCTTGACGCCAACCACATCAAACCATTCCGCAGCGCCCAGGCGATAGATCTCCTTGAGAAACCGCACGTCGCTCATGTTGCGCCCGGCTGATTCCGTGTTCGGCGCCATGCCACCGGCGACGATCAGGGCGTCGTCATCTACTGCGCGGATTGCCTCTGCTGCGGATTCCAGCAGCGCGACGTATCCCGCGGGATCAATCGCGCCCTTGCCCCAGTGCGGGTAGATGTTCGGTGCATCCCAGATCTGGTAGGCATAGAGGAGATCACCGTATCGAGAGGCCAGCGCCGCCGCAAAGCGGGCATAGTCCCCGGGGTCCTGTGGCGGCGCATCCGGGTTGTCGGCTTCATGGGTCGCACGAGACCACTCTGGAGCACCCTCCAGGATCGCGATCACGCGCAGACCCTGTTCGTGAACAAGCCTGAGAGCCTCATCCCAGAAACGCCATTCGAACTCGCCCCGAACGGGCTCAATGGTCGCCCAGTTGATGCGCTGCACCACGGCGCCGTATCCCATCTCCCGGACCGTCCTGAGGGCATCCAGGAGATCGAGATTGGTCTCGTACTGATCCAGGGCGATGCCGATGCCAAGGCGTGGCGCCTCCAGAGCGGGTTGTTCCTGAGCCGTACCGGACTCGCGACCTCTGCTATAGAGGCGATAGCGGGACACGTCCTGGGCGGTGACCAGGAGCAAGCCCAGAATGAGGCCCAGCCTGATCAGCACCGCAAGGACGAGGCGCACGGGCTCGCAAGCGCCTTTCGCCTGGCTCAATCGAGTCCGCAGAGTCATTCGGTTGCCTCCGAGCCATCCACTCTGTGTCGTTCCAGGTGGACCAGAAGGACCGAGATGTCGGACGGACTGACGCCGGTGATCCGAGAAGCTTGCCCGACAGTGGTCGGGCGATGGCGCTCCAGTCGCTCGCGAGCCTCGAGCCGCATGCCATGCATGTCTCGGTAGACGAGGTCGTTGGGAATAAGGCGGTTCTCCAGCCGGCGGGCCCGATCCACCTGCTGACGTTGCTTGTTCACATAGCCCTCATACTGAATCTCGATGACTGCCTGTTCCAGGACGTCCTCCGCGAGTTCGCGATCCGGAGGCGCATAGAGACGCACCATCTCGACGCCCACGCCAGGCCGCTTGAGAACGTTGTATGCTGGCATGGCCTGTGCCAGTGGCTCCAGTCCGTTGCTCACCAGATAGGCGTTCACCGCATCTGGAGCAAGGCTGGTGTGCTTTAGGCGCGCAATCTCCCATGCAATCGCCTCGCGCTTGCGCACAACTGATTGCCAGCGAGCATCGGTAATGAGTCCCACCGCGTGCGCCGCATCGGCCAGGCGCAGATCCGCATTGTCCTGGCGCAGGAGCAGACGATACTCCGCCCGCGAGGTCAGCATCCGGTACGGCTCATCGATGTCACGCGTGACGAGATCGTCTACCAGAACGCCGAGGTACGCCTGATCCCGACCAATCAGGAGGGGAGGCTCTCCCCTGGCGTGCAGGGCGGCGTTAGCTCCGGCCAGCAAGCCCTGTGCAGCAGCCTCTTCATAGCCCGACGTGCCGTTGATCTGCCCGGCAAGGAACAGCCCGGCGATTTCCCTCGTCTCCAGAGAGGGGGACAGCTGAGAGGGCAGCACATAGTCATAGGCAATCGCATAGCCCGGCCGTACCAGGCGGGCCCGGGATAGCGCCGGGATCGAATGAAGAAGCTCCTCCTGCACCTGGGCGGGCAGCCCGGTGAAGCATCCCTGCACGTATACTTCGGTCGTCCGCCACCCCTCTGGCTCGAGAAAGAACTGGTGACTGTCCTTTTCCGCATAGCGGACGATTTTGTCTTCAATGGAAGGGCAGTAGCGCGGTCCCTTGGCCTCCTCCGCCTCCGTGGTGACGGGCGACAGGTGCAGGTTCTCGCGGATGATGTGGTGCGTACGCTCGTTCGTATGTATCAGGTAGCAGGGCATCTGCGGGCGCCATGAGGGCTGGTGATCGATCGGATACACGCGGTTTGCGGGCAGGATGACCGGCTCCTCACGGTACGGGGCCTGGGAAAAGTGCAGCGGGTTATCACTACCATACTGCGGCGTCGCCCGATCATAGTCGATCGTCCGAGCATCAATCCGAGGGGGTGTATTCGTCTGCAATCGACCCAGCTGCAAGCCCAGTTCCACGAGAGAGTCTGATAGCGCTGTCGCGGCCGGCTCGCCGCTCCGGCCTGCAGCCGTTCGATAGCTCCCGCTCATGATCTCGCCATTGAGGAACGTGCCGCTGGTGATCACCACGGACTTGCATGGGATATCCTGCCCTATCGCTAACCGCACGCCCAGGATCTGGCCCTTATCGGTCAGGAGGCCCGCAACGGTGGCCTGTAACAAGTCGAGCCTGTCTTCCCCCTCGAGTCGTTCCCTCATACAGAGTGAATAGAGCCGCTTGTCCACCTGAGCGCGAAGCGACTGTACGGCGGGGCCCTTGGAGAGGTTCAGCATCCGAATCTGGATGAATGTGCGGTCGGTGTTCAGCGCCATCCCCCCGCCGAGAGCATCCACCTCACGTACAAGGTGCGCCTTGGCGGGGCCGCCGATGCTCGGATTGCAGGGCATGAGTGCGACCAGATCGAGGTTCATGCTGATCAGCAGCGTGGTGCGGCCCATGCGTGCCGAAGCCAGGGCCGCCTCGCAACCGGCATGGCCCGCACCGACCACGATCACGTCGTACTCCCTCGAACTCATCCGGCTGTTCTCCCTGCCAGTGCCTCGGCTGCGAGACGATGCGACACAGCCCGAAGGGCTCCCCAGTCAGCCCAATCGCCATCCAGGCATTCCAGCTGGCGCGCTACCTCTGGAAGGCTGGCCGCCGAAACCTCTCGGTAACCAGAGATGCCCTCCCCTTCATCCTCCGCACGCAGAGAACCGCCTTGATCCGCCAGCTCAAACAGGTAGCTGGTAAAGCAGAACTGCTCCCCATCGTGCGTGAGGCTTTGTCGCACAATGCCCACAAACCGCTCCAGACGGAGCTCAAGACTTGTTTCCTCACGCCCCTCTCGCATGGCCGCCCGAACCAAGTCTTCGCCGGCATGTATGCCCCCGGTCAGCAGACGGTAGGCGCCCTCTGGATAGAAGGACTTGGTGTGAAGGAGATACCGTCCGTTCTGCCTGCGAACAAGCATGACGACCTCAGCGGTGCGACCGTCCTCCAGATTGCGCCAGTAATCGAGCGTCTCTTGCGACACCTGAATGATCGCGTCTCTTTCCTCGGGGCGCCCGTAGAGCTCTATCGCCTGCGCGATGCCGGTCGGGCCTCGGTCTCCCGCTGTGCCTGACATGCTCCCTCCCCCTGTGGACTGCGTGGATTATAGCCCCGCGACGGTGTCGCGAAAACGAAGCCGGCCGTGGGCGCAAAAAAAGGGGCCCTCAAGGGGCCCCTGCCTACTCCCTGCAAACGCTAGCGCTTGGCGAGCATCATATCTCGGAACTCGCCCAGGCTGGACGTCACATCAAAGGACGCCCACTTGCCGGAGGAGTCTCCCGCGTTAAAGACGGCAAAGCCGATGACGTACGGATCGCGCCTCAGTTCGTCGTCATACCAGGATAGCTGGCCCACGTAATCTGCGAGGGCATACGCCGGATCTACTCCTGCGGCGAGTTCCCGCCAACCCCCGGATACCGTATCCGGGCCGCTCAGCACCCCGCCATCGAGACCGGCCTCGGTGATCACCAACGGGACGATCGCCCCCGCTGGAGCCAGCTCGTACGTGTACCAGTAACGGTATCTGAGCGTCAGGCTCCCATAGCCCGCCTCGATCTCATGGCCTGGCACCCTGGCGCCGATACCGTCCTGCATTGTCGGTGCAGAATACTCATGGAGGGCCAGAACTCCGCCGTAGGTTTTCGCTGCAGCCACGGCCGGAACAAAGGCACTGAACTCGTCGGCCTCGGGCGTGCCCGTGGAGAAATTCCCCACGGCCACCCGCAGGCCAAGGCCCGCCATCAGCCTTGCCCGCTCGGCCTCGAAGGCCGCGTACCACTCCATCTGCCAGACGCTGTCGATAACGGGCTCATTCCAGCCCAACCAGTAGTCCACTCCGGGATTCGCCAGATAACGGGCTGCATGAGCGATGACAAACTGCTGCGCACGCACCCTTGGATCGCCAGTCAGGCTCTGATCAACCTCTTCGAACCGGCCCAGGGTGACCGTACCGGGAGACAACTCCTTAGCCTCCGTTAGCCAGCCCAGGTCACCCACGCCTACCAGTACCGCAGGCTGAGTCTCCTCGACAAACGCCATGATGTTCGGAGAGGAATTGCGGGTGACGTGAAGCCCCAGTTTGCTGTACCCCACAGGCGAATCGTACGAAAGGGGAACCTCGGGAATCTTGGCGTCCATATCCGCCGTCAGCGGTATGCTCCATATCGTCGTCCGGCTGTCCTCGCCCTGATCCACCAGAAAAGCGGTCCAGGCTCCCGACCAGTTCAGTTCCAGTTGATGGCTGTTCGCTGGCGGATCTCGTCCCTCAAACTGAAAGACCTGTGAGGCAGACTCGCCGGCGAGAAGTTCGGGCAATGCCCACTCATCGCTCTGCTCTTCTGGGGATTCGGGCGCAAAGAACCGGTCGAGCACATGGATCTCGCTCAGAGACCAGGGGCTCAGATTGCTTAGCGTGAGGACATAGCGAGGGGCATCGGCTGGCACATAGGTTCCCTGCACCAGCAGGACTGCCTCTTGCACCGGGAGAGCCAAAGGCGCAGCCACGTGCGTGACCGCATCCACCACAGCAACGCCATCACCGCGCACCAACACGGCCGGTGCCATCGCCAGCACCAGCAGGATCGCGATCAATCTCATACGCAGCAGCCGACGTCTGACCACGTACCTCTCCATACGATCAATGCACCGATAGCTCTTCTAACCCAATTATACAGTTTCTTGTCCTCGAGTACAACCCTTTCCTGTACTCTTTACGGTGAATCCACGTTCCCTTTATCTTGTGCCACTCCCGGATCGGGGGCATAGGTCAAGGTCAGCCCCCAGATCTCCCCTGCGCCAGCCTCATGCAGGGCCGAGGCGCATGCGGACAGCGTGGCTCCCGTGGTCAGCACATCATCGATAAGAAGGATCCGGTGGCCCCGGACGGTCGCACTACCGCAAGCAAAGGCCCCAGTAACATTCGTCAGGCGTGACTCCATCGGCAACCCCACCTGGGACCGGGTGTGCCTGATGCGCTCCAGTGCGCTCAGCTGAACCGGCAGACCCGTGTAATCCGCCAGAGCTCTAGAGATCAACTCGGACTGGTTGTAGCCCCGCTGACGTCGCTGCACGGGGTGCAACGGCACGGGCACGATCACGTCGACCGCCCTCCCCCAGGCCTGCCAGCCGGCGGCGAGCAGCCTGGCCAGGGGATCGGCCAGAACCCGCATCCCGCCGTACTTGAGGCCGTGCACCGCCTCACGGAGCGGAGGCACATGAGAGGAGAGCGAGAGTACCCCGCAGAGCGCGTTGCTCTGTGCGCGCAGCCGGCTGAGAACGACGAGCCTTCCAGCCCCGGGGATCGAGGCCGTGCACGCGGAGCAGAACCAGTGCCCGGCGCGCCCACAGGAGACACAGCGTGCCGGAAAGAGCACGCCCAACAGGGAGCCGAGAATTCCCGAGGGCTCGGCCCTGAGCCATTCCGGATAGGTCATCCGATCCTCACGCAAACGGCCTCATGCCAAGGGGCAACCCGAGGCAGGGCTGATGGGTTGACCGCACCTACACGCCTGTCTATTCTAGCACCAGTGCTCGCTTGTTGATAGACCATCGGTTCGCCGCAGATCGGGTAGCCTCTCAAGGCAGAATGGTATCTCGTGATGCCACATTCGTGCCCATGTATCTCGCCGCCGCAAAGCCTGGCATGCGTCTTTACGTGAACCCGCATAGGTTTCGGGGAGGTTCGACGATGAATCACGCTTCTATCGGCCTGAGCAAGTGGGAGATCGACACGCCGGCTCTCTGCCTGGATCTGGGTGCGCTCGATCGCAACATCGCGCGCATGGCAAGCAGCATGAGCGAGGGAACGGCACGTGTCCGCCCCCACGCCAAGACCCACAAATCCCCAGCGATCGCATGGAGACAGATTCGCGCTGGAGCGATCGGTATCACTTGCGCCAAGCTCGGGGAGGCAGAGGTGATGGCCCAGGCCGGCATTCGGGACATTCTCATTGCCAATCAGGTTATCGGCCGGCACAAGATCTCGCGATTAATGGGCCTCGCCGCCGATACGGATGTGATGGTCGCAGTAGAGGCGCTGGACAACGCCCAGGCGCTGTCCGAGGCCGCACACTCGCTGGGCGTTCGTTTGCGCGTGCTGATTGAGGTAGATACCGGCATGGGCCGCTGTGGCGTCCTGCCCGGCGACGAGACGCTGGGCCTCGCACGCGCGGTGTCACGGCTCCCCGGCCTGCGGCTGGAGGGGTTGATGGGTTACGAGGGACATGCCGTGATGCTCACCGATCCCGAAAAGAGGAAGGCGGCAACGCATCAAGCGCTGTCGAGGCTGATCGCCTCCAGGGACGCACTACTTCAGGACGGCATTCCCGTCCCCATCGTTTCCGCCGGCGGATCGGGCACCTACAGCATCACGGGACGATACCCAGGCATCACTGAGGTTCAGGCGGGATCCTATGTCACCATGGACACGCGCTACCGGACGGTCATCCCCGAGTTCGAGCAGGCATTGACCGTGGTGGCTCAGGTGATCAGCGTACGGGGAGACCGCGCTGTGATCGACGCCGGGCTCAAGACGCTGACGCCCGAGTTTGGCACCCCCGAGGTGTGTGTCCCAGAGGGCTGGTCATTGGATCACCAGTCAGAAGAGCACAGTACCCTCAGTCGGATGGGCGGCCACACGCTCAAGCCGGGCGATCGCGTTGAGATCGTGCCCTCGCATGGCTGCACCACGATCAACCTGCACGACGTCTACCACGTGATGGAGGGCGAGCGCCTGGTGGCCCTGTGGCCCATAGCCTGCAGGGGCAAAGTGCAGTAAGCCGAGCGGGGCGGAATCCCGGCATTGGAGTCCGGACGAGATCTATCGTCGACCGGAATCATCGGAGACGGTCACGCCCGTACACGGGACGGGGCAGGCCGGCTCTGCAGCTGGCTAATCACCGGCCTTCGCAGCGCCGAGCACCATGGCCGCGTTCAGTGCTATCGTGAAAAGCACGAGAATCGTGGCGGCGGCGGTCACGGCGCCTGTAGTGTCCATCAGCGCAGCCCAATCCTGAATCTTCACCAGATGCCGCGTGTAACATAGCTGCAGGAGCAGTGAGAGCGCGCACGCGCTGAGGCTGGCAACGCTCTGTGTCGCCAGCCTGGAGCGATCCCGTCCGCTGTGCTCGATGAGCCTGGCGGCAGGCACAAGCCAAGCTACGAGACCCAGAGCCAGGCTTCCCAGGTTGAGCAGCCACATGGGCAGCGATCACTCCCCTCTTTGTTCGGAGAACGGCCCGGCGGGCTCCGGAGGTTCGTCCGAGCACCCCATCGCAGCGGGTGGCCGGCCGGTACTCCAAGGTGACGGAGATCATTCTGGGTTATGGGCGAGCCGCTTCAAGCTCCTACGGTGACCCTGTACAGAGGCGACGGTCTCACCGGGGTTCGCGAAGAGCCTGTAAGGCGACGGGGGACTGCATAGCATAGGACGAAGTGATGTGCAAGGCCGCGTACCTCTTCACCCAGTTTCTCAAGCGGAGGAGGTGGGATTCGAACCCACGGTGAGGCAAGCCCCACAACGGTTTTCGAGACCGCCCCGATCAACCACTCCGGCACCCCTCCCTATTCAGTTTTGTCCCCGGCCCTCGCGCGCCTCAGTTCGGAAAAGTAGCCCTCCATGAGGGCCCCTATCTCCTCTGCCAGAACCCCGGATTCCACCACTAGACGGTGATTGAGCCAGGGCGAGCGCACGATATCATAGACGGAGCCAGCGGCCCCCGTCTTGGGGTCCCGCAGGCCATAAACCAACCGCTCGATCCGGGCATTGACCATCGCCCCCGCACACATGACACAGGGCTCCAGTGTGCAGTAGAGCGTCGCACCGGTTAGCCGCCACACCCCACGGTTGACGGCCGCATCGCGCAGAGCGACAATCTCTGCGTGTGCGGTGGGATCGCCAGCCGTCTCCTTGAGGTTATGGCCTCGCCCAAGGATCGCGCCCTGCCAGACGACCACCGCTCCTACAGGGATCTCTCCCTTCGTCGCGGCAAGTCTGGCTTCAGTGAGCGCCTCCCGCATCCAACCATCATGATCCATGGCCACGCGGATTATAGCATAGTGAGCAGGAGCAGCAAAAGCAGGGCACCATTCTCATTCTGCCCGGGGACCCGGCCATGACGCTGATCTACCTGGCCATAGCCTGGGCCGCAGGTATGCTGCTCGCCGACCTGATCAACCCATCGTGGGCCGCGCTTGGCGTTGCGGGCCTGTGGGCTGTGTGCATTGCCCTCCTCGAGGGAGCCACTGCCTGGCGGCGGCGTGCCGCCCTCCTGTCCCTCGTCATCCTCGCCGGTGCCGTGCGCTGGCAGATCGCGCATCCCCCTCTAGCACCCGACGACCTGGCCTACTACAACGAATCTGGCCCCGTGAGCCTGGAGGGGTACGTCGCGTCGGATCCTCGTCCTCGGCAGACTCGCCAACAGGTGGTGATACACGCAGAGCACCTCACGACGCCCGATGGTCAGGTAGACGTCTCTGGCTCCGTCTTGCTCACCACACCGCTCTACCCCCAGTACCTCCTGGGCGAACGAGTGTCTCTCTCGGGTTCCCTGGAGACGCCGGCGATCCTTGAGGGATTCGACTATCGAGAGTACCTGGCCTCACAGGGCATAGGCTCCACCATGCGGGGAGCGCGGGTACATGTCCTCCCCGGAAGTGGCGGCAGCCGCCTTGCCAGGGCGATCTCGCGGATGCGCGCAAGGCTAAGAGAGACCATAGAGCTGATCATGCCCCACCCCGAAGCCGGCTTGTTGGAGGGGATCATGCTGGGGACGGATCACTCGCTACCCGCCGAGTTGGAGGAGGCCTTCCGCACGGCGGGGTTGACGCATATCGTGGTGATATCGGGCTACAACGTGAGCATCCTGCTGCAGGCCTGGTTTCTGGGCTCTCGCCAGATGATGCACCGTTGGGCAGGGCTGATCGCGGGCATTGCTATGCTTTCGGTGTTCGTTCTGCTGGTAGGTCCTTCACCGCCAGTCATGCGTGCAGCGATCATGAGCGGCATGTCGGTGTTTGCCCTTCTGATGGGCCGGCGTGACTGGGCGCCCGCCAGCCTGGCGTTCTCCGCCCTGCTGATGACGGCTGCCAACCCCCTTCTGATACACAGCGTAAGCTTCCAGCTATCGATAACCGCTACGCTGTCTCTGATCGTTCTCCAGCCGCGACTGGCTGCCTGGCTTGATCGCCTGCTGAAGGGAGCCGGTTCATCCGCGGAGGGTCACTTGGCCTCGATCCTTGTTGAGAGCGTCGTGGCCACCTGTGCCGCTCAGCTCACTACCCTGCCCCTCGCGTGGGCGCATTTCGGGCAGGTATCGCTCCTTGCGGTGCTTGCCAATGCCCTGGTGTTGCCTGTCCAGAGCTTGATCCTGGTCCCCGGCGCCATTGCCGTCGTATTGGGAACGGTCGCGCCTGTGCTCGGCCGCGCTCTCGGCTACGCCTTATGGCTGCCGCTTCGCTGGACGATCACGGTCGCACGCACGGTACAGGCCATTCCCTGGGCCTCTCTTGCCGTTCCTCACCTTCCCCCCGTCGGAGCCTGGGCTCTGTACGGCCTCCTGCTGCTCTGGATCTGGCGGCTGCCGGCGCGCCCGGCTCGTGATCCGAGCACCCCCTCCAGGATGAGCAGGGAGTCTTGGGTGGTGCTTGGCTGGCTGCTCTCCGTCGTCCTGCTGTGGACCGCTGCCCTCGCCCAGCCCGACGGCCGACTGCACGTCTATGCGCTGGATGTAGGCCAGGGAGATGCTCTCTTGGTGCGGACGCCCCGGGGACGCGTGGTCTTGATCGACGGTGGGCCCGATCCACTCGTCCTCGGTAGCCGGCTCGGTGAGGCGTTACCCTTCTGGGAGCATAGTCTCGACCTTGTCCTGGTCACCCATGCAGACTCGGATCATACCGGTGGGCTAGCGCCTCTTTCCTCTCACTATCGCATAGCCGGTGCCATTCACGGCGGTTCGATGGAGGGCAACTCGGCGAGTCAGGCCTGGGAGCGCGAGCTCAAAGCGGCTGCCGTAACGCCGGTCCTGGTGAGCAGAGGAGATCGGATCCGAATCGGCGAGTGCCTGATGACGGTGTTGCATCCTGAGGCGCCTTTGGCCCATAATGATGCGCAGGACAACGATCGGTCGCTGGTGATCCTGCTCGAGTACGGCCAGTTCCGCATGCTACTGACCGGCGATGCCGGACGGGCCGTGGAGGACGACCTGAGGAATGCCGGGACCTCGTTGCGCGCGGCGGTGCTGAAGGTGTCCCATCACGGCGCGGCCACAGCCACGAGTGCCGAGTTCATGGCCGCTGTCCACCCGCAGCTGGCCGTGATCAGCGTCGGCGCGGAGAACTGGTACGGGCACCCCGCGCCAGAGGTCCTCCAGCGCCTGGCGGAGGCCGATGTTACCGTTCTACGAACAGACGAGGTTGGGACGATTGCGATAGCGACTGACGGGGAACGTTTCTGGGTTGAGGCGGCTCGCCCGGCCGAGCCACTGACAGAGTAGAGGGGGACGACGATGAGCACAGCAGTACAGATCACCTGGGGCTTGGCGCTGATCGTGATGATTCTGGGGCCGGTCGCACTGGCGACCTGGTTCTGGCGCCGTTTCGGCGTCAAGCCCGGAGCTTTTCTTCTGGGCGCCCTGGTCTTTTTGGTCTCTCAGCTCATATTGCGCGCACCGATTGTGGCACTGGTGCAGAGCCGATTGGGCGATGCCGTGAGCCAGGGTACTCCTCTGATTCTGTATCTCGCGGGCCTGGCCTTTTCGGCGGGCCTGTTCGAATCCTGCGGCAGATGGGCAGGCTATCGCTGGTTCTTTCGCCCCCGATTGCCCTATGACTGGGCTCACGCCGTAGCCTATGGCATCGGCCACGGAGGATTCGAATCGGCCGTATACGTAGGGGTTATGAGTGCCCTGAGCTTTGTCCAGGGCATCGCTCTCACCTCCATGACCCCGGAGCAACTGGCCAACAGCGCCTCTGGAGATACGCTCACTCAGGCTCTTCAAGCTAGGGAGATGTTTGCGCAGATGACGTGGGACCAGCCCTTGTTGGCCGCCGTGGAACGCATCGGCACGGTGCCGCTCCACATAGCCCTTTCCCTCGTCGTCCTGCAGGTCTTTACCCGCAAGCAGCCCATCTACCTGCTGTACGCCGTCCTGCTCCACGGGCTGGCCGATTCCACGGCCGTAATGCTGAACTATGTGCTCAAGGCCCCCAACTGGGTCACTGAGCTAGGCGTGCTGGCATGGGGCGCTGCCAGCGTGTGGTACATTTGCCACCGCTACCGACAGGAGCAGAGTTCGCTGCTCACCACACAGGAAGCCGGCTGACCATGGGGGATCGAGATGCCTTTGGCGCGCACGTGGTTCTCGCCGATTTCGTGCGTCCTCTCTTCGAGCCCGTTGGCTTTGAGGCTGAGCGGATGGCCGCAGTCGGCGCGTCCTGGTCTCAACACGAGTGTCGCACGGAGGACCAGGTTCTGGAGGTCGCCCGCGATGCCACGGTTGTCGTCGTTCAGTCGGTCAGGCCTCTGCTGACACGAGCCGTGATCGCGCAACTCGACAGCTGCCGGTGCCTCATCCGCGCCGGTGCCGGCTATGATAGCATCGATGTCGATGCCGCTACCGAGCGGGGCATCATGGTCTGCAACACGCCCAACTATTGTGTGGATGAGGTCGCGGACCATGCCATCGCCCTGCTGCTGGATTGCGTTCGGCACGTATCGCGCCTCGATCGCGCCCTTCACCAGAGAATACCGGCAGAGTCCATTCCCGGGCGTTCGCGACGTATCCGTGGCGCCACGCTGGGGATCATCGGCCTGGGGCCGATCGGTCGCCGTGTGGTGCAGAGCGTGTCTGGATGGGACCTCCGCGTGCTTGCCTACGACCCCTACCTCTCCCAGGAGCAGGCGGATTCCGTGGGGGTAAAGCTCGTCTCGCTGGAAGAGCTGCTCGGGCAGTCCGACTTTATCTCGATTCACTGCCCCCTGACGCGTCAGACCCACCACCTGCTGAACCACGAGACTCTGGCGTTTGTCAAGCCAGGTTGCGTTCTGGTGAACGACTCGCGAGGGCCCGTTATCGACGAGGGCGCCCTTATCGCCGCACTGGAGGATGGACGCCTATGGGCCGCGGGTCTGGACGTCACCGAAGAGGAGCCCCTACCGGAGGATTCGCCACTCCGCAGCCTGGACAACGTCGTTTTGACGCCGCACGTAGCCGCCTACTCTCCCGAATCCCGGATTGATCTATACGAGGAGATCTGCGCCGTCTGCGCGGATGTGATACAGGGGCGCATACCGCGGCCGCTCGTAAACCGCGCCGGCCTGGATCACTTGCGCTAGATTTCTTTCGATCAGGACACGTTCAGGCCCCCGTTCCTGCTGGGAACGGGGGCCTGTGTGCTGCGAATCCGAGCTCAGGAGGGTTGATCTTCCGCTTGGTCAACGGGCTCCGCGTCGCTCTCAACCGCGGAAAAGTCAAGGCCCGTGCGTTCGGCGTTCAGATCAGCGCGGACCGCAGCGCCGGCCAGATCTCCGCGCAGCAGGCGTTGTGAGAGAGGGTTCTCCAGGGATCTCTGCAACGCCCTCCTCAAGGGCCGAGCCCCCAGGTTGCGATCGTATCCCTGATCCGCGAGCCAGGCCTTCACTTCCTCGGACACGTCCAGCGAAACGCCCTGCTCCGCCAGACGGGCCCGGATATCCTTCAGCTGTATGTCCACGATACGGACCATATCCTCCCGCGAAAGCACGTTAAAGACAATGGTCTCGTCGATACGGTTCAGGAACTCGGGACGGAAGGTGCGCTTGAGGCTCTCGGACACGCGATCCGTAAGGGCGTCATGCCCCTCCTCAGCCAGACCCAAGAACCCGAGAGTCCCAGCCTTCCGGTCCGCCAGGCTGGTGCCGATGTTGGACGTCATGATGACCACCGTGTTCCTAAAATCCACGGTTCGGCCGTGCCCATCGGTTAAGCGCCCCTCTTCGATGATCTGCAGCAAGGCGTTCCAGACCTCGGGATCGGCCTTTTCGATCTCATCAAAGAGCACCACGCGGTAAGGGCGCCGACGGACGGCCTCCGTCAGTTGCCCACCAGAGTCATAGCCCACATACCCGGGAGGGGCACCTACGAGACGTGAAACCGTATGCCGCTCACTGTACTCGCTCATGTCGACCTGGATGAGCGCATCCTCGTCATCGAACAAGAAGGCTGCCAAGGCCTTGGCCAACTCTGTTTTACCCACACCTGTGGCGCCCAGGAAGATAAAGCTGCCGATCGGTCTCCGCGGATCCTTGAGCCCGGCCCGAGCCCGCCGGATCGCGTCGGACACGGCCACGATGGCCTCATCTTGACCCACGATGCGTTCTCGGAGGTATTCCTCCATGCCCAGCAACCGCTCCGTCTCGGCCTCCTGCATCCGTGTCACCGGAACGCCGGTCCACGTGGCGACGATCGCCGCGATCTCGTCAGCGCCGACAGACTCATCCAGCCCCTTCTCCTGTTGCCATTTGGCCTTGCGGGTGGTGAACTCCACCTCAGTTTGCAGGCGCTCGCTCCGCAACTGCGCGGCAGCCTCGTAGTTGCGCTCCTGCCCCGCCTCCTCTTCTTTCTGCGCCAGGTCCATCAGAGAGGCGCGCATAGCCTTGAGATCGGGAGGGAGGCTGTGCATCGCGATACGCAATCGAGAAGCCGCCTCATCGATCAGGTCGATGGCCTTATCCGGCAGACGTCTGTCTCGCACGTATCGATCGGACAGACGCGCGGCAGCCACGAGGGCGTCGTCGGTGATCTCGACGTGATGATGATCTTCGTAGCGCCCCTTGAGACCACGCAGCATGGCGATCGTGTCATCGACAGAGGGCTCTTCGACGAAGATCGGTGCAAAGCGGCGCTCCAGAGCGCTGTCGCGTTCGATATGCTGCGTGTACTCATCCAGCGTGGTAGCTCCTACGCACTGCAGCTCTCCCCGTGCCAGAGCGGGCTTCATCATGTTGGAGGCGTCGATCGCACCCTGAGCGGCCCCGGCGCCCACCACGGTGTGAAGCTCATCGATAAAGAGAATGATCTCTCCCCGGGCCTTTTCCACCTCTTCCAGTACACTCTTGAGCCGCTCCTCGAACTCGCCACGGAATCGTGCGCCGGCCACCATGGCGCCGAGATCCAGCGAGAGTATCTGCCGGTTCAGAAGCGTCTCCGGCACATCGCCAGCCACGATCTTTTGAGCCAGTCCCTCCACGATGGCCGTCTTCCCCACGCCGGCTTCCCCGATCAAAACAGGGTTGTTCTTTGTGCGGCGGGAGAGCACCTGCAGCACCCGCATGATCTCTTCGTCCCGGCCGATCACGGGATCCAGCCGGCCCTCCCGGGCGGCCTCCGTGAGGTTACGGCTGTACTTTTCCAGCGTCTTCCAGCTCGTCTTTCGAACAGGAGCGCTCGTCTCCCGTTTCCGCGCTTGCCCCAAGGCGTCCGAGAACGCCTTGTGCGTAACTCCGGCTTCGTTAAGGATGCGCACGGCGGCGCTGTCTCCGTCAGAGAGCACCGCCAGCATCAGGTGTTCGGTTGAGATGAACTCATCCGACAGGCTGACCGCCTCCTCATTGGAGCGATCCATCAACCGCTTGACGCGCGGCGTGATGTACACCTGCTGCGGTCGGAAGCCCCCGGGGGCGGCCGTTCGAGCGCCTGCCTTCAGAACATCCTCCAGGCGCTGCCTGAGCGTCTCGGCATCTACGCTCATCGCTTGCAGCACCGCGAGCACCGTACCGTCCTGCTCCAGCAGCGCCACCACAATGTGCTCGGTATCCAGCTGGGAGTGCTCGTGGCGCATCATGACCTCATAGGCGCGCGTCACGGCATCCTGTGCTTCATCAGTAAAACGGTCGAATCCTGGCATTTTTCTCCTCTACGACAACCCGCAAAGGCAGGCCGCCGATATCATGACGCTTCCCCAAAAGGTAGATAGCGCCTTACGGCTCCGCGACAGGCTCTGCGGTTTCGTGCCGCACAAACCGATACGCATCGCGATCAAAATCCACATACACCGTGTCGCCGGAACGGAAGCCGCCCGAAAGGAGATCCAGCGCTAGGGGATCCTGAATTCGTCTCTGTATGGTGCGTCGCAGCGGGCGTGCGCCGTACACCGGATCGAAGCCTTCATCCGCCAACGCCTCGCGGGCGCTCTGGCTAAAGGCCAGATCAAGCCCGCGATCGGCGAGCAGCGCGCGCAGATGGGAGAGCTGGATATCCACTATCCGGCCCAGATCCGCCCGCGTCAGGCTATGGAAGATGATCGTCTCATCCACTCGGTTAAGGAACTCTGGACGGAACTGCTGCCGCAGAGCCTCCATAACCCTCCGTCGCATCTCCTGCTCCTGGTCCGCGCCAAGCTCACTAATCCATTGGCTGCCGATATTGGAGGTCATGATCACAACCGTGTTCTTAAAGTTCACGGTGCGTCCCTTGCCGTCCGTCAGACGTCCCTCATCCAGTATCTGCAGCAGCACGTTAAAGACCTCGCTGTGGGCCTTTTCGATCTCATCGAACAGAACCACCGCGTAAGGATGCCGGCGCACGGCCTCGGTCAACTGGCCGCCCTCATCGTAGCCCACATATCCTGGCGGGGCACCGATCATGCGCGCTACCGTGTGGCGCTCCTGATACTCGCTCATGTCCAGGCGGATCATGGCGCGTTCGTCGTCGAAGAGAAACTCGGCAAGTGCACGAGCCAACTCGGTCTTGCCCACTCCGGTAGGCCCAAGAAAGATAAAGGCGCCGATGGGCCGGTTCGGATCCTGCAGACCAGATCGAGAGCGCCTGACGGCGTTGGATACGGCGGTGATGGCCTCATCCTGGCCCACGACCCGTTCGTGCAGCCGTTCCTCCATATGGATCAACTTCTCGATCTCGCTCTCAACAAGCCGCGTCACAGGGATGCCCGTCCAGCGCCCGACGATCTCCGCGATATCTTGCTCGGTTACCTCCTGTTGCAGCATCGCCTCTTCGTCCTGGCTGTTCGTCATATCCTGCTCCAGTGTCGCCAGCCGCTTCTCAAGATCTCGCATCTCCCCGTATCGAAGACGGGCAGCCCGTTCCAGATCACCCTCCCGTTCAGCTCGTTCAGCCTGGACGCGCAGGTCCTCGAGGCGAGCCTGGATCTCTTGCATGCCTTGAATCGCCTGGCGCTCGCGATCATAGCGAGCCCGGAGACCAACCAACTCCTCCTCCAGGTCCGCAATCTCCGCCGTGATCCGATCCCTGCGCTCACGTGAGGCGTCGTCCCGTTCTCTGGAGAGCGCCTGCTGCTCGATCTGCAACTGCACGAGCCGCCGCTCGCGTTCGTCGATCTCTCGAGGCGAGCTATCGATCTCCATTCGGAGGCGCGCAGCCGCTTCATCCACCAGGTCGATGGCCTTGTCCGGAAGGAACCGATCCGAGATATATCGATCGGAGAGCACAGCCGCCGCCACAAGCGCAGCATCCTGAATGCGAACGCCGTGGTGCACCTCGTAGCGTTCCTTCAGCCCCCGCAGGATGCTGATGGTATCCTCCACGGAAGGGGGCTCAACAAAGATCGGCTGGAACCGCCGTTCCAGTGCCGGATCCTTTTCGATGTACTTGCGGTACTCATTGATGGTCGTCGCGCCGATCGCGTGGAGTTCCCCGCGAGCGAGCATCGGCTTGAGCATGTTAGAGGCGTCCATCGCACCCTCGGCGGCGCCTGCCCCCACCAGCGTGTGGAGCTCGTCGATGAACAGGATCACCTGCCCGTCGGACTCCTGCACCTCCTTGAGTACGGCTTTGAGTCGCTCCTCGAACTCGCCGCGATACTTGGCGCCCGCGATGAGCGAACCGAGATCCAGCGCGATCACGCGCTTGTCACGCAGCCCCTTGGGCACATCTCCCTTGACGATCCGTTGCGCCAGGCCCTCCACAATCGCCGTCTTGCCAACGCCCGCCTCACCGACCAGAACCGGGTTGTTCTTTGTACGCCGCGACAGCACCTGGATGACTCTGCGGATCTCTTCATCGCGGCCAATTACCGGGTCCAGTTTGCCGCTGGAGGCTGAGGCCGTCACGTCACGCGCGTATTTCTCGAGCGCCTGGTAGGTACCCTCCGGGTCCTGATCCATCACGCGCTGAGAGCCGCGAATGCCGCTGAGCGCCTGCAGAATCCGTTCCTCCTTGATGCCGGACGCAGTCAGTATCTGACTGGCCTTGCTCTTTGTCTCGATCAGAGCCATCAGCAGGTGCTCCGTCGAGATGTACTCATCGTGCATCTGCCGGGCCTTTGCCTCTGCGATGCCGAGAGCCTGACCCAACTCGGCTGAGAGATAACGCTGCACAGCACCAAAGGCCTTCGATCGAGCGGCAAGCGTTGTTCGCAGCTCGGCAATAACCTGGGCGGGTTGCACATTAAGCTTGAGGAGTATCTGTGGCACGACGCCATCGCGCTGCTCCAGCAACGCCAGCGCGAGATGTTCAGGCTCCACCTGGCTGTGATTCAGTTCCTCCGCCAACGCTTGAGCCTGCAGGACCGCCTCCTGCGCCTTGTTCGTGTATCTATTCATATTGGTCGTCATCGTTATAACCTCTGCGCCGGGAAATCTTGGCTATCATATGGAGCCTGCTCTGCCCCGGACCCTATCGAGATGAGCCTTCCGGCTCGCTGGGATCTCCGGTCACAGTCGGCGGCGTTGACCGCCCCGCTCTAGGTAGGAGAGCCCGCGCACTCATGCCATCCGTCTCGTTGTCCATGTATGCATCTTCGGGCGTGACGTCTTTCACGGTCGCGTTCACCACGGGGGGAGGCTCGTCCGCGAGAGCATTAGCTCCACCGAGCCTCTCCTCCAGCTCCCGTATACGAACGAGCAGAGCCTCCATCTTCCGTTGAGCCCGCTCTCGTTCGGTTTCCAGCTCATCCTGCAACTCGGCTACCCTCTGAGACATATTCAGTATGACCTCTACCCCGGCCAGGTTCACGCCCAGATCCTCAGTAAGCCGCGCGATCTTGCGGAGCATCTCGATGTTCCTTCTAGAGTACAGCCGGATGCGTCCCCCTGTGCGCGTCGGCTTGACCAAGCCCAGGCGCTCATAGTAGCGCAGCGTCTGAGGGTGCAGGCAGACGAGTTTGGCTGCTACGCTGATCACGTAGGCGGGCTCATCCATCGCCAGTTGTTCATCGAGTGGGTCATAGGTCATCCGAACACCTCAGCTTCCTTGGGATACAGTCGCGCAAGACGCACGCCTCAGGTCTCTCCCGCAGATCAACATCATTTCTCTTTTCGAATCGCCGAGAGCTCTCTATACAGTTCTCTCTCGCGCTCCGACAACTCAGACGGTATAACCGGTACGGCCTCCACAAAGAGATCCCCCGCAGACTCACCCGACTTTAGGCTGGGCATCCCCTGGCCACGCAGACGGAACGACTGTCCGGTGCGCGTTCCGGGCGGAATACGTAGTGACACTCGGCCTTTGAGCGTGCTAACGACCACTTCGCCTCCCAACACCATCGTGTAGAGGTCCACGGGCAGCGATAGACGGAGGTTCTGCCCCTCTCTCTGAAAGCGTTCGTGGGGGAGCACCCTGATCACCAGGTACAAGTTCCCTGTGCGCGCTCCCATGGCGCCCGGAGGGCCCTCGCCGGCTATACGAACCCGAGATCCGTTGTCCACTCCCGCAGGGATTTTGACTTCGAGCCGTCGGTCCCCCGTCTGCAGGATGCGCGTCGCACCGTGGAAGGCCTCGTCCAGTGTGATATCCACCGGGTACTCTGCGTCTCGTCCGGCTCCCGGGCGCTGAGCCGCCCCTGCGCCGCCCCCTGCCCGCGATCCAAAGATCGTCTGGAAAAAGTCAGAGAAACCACTCTGCCCAAAGAGGTCGTTGAGATCGCCGTACTCGGTATACGTACGTTGCGCACCAGGGCGCCCGCCCCCGGAGGAGAACCACTGGCTCCAGTCAAAGCCATGCGGATCGCCGCCGGCCTGTTGGTATCGCTGCCAGTTGCTGCCCAGCCGGTCGTACTTGCTGCGCTTCTCCGGATCCCGAAGCACCTCATAGGCCTCGTTGATCTCCTTAAAGCGTTCCTCGGCCTCCGGGTCATTCGGGTTGACGTCCGGATGATGCTTGCGAGCGAGCTTTCGGTACGCCTTCTTGATCTCATCGGACGTGGCGCTCTTTTCCAGGCCAAGCGCACGGTAGTAGTCCTTGTACTCCATCGGGTTCATCGCCCCCCTTGTGGGCCTCATACGCACAGGGCTCGGCGCACGCCATGGCCCTAATCTGCTGCCAGTATAACGCATACCGGATGTCTTTGTCAACTAACATGAGTCGGTAAGACTCAAGTTTAGTTATAATCGCAGTTAAATGTATATTGACAACATATTCTAAACCTGCTAGAATAGGGCCGGAAGTGAGGACTGTGATGGTATGGAGGTGTGCAAATGGATAGATACAGAGAAAGAAGGATGCGTTCGCCTCTTGCCGTTCTAGATGATCGAGCGGAAGACTTGGTTACAGCTCCCGGGCGGGGGGCCGCTCAAGATGGCTTCTTGTCCCTGGACATGTACGAGACCGATACTTCTTTCGTGATTCGCGCTGCGCTGCCCGGTCTTTCTGCAGAGGATCTCAAGATCACCCGCGAGGGGCGCACGCTGACTCTAGAAGGTGAGTTGGTGCTTCCTGAGCCAGATAGCGCAACCTACCTATTCAGGGAGCGTTGGCGAGGACACTTTTCGCGGACGTTGCCCCTGCCAGAGAGCGCCGCAGAAGAGGTCAATGCGACGCTGGAATCCGGCGTTCTCTCCCTCGAGTTCGCCAAGCCCAGCCCGCGGACCCCTCGCACGATCAAGGTCAACACGGCGGGATAGCCGTGCAACATAGGACGCACAACAAGATCATCTCGATGGAGGTATGATAAAGTGACGCTGACAAGATGGGAGCCCTTTAAGGATCTGATGACTCTTCGCGAGGCCATGGACCGCCTGTTCGAGGATAGCCTGGTGCCTACTGGCACTCGCTGGGTCAGTGGTAGAGGCGAGATGCGCTGTGAACTGCCGATGGACGTCTACACCACCGGCGAGGAGCTCGTCATCAACGCCGCGGTGCCTGGTATGGATCCGAAAGACGTCGAGATCACGATAGAGGGTGACACGCTCACCATACGAGGCGAGCTTCCCGCCCCTCTGGAGAACGTCAAT
>Ga0123333_10001965_pt1 | contig 21330 bp, 17 predicted proteins | sample BioC12SIPDNA_3_FD_89957 | JGI IMG/M metagenome (GOLD analysis project Ga0123333, IMG submission 89957) | Anaerobic biogas reactor microbial communites from Washington, USA - Biogas_R2_B C12 SIP DNA | ecosystem: Engineered > Bioreactor > Anaerobic > Unclassified | place: Washington, USA... | reverse complement strand
TGGAGAGAGGCGCCGATGATTCGTGTCCTGATCTGTGATGACCAGGCCGTCGTCCGCGATGGCCTGGAGGCCATCCTGAGCACGGACGATGAGATCGAGGTCGTGGGGGTGGCCCGGCACGGCGAAGAAGCCCTCGCCCTGGCCGCAGAGCGCCGGCCGGACGTCATCCTGATGGACTTGAAGATGCCGGTGATGAACGGCGTCCAAGCCACCGGGCAGTTGCGCGCCCGGCACCCGGCGATCCGGGTCCTGATCCTCACCACGTACGCGGACGATGCGTGGGTGCTGGACGCGGTGCGCGCCGGGGCCTCCGGCTATCTGCTCAAGGACACGCGGCGCGACCTTCTGATCGCAGCGATCAAGGGGACCGCGGCCGGGCAGACGTTCCTCGATCCGGCGATTGCCGGCAAGGTCCTGGCACAGGCGGTCGCGCCCGTGGAGCCTGCCAGACCTTCCGCGGAGGCGCTCACAGAACGCGAGCTCGGCGTGCTCCGGCTGATCTGCCGGGGCTACAGCAACCCGGAGATCGCCCAGCAACTGCACCTCGCGGCCGGCACAGTGCGTAACTACGTCAGCACCATCCTGCAGAAGATGGGCGCGGAGGACCGCACGCAGGCTGCGGTACTGGCCTACCAGCGCGGGCTGGTGCCAGGGACGGAACCGGACGAGGCCAGGCGCCTCTGAAGCCAATCCCCGGAACGCGCGCGACACCCGTCAGGTGGTGGCGTCCCTCCTGAGGCGCCTTCCTCGCCCGGCCCATTACTTCACGCGCGTTACCTCCATGCCGGGCATGCCGGTCGCCGGCTGCGCTACATCGATGTCCGCGCCACCGCGTGGCGCGCCGCCACCCTGTGGCGCACCGCCGCTTGGTGGCGCTGCCGCAGCCGTCGCGGCGTATCGCCAGGTTGCATTCGTAGGCCAGGGTCCGCCGCTGATGAAACCACAATCTTTGATGTAGAAATTGCTGAGTCCCGCGGTCACGTCCGCGGCAGTTGGCGACGTAAACGTGCCGGACCCGTAGAAAGGCCCGCTGAAGGAGAACGCATTGCCAGAAATCGGTTCTGGCACGACATGTGTGATTATGTAATCTCCACAGTCGCCGCTGATGTAGATCGCGAAATCGTCCACGTACTTCCCGTCTGAGGTCACGTAGAATTCGAGGAACTGGTCATCCCGCCAGTAACCGGGCCTGGGTCCTGCCGGCGGCGGGTCCTTGCGGATCAGCGGCAGAGTGATTCTGCGCAACGCGCCCACGGCGAAGGAGATTGCATTCGACACTCCCCCACCGGGCGCAGGATTGAGCACAGTGATGCTCGCCGTGCCTGGCGCGGCGATGTCCGCCGCGGTGATGGATGCCGTCAGCTGCGTGCTGCTGACATACGTTGTCGCCCGATTCGAGCCGTTCCACCGGACCACCGAGCCATTGACGAAGTTCGTGCCGTTGACGGTGAGCGTGAAGGCGGGTCCGCCCGGCGTCGCGGAGGGTGGGTTGAGTCCGGTGATGGCTGGCTTGGGGGGTGAGGCGCCTTCCAGCGTCACGACGCTGACGGAGTTGAGCGCCATGGGGGGATCCATAGAATAGGTCCCACCCCAGGTCATCGAGTGGGTGTTATGATCCCACGTGTCGTTGAGGTAGACCGTCGATGGATCGGCGTAGCCGATGCCGACGACAGTGTGCCCGACCAGGTTGAGCAGGACCGGTCTCCCGGCATTGATCTCCGCCTTGTAGTCGGCAAACGAGAAGCCGCCCGCCCTCTGGTTGTCGGTCAGTTGGCTATAGCAGTCCCCCACGGAATAACCGCGCGCCTCGTAGAACAACTTGCGGCCGTAGGTGCCGTCGCGGGCGGAGAGTCCCGCGGTCTCCATCTGGTCGCACGTCAACCGCGACCCGTCCTGCCACCAGTTGAATCGGGTCGAACCGTCTTTGTTCTCGTAGGCCGATTGGCTGGTCTTCATGTAGTCGCCAAACGCGTCGCCCCAGGTGTGCTGCGTCCACATGCCTGTAATGTAGGGATCCAGGGCGGCGCTTTCGTAGGATGCCCAGTAGTCGTCGATCGAACCCTTGGTGGTCCGGCCATCCAAACCGTTGCGGGAAGCCACGAGCGGATTCCCGGGATACTCATCGCCAATGCCGTCAGTCCAGTGCGGCCACGCCTCTTCTTCGTTCGTAGGCATCATGCCGCCATTCGCCGGGCCGGTGTAGATGTCCTGAAAGCCGTTGTTGTCGAAGTACGCGCCGACCATTGCGGCAGAAACGGCAGAGCATCCGAAGACCCACTTATAGGCCGGAACTGGGAGGGTCACCGCCCCGGGCCCATCAAGCGTCGAGGGCGCCACGGCCGCGCGCGCGAGTTCAGAACCGGGCGGTGGCTTCGAGGGGCCATTGATCGTCGCCATGACGACCTGCTTGCCGTCTCCGAGCGTGAGGAGTTCGGCGCTGTAGTATGGGTTGGATGGTCCGCTACCAGCGGTTACGATCGGCGCCGTCCCGCCTGCCGGTTCAGCCTGCCCGGCGAGCGCAATGGGCGCCGGTCCTGACGCAATGATGACCACCATGACGGCAAGCGCCACCGGGCGCAGACGGATGAGGATCCCCTGAAACATACTGCCTCCTTCAGGACAACGGGTAGGGCATCCGAAACTTCACAGATGTTCAGTTCGTGATGGGAGACTCTGGGTTTTTCAAACCGGGGATACGAGACGGTTCCGATTGTAACAGGGGGACCGGCAGGATGCAAAACGACGCACTAAGCCATTGAATTGTTGTTCGAAGAGGTATGGTCAAACAAATTTAACAAAAGCCTCCGGAACGGTTCCAGTTCCGGAGGCCCTCATCTCCGATTCACTGCGGTTTCGTCACGCGCGCAGCGTCGCGCCCAATTCCCGCTCCAGCCGCGCCACGATCTTCTGCCGCGCCTTCGCCGTATCCTCCGCGGTCAACGTCCGGTCTGGCGCCTGGAAGGTGAGCGAGTAAGCCAGGCTCTTCTTCCCCTGGGGCACCTGTCCGCCGCGATACACATCGAACAGCCGCAGATCGACCAGCAGCTTGCCGCCCGTCTGGCGAATCAGGCCGGCCACCTGGCTGGCGGGCAGGCTCTCGTCCACGATCAGTGCCAGGTCCTCGAACACGGCCGGCTGGGACGAGAAGTCACGCATCTCCTGCTTGGCCCCCCAGCCCGCGAGCAGGGCTTCGAGGTCCAGCTCCATCGCAGCCACAGGCACGTTCGGCAGGTCAAACGCGGCTCGCACCCGCGGATGCAGCTCGCCGAGCATGCCCACAGCCGCGCCGTTGACGACGACTTGCGCGGTCCGTCCGGGATGCATTGCCGGATGGCTGCCGCGTTCCCAGGCCACATTCGACAGCCCAAGCCGGAGCGCCAACGCCTCGACCACGCCCTTGAGATCGAAGAAGCCCACCGGCGAAGCATCGTGTCCCAGCCAGGACGCCGGCTCGCGCGGGCCTGCGAGCAGGGCGGCAAGCCGCCGCGGCTCATCGGGAAGCGTCTGATCGGGCCGCGGCAGATACACGCGACCGACCTCGAAGATCGCGACCCGCTCGCCGAAACGGAGATTGGCCTGTGCCGTCTCGATCAGTGACGGGAGCAGCATCACGCGCAGGTGACCGCGCTCGTTCGACAACGGATTCAATACCGTCACGTGCGGCTGCTGCGCTGCACTGGCATCGCCCAGGAACTTCACCTCATCGCGCACATCGATCATCGAGTAGGTGATCACCTCGTCGAGGCCGCAGCCGGCCAGGACATCGCGCACCTTCTCCTCTGCCTCGAGCCGCACGTTGCGCTGCGTGTGCGGCAGCTCATCCTCCAACAGTGTCGATGGCAGCCGGTCGTATCCATAGATGCGCCCGATTTCCTCCACCAGGTCGGCAGGAATATTCACGTCCTGCCGGTGGCTGGGTACACCCACGCTGAGAGCCTGGCCCGCGCTGTCCACGGTGAACTCGAGCGCCTCCAGGATGCGCGCCATTTCGGCGGTGGGCAGATCGACGCCGAGGAGCCGGTTGGCATAGCCCGGATCCAGCTCGATCCGCTTTGCGCCCGGCTTGCCCGGATAGTTGTCGCCGTAGATGGGCTGCGCTTTGCCGCCCGCCAACTCCTCCAGCAACTGGCAGGCACGAGCCAACGCCTTGACCGTCAACTCGGGATCCACCTGCTTGCCGAACCGGCTGGCAGCCTCGCTGCGCAGTCCCAACATCTGGCTCGTCCGCCGGATGCTCAGGAAGTTGAAGTTGGCCGATTCGAGCAGGATGGCCGTCGTGCCCGGGCTGACCTCGGTGTCCGCGCCGCCCATCACTCCGCCCACCGCGATGGATCCCGCGGTGTCGGTGATCATCAGCATCTCGGGGTCCAGCTGCCGGTCCTGGCCGTCGAGGGTCATCATGCGCTCGCCCGGACGGGCGCGACGCATGATGATGGTAGGCCGGCCGCCTCCGGCGCGCTGCCGCAGCAGATCGTAGTCGAAGGCATGCAGCGGCTGTCCCAGCTCGAGCATCACGTAGTTTGTCACGTCGACGACGTTGTCGATGGGCCGCATCCCTGCGCGGAGCAGCCGCTGCTGCATCCACATGGGCGAAGGTCCCACCTTCACGCCCTCGATCAACGCGGCGGAGTAGCGCAGGCACAGGTCCGGCGCCTCGATCTCGATGCCGGTGAAATGGGCATCGCGCTCAATCGTCACCGGCTCGCGCTCCAGGATCGTCACGACATCCCGGCGCAGCGGCTGGCTCGTAATGGCGGAAACTTCCCGCGCCGCGCCGTAGACGCACTGCAGGTGACCGAACGCGCCCTTCACGTCATAGTCGAGCACGACATCGCCCATGTAGTCGAACAGCGGCATTCCGACCGGTGCGTCATCGGGCAGCACCAGGTTCCCCTCGTGGCTGTCGCTCAGGTCCAGCTCTTTCTCCGAGCAGACCATCCCCTCGGAGACGATGCCGCGGATCTTGCTGGGCTTGAGCCTGACGATCCTGCGCTCTTCGCTGTGACCGTCGACCAACCGCGCGCCGGACATGGCGTAAGCGACCTTGGGGCCCTTGCCGCCGGAGAGATCCTGGCCGATATAGGGCATCATGTTGGGTGCGCCGGTTACGACGGTCATCGGCTGGTCTGCGCCGTAGTCGACACGGACCAGGGTCAACCGCTCCGCGTCCGGGTGGCGCACCACCTCCAGGATCTGGCCCACGAAAATCTTGTCGCGGTCCCAGAACTCACCGATGGTGGTGATTGATTCGACCTCCAGCCCGGCGAGCGTCATGCGCTCGGCCAGCGCCTCGGGCGGCAGATCGATATCGACGTAATCCTTAAGCCAGGAAAGAGGCACTTTCATCGCACACACTCCATCAACCGAACTGCCCAAGGAAGCGCAGGTCATTCGAGTAGAAGTACCGGATGTCGTTGATCGCGTGCCGCAGCATGGCAGGGCGCTCGACGCCCATGCCAAACGCGAAACCGGTGAAGACGTCCGGGTCATAACCGCCGTTCTGCAGCACCACGGGGTGCACCATTCCCGCGCCTGCGATCTCCAGCCAGCCGGTGTACTTGCACACGCTGCACCCCTTCCCGCCGCACAGGACGCAGTTCATGTCGGCCTCGATGCTCGGCTCGGTGAACGGGAAGTAGCTGCCGCGCACCCGCAGCTCGCCCGCGCCGTACATCTTCACTGCGAACTGCTTCAGGGTGCCGATCAGATCGGTCAGGCGGATGTTTCTGCCCACAGCCAGGCCCTCGATCTGGTAGAACTGGTGCTCCGAGCGCGCGGTGATCTGCTCGTAGCGGTAGCATTTGCCCGGCAGGATGACGCGGATGGGTTCGGGGCAGCGCTCCCGCATCGCCCGGATCTGGCCCGGGCTGGTATGCGTGCGCATCACCAGCCTGCGCTGGGCCGGGTCCAGGTTGGAGTCCTGGCTGACCCAGAATGTATCCCACATGTCGCGTGCCGGGTGATAGGGCGGCATATTGAGCAGGCCGAAGTTGTTATCATCCGTCTCGACATCCGGTCCGTCGTACACCTCGAAGCCCATTTCAGCAAAGACAGCGCGGTACTCGCGCAGATTCTGTGTCGTGATGTGCAGGTGGCCGATGCTGGGCGGCCGACCGGGCAGTGTGACGTCCACGGTTCCCCTGGCGAGTTCCGCGGCCAGCGCCGCCTGCTTGAGCGCCTCCTGGCGCGCACCGAAGGCCGCTTCGAGGTTGGCCTTGACCTCGTTGGCCGCCTGGCCGTACGCGGGACGTTCTTCGCGCGGCAGCTTGCCGATCACGTCCATGGCCGCGGACAGCGCGCCGCCCTTACGGCTCAGATAGCGAACGCGCCACGCTTCGAGCGCCTCCGCCTCGGTCGCCGCGGCCAGCGCCTCCAGCGCCTCTGCCTGCAGCTTGCTCAGGTTGTCGTGCATAGAACCCTCCTTAACGCAAAACGCGCCCTCCGTCGCAGGGACGAAGTGCGCGTACTCACTCCGCGGTGCCACCCTGGTTCGAGCTTCCCTGGGGAAGCCGCTCTCTGGCCGGCGGCCCGGCTCTACGGGCTTACCGGCTGCCCCATAACGGGGGGCTGCCGTGGCAGACTACTTTGCGATCGAAGCGATCGCTTTCACCCGCCCGCTCAGGAGGGAACTTCGTCGGGGTTGGGGCCGGCCGGGCTTGCAGCCCCTCAAGGGGCCCGGCCTCTCTGGGGTCATCCCCCCGCCTACTTTCCTCCGTCATCGCTTTGTGGCTGCGCCAATGGCGATTCAGTTATGGGCGGATTATGCCCGAAGACACAGTTCCTGTCAAGCAGTGCGCGATCTCTGCGCGGTCGCAAGGTCGACAGTGCCACCACTTGCGTCCCGGACGGCCTGTGCTAACATAGCCGCAAGAAACCAGAAATCTGATTCAGAACGAGTCCCATGCGATCCCATATTGACGATGACCAATTGCCCAGCATCCACCACCGGCTGGCTGGTGAAAAGCCCCGGCGCTCGTGGCTGACATTCCTCACCGGTGACCCGCTTGCCACTGCAGAAGCACCCCACCAGGCGATTCGCAAGATCGTCGGTTTGGCGGTGTTCGCGTCCGATGCGCTCTCGTCGACTGCCTACGCCACGCAGGAAATGCTCGTGGTGCTGGCGGCGGTCGGCACGATGGCCTTCGGGGTGGCAGTCCCGATGTCGCTTGCCATCGTCGTGCTGCTCGCCATCGTCGTCGCATCCAAAGAGCAGACGATCTACGCGTACCCCGAGGGTGGCGGCGCCTACACCGTGGCTCGCGATAACCTTGGAGACACCTCCGCTGCAGTAGCCGGCGCAGCGCTCCTCTTCGATTACATCCTGACCGTTGCGGTCTCGATCTCATCGGGCGTCGCACAGATCACTTCGGCATTTCCAGTGCTCTTCACGCACCGGGTGGAACTGGCGGTGGGGCTGGCACTGCTCGTTATGCTCGTGAACCTGCGAGGGGTGCGCGAATCGGGCACGATCTTCGCCATTCCGACCTATTTCTTCGTGATCATGATGTTCACCATCGTGATCATCGGCCTCTTACGCTACCTTACCGGTTCGCTGGGCATGGTCACCGACCCGCCTCCTATGGAAGTGCTCGGAGGGCCCCAGGCGCTTACGCTCTTCCTGGTCCTGCGCGCTTTCTCCTCCGGCACCACCGCGCTGACCGGCGTCGAAGCGATCGCAAACGGCGTGCCAGCCTTCAAAGAGCCCCGCAGCCGCAACGCCGGCATCACGCTGATCTGGATGGCAGGCATCCTGGCGGTGCTCCTGGTCACAATCACCTTCCTCGCGGTCCAGATCGGTGCAATCCCATCGGAAGAAGAGACCGTGATCTCGCAGATCGCGCGCACTGCGGGCGGCGGGCGCAACCTGCTCTATCTGCTCACCATCGCAGGCACGACGATCATCCTCATCATGGCTGCCAACACATCCTACAACGGCTTCCCACGGTTGGCGGCGCTGCTGGCAATGGACGGCTTCCTGCCGCGCCAGCTCTCATTCCAGGGCAGCCGGTTGGTCTACTCCCGCGGCATCGTCGTCCTGGCGCTGCTCGCCGCTGCTTTCATCATTATCTTCAAGGCCAGCGTCACCGCGCTGATTCCGCTCTACGCGATCGGCGTGTTTCTCTCGTTCACCCTGTCGCAAGCAGGCATGGCGCGGCGTTGGTGGAAGGCAGGACAACTGGAGCCGGAGGAAACACGCATAGAACGCGGTTCAGTCCTCAAGTATGATGCAGGATGGCAGAGCAAACTGGTGATCAACGCCCTCGGTGCGTTCATCACAGGTGTGGTCATGATGATCTTTGCCGTCACCAAGTTCAGCCAGGGCGCCTGGATCGCCCTGCTCTTGATGCCCGCGCTCGTCTTGTTTTTCTTCCGCATCCACCGGCATTATCGCCACCTTGCATCTCGGCTGACCCTGGAGGAGTACAACCCCGGGCCCCCTCCCCAACGCCACAAGGTGATCCTTCCTATCAGCGGCGTGCACCAGGGGTCCCTGGCCGCGCTGGAATACGCGCGACTCCTGTCGCCGGATGTGACTGCGGTGCACATCTCCACCGATCCGGCCTCGGCCGAGCGCGTGGAGCAGCGTTGGCAGAAATGGGGTCAGGGGATCCGGCTGGTTGTGGTGGAGTCGCCCTATCGGCTCATGCACGAGCCGCTGCTGCGATATATCCGCCAGCTGGCAGCAGCGCGGCAGCCCAACGAGATCATCACCGTCGTCGTGCCCAGTTTCGTGCCGCATAACTGGTTCGACAACCTCCTGCACACACAGACAGCGACTTTCTTGCGGCTGGCGCTCCTGTTCATTCCAGGGGTCATCGTTGTGGACGTGCCGTACCAGGTAGACTAGAGGCAGGCATCCTGAGGGGAGCGCCGAGGTCGACCGCAGATCGGCCTGAAACCCCGGGCTCTATCTTCAGGTGGAGGGTGCTTCCGAGACCGGCCGGCTGTCGTAATCGGGCAGCCGTTCCTCCGCATCCCGGATGGCTGGCACGAGGTACCCGCCTGCTGACACCGCGACGGCCAGGACGCCGCACAGCGCAATCATCAGCCCCATGCCCGAGCCGGGCCCCGTGCCGAAAAGCCCGCCAAAGACCGGCGCCAACCTCCCACCGGAGCGCATCGCCGGTTCGAGAAGATAGTCGGCCGCTGCGCCGCCGATGAGCGGGCTGATGGGCTGGGCAAACCAGGCAATCAGCCGCCGCGCGGAGAAGACCCGCCCCTGGACATCAGGGGCCACCTTGGATTGCCAAAGGGCCTGGTTGGATCCGTTGATCAGCGGTCCCCAGAGCGCGACGTAGGCGCTGGCGACCACCCACACCGGTACGATCCTGCCCAACCCCAGGGGGATCAGTCCCAGAGAGCTCAACAGCCAACCGAAGATGACGCCGTAGGTGCGGCGCTTGAAGCCGCCCCAGGCGCTCATGATGATGCCGCCGGCAACCGCGGCAATCGCGGCCGCAGATTGCACGCTTGCCAGGGCGAGGCTGTTGTTGTCCGTTCGAGCCAGGATCATGGGCGTGGTCAGGGTCAGCGCCATGCCCCAGAAGAGGTTGCCCGCAAAGAAGAGCAGCTGCAGGCCGAGCAGGCTGGGCCGTTCGAAGATATAGCGAAAGCCGTAAGCCGCTTCCTTAAGGAAACCACCCTGCGCCTCATGCCCTGCTGCAGTGCGCTCGGGCGGCGGGATCAACACAACGGCCAGCGCCAGGATAGCCAGGACGAAGGTCGCCACGTCGATGCCCAGAATGCCGGTCAGGCCGATCAGCGGCAGCATGGCGCCCGCCATGATGGGCGCCAACACGCCCGGCCCGGCCTCGAGGAGGGACATCATGCCGTTGACCCGGCCAAGCTGTTCTTTTGGCACCATCACCGAGATGGCCGCTGAATAGGCCGGCCACTGGAACGTGTTGCCGATGCCCTGGAAAGCGGCTGCCACGTAGAAATGCCACACCTCCAGCCGGCCTGCAGCGGAGAGGATCAGGAGCCCGACGGTGGGGAGGATCGCCACCAGGTCGCTCACCATCATCATGAGCTTCCGGTCGTAGCGATCGACCATTACTCCGGCGACGGGCGAAAGGATGAGGAAGGGGACGATGAAGAAGACCTGCACCAATCCGAGCGCCATGGCGCTGCCCGTCTCCTGGAACACCCAGATGGATTGGGCAAAGGCGGTCATATTGGTGGCCAGGACCGAGATCAGCTGGCCGAGCCAAACGATCGTGAAGGCTGCCATTCCGGCCGGCTTGCCGCGCCCCGGATTGGAAGGTTCCTGCACTCGCTTCACCCGCTTTGCCTCAGCATGGCGGCCAGTGCGCGCGCCCGGTCCGGCGCATCGCCCACGTAGGGGGATGCATCCAGCCAGCCCATGATTTCCCGGGCTGAGGCATACTGCGCCAGGCGCGCATCCGCACACAGCGACCCGGCCAGCGGGTTTTCACCGCCAGCCTGGACGGCTGCCCACGCAGCCATGGCGTGCTCGCGGATGATCTCATGCAACGCCTGCCGGTCTGCGCCCCGCCGCGCCAGCGCCATCAGCAGCCGCTCGGTCGCGGCAAACGGACCGTAGGTGCTCAGCAGCCGCTCGGCTGCGCCGCGATCGACGCGCAGCCCGGTGATCAGGCGCGTGGCCCGGGTGACCAGTTCGTCAGCGATCAAGAATCCCTCCGGCAGAATGGTTCGCCGGTTAGCCGAATCATCGAGAGTACGCTCCAGCAGGCTGTGGGCAGCATTGTCCCACGCGACGCGCGGCAGGGCCGCCAGCAGCCGCGCGAGACTATCTACGTTTTCAGCATGGATTGGGTTGCGCTTGAACGGCATCGCGCTGGAGCCCACCTGTGCCTTGCCGAAAGGCTCGGCCCACTCTCCGATGGGGGGCGACTGCAGAAACCGCAGGTCGAACGCAAACTTGTAGAGCGATTGGCCCAGGCCGGCCAGCGCAGATAGGATCGCGTAGTCCTGCTTGCGGGGATAGATCTGCGTGGCCACGGGAAAGGCCTCGAGGCCAAGGCTGCGGAGCACCCGCGCTTCCAGTTCCTGCGGGCTTACATTCGTGCCGGATAGCAGTTCGGCGTACGATGCGGAGGTGCCGACCGCGCCCTTCAGGCCCTTGCCGCGCACCCCCTCCCGCACCCGCAGCAGATCCTCATGATCTTGCAGCAGGTCCTGGGCGTATTGGGCCAGGCGATATCCCACGGTCGTCGGCTCCGCGGGCTGCAGGTGCGTGAATGCCATGGCCGGCGCGCCGGCCCACCGCTCGATCTGATCCGCGAACGCAAGCAGGAGGGCTTTCAGCTTGCCGAGCAGGAGATCCAGTGCTTCCCGCATCCGCAACGCCTCGGCGTTATCCTCGATGTCCATCGACGTCGCGCCCAGGTGGATGATCCCGCCGCCAACAGAGCACTGCTCCGCATAGGTGCGCACCTCGGCCATCAGGTCGTGATGGATCTCAGCCTCGATGGCCAGCGCGCGCGGCAGATCGATCTGCTCCGCGTGCGCCTTGAGATCCGCCACCTGTGCCGCTGTGACCAGCCCGGCAGACTGCTCGGCTTCGGCCAGCGCCACCCATACGCGGCGCCACAGGCGCCGCCGGTGCAGCTCGCTCCACATGCGGCGCATCTCCGCGGAGCCGTAGCGCCAGGTATAGGGCGACAGATAGGTGTCGTGGGAATAGGAGATCGGCTCGCTCATGCTAAAGAACGATCAACTGGTCGCGGCCCGGTCCCACGGAGACATACTGCAGCGGCGTGGCAGCCAGCTCGGAGATGCGGTCCAGGTAAGCGCGCGCCGCCTGGGGGAGCTCGCTCCAGCTTCGTGCCTCCCGCGTCGGTTCCTGCCAGCCCGGCCACACCTCGTAGACCGGCTCCGCACGGCCCATATCGACGGTGTCGGGCACGCGCCTGACCTCCTGCCCATCGACCAGGTAGCCGGTGCAGATCTTGAGCTCCGGCAGCCCGTCCAGCACGTCCAGCTTCGTGATCGCGAGTCCGGTGAAGCCGTTCAGCCACGCGGCATAGGGCAGCGCCACCCCGTCGAGCCAACCGCAGCGCCGGGGCCGGCCCGTCGTCGCGCCGTATTCCTGGCCTACGTTCCGCAGCCTGTCACCGGTCTCATCGAAAAGCTCCGTGGGGAACGGCCCCGCACCCACCGCGGTGCAGTAGGCTTTCACCACGCCCACCACGCGGTCGACCGAGCGCGGCGGCAGACCCGCGCCGGCGTAGCCGCCGCCCGCGATGGGGTTGGAGGAGGTCACGTAGGGATAGGTGCCCCAATCCAGGTCGCGCATGACGCCAAGCTGTCCCTCCAACAGGATGTCCGCTCCGGAACGGATCGCTTCCTGGACCAGGGGCACGGTGTCAACGATGCATGAACCGAGCTGCTCGCCCCAGGCGGTCGCCTGGCCGAGCAGCTGCTCTGCGTCGAGCTCTTCAGCACCGAAGTGAGCGAGGGTGCGATTGGTCTTGGCGAGCGCCTGCGCGAGCCGCGCGGCCAGGTAGTACGGGCGAAGCAGGTCGCCCATGCGGATGCCGCTGCGCGCGGCCTTGTCCGCATAGGCCGGGCCGATGCCGCGCTTGGTCGTGCCGATCTGGCTGCCCCCGCGCGCGGATTCCTCCAAACCATCGAGCATTCGGTGGTACGGCATGACCACGTGGCTGCGGTCCGAGATCCAGAGATTGTCGACCGAAATCCCGGCGGCTGTCAGCTCGGCCAGTTCTTCGAGGAGCGCGGGCGGGTGGATGACCGTCCCCGTGCCGATGATGCAGACGGTTGCGGGGTTGAAGATGCCGGAAGGGACGAGGTGCAGGCGGAATGTCCCGTGCTCGTTGACCACCGTGTGGCCCGCATTGTCGCCGCCCTGGAATCGGATGACCATCCTGGCCTCTTGTGCCAGGTAATCGACGATGCGGCCCTTTCCTTCATCTCCCCATTGTGCGCCCACCACGGCAGTTACGGTCATGCGAGCCATCCTTTCGAGCGTTCGGATGCCCCGCAGTATAGCATAGGTGCCCGATCACGAGTGCATTCGATCCAGCGGACCGTCCGCCACATGCGATCTGTTAAGAAGGAACGCTGGCCGGCGCCATCACGCGGCCTTGATCCCCAGAATGTGCGTCTGGTTGAACAGGCGCGGCCATTCCTGTTGCTCCTCGAATGCGGTGTGCTTCATCTGCGCCTTCAGGTTGGGCCACTCGTGCAGTTGGACCAGGCGCAAGTCCTCACGCGACCAGCGGCAATCCAGGCGCAGGACCCGCCTCATGCCTTGTTCGTCCACCGAGGCGAAGACTCGCTTGAACTCGCCATCCAGCCGCTCTTTGGGCATCGCGTAGCTGGCTTCTCTCGGGCCACGGATGAGCTGGAGCTGATAGATGGGGTTCTCATAGACCGGATCGTCAATGATCAGAGGCGTGCCGATGAAGCTCTCGCTTTCGACGAAGCGGTACCAATTGAGTTCCTCAAGGGCTGCCGTGTGCTTTTGCAGCGACGCGACATCAGGGAAGACCTCCGCGCCGAACCCGTAAACGCCGTAACCTGACCAGCGGGCAATGGCGCTGAGCAGGAGCCGGCCGCCGCATTCCTGGCGAGCGGCCGCCACCTGTGCCAACTTAGCAGCGCGTTCCTCCATCGTCAACGCATAGCCAGCTTCCCTGAACCGCCGCAATATGTAGACCTTACACACTTCCTCTGACATCCTGGACCTCCTGGATTGCTGTCTCATTTGGCCGCGCCGGCTGTATCGTGCAAACACAGAACAAATATAAGGTATGGAGCGTTTCACAAGCGTTTCGTAGTGGCCCTTTCGACACACGCCAGGTGCCTCAGCCCCCCTGAGACTGTGGCTGAAGAGAGGCCTGGCCCGATCGCTTGAGCAGGACGTAGCCCAAAGCCAGGTATCCCACGCCGAACGCGGATACACCGATCCCGGTGATGGCGCTGGCAGGCGCCAGCAAGCGCAGCAGAATGGTCGCCTGCGCGCCAACACTCAGGATCAACCCTGCATGCAGCGGCAGCCTGCCCGCGCGAAACGCGGCCAGCGCAATCAGCAGCCACCCGAAACCAGATGCTGTGGCAACTGCGAGAAGTGGAGGGCTGAAGATGGAGGCGCTCAGTAGCCCTGCAGACTCAGGCATCTCCGGGCCACCCGTCGCTATCAGAGGCAGAAAGAAGGCATCAGCAAAGATGGATCCAGCCAACAGCACCGTACCGCACAGCGCAAGCGCAAAACCGATAAGGACTGCGCGTCCTGCCTGCTCGCGGTGGTGGATGTGCAATCCAACCAGGCCCCACAGGGACAGCAGCAGAGCCGCCATTAACACGATATGAGCCACAACCCAACCCCGGCTGGCGAGAGCCGCGGCTGTCACCGGTGTACGTGAGGGCAGGAAGGAAGCGATAAGGATGAGCAGGCCCGCCACCACGAATGAGATCCCACTCCAGCCAAGTGTGCCGGTGCCGCGCTTGGCGCCGGTTGCCTGGGCCTTAAGAACTTGCCGGACCAGCCGGTCGTGTTCGGCCTCGCGCAGCCAATCCTTCACCTGTTCTCTGCGGACCTCCGTAGACTCGTAGTAATTCATGTTTGCTTTCCCTCCGGATGGAATGTCCCGTTTGTATGGCTTTCCAGGCCGCATCCGAAGCCTTCCCAACTACAGAACAAATATAAAACTTTAAGCGTTTCAAAATCGTTCCGATTAAGCACAACTGCAGGCTCTTATCAAGTGAATTCGCTCGAATAGGCGGGGTATTTTGTGGCCCCATAAAACGTTCCTGAAACGCCCGATGTGCTAATCTCGGCATCGACATTCTGTTTCGACAAGGAGAGAAAACATGAAACGCTTCATCCTGATTCTAACCGTCGCTTTACTGCTGGCGACCATGATCGTCCCGGCCGCACTTGCCGGAACAAGCTCCGCTCCTGCGGGCATTTCGCCGGCGCGCTCCCAGACTCTCATGTGCGCGATGCGAATATGCCCGGATAGCATCACCGCCAAATGCTACTGCTCCGGTCCGCGGCCCCCATATCTCACCCGATGAGAGTCAGGTGCCCGCGGAATCGAAAAAGCGATAGGACCAAAACTATCGCACGAAAGAGACATTAGTCGCATACAAATAAAGCGCGAACTCATAAGATTGACTATGGCCCAGAAAGGGCTTTTCGCCGGCCGGAGCACAGCGTGACTCCGATTCTACGCATTCAGTTGTTGGGCGAATTCCATATGACCTATGGCGGCGTCCGTGTGACCGCCATTAGCTCGCCGCGGCTGCGCACCCTGTTAGCCTATCTGATCCTCCATCGAAGCGCTCCGCAGCCGCGGCAGCATCTCGCCTTCCTCCTGTGGCCGGACTCGGCCGAAGAGCAGGCCCGCACCAATCTGCGTAATCTCCTGCATCTATTGCGCCACAGTCTGCCCCACAGCGATTGCTGCCTGCGAAGCGAAGGCCAGGTCCTGGTCTGGCAGCCTCACGTACCTTACGCCTTGGATATCGCAGAATTTGAGGCTGCCATCAAAGCCGGCGAACTTGAGAGCGCCATCGAGTTGTATCGCGGCGACCTGCTTCCGGAGTGTTATGGGGACTGGATTGAGCCCGAGCGCGAGCGCTTGCGTTGGCTCTATGTTTCGGCGCTCGAGCAGTTGGTGCAACGCAGCGAGGATGAACATGACTATCATGCGGCGCTCGGGTTTGCCCAACGATTGGCTCAGAAGAATCCTCTTTGCGAGGAGCATTGCCGGTGCCTGATCCGCCTGCAGATGCTCACGGGTGACCGCTCGGCCGCGCTTCGCACCTATCACGCTTTCGCGACGGCCTTGCGCCGCGACCTTGGCATCGAACCTGCTCCGGCCACCCAGCATATCTACGCCCAGGCGTTGAATGGGGGCGCAGGTTCCAGCCAACTGAAGGACATTGTAGAGGCCGAGCTGCCCCTCATCGGCCGCCGCCAGGAGTGGGCCGAGCTTCTCAGGATCTGGGGCGACGCTTCCCGGGGGCGCCCGCAGCTCGCGCTGATCGCCGGAGATGTGGGCATCGGCAAGACGCGGCTGGCTGAAGAATTGTTGATCTGGGCAGCGCGCCAGGGTTTCCCAACCGCCCGCGCCACCTGCTATGCGGCTGAGGGAGACCTGCCGTTCGGCCCCATCATATCGTGGCTCCGCAGCCGGCCTCTGCCGGTTCTGGCCAGCCCCTGGCGCTGCGAAATCGCCTGGCTTCTTTCTGAAACGCCCGGCGATCGATGCAATCCGGACATGCCATGGGAGCGCCATCACCTCTTCGAAGCCCTGGCGCAGGCCGTGTACGCATGGAGCCGGCCTGTTGCAAGGGCTCCGGCGAGCTCACCTCAGGCCGAACCGCTGCCGGTTCTGCTGGTGCTGGATGATCTGCAGTGGTGCGACCACGACACGCTGGATTGGCTGCACTTCCTGCTGCGCTTCGATCCACGCGGCCGGTTGTTGATCGTTGGCACAGCCCAACTTGGTGTTGCGGACGCGGAACGGTTCTTGTTCCCTCTGCTGAGCAGCTTGCGCCGCCACGATATGCTGGCAGAGATTGAATTGGGGCCACTGACGAGCAGCGAAACCCTGGCGCTGGCGAACCAGGTCGCAGATCGACCGCTGGACCCGGCACTTGCCGAGCCACTGCACAGGGGATCAGAAGGAAATCCGCTCTTCGTGGTGGAGATGATGCGCGCGGGGAGATACCGCCAGGAGCCATGGGATCTCCGGCACAGCGAAATGGCGCTGCAAGCCGGCCAGCCGCTACCGCCCAAGATCCAGCAGGTGCTTCGCGCGCGGCTGGCACAACTCTCAGCTCCTGCCCGTGAGCTGGCAGAACTGGCTGCAGCCTGCGGCAGCGCCTGCCGTTATGCGACACTCATCCGCGCATACGATGGCGCCGAGGCCAGCCTGGTGCAGGCGCTGGATGAATTATGCCACCGCCGGATCCTGCGCGAGCTGCCGGAAGACAGCTACGACTTCGCACACGAGAAGCTGCGCGAGGTCTGCTGGGAAGAAATGAGCGCGGCGCGGCGCCGGCTGGTGCAGCAGCGGCTGGCGGATGCGGACGCCATCGTCCTGTGAATGCAGCACCACTCGCTCCTCACGCGCGCCCGTTTCACCGGCACATCGATTCCCGGTGATGCAGGTCGAGCGATTCGGCGGTGATCAGCGTCGCAGACGACGCACGCTGTGAGCATGCGTGGCGCGCGGCGATCTGCGCGCGCAGCACAGCGTCTTCGAGCGAATACCCCCGAAGCACATAGCTGCTGAGGAAGCCGGTGGCCAGCGCATCGCCCGCGCCATTGGTGTCGATCACCGGCTCGGGCCATGCCACGGGATCGAAGAACTGGATGCCCGCGCTCGTGCCGAGCGCACAGCCAGCCGCGCCCATGCCGCAGACGACGACCCGCTCCGGCTCATTCCCGAGAAAGTGTTCGATCAGGGGCGATGGATGGGCGTGGTTGGCTGCGGAGAAGAACAGGACATCGGCATACTCGATGAAGTCCCGGCGATAGGGATCGTCGGGCGAAACGACGTCCTGCAGATCGACCGCGATCTTGACGCCCAGCTCCCGCGCCAGGGGCAGGAGCTTGCGAGCCCAGTTGGGGATGTTGAAGTGGGCGAGCTGCGCGCCGGCCAGCACCGCCCGGCAGACCGCCAGGTCCGGCTCGAGCGACATGTGGCCTTTGCCGTCGTAAAAGTTCTTCCGCCGGCCATCGCGATACATCAGGTTGACGCTGCGCGCGGTGCCCTGGGGGTCGGTGAACAGCCCTGCCAGGTCGATGCCATCCCGGGCCAGCTCCTCCCGGATGAAATGGCCGTGATAGTCGTCGCCAACGGTTCCGATGAAGGCCGTCCGGTGGCCCAGCCGCACATAGCCGCGGCTCGCGTACCCGCCTGCCTGTCCCACGCAGTCCAGGTTCTGGGTGAAGTTGGCCTCGACGCTCCAGTCGACATGGTCGCCATAGAGATAGATGTTGGTGTCGATGCCCACGTTGCCGGTGACCACGACTTCAGGAGGCGCTGCAACCATGGCTTCGCTCCAGCACAACAGCAGACCCTCGAGGTTGCGCCAAACGACGGATGTCCCGAAACCGCGAAGGCCTCAGGGCGCTGCCTCCTCCGCACCGTCCCGCGCCGCGTTCCCACCCACCAGGGCCATCTCTAGCGCCTCGCGCAGCGTGCGCGCGCCGAGCACCTGCAGCCCCGCGGGCGGGTGTTCGAGCTTACGCGCGGCAGTTGCAGGCACCAGCACGCGCGTGAACCCGAGCTTGGCCGCCTCGTTGAGCCGCCGGGGCAGCTGCCCCACGCTGCGCAGCTCGCCGCTCAGCCCGACCTCGCCGACCAGCGCGAGGTCGGCCGAAACCGGACGATTGCGCGCCGAAGAGGCGACTGCAACGGCCACCGCCAGGTCCACCGCTGGTTCATCGACCTGCAGCCCGCCCACCACATTGACGAAGATGTCCTGGTCCCCCAGGCGCACCCGCGCTCTCCGGGTGAGCACCGCGGTGATCAGCAGCAGCCGGTTGAAGTCAACGCCGTTGGCCGTGCGCCGCGGCTGGGCAAAGGTCGTCGCGCTCGACAGCGCCTGAACCTCGACCAGGATCGGCCGCGTGCCCTCCATCGTGACCGCAATGGCTGAGCCGGGTGCGTTGGGGATGCGCTCGGCCAGGAAAGCCTCGGACGGATTGGTGACCTCTACCAGCCCGGCTTCGGCCATCTCGAACACGCCGACCTCATTGGTCGACCCGAAACGGTTCTTGACCGACCGCAGGAGGCGGAAGGAGTGAAAGCGCTCGCCTTCCAGGTACAGCACGGTGTCGACCATGTGCTCCAGCACGCGCGGGCCGGCAATGGAGCCTTCCTTCGTCACGTGGCCGACCAGGAAGAGCGGAAACGTCTGTGACTTGGCCAGCCTCAGCAGATGTGCGGAACAGTCGCGAACCTGCGTCACGCTGCCCGCGCCCGACTGAATCATCTCGGAGTAGATGCTCTGCACGGAGTCGACCACGACCATGCGCGGCTGAAGCTGTTGGATATGGTTGGAGATCGTCTCCAGGTGTGTTTCGGCCAGCACATGGATGTCGCGCGAGAGGATGCCCAGCCGCGCCGCGCGCAGCTTGATCTGTGCCGCGGACTCTTCGCCCGAGACGTACAACACGGGACCTTCTCCCGCGACCCCGGTACCGGGCCCTGCCAGCGCATCACACAGCTGGAGCAGCAGCGTGCTCTTTCCGATGCCCGGATCGCCACTGATGAGCACCACCGACCCCGGCACGATCCCGCCGCCCAGCACCCGGCTGAGCTCCCCGATGGGCACAGGGATGCGCTCGTAGCCGTCAGCAGGGATGTCTGGCAGCGGTTGTGGGCCCGCGCCTCCCCCTGCGACAGCCGTGGCCGTCGGCCGCCCTGGGGCAGCCTCCTGCACGATCGTCTCCACCAATGTGTTCCACTCGCCGCAATCGGGGCAGCGGCCCATCCATTTCGGCTGCGCACTGCCGCAGTTGGAACAGACATAACGCGTCTTGCTCTTTGCCATATCGGAACCCCTTGCCCGGAAGCAGATCGCTCATTTGTTCGCCCATTGTAACCGGAACGAGACCCGCCGTCAAACCGCGCGCAACGGAGTGCAAGCCGTCTGGATCCGAAGACTACTGCGCCCATATCTCCGTTTCCCCGCTGCCTGATGTACAATCTGCGCATCTTTCCTCTGAACAGGAGACGCGATGAAGACGATCCTCTGCTACGGTGACTCGAACACGTGGGGCTACAATCCGATCACGGAGGCACGCTACCCGCTCGAACAGCGCTGGGTGACGCTGCTGGCGCGCGATCTTGGGCCCGATTACCTGGTCATCCCCGAGGGGCTGAACGGACGCACCACCGTCTGGTCCGATCCGGTCAAGGGCAAGTACAAGAGCGGCAAGCGCACGCTCATCCCTGTCCTGGAGTCTCACCACCCCCTCGACCTGGTGGCTCTGATGCTGGGCACCAACGATCTGAAGCACCGGTTTGGTCTTTCCGCCTGGGATATTGCCTGCTCGGCACAGACGCTCGTCGAAATGATCCAGGGCAGCAAATTCGGACCGGACGGCCGCGCACCCCAGGTGCTGCTGATTGCACCGCCGCCCACCTGCGTTCCGGGCACACGCTTTGACGATACCTTTGCGGGGGCCGACGAGAAGTCGCAGGATCTGGCCCGGTACTTCAAACAGGTGGCGGGCGAGCTCCGCTGCGGCTTTTTGGACGCCGGACAGCACGTCGCTTCGTCGAAGGTCGATGGCATCCACCTGGATGCGGGCGAGCTGCCAAAGCTGGCCGCGGCCGTGGCGACCAGCATCCGCCGGATGCTGAGATGAATCGCCACGCCCTTGTCAGGCCGCCGGGGCGCAGCTTCGCGGACGCCATCAGCAGCACCGGTGCAGCCATCGATGTGTGTCTGGCGCAACACCAGCACGAGCTGTACTGCGATGCACTGCGCCTGGCGGGCGTCCGGGTAGAGGTCTTGCCTCCGGATGAGCGTTATCCTGACAGTTGCTTCATGCAGGATCCGGCGCTGGTCATCGACGGCAAGGCCATCATCGCGCGGCCGGGCGCCATCAGCCGGAGAGGCGAAGAACTGCTGGTGGCGCCATTGCTTGGGCAGCACTTCCCCACGATCCATATCGAGGCGCCGGGCACACTGGAAGGCGGGGACGTACTGGTGCTGTCCGACCGCGTCTACGTGGGCGAATCAGACCGGACTAACCAGGCCGGCATCGAACAACTCCGCGCCGCCCTCCACCCGCTGCCCGTGGAGGCCATGCGGGTCCAGGGGCTGCTCCACCTGCTCAGCGGAGTCACCTACCTGGGGCGTAACACGCTGCTGGCCGTCGAGGCGTTCGCCGGCCAGCCGGAGTTCGAAGGCATGCAGGTCCTGGTCGTCCCCGCGGGCGAGGAGTATGCGTGCAATGTCCTGGGGCTGGGCGAAACCGTGATCGCACCGGAGGGCTACCCGCGCACGGCAGCCATGTTGGCCTGCCACGGTTTACGGGTGCTGACTGTGCCGGTCAGCGAGTTTGCCAAGGCCGACGGCGGCGTCACCTGCCTGTCGCTGGTCTACACGGAGACGAGCTGATGGCGAAACGGCTCGTAGAGATCTACCAGGTGGGCGAACGCGTCGATCTGCTCTTTTCAGATGGGGAAGTGGAAGAATGGCGCGCCGGCCGCGTCGCCGGCCTGCAGCATCCTGCAGTGTGGGTGCAGACCGACGACGATCGAAGGCTGTGGTTTGTAACGAACGGCAGGCGAATCCGGCGGCGTGCTAGCCCAGGGCCACATCCAGAAGCATCATGATCGTGAACCCGAT
>Ga0123333_10001964_pt1 | contig 21337 bp, 16 predicted proteins | sample BioC12SIPDNA_3_FD_89957 | JGI IMG/M metagenome (GOLD analysis project Ga0123333, IMG submission 89957) | Anaerobic biogas reactor microbial communites from Washington, USA - Biogas_R2_B C12 SIP DNA | ecosystem: Engineered > Bioreactor > Anaerobic > Unclassified | place: Washington, USA... | reverse complement strand
GTCGCGTAGGTGAGGGATTCGCGCCGGACGGTCACCCCTTCCTTGGCCTCGATCGCCTGGTGGAGACCCTCCGAATACCGCCGGCCGAACATTAGGCGCCCGGTGAACTCATCCACGATGATGATCTCGCCATCGCGCACGACGTATTCCTTGTCACGCTGGAAGAACTCCTTAGCGCGCAACGCGTTATCGAGGTAGGGCAACATCGCAGCGTGCTGCGGGTCGTAGATGCTCTCACCTTCGGGGATACTCACCAGGGACTCTACCTTGGCCACACCCTCTTCGGTCAGAATCACGATCTGCGAGCGTGCGTCCACCTCGTAATCTGCCTCGGCCTGCAGACGGGGGACGAGCTGCGCGAACCGCTGATATAGCTCAGAGGATTCGTCGGACGGCCCCGAGATGATCAGTGGCGTCCGCGCTTCGTCGATCAGGATGCTGTCTACCTCGTCGACGATGGCATAGTGTAGCTCGCGCTGCGTGCACTGGGCCAGGTCCATGGCCATATTGTCCCGCAGATAGTCGAATCCAAACTCGTTGTTGGTCCCGTAGGTGATCTCGGCCTGGTAGGCCTCGCGCCGCGTGATCGGCCGCAGGTGCTGGTACCGGTCGTCGTCAGAAGCGTAGTCCGGGTCATAGAGGAACGAGGCCTCATCGGGTCGGCCCGCACCAGACTGAATCACGCTCACCGAGACGCCCAGGGTGTGGTAAATCGGCCCCATCCACTGAACGCCGACTTTGGCCAGGTAGTCGTTCGGCGTGACGAGATGGGCACCTCCACCTGTCAGAGCATTGAGGTAGAGCGGCAGGGTCGCCACAAGGGTCTTGCCCTCGCCGGTTCGCATCTCGACGACCTGTCCCTGGTGTAAAATCATGCCGCCGATAAGCTGCACGTCATAGTGCCGGTGGCCGATGGTGCGGCGCCCGGCCTCGCGCACAGCAGCGAACGCTTCGGGTAGCACATCCTCAAGCGTGGCGCCCGCCTCCAGGCGCTCACGGAACTCCGCTGTCTTTGCCCGGAGGCTCTCGTCCGACAACAGCCGATAGTCAGCCTCCAGCGCATTGATGACTTGGGCTGTCTTCTGCAGGCGCGCAATCGTTTTGCTGTTGGGATCGCTAAAGATCTTCTTCAGTAGTCCGCCAAACATTCAGTTCTCCATGCGGGTCCATATGTCCCAGAAGATTATACCACGGCGGATATGCCCGACAATGTATGCGCGGCGCACACAGCAGCCAGCGCTGTTCTGACATTAGGAGTAAGAAGCTGAGGAATCCCTTACCATGGCTTGGCCCCCCGGCGAGGGGGGATCCGGGGGGCCACCAGCCAAGGAAAGGAGGAGAGGTGCGATGGATTTTGTCCCATCATTACCTCATCGCCTCCTATGATACCGGCTCACCAGGTATGGTATAAGTGACGAATGACTATGACTCTAATGACGTAGCTCCCAACGCAGATTCATCAGAGACCCTATCTTTGGGATTCATGGATTTGTGCTAGACTGGGGGTGCAGCTGATAGCTATACACCATCAGTCAGGCCAATGGCCATCAGGAGGGTATGATGAACGCCTCAACCGAGATACCGGATGCCGAGGGCGCTATGAAACTCGAAGATACTGCAGCCACGGACGTGGAGGGCAGTGAAGCCGTTGTCGACGAGGTTACAGCCGAAACCGTCAACATCTCTCAGGGCGGAGCGCAGGTCGTCAAGGCCGACAAAGTCTTCGTCGAGCAAGGGGGCATAGCCAGAGCCGAAGCCAGGTTCATCGACGTGAAGAACGGCGGTATCGGCATTGCTCAGGGCGAAAACGTCACGGTGACAGACGGCGGGGTGGCGGTCGTCGCCGCCGAACACGTCAAGATGACCGATGCAATGGCGCTTTTCGTCGCCGCCAACGACATCCAGGGCGAGGACATGACCATCATCTTCGACGTGCGGGCCGCAGTCATCTTCGGCCTGATCGTCGGCGCCATCTCCAGCCTGTTCAAGCTGCTCCACAGGCGCAGAGGCTAGTGCAACTTCACCCCACAAAAAAGGGGCGACGCTGAGCGTCGCCCCTTATCCCGTCTTGAAAGAGCGTGTCCGAGAGATCTACGCTTGCACGGCTCCGACAACTGCGGCGAAGGCACTCGGCTCGTTGACGGCCAGCTCGGCAAGGATCTTGCGGTCCAGCCGGATGTCGGCCTCGATCAGATCATGGATCAGGCGACTATAGGTCGTGCCGTTTTCCCGGGCCGCAGCATTGATGCGGATAATCCACAAGCGTCGCATATCCCGCTTCCGGTTGCGCCGGTCGCGGTAGGCATAGGCCATGGACTTCATCCATGCTTCGTTGGCTCGCCGGAACAACTTACGGCGCGTCCCAAAGAAGCCCTTAGTCTGCCGGACCAGCTTCTTGTGGCGACGGCGTGTTACGGTTCCACCCTTAACTCTCACACTTCACCTCTGATAAACTAAGACTGCTCTTTTAGATAAGGAGCCAACCGGCGTACCCGGGCCTTGATGCCCCGGCTTTCGACCACGAACATTTCGTCGAGGTCGCCCAGCACGCGGCGCGGCTTCTTGGTGCGGAAGTGGCTCTTGCCCTGCCTGGTGCGCATCAACTTCCCCTTGCCGCCCCGGGAAATCCGGAACCGCTTGGAAGTTGGCTTATGCGTCTTCATCTTCGGCACGTGATTCCTCCTCCTAGCTCTTTTTCGGCGCGAGCACCATCAACATTGTGTGCCCATCCATCTGGGGGGCTTGCTCTACAGTGGCAACGTCGGCCAGGCCGTTAGCGATCTCCTGAAGCTGCTCCATCGCAACTTCGGGATACGTGATCTCGCGACCACGGAATCGCACGCGAACCTTGACCTTGTTACCGTCCTCAAGCCAACCACGCGCATTCTTGACCTTGAACATCGTGTGATGATCATTGGTCTTGGGCCGGATACGTATCTCTTTGACTTCGACCTGTTTCTGCGATTTCCGCGCTTCACGTTCCTTCTTGGCTTGCGCGTACAGAAACTTGCCGAAATCCATAATACGAGTCACAGGTGGCTCGGCGTTTGGTGCCACTTCCACCAAATCCAGGCTTGCTTCCTCGGCGAGCTTGATGGCCTTGAAGGTTGGCATCACGCCAAGGTTATTCCCTTCCACGTCGATGACGCGGACTTCCCGAGCTCGAATCTGGCTGTTTGCGCGATACTCCTGCTTACTTATAGTTGTCCCCCTTGTGTATGAACATCAAATGTGACTGGCACTAATCCGCCCGTATCATAACATGAAAATGACGACTGTCAATTTCCGAACACCCAGAAGCCTGCGTCGGGCCCTCGTGCTTACGGAGGCGGGAGTGTGTAGGTTGGCTCTGGGGTTGAGGTTGGTGTTGGCGTCGGCGTTGCTGTCGGCTCCGCCCCATCGCCTTCGGGCGTCGGGGTCGGCGTCGCGGTTGAGGTTGCGGGCGCCTCGGTCGGTGTCGTCGTCGGTGTGATTGTCACCGTCGGGGTCTCAGTAGGCGTCTCGGTTGGCGTAACCTCCGGCGTCGGGGTCGGTGTCGGTCCGACGATCTGGACCTGCTGCCGGGCCTCAAAGCGCGCCCCTTGCTGGTTGTACGCAACCACGCGCAGGGTGTACGTCGCAGGGGACAGCTCCAACGGAATCTGCCACACTCCAAGCATGCCGTCGCGGACCATTGCCAGATGCGGGCCGCTGATCCAGTCCCATCCTTGCGGATTCGAGCCAAGTCCATAGGTGATTTCGTAGCGGTCGAAATCTGGCATCTCGACCGTCCCGTGGATCTCGAGATAGCCATAGGCCTCGGAGCCAGCGGCAGGCGACGTGATCTCCACCCTGGGGGGCTGCTCGGCACTGGTGCACTCTGCATCGGGCGCGACCGCGATGTCGCGCTCGGCAGCCCACTGCGCCAACCACTCCCGCCCCTTGGGATCTGCCACCCGGTTCAGATAGACCACAACCCGAGAGATGACATTGGTGCGACAATAGGCATTCGCCAGAAGACCGCTGTTGCCGTCGATCTCGACCTGCTGGAGCCAGTCCTGGTCCGCTTTGGGGGGCAGATTGTCGAGCGTGAAGACCTCGGTACGTCGCTCCGGGCAGTAGGCCGAGGCTTCCGTTCCCGAGAGTGTGCACACCTCACGCTCCACAATACCCGCGGGTCGGGCGAAGTCGCGTGCGGGTATGCCTTCGTGAGCTCGAAGCATAAAGGCCTGCCAGATGGGGCCGGCGCCTGAAGATCCGATGACGCCCCCCATCTCGGAATTGTCGTTATTGCCGACCCAAACGCCGGCCGCGATGTCAGGCGTGTAGCCCACGGTCCAGGCATCGCGGTTATCGTTGGTGCTGCCGGTCTTGGCCGCAACGGGCCGGTCGGCAAGCTCCAGGACGCTCGGACATGCAAAGACCAGGCACCGTGCTCGCGTATCGGACAAGATACTCGTGAGTAGATAGGCCAGATCCGGCGCCACGACCTGTTCACCCTGCCTGCGGCGGTTGTCGATGAGCACATTGCCGGCCTGATCTTCGACCCACAGAATCGGGGTAGGTTCCATCCTCAACCCGCCGTTGGCGATCGTCGCGTAGGCGCCGGTCAGCTCCAAGGGCTTGATCTCTCCACCCCCTAGCGTCAATGCCAGCCCGTAAGCGGGTCGAGTCTCGTAGGGGTAATCCGGACAGGACACTTGCGGCGAGACCAGTGAGGTGGCGCCCAAACGCTCGGCCATTGCCAGCAACCCGTCGACTGTCACATACTCCAACGCCTTCACCGCCGGAATGTTCAGCGAGTTGGCCAGCGCAGTCCGCACCGAAACCGGACCGCGAAACTTCCCGTCGTAGTTCACCGGCTCATAGACGTTGCCCGCGTAGTCGGGATACGCCACCGGCAGATCCCACAGGACTGTAGCCGGAGTCCAGCCGCGTTCGAAGGCCGCCAGGTAGGTCAATGGCTTGATGGCCGAGCCCGGCTGCCGGCAGCGAAGCGTGACGTTGACCTGACCACCGATTTCCGCGTTGTAGAAATCGATGCTGCCGACCATCGCCAGGATGTGCCCGCTTGAGGGCTCGAGCGCCACCAGAGCGCCGTTCGTCACGGCACGGTCAGCCAGCCCGGCGACGCCCTGCGCCACCTCTTCTTCCGCGATGCCCTGCAGACGCCGGTCGAGCGTTGTATGGATGCGGAGGCCACGACCAGTATAGAGCGCATTGGCGCCTACATTCTGCTCCACCCACTGCGTCACGTAGACCACAAAGTGTGCCGCAGGGATGCGATCCGTATAGATCGGCCTGAAGTCGAAGGTATCCATCTCGGCCGCTGCGGCAACGGCTTGGTCAACAGTGATATAGCCGTCCTCGACCATCAGGGCCAGGACAACCTTGTGACGGGCTAGAGCTGCCTCGAGGCCACCGTGATACGGATCATAGGTTGCGGGCGACTGCGGTAATCCGGCAAGGAAGGACGCCTGTGCCAGTGTGAGGTTGGCTGCATTGGTGCCGAAGTAGGTCCGGGCAGCAGCGTCGACGCCGTAAGCGAGGTTGCCGTAGTTGTTGTTGTTGACGTAGATCTCGAGGATGTCCTCTTTGCTGTACCGGCGGGTCAGCTCTGCTGCGAGGATGATCTCCTTGATTTTCCGCGAGACAGTGCGCTCTGCAGCCGCATCGGGTCCCAACAGGATGTTGCGCGCCACCTGTTGCGTGATCGTGCTGGCACCAGAAACGACCTCACGCTCCTGGAGTGCGTAGTAGACCGCGCGGGCGATGGCGATCGGGTCGAAGCCGCCGTGCTGGTAGAAGTTGCGATCTTCCGTGGCCACAGTGGCCAACTTCAGATGGGACGATATCTGATTGTACGGTACGTAAGTGCGTCTTCCCGCCGTCGGGTCGATGATCTCGTGGAGGAGCCCCCCATCACGGTCATAGATCTGGCTGCTGGCGAAGTTCGGTTGCCGCTCGCGAAGCTCATCGGGCGAGGGAAGCTGCGTAGCCAGATAGATGTAGCCGACGGCACCGGCTAGAAGCGCGAGTACAAACAGCCCGAAGCCCACCAGAGTGATGGCCAGCAGCGTAGACGCCCAACCCGAGCCCTGGCCCTTCCGCCGAGACGGCGGCTTGCGAGGGGGGGTGCGGGCCGGCGGGGGCGGGGGAGGCGTCGCTGGGGGCGTTCTCACGGGCACAATCGGTTGCGTCGGCTCGTCATCGTCGGCGCGATACTCGCTCCACGTGCGGACAAGCCGCGTGGGCTCTGGCTCGCCAAAAGGCAGCGAACGCCCTTCCGCAGGCAGCTCACCCCGGGGCGCGACGGGAGCCGCCCCCTGCCCGACCGCATCAGGCTCAGCCGGAACCGGGGTGGCTTGATGTGATCCCGACTGAAGCGGGATCGTGGGCTGAGCGGCAGCGGGATCCGGTGGCGCAGGCTGGTGGGCCTCGGGCACAGCGGGCTCACCTCCATATTCAGGGGACGCGCCGGTAGACTCAGCGTCGTGCCCGGATCGGGGGCGCAGCTCCGCCGGCTCCCAGTCAGATGGTTGCGCCGGCCCGTTCTGGCGGTCAGCCGGGGGCCGCGGCGCACCTCGATCGCGTGATGGGTTGGACTCTGATGACATTGGCTGTTACTCCGATACGCAGGCACCACAACGCATACGCCTGCCGTCCAGGGGTTCCGGACATTTTGAGTGCTCTTCGTCGGTGAATTGTACCGTTAACAGCCTCGAAGGCAACGCCCTGACGATGCTCAGCTTCCCCTGAGCAGGGCCCAGGCTTCGGTGATCTGGGCTTCCACAGAAGTACCCGCCGTCCCGCCGGTCACATTGCGCCGCGCCACCGATTGGTCAAAGTCGAGCTCGAGCACCACGTCGGGGCCGAAATGAGGTGATACCTCCTGATAGGTCCGCGCGGAAAGCTCCCGCAGACTGATTCCCTGTTCAAGGGCAACCCGGACGACCCGCCCAACAATGTGGTGGCTCTCGCGGAACGGGACACCCCGCTGCACCAGATAGTCAGCCAGATCGGTCGCGAGCAGTTCATCCGTCAACGCGTCTCGCATCCGCTCTTCGCGAATCGTCAGCGTCGCGATCACGCCGGTGAGAACGGGCAGCTCCAGCGCCAGCGTGTCGATCGTGTCAAAGAGCGGCTCCTTGTCCTCCTGCAGGTCCTTGTCATAGGCGCTCGGTATGCCCTTCAGGGTCGTCAGCAGCCCCACCAGGTTTCCCAGCAGCCTTCCGGTCTTGCCACGCGCCAGCTCAAGGGCATCAGGGTTCTTCTTCTGCGGCATGATGCTCGAACCCGTAGTGTAGGCATCATCGAGCTCTACAAAGCCGAACTCTGCCGAGGCGTAGATGATAAGGTCTTCGGCCAGCTTGCTCAGGTGAGTCTGAAGTAGCGTTGCCCAAAAGAGGAACTCGGCGACGAAATCCCGATCGGCGACGGCGTCCAGGCTGTTACGGCTGATGTCTGCGAAGCCCAGATCCTCAGCCAGGGCACGCCGGTCAATGCCGAAGCTGTTGCCCGCCAAAGCCGCACTGCCCAAGGGCAGCACAGCCACGCGCCGAATCAGCGCCTCCAGGCGCTCCAGGTCGCGCTGGAGCATCCAGAAGAACGACATAAGCCAGTGGGAACAGAGAATCGGCTGCGCGGGTTGCAGATGCGTGTATCCCGGCATGATGACGCCGCGCTGTGCTTCCGCCTGCTCCACGAGCGCCGCTTGGAGCGCGCGCACGAGCCCGCGGAACCCGCTGTCGGGCGTCTCACCGATCCTGGTCAGCAGGTACAGACGCACGTCGGTCGCGACCTGATCGTTGCGACTGCGGCCCGTGTGCAGTTTTCCGGCGACATCGCCGATCAGTTCCTGAAGGCGGCGTTCGACTGCAGTATGGATGTCCTCATCGAGCGGCAACAGCGTGAAACTGCCGGTTTCGAACTCAGCGAGGACGGCATCCAGGCCCTGCTGGAGCGCCACATTCTCCTCAGCCGTCAGTACACCGACACGCTCGAGCGCCGTCGCATAGGCCTTGCTTCCGGTGATGTCCGCCTCATAGAGACGCCGGTCGAACGCGATCGACGCGTTGAACGCCCAAAGCTCGGCATCGGTTGCCTTCGCAAACCGTCCTCCCCAGAGTTTGCCCATTGTCACGCCTCCCTAGGCTGCGTTTGGCGGCCATATATAGAGAGGCCCGTTCGGGCCTCTCTCACAATCCTCGCCGGATCGATGCTCTAGTCGCGCTTGAACTTCGCGAAGTCTGGCTGCGCATAGGTTGACTTGCCCAACCCCTCGATGTCCAGAAGCGCCTTGACCTTCAACGGCAGACCGAAGAGATGGATGAAGCCCTCCGCATCGCTCTGGTTGTAGACATCATCCTGCCCAAATGTTGCATAGTCCTCGCGGTAGAGCGAGTAGGGCGATCTGCGCCCGGCCACCGTACACGTCCCCTTGAACAACTTGAGCCGCACCGAGCCAGTCACGTTCTGCATGATCGTGTCGACAAAGGCGTCCATAGCCGTGCGCAGAGGCGTGAACCACTTACCGTAGTAGACCTGTTCGGCGTACTTCTCGGCGACCACGTCCTTGTAGTGCAAAGTATCACGATCCAGGCAAAGCGTCTCCAACGCTCGCAAGCCTGCGTAGAGCATGGTTCCGGCAGGTGTCTCGTAGACCCCCCGCGACTTGATGCCAACCAGGCGATTCTCCACCAGATCAACACGCCCGACCCCGTGCTCCCCTGCGACCTTGTTGAGGTAGGTGACCAACTCGACCGGTCCGTGAGCCACACCATCGACCCGCACCGGCACCCCAGAGCGGAAATCAATCTCGACGTACCGCGGCTGATCCGGCGCCTTTTCGGGAGCGACCGTCAACTGAAACATGTCTTCCTCGGGCTCCTGCCAGGGATCCTCGAGAATGTGGCCTTCGTGGCTAAGATGCCAGATGTTCCGATCGCGGCTGTACTTGGACTTTCCTGTTGCCGTGACCGGTACGCCGTGCGCGGTGGCGTACTCCAAGGCATCAGCGCGGGAGCGGATGCTCCACTCGCGCCAGGGGGCAATCACCGTAAGACGCGGATTGAGCGCCATCACACCCAACTCGAAGCGGACCTGATCGTTTCCTTTGCCAGTGGCACCGTGGGCGATCGCGTCTGCCCCCTCGAGTTCGGCGATCTCCACCAGCCGCTTGGCGATCAGCGGGCGAGCGAACGATGTGCCCAGAAGATACTGGCGCTCGTAGATCGCACCGGCCCGCATCGTCGGGAAGACAAAGTCCTCAAGGAACTCCTGCCGTAGATCCTCGACGTATGACTTGATCGCACCGCTGATCCGGGCCTTCTCAGGCAGGCCATCCAGTTCCTCGTCCTGGCCCAGGTCCGCCGTGAAGGTGATCACTTCGCAATCATAGTTCTCGATCAGCCACGGGACGATACAGGATGTATCAAGGCCACCCGAATAGGCCAATACCACCTTCGTGACTTTCTTTGCTGCCATCGCACTCCTCCGTTGATTCCTATAGGATGCTGGTATGGATGCTCAGGAGACCGGCCAGATGGCCGAGTCCTGCTTTGGGAATAGAACACTGACCAACAGCCGCCCCTCCAGATTGCCCCCGCAATCCGCATAGGCGCGTTCCAACTCGGCGAACGAGCGATATCCGAAGAGCACGTGGAGAAAAGTTAGGTCGGGGAAGCGCGCAAATGCGCCGCCGGCCCTACGGTCGCTGTCGCCGCCCTGGTCCCACGGCCAAGGGACAATGTCGACAATGCGTCCGCCCTCGAACATCACCCTGGCCCCGCCACGATAGAAATCAAGGCCAAGGCTACCGGTGTGCCCCACCAACACCGAGTCCGCCAGCCGGCGTTCCAGAACAGGCACAATCGTCGTCAAAAAACCTGGTACATCCGGAACTCTGATGTACCACGCATACGGATGGCTGACCCACGGTAACCAGTCCGCGACAATCGGATAGACCGGGTGCTCCGGTCCAAGACTGAGGCCAATAAGCTCAAGAGGCGGGCTGCCGTTCTCCTCCATATAGAGCGGGATCTCGGCGCCGGCCTTCTTGACGTGGCGCAAGACGGCGGGCGTAACCGCCCACCACGAGACGCCCGGCGCCAGCTCATACTGTCTCAGATATACTCCGTTTGCCCAGCGTGTCGCCATGTAGGCGATGAACCCGACCGGTTCACCCGCAGCCGTCTCGATGACCTCGAAACGGAGTGCGCCGGCACTCTCCGGCGAGCGTCCCTCGAGCTCGTAGCGCCAGAGGATTTCGTCACGCACGCAATGCACCAGGTAACGTTGTTGGGCGTACCCATCCACCTGCCTGATGAACGCCAGGTCGCCGGCAGCGGCTCGACGTATCCGGTATGCCTCTTCCTGTCCGTCCTTGAGTGCCGGCACGCTGCTCACGGGACCGCGAAGCCCACCGTGCAGATTCATGGTCATCTCATAGCCGAACTGCCGGTAGTACCAGGGGATGCCTGTGATCGCCTGGAGCTGATGGTCGCGCTCAGCGCTCCATTGGTGGAGCACCTCGAACTGCGCACGGACCAGGCCCCGGCGACGGTAATCCGGATGGGTGCCTACCAGTTCCGGACGGCCAACCCCAAGCTCGATGCCGCCGTATGACCAGGTCTGGGAGATCAAGTTGGTGCTGGAGACGATCGCGCCATTGGCAGTGTCCTCGACCACCAGGAAGTCCCCGACCTTGAACGTGGGATGCGGTTGGGTCATCAGATCACGCACCCAGGCAGCCACGTGCACGTCCGGTTTATCCCAACCCACGTCGCTGTGGACGCAAGCATTGAAGCTCGCTACTGCCTCAACGTCGGCCGCGGTTGCCTGCCGCAAGACAAGACCATCGCCCAGGTCGCGAAACAGCGTATTATCGGCCATCGTCTGATGCCTCCTGGTCAGGATGCAAGGATTTCTAGCGCGTGCGTCAGCACCGCTATGGAGCGATGAAACTCATCGGCTTCGATGTGTTCTTTGGGCGTATGGTCCAGCGAGGAGTCGCCGGGGCCATACGCCACGATCGGACATTCCCAGACTGGACCGACCGTGTTCATATCCGAGGTCCCGGTCTTGAGCTTGAAGTGTGGCTGTCCGCCCCGTGCACGGATCGCGCGCAACAACGCCCGCACCGGCGGTGTGTTCTTTCCAGAGGTGTAGGCCGGATCGGACCCGAGGAGCCTGAGCTCGGCGCCATTGCTCCACGCCTCCATATGCGACTGCAGAGCATCGACGTTGAAGTTCGGCGGAATCCGGGCGACGATGTTCATTTCGACGTAGTCATTCAGGCCATCGCTGTAGGTGTGCAGATCCCGCAAGGCGGGGTCCAGCGTGTTGAAACGTCCCGACTTGTTCTGGTTGTAGGCATAGGCGTAGCGTCGCAGACGGTTCCAGAACGTGACCGCGTGTTCAGCCGGTCCTGCGGTTTCTCCGGCACTGTGCCCGCCGGGCTGCGTCAAACGGTATTCCATGTTCAGCATCCCCTTGTATCCCAGGGTTATGCTGTCCCACGCGCTCGGTTCTCCGATGATGGCATAGTCAGGGGCAGGCATCGTCTGGGCCAGATAGGCGGCCCCCCAACCGTGCGACTCCTCCTCAACCGCACCGATCACCGTGATCCGCGCCTGATGCAGCTTGGGCCCGACGCGCGCAGCCGCCAGCACAAACGTAGCAAGCGGACCCTTGGCATCGACGGCCCCGCGCCCGTATAGCTTGCCATCGTCCCAACGCACCGTGATGAAGCCCGGCACCGTGTCCATATGTCCCAGAAGGACAACTTGGCGCGCCGCCGTGGGGTTGCCAATCGCACCCACGACGTTACCGGCCTCGTCTCGATGGACGGCAAAGCCTAGCTTGCGCATCTGCATCATCAGGTAGTCGGCGAAGACATCTTCACCGCCCGATGGGCTGGGAATCGAAAGCAGTTTCTCCAGAAACTCCAGCTCGTCCAAGCGATCCTCCCCCATACCGGTTCGTGGTATCCTCAGATCCGGATGTCCCTGTGTTCGCACGCTATTGCTGCAGACGGCCCACGGTGAGCTTCTGCGTGCGCAGGAATCGTATCGCGGCGACCGTCGCCCGCAACGCCACCAACGTCGTGACGTAGGGCACGTGATGTTCCAGCGCAGCCATGCGGATGCGGTATCCCGATGTTCGGGGCGCGTGCCGGGGAAGCGGCACCCCGCGCTCTTGGGCCGTCGCCGGTAGCGGCGACTCGTGGCGGGGTGGGCCCTTCTCGACGGAAGACGGCGTGTTCACAACCAGGCTGACCTCACCCTGGACAATCAGGTCCACACAATCGGGACGCCCCTCTCCGACCTTCAGCACCTGTCGCACAGGTACGCCCATTGCCCGCAGCGCCTGCGCCGTCCCACGGGTCGCCACGATCTCAAAACCCATATCGCTGAGCCGAGCGACCAGCGACGTACCCTCGCGCTTATCGACATCCGACAGGCTGACCAGCACCGCTCCCGAGGTCGGCAGCGGGTTGCCCGCGGCAGTCTGCGCCTTTGCGAACGACTCGGGGAAGGTGGCCCCGAAGCTCATGACCTCGCCCGTGGAGCGCATCTCCGGCCCCAGAAGCACGTCACAGCCAGGGAAGCGTCCAAAGGGCAGCACGACCTCCTTGACCGAGGAACGCTCCGGCCACGGCGTAGGCGCAAGATGTGTCGCATCCAGATAGGCCTCCAGGCTCGTCGACGGCGTTGTGTGCGCCGCATAGGGCCAATAGGGCGGCAACAACTCCCGCAGCGTACGCCCAACTAGAATCTTGGCTGCCAGCTTCGCCACTGGAATGCCAATCGCCTTGCTGACGTACGGTACCGTCCGTGACGCGCGTGGGTTCGCTTCCAGCAGAAAGAGCTCCTTTCCCCGGATCGCCATCTGCAGGTTGATCAGGCCCGTGACGCCCATTGCCCGCACCAGGCGATTGACCGCCTCTTCGATGCACCGCACCATCGTGTCCGAGAGGCTGACAGGCGGCAGCACACACGCAGAATCCCCCGAGTGGACGCCTGCCTCCTCGATCTGCTCCATCAAACCGGCGATCCACACGTCGGTGCCGTCGCTCAGAACGTCAACATCGAGCTCAACGGCGCCCTCCAGGAAACGATCGATCAAGATCGGATGACCGGCGGAGACCCGTGCAGCCTCATTCACGAAATGACGCAGCTCGTCGTTGTTGCCCACAATCTCCATCGCCCGGCCACCCAAGACGTAACTCGGGCGGATCAGCACGGGATATCCCAGCGACTCAGCCACGGCCAGCGCCTCGGGGACCGTCGTCGCGATGCCGTACGGCGGGCTCTTGAGCCCCAGCGTCTCGAGCAATGCGCCGAACTGCTCACGGTCCTCCGCCAACTCAATCGTGTTGAAATCCGTGCCCAGGAGGGGAATGCCCTTGTCGACGAACGTGCGGGCGAGTTTCAGAGGTGTCTGCCCCCCGAACCCCACCACAACGCCCACCGGGTTCTCATGCTGGATAACGTTGAGCACGTCCTCGACCGTCAGGGGCTCGAAGTACAGCCGGTCTGCCGTATCGTAATCGGTGGACACCGTCTCGGGGTTGGAGTTGACCATAATCACCTCATACCCCTCCTCCTGCAATGCCCACACCGCGTGGACGTTGGCATAGTCGAACTCCACACCTTGACCAATGCGGTTGGGCCCCGATCCGAGAATAACGACCTTGGGCCGTGTGGAGGGCACGGCTTCGCTCTCGGTCCCGCCATACGTCGAGTAGAAATACGGTGTATAGGCTTCGAACTCCGCGGCGCAGGTGTCCACCATCTTGTAGACGGGTCGCACGCCCAGCTCGGCGCGCCGCTGGCTTACCTCCTCGGCGCTGCGCTCGAATAGCTCGCCCAACTCGAGGTCCGAGAACCCCCAGGCCTTCGCCTGAGTCAGCGCTTCGGCGTCCAGCGCGTCCCAGGAGAGCTCCCAAAGCGTGGACTCCAACGCGATGAACTGTTCCATTTCCGTGAGAAACCAGGGGTCGATATGCGAGTGGAGATGGATCTCTTCGACGCTGTAGCCACGCCGCAACGCTGCATAGATATACGCCAAGCGCTCAGGGGTCGGGATCGCCAGATATTGCCCGATGTGGTCGAACTCGAGCTTCGGCGTCGCGTCCAACTCCAGCGAGCGCACGGCCTTACCCAGCGCCTCTTTGAAGGTCCGCCCGATCGCCATCGCCTCCCCTACCGACTTCATCTGCGTCGTCAGTCGGGGATCGGCGCCCGGAAACTTCTCCAGCTGGAAGCGGGGGAACTTGACCACAACGTAATCGAGCGTGGGCTCGAAGGCCGCGGTCGTGCGACGGGTGATATCGTTGGCGATTTCATCCAGGCGATACCCCACGGCCAACAGCGCCGCCACCTTCGCGATAGGATAACCGGTCGCCTTAGAGGCCAGCGCCGATGACCGCGAGACACGCGGGTTCATCTCGATGACGACCATTCGCCCCGTCGCGGGATCGATCGCGAATTGGATATTCGAACCGCCTGTATCCACACCGATCGCCCGCAGAACTGCGATAGCCGCATCACGCATCCGCTGGTACTCGCGATCCGTAAGCGTCTGCGCCGGGGCAACAGTGATGCTGTCGCCCGTATGCACCCCCATCGGGTCGAAATTCTCGATTGAACAGACGACGACGGCGTTGTCCGCGTGGTCGCGCATCACCTCCATCTCGAATTCCTTCCAGCCGATGACCGACTCCTCGAGCAGAACGGTGTGGGTGGGACTCTCGATCAGTCCACGGGCGACCAACAGCGTGAGTTCCTCCACGTTATAGGCGACGCCCCCGCCCGTGCCGCCCAAGGTGAAGCTGGGCCGGGCGACCAACGGATAACCCAGTTCGCGCGCCACCTCCAGGGCTTCGGTAAGAGTGCCGATTTGCCGGCTCCTGGGCACCTCCAGACCAATGCGCTCCATCGTCTGCTTGAAGAGCGCGCGATCTTCCGCGAGCTGGATTGCCGCGAATGGTGCGCCTATCAACTCGACCCCGTAGCGGTCCAGGACCCCGGCTTCATGCAGCGCCACGGCCAGGTTCAGTGCTGTCTGTCCACCCAAGGTCGGTAGCAACGCGTCCGGACGTTCTCGCTGAATGATCGCATCCACGCACTCGACGGTCAGGGGCTCTATGTAGACGGCATCGGAGAGCTCCGGGTCGGTCATGATCGTGGCAGAGTTCGAGTTCACAACGATCAAGCGGTAACCCGCGCGACGGAGAGCCTTGAGCGCCTGCGTACCGGAATAGTCGAACTCCGCGGCCTGGCCGATGACAATCGGACCCGACCCGATGATCAGGATCGTCTCGATATCGGTGCGCTTAGGCATGCGCACGCTCCACCATGTCCAGGAAGCGGTCGAAGAAGTCCCGGGCATCGTGTGGCCCTGGTGATGCCTCGGGATGATACTGCACCGACAACGCCGGGTAGTCTTGTAGGCGCAACCCCTCCACCGTGCCGTCGTTGAGCGACAGGTGTGTTACCTCGACCGGGCCGAATCCTGCTGGGCTGGTCCCTGTCAGGGGCTCAGGGGGCAGCATCTCGGCCATCGTCATCGCTGCGTGCGGATTGGGTACACGGCACAGCCCTGGATTGGCCGGGCTGAAGGCCGCATCGATCGGCGCCCAGGGAATGCCAAGGCTGGTGGGGTCGACCGCAAAGCCGTGGTTCTGTGTGGTGATGAGGATGCGCCCTCCCGCCGTATCCTTGACGGGATGATTCGCCCCACGGTGGCCAAAGCGCATTTTGTAGGTCTTCCCGCCAGCCGCCAGGCCGAGAAGCTGGTGGCCCAAGCAAATGCCCCCCAGTGGCACGCCGCGACTGAGCAATGCCTGCATCAGCGTGATGGTCGGCACCAGCGGCTCCGGGTCGCCGGGACCGTTCGAGACCAACACGCCGTCGGGCCTCTGCGCCAGCACACCGTCGATGCTGGCGTCGTAAGGCATAACGGTCACCGCAGCGCCAAGCGCCAGCAGGTCGCGCACGATCCCGCCCTTGTACCCCGCATCGATGACGACCACGTGTGAACGGGCGCCGTCCCGATTACCCAGAACGGTCATTTCATCACAGGCGGCTTCCGCGGCCAAGTTACACCCCTTCATCGAGCGACTTTGACGCACACCCTCAAGCGCGGATGCGGGATCGAGGTCGCGTGTGGCGATCGTCCCGCGCATGGCGCCGTGCATGCGTAGATGGCGGGTCACGGCACGCGTGTCGACCCCCTCGATAGCGACGACCCCGGCATCAACCAGGTAATCGGTGAAGGCCAGGGTGGCGCGCTGGTTGAACGGCATCCGGATGGCGTGATGCACCACGTAGCCAGCGACCTGCACCCGCGACGACTCAACGTCCTCTGGGTTCACACCGTAGATCCCCACCTCGGGGTAGGTCATGACGACGATCTGACCACGATAGGAAGGGTCGGTCAAGACCTCCTGATAGCCTGTCATCCCGGTGTTGAAGACGAGTTCACCGAACGTCTCACCTGGAGCACCCACAGCACGCCCGCGAAAGACTGTACCGTCCTCAAGGACGAGCACAGCGGGTTGATACCCGGTTTTCATAGCGATCTCCTCTAGCCAGCCAGGACCGCGCCTACCTTCTCGATCACCGTCTCGATATCATCTTCGCTGATCACAAGGGGAGGCAAGAACCGCATCACCGTGGAGCCCGCGGGCAATGCCAGAATGCCTTGCTCGGCCAACGCTGCCAGATAGGCGCCCGAGCGCTCGCGGAGTTCGATGCCGACCATCAATCCCAGTCCGCGAACCTCGCGAACAACCGCGGCGTCGATGGCGGAGAAACCTTCCAGCAGCCGGGCGCCCAGACGCGCTGCCCGTTCCGGCAGGCGCTCCTCCTCCATTGCGTGCAGGGTCGCCAGCGCTGCGGCGCTCGCCAACGGGTTACCCCCGAACGTGGTCCCGTGCACGTGACCCGGAATCTCGCCTACGCGCTCGCCGATGAGCGTCGCACCAATCGGAATACCGCCTGCCAGACTCTTGGCAAGCGCCAGAAGATCGGGCTGCAGGCCGTAGTGCTCGGATGCAAAGAGCTTGCCCGTCCGTCCCACACCCGTCTGCACCTCATCGACGATGAACATCGCGCCCCGCTCACGGCACAACGCCTGAGCGCCCTGGAGGAACTCAGCGCTGCCAGGGTTGACGCCGCCCTCCCCCTGGACGACCTCGACGATGACCGCTGCAGTCTGCTCGTCGATCGTGTCCTCGAGCTTGGCAAGCCGGTTGTAGGGGACGAACGCGACGTCGGGGACGAGTGGCTCGAAAGCGTCGCGGTACTCCTTGCGCCAGGTCGTCGAGAGCGCCCCCATCGTGCGCCCGTGGAAGCCCCGCATCGTTGAGATGATCTTGGTCCGGCCAGTGGAGAGCCGCGCGAACTTGAGCGCCGCCTCGACAGCCTCGGCGCCAGAACTGCACAGGAATGCCCGCACTATGCCGGGCGGGCCGACGCGAACAAGCGTCGCCAGGAGCTGTGCACGCATGTCGTTATAGAAGCCATTGGGTGCCAGGAAGAGTCGCTCGGCCTGAGCCTGGACCGCCGCAACCACCGCAGGGTGTGCGTGCCCCATATTCGCGGCGCCGTGCCCGCCCACGCAGTCGATGTATTCGGTCCCATCCATATCCCAGACTCGAGCGCCCTGCCCACGCACCAACACGATGGGCTGCTTGCTGTAGACGCCACTCTCGTACTGGCTCTCCCAGGCAAGAATCTGATCCCTGTCGTAGATCGTCTCGTTCATCTGTGTCGTTCCTCCTGACATAGCAGCCGGCTACTTAATGACTGTGCCCTGGCCCGACAGCGCTGACAACACTGGCTTGTCGCGGCGTCCGTCGGCAAGGATCACCTGTTTGACTCCCTCCTGCAGTGCCTCCGTCGCGCCGAGGACTTTGCGCTTCATTCGCCCCTTGGCAAAGCGGTCCAGATACTCCTCAGCCTGGCCCTGCGGGATCTCGTCGATCAGGCTCTCCTCATCTTCCACATCGCGCAGTAGTCCTGGCACGTTGGTGAGGATCACCAGCGTTTCGGCCTCCAGCGCCGCTGCAATCGCTGCTGCCGCGCGGTCGCCATCCACGTTCAGCGCTTCGCTCTCATAGCTGATGGCCTGGGGCGCGACAACCGGCACGTAGCCCGCATCGAGCAACATCGCCAAGATGCTACCGTTGACCTTCTCGATCACGCCGCTGTACTCCCCGCGCAGGATCTTGCGCTTGCCGCCCTCACGGATTTGCAGAGAGGACTTGCGCCGTCCTTCGAGCAAGCGCCCATCGACGCCCGAGAGACCGAAGGCGTTCACACCCAGTTGCTGCAGCCGCTCCACCAGCAGCTTGTTGATCTTGCCGGCGGTGACCATCACGAAGATCTCCAGCGTCTCGCGGTCGGTATAGCGGCTGCTGTGGCCCGACACAGAGGTCACAAACTGCGGCGGGTGCCCCAACTTCTCCGAGATCACGTTGGTCTCGTGCGATCCCCCGTGCACAAGCACTACTTCCTGCCCCTGCTTCACCAACGCCGCGACATCCTGGCAGACCGACTCCGTGTCAACCCCCTCGCCGCCTCCTACCTTGATGACGATCATGTCTCGCCTCCGTATCAGTTCGAAGTCACAGGTCCGCAGCCAAGGTCACCGGACAGTGCCTGCACGGCTTCCAGGGAGCAACTGCAGACCCGCATCCAGGCTTGTGACCTGCGACCGGTTTCTAGATCGGGTGCAGCCCGGGGAACTCCAGACCCGCGCGCTCATCCCAGCCGTACATCACGTTCATCGACTGCACGGCGCTCCCCGCCGCGCCCTTCATCAGGTTGTCGATTGCCGAGACCACCACCAGGCGTCCCCCTTCCGGGTCGGCCACGAAGCCAACATCGCAGTGGTTCGATCCCGACAGCAGCTTGGGCTCCGGGAAGCGGTGGATACCGCGCTTGGACCGCACGAGTCGCACGAACGGCTCATTGCCGTAGTCATCCCGGTAGAAGCGCCACGCCTCACGCTCGTCAAGCGGCTCCTTGAGCAGACAATGGCACGTCGCCAGTGCTCCACGCACGATTCCGACCGACGTCACGGTGAAGTGCAGCCCCACGTGCGTCGGGTCGAGGTTGAGCTCCTGGATGATCTCAGCGATGTGCCGGTGCCCGAAGGCTGAGTAGGTGCGGACCACGTTGTCACGCTCGGGATGGTGCGACGCCGGGCTGGGATGGTGCCCACCCTCCGACGACCCGACCTTCACCTCGACCACGGTCTCCCGAATCAGGCCGCGCCGGTAGAGCGGTGACAGCGCCAGGATCGTAACCGTGGCGTTGCAGCCAACGCCACTGACGTACTTCGCGCCGGCCATTTCGTCGCGGTGGAGTTCCGGCAGGCCATAGACGAAGCGCTCCAACCACTCCGGGTGCGGGTGGCGGTGCTCGTACCAGCGTGTGTAGTCAGCCGGGTTCCTCAGACGAAAGTCGCCGGAAAGGTCGATGATGCGGTCAGCCATTCCGGCGAACTTGTCGATCTGATCCCAGGCCATGCCGTGCGGCAGCGCCAGGAAGAGCAGGTCGCAGGGCTGTAGTTCAGATAATGGTGCGAACTGAAGGGCGGTGTAGCCCCGCAGATTGGGGTGCACGAAGTAGGCAAACTGTCCCGCGTAGGTCTCCGACGTGATTTGTGTCACCTCGACCTCGGGGTGGAATAGCAGCAGGCGCAGCAGCTCGCCCCCCGCGTAGCCCGAAGCGCCGACAATAGCAGCTTTGATCATTTCCCTCTCCTCCTATCCCGTGGTCGCGTGTCTAGATCACGGCGCCGGCTTCAGCAACCTGGAGCAGGTAGTCCACAATGCGCCCGGCGATATCGACATCCGTCGCCTCGCGGGCCCCGTGAAACTCCGGTGTGTGATTGACCTCGTTCACGAGCAGCTTCCCCGCGGCATCCTCGAGCAGGTCCACGGCGACAATGCCCCCGCCGACAGCCTGGGCCGCTGCCACCGCGAAGTGTGCAAGCTCCTCGGTGACCGGGCAAGGCGCAGGCTCGCCTCCCAGCGCGGTGTTGGTGATCCAGTGCGCCGAATGGCGGTAGATAGCGTAGACGACCTCTCCGCCGGCAACCATCACACGGATATCGCGCCCCGGCTTGTCGACGTATTCCTGGATGTAGGCGACGCCATGGAGATATCCGCCGAGCGTGGTTTTGTGCTCCAACAACGCCTCCGCCGCATCGCGGTCATTGACGCGGGCCAGGAGGCGCCCCCACGATCCGAACAGCGGCTTCAGCACCACCGGATAACCCAGCGCCTCAATCGCCGCCAATCCCGACTCCGGAGTGAAGGCCACTGCCGTACGCGGGATAGGCAAGCCTGCTTCCTGGAGCGCCACGCTTGTCAGCAGCTTGTCGCCGCAGACGGAGATCGTCCGATGCGGGCTCACGACCGGAATGCTCAGCGCCTCCAGCCAGCGCGAGATGTAGTAGGCGTTCGTGTGGCTCAGGCACCGTACCAGAACCGCGTCGTACGCGCCAGGTAGTGCGCCGTCGAGTTCAAACGAAAGCTCGCGGGGATCGAGCCGATCGTAGGTCACGCCCCGTTCATCGAGGGCGGCGGTGATCAATTTCTCCTCAACCCGCTTGCGCGAATAGACGATGCCGATCTTCATTGGCTGGGCCTCCCCATCGACCGTGATAGCTACTCGCCCCAGTCCTCTTCGACCTCGGGAGCCGTCTCCAGGACGATCGGATCGATCGAGACGACCTCCAGCTCAACGCCACAATCGGGACACACGACGATCTCACTCTCCTCGACATCCGGTCCCAGGGTGATTTCAGCCTCGCACTCAGGGCACAATACGGTTTCCATAGCTCACCTCCTCTTGATGATTGATCTTCGCCACATTGGATAACAGCCCTATGGTACACAAAAAGCCAGCCCCTGACTGGGGCTGGCTTTATCTTGCGTAAAAGCTCTGGTCTACCTATGCGCGAAGGCGCCGACCCAGCAGGCTGGTTCAGTCATCGCTCGCGCTCGTCGCTTCAGATCGGTCTTTGTCATGTGGCTTTCGCACTTCTCAAACTAGTCTGGAAGATACCACAAGTCTAGGATTTTGTCAACCTCAGTTCGCAATTGGTTGTTGACAACCACTGTGTGCAGGGCTATAATGGAGGCAGATAGAACATATGTTCTATAAGGGGACACCAAACGGCTACGTGCCGTTTGGGCTTGCAGGAGGCGTAGCGATGTCAGATCAGATCAGGCCCTATCTGGAGTACCAGGCCGACCGCGTCGAGGCCATCCTCGCCGCTCACCGCGCCCCCGGTCGTGTCACCGGCGGCACCGTCGGCCCACGCCTCATCCGCT
>Ga0123333_10001959_pt1 | contig 21389 bp, 20 predicted proteins | sample BioC12SIPDNA_3_FD_89957 | JGI IMG/M metagenome (GOLD analysis project Ga0123333, IMG submission 89957) | Anaerobic biogas reactor microbial communites from Washington, USA - Biogas_R2_B C12 SIP DNA | ecosystem: Engineered > Bioreactor > Anaerobic > Unclassified | place: Washington, USA... | reverse complement strand
CGGGTGATAAGGGCAAGATTATCACCCGTGAAGACGCCATTGAGCTTGCCAAGAGCGTCCCGCCCACCGAGATCTTTCCGGAGGCCAGCCAGGCCGACCAGTTGATCGCCAAGAATGCAACCGACTTGCAGGTGCTGGAAATGGCGATGCAGTTCGAGCTCAAGGGCTTCAAGTTCTACGAGGTCGAGGCCGCCATAGCCGACACACCGGAAGCAAAATCGGTTTGGACCTTTTTAGCCGCCGCCGAGGACCGTCACTATACTTTTCTGCAAAAAACGCACGAATTCCTGGCCACTAAAGGCACCTGGTATTTCGACAATGAGGAAAAGCCCTTCTTTGAGGGCTGATCCCTTGCAACAGCTGGCAGCCTGGCATTTACCAGGCTGCCATTTTTCGTATTTGGGGGCAGCTTGATTGGAACACTGATCAATGTTGGTACTGTGATCGTTGGCGGGTCGTTGGGCACCCTGCTGGGTTCGCGCCTGCCCGAGCGGTTGCGCGAGACGGTTATGCACGGCCTGGGGCTCGTTACACTAGTGCTGGGCATTACCATGGCGATCACCACCAAAAACGTGTTGGTGGTGATGGGCAGCGTGCTCATCGGCGGGCTGTTGGGCGAGTGGTGGAACATCGACCACGCGCTCGAACGCGCTTCTGAGTGGGTACACCGCCAGGTCGCCAAAAAGCTGCCCGCCAGCAGCCTGGGGCGCTTTAGCGAGGGGCTGATTACAGCCAGCCTGGTGTTTTGCATCGGCCCGATGACGCTGCTGGGCTCGATCCAGGATGGCCTGACGGGCGACTATACGTTACTGGCGATCAAATCGCTGCTCGACTTGTTTTCGTCGCTGATCTTTGCTTCGAGCCTGGGGATCGGGGTGGTCTTTGCCGCACTGGTCGTGTTGGTATATCAGGGCGCAATTACCCTGCTGGCGGTATATGCCCAACAACTGCTCACCACCGCCATGATCAACGAGATGACCGCCACCGGCGGAGTGATGATCATCGCCATCGGGCTGCTGCTACTCGACCTGAAAAAGATCCGCGTCGCCAACCTGCTGCCGGCGCTGTTTATCGCGCCGGCGATCGTGGCAATCCTGACAGCCCTGAATATTACGCTCTAGTGCTCCTGCCTGTGCCTTTGCCCGCGGCGTATTGGTTATGGCAGCCGTGCAGCCCCTCACTCAGATCCAGCAGCACACGAGCCAATTGGCATAGCGCATGCCCGAGATGAACAGCTCCGGCGCAGCTATCGGTCTTTTCTAATCCAGGACAGCGGCATTGACACGCTCGTAGCGCTGCACGCCTTTTTCGTCGCCGATGGGCACCAGCCACGAGGGTACCCACGCCAGACCGAACGCTTCGATGCTGATATCGGACTTGAGCACTTTCATGCTGCCGGAAGTGATGTCGTCGGCAGCATCGGTCCACTTGTCCTGGATAGCCTGCATGGCGTCTTCCGCGGCTTGCTCGGTCTCTTCAAGCTTGTTCTCCAGCGCCTGGATCTCCTGCAGGCGGTTATCCAGGTCGACCTGGGTCTTGCTGGTCATGCGCCGGCGACGGCTGACCGTGGCGGCTGCCCCTCCGGCCGAAGTGAGCGCACGCCCCAGGCTAAAGCCCTTGCCGGTCAGGATTCTATCGAGCTGGATGGTCCTGACGGCCGACCCAAGGCCGCCCAATCTCTCCTCGGCTCTGCGCCCCTTGAGCTCTACATTCACCTTTTCAGCCATATCCTGCTTGCGCTGAATTTGCTCCTCCAGGCGTTCAATCTTGGTCTTCCAACTGGCGCTGGCCTTTTGCCATTCTGTCTGGCCCTTTTCGGTCGCCACCTGGGCACAACGCGCTTCAAAAGCCGCGCGGTCTTCGCCCGGGAGGCTCTTGAGTTTGAGCGTTTCATTAACCAGCAGCTCAAGCCCGCGCTCCTGGCTGATGTAACTGGTAAAGGCGTTGCGCAGCTGGGTATAGGGCGCCGATTGCGCCATGCCGGCCGGCAGCATGCCATAGATGGCCTTGCCGTCGTAGGCCGTGGAGAGGTCGTCGGGGGCAAGCTCGGTGACGAGTGTACTGGGCCAATCGATTACGCTGTTACGTTCGGGCAACGGGAAGAGGCAGCCGGTGCGTTGCGATTGCACTTGCGAACGGGTGGCATCCGCAAAGGCCACACTGGCCATGCCGATCAGGTAGGGCTCAAAGGTCAGCCACGCCCCCAGGATGCGCGTGCCAGCCACCAGGCTCGGCTTGACGCTGTTCATCGCCTCGCCTGCCGGCACCTCTGGCGGGATAAAATACTGGGTAATCTTGGCATCCACCTGCGGCCGCATGCTGGCGTAACCGGCAGGGATCGCCGGGCCTGAGTGTGCCGCGCTGCTGACAGGCTGTGCCTGTGCACTGGGCGCCGTACCAGCCGCATTGGCGGCCTGCATGAGGGTCTGAATTTGGCTGCGCGTGAGCGGTCCGCGCAGATACGACATCGCCCAGCGCGTGCCCATCAGGATCGGGGCTGGGTTGTTGACGTTGTGCAGCACGAAGGTGCGCCCGGGCAGGGCTGAGATGGTCGCATCCAGATACTTGCGATCCAGCAGGGTGCCGGCGCTGGCCGTCACCCCTTGCATACCATCCAGCAGCCTTTGCCGGTCATAGGTGGTCTGCAATTTGCCCACAAACCAGGTGCCGGCGTTGGTGAGGCCTTTGTAATCCAGGTCGATCGGGTTCTGAGTAGCCAGCATGATGCCGACACCAAAGGCACGCGCCGTTTTCATCAGCGTGAGCAGCGGGCGCTTGCTGGAGGGCTCCTTTTCGGGCGGCATAAAGCCAAAGATCTCGTCAAAGTAGACGATGGCGCGCAGCGAGGTGGTGCCCGATTGCTGGCGCATCCAGGCGATCACCTGCTCCAGCAGGAGCGAGACAAAGAACATGCGCTCCTGGTCAGAAAGGTGCGAGATGTAAAAAATCGAGACCCGCGGCTTGCCCTGCGGTGAGCGGATGATCTGACCGATATCGAGCGGCGTACCCTGCATCCAGGTCTGGAAGCTGGGGGCAGCCACCACTGAGTTGAGCGCCATAGCCAGAGCGAAGCGATCCTTGGCTGGGAAAAAGGTGTCGATATCCAACACACCCAGCTGCCTGAAAGGCGGCTCCTGGATCATGGCGATCAGGCGCAGCATGTCGACATCCTGTCCGGCGCGCCAGGCGTTTTCGAGGATGTTGGAAAGCAGGATGTGCTCGCGGCTGCGGATCGGGTCGGCCTCGATGCCGATCAGCCCCAAAAGGGCCGAGACGTTGGAGGCGATTTGCTCGCGTAAAGCCTCCTCCTCGGTATCCCACGAGAGCTTGGGGGCGTGAAAGCTCTGCAGCACGTTCACAGGCACGCCCGAACGGCTGCCGGGGGTATAGATGATAAACTCGGCGGACTCTTTGAGGCGCCGGATGCGTTCGCCGTCTTGATCCCAATCGGCCAGGCCCTTGGCCCAGGTCTGGGCAGTCTTGGCGGCGAACTCGTCCTCGCTCAGGCCGGCGCGCTGGGCGTCGTCGACGTTGATCCATGGCCGGAAATCCTGCGGCAGCAGATCGGGAAAGGTCAGCAGCAGGTTGCCCATATCCCCTTTGGGGTCAATGATAATCGAGGGCACCCCGCTCAGGACGGCTTCTTCGAGCAGGTCGATGCACAGACCGGTTTTACCGCTGCCGGTCATACCGACGCATACCGCATGGGTCGTCAGATGTGAAGCACGGTAAAAGACGGGTTTATCGGCCAGCGGCTTGCCAGTGCCCGGATCCACCTCGCGCCCCAGATAAAAGCTGCCCGGCGCTACCTCAATCGCCATTAGTCTTCCTCCTCATTGATGTGCCAAACCTTTAAGCGCGACGGTTCATCTGTGCAGTATAATATACCTAGGCGGTAAAATGTGCTATTGTGAACCCAAATGCTAAAATATTGACAGTCGGACGTGAGCGTGTTACAATACCTGTATACCTATAGGGGGTATCTACTAGACAGGTGGGAGATAGCATGAGCGACTTGGTTAAAAACACGAGCGATCAGACTTGGGAAGCAGACGTACTAAAATCAACTTTACCGGTCATTGTCGATTTTTGGGCACCCTGGTGCGGGCCCTGCAAGATGACGGCTCCCGTATTTGAGGAGCTGGCTGCCGAGTTCAAAGACAAGGTCTCGTTCGTCAAGCTCAATACAGACACAAGCATGGATACCCCCTCGTCCCTGGGTATCCGCAGTATCCCGACCCTGATCGTCTTTAACCAGGGCGCCGAAGTGGCCCGCATAGTCGGCTTTGCCCCCAAAGCGGTGCTCAAGAGTAAGCTTGAGAGCGCGTTGGGGTTGGACGAGGCCTGGTGACGACCCGCCTACGCGACTGGTTCAAGGAAAACTGGCTGCTGGTCACAATTGTGGCGGCGATCGCTGCCGGGTATATCCTGCTGGCGCAGCATCCCAGCAATATCGGAACCAGCGACCAGTTTCTGGCTTCCCTCAAACAGGGCGAGCCGACCGTGATCAGCTTTTACAGTAACTTTTGAAGCGGCTGCCTGATCGCAAAACCCATCGTCGATGGGATCGAACGGGACCTGAACGGCAGAGCGCGTGTGGTGCGCGTCGATGTTAACTCAGGCGAGGGCAGCCGGGTAGCGCAAGCTTTTGGCGTGCGCGGTGTTCCGATCCTGCTGGTGCTTGACGGAGATGACAAAACCGTGCTGACCCAGGTAGGGCGCATTCAACGCGCAGCGGTCGCAGCGTCGATTGATAGTTTGGACAAGGAGTAGCCATGCCAATTTACGAGTACACCTGCCAGTCGTGCGGACACGCCTTTGAAAAGCTGGTCTCGGCCTCGGCGCGCAACCAGCCCATGCCCTGTCCAGCTTGCGGATCAACCAATACAAGCAAAGTCTTTTCGGTATGCGCCGCGTCGCGCTCAAGCAGCTCAACCAGCGCAGCAGTAGCGCCCTGCAGTAACACTGGTTGAGGCCTTCGCCGGGGCTAGTTAGCCCCGTTAGAAAGGGGATCCATGAATTATACAATACTCATTTTGCTTGGCGCGATCCTGATAGGGATCATCCTCTTGCTCGTGCTGAGCCTCAAAGGCCGCTTCAGCACTTGAAGCCTGCTTCATCGGGCAGGGGGCCTGCCCCGCAAGGATTGTATCGACGATATCCCGGAAGACAAACCCAAAGCCGATTGACACGAACGCGTAACGCACAAAACCCACCCGGCAAGCCACCGAGGAGGCAAGCTATGGCACATCCGCGCCTGGGCGCACATATGTCGATCGAAGGAGGACCCGCACAGGCCTTTAGTCGCGGGCGCCTGGTCGGCTGCGATGCCATGCAGATTTTTACCCGCAATGCTAACCGCTGGGCCAGCCGCCCGATGACGGATGCCGAAGTGACGGATTTCCACCGCGCCGCCGAGGAGACCGGCATTGCACCGGTAGTGGTACACAGCTCGTATCTCATCAACCTCGGTTCACCCGACGACACCCTGTGGGAAAAGTCGATCGCCGCGGCGGTCGACGAGATTGAGCGCTGCCGGTTGCTGGGGATCAGCAGTTATGTCCTGCATCCCGGGGCGCACATGGGGGCTGGCGAGGAAGCCGGCATCGCACGCGTAGCAGCCGCGCTCAATCGTGTCATTGAGGCTACACCCGCAAGCGAGATCATCATCACCCTCGAAAATACCGCCGGTTCGGGCTCAAGTCTGGGCTATTCGTTCGAAAACCTGGGCGCGATTATCTCCAGCAACCGCTACCCGGAGCGCCTCGGCATGTGCTTTGATACCGCTCATGCCCTTGCGGCTGGGTACGACTACCGTACCCCCGAGAGCTACCGCGCGATGTGGCAGAACCTCGATGAGACGGTAGGGATCAAACGCCTGCGGGCGATCCATATGAACGACTCGAAAAAGGACCTCGGCAGCCGCGTTGACCGGCACGACCAGATCGGCCAGGGCTTTGTAACCCTGGAAGCCTTTCGCATGCTCGTCAACGACGCACAGCTGGTGCATCTGCCGATGCTCCTGGAGACGCCCAAAGGCCCCGAAATGCAGGAGGATATTGCCAACCTTGCGCTCCTGCGCAGCCTGTTCGCCTGAGGAGGTATTCATGAATGTATTCGACGCCAAGACCGTTGCAGCGCAAAAGGCTGAAGTGCCCGGGGTCAGTCTGCAATGGGTGCTGAGCAAGAATGTCGGCGCACCCAACTTTAGCCTGCGCATCGTCAACGTCGAACCCGATTCGGCGACCGAACGCCACCAGCACGACTGGGAACACGAGGTGTATGTGCTCGAAGGTCAGGGCGAGGTGTACATCAACGGGCAAACCGCCTCATTGGCGCCCGAAACCTGCGTATATGTGGCGCCCAACGAACTGCACCAGTTCAGCAACATCAGCAACAAACTGCTGCGTTTTATCTGTGTGGTCCCTAACCGCTGAGATGCCAGCCGAACCGCATGAGGCGCGCTTTTACGAGCCTCTTGGCGCGGACAAGGTGCGCTGTAGCGCCTGTGCGCATCGCTGCGTGATCCGCCCGGGCGCGCGCGGCATCTGCCAGGTGCGTGAAAACCAAGCCGGCACACTCTACAGCCTGGTATACGGCCAGGCAGTGGCAGCCACCGCCGACCCGATCGAAAAAAAACCGCTCTTTCACTTTATGCCGGGCTCACGCACGTTTTCCATCGCGACGCGCGGCTGTAACCTCAGTTGTGTCTTTTGCCAGAACGCCGACATCTCGCAGGTGAGCAGCCGTTCGCATCTCGAGGGCGAGCGCAGCATTGCCCCGATATTACTGGTGCGCTCTGCCCTGGCACAGGGCTGTGCCAGCATGGCCTATACCTATACCGAGCCTACCATCTTTGTCGAGTATGCCGCTGATATCGCCGCCTTGGCCGTCCAGCACAGTCTTGCGAATGTGTGGGTCAGCAATGGCTTTATGACGCCCGAGGTGATCGCCGCACTGACGAGCACGCCGAGGATGCTGGACGCCGCCAACATTGACCTGAAAGCCTTTAGCGACACGTTTTACCGCCGGCATTGCGGTGCTCGTCTGCAGCCAGTGCTGGATGCTCTCAAGGCACTGAAGAACGCCGGCGTTTGGCTGGAAGTCACAACTCTGCTGATCCCCAATGCTAACGACACCGAGGCAGAGTTACGCGCTCTGGCAGAGTTTATCGCCGCCGAATTGGGCGCCAATACGCCCTGGCACATCAGCCGCTTTCACCCCACCTACCGCATGCAGGATCGCCCCTCGACCCCTGCCGCCAGCCTGATGCGTGCCGCCGAAATCGGGCGCGAGGCTGGCCTACATTATGTCTACCTTGGAAACCTGCCCGGCAACGACGGCGAGAACACCCTCTGCCCGCGCTGCGGTGAGGTGGTTATCCGCCGGAGGGGTTTTGATTTGCTCGCAATGCACAAGTCAGGCGCGTGTGCCTCATGCGGGCAGGTCATCGCCGGTGTCGGACTCTAGCACGCGCCGAGCAGCGCGCAGCTGTTCCAAGACTGCTGCACGGCTGGTACCGCCCAGCGAGTTGCGCGCCTCGACCGAAGCCTGATAATCCAGCACGGTGTACAGATCCAGCCCAAAGCAGGGTGAGATCGCCTGGTATTCTTCCAGCGGGATCTGACTGAGCGGAACGCCCAGCTGCTCGCTCTTGAGCACGGCTTGCCCCACAGCGTGATGCGCCTGGCGAAACGGCAAGCCGCGGCGAGTAAGGTAATCGGCCAGGTCGGTAGCCAGCAGTCCCTCGTTGAGGGCGGCGCGCATACGCTCGGGCACCACCTGCAGCGTCGCCACCACGCCCGTCACCACCGGCAGCACTTGCGCGAGGGTATCCAACGAATCAAACAACGGCTCTTTATCTTCCTGCAGGTCGGTATCATAGCTCATCGGCAAACCCTTGGTCACGGTCAGGAGCGTCACCAGGTTGCCCGTCAGACGGCCTGCCTTGCCGCGCACCAGCTCGAGGCTATCGGGATTGCGCTTTTGCGGCATGATGCTGGAGCCGGTGGTGTAGCGCTCTGCCAGGCGCACAAAGCCAAATTCACTGCTCGACCACAGCACCAGGTCCTCCGCCAGCCGGCTGAGGTGCCCGCCCAGGATGGCAGCCCACGCAAGCACCTCGAGGATATAGTCGCGGTCGGCCACCGATTCGATGCTGTTATGCGTCACGCCCTCAAAGCCGAGGTCCTTGGCGAGTGCCTCACGGTCGATCCCATAGGCGTTGCCAGCCAGTGCGCCCGCCCCCAGCGGGCATTCACGCACTCTGGGGAGGGCATCCTGCAGGCGTTCACGGTCGCGCTGCAGCATCCAAAAGTAGGCCAGCATCCAGTGGCTAAAGCGCAGCGGCTGAGCGGGCTGCAGATGGGTATAGCCCGGCATCAGCACATCGATCTCGTCCTCGGCACGTGCCGCCAGGGCTTGCTGCAGGGCGCGCAGGAGCGCTGCCAACGCCGGCAGTTCCTCCATCAGCCACAACCTCACGTCCGTGGCGATCTGGTCGTTGCGGCTGCGGCCGGTATGCAGTTTGCCGGCTACCGGGCCGATCAGCTCATGCAGGCGGCGCTCAACGGCGGTGTGGATATCCTCATCGCTCGTTGCCAGCGTAAACGTGTTGGCGGCAAACTCCGCCGCCACCTGTTCGAGGCCTGTCTGAATCTGTTGAGCTTCCTCAGCCGTCAACACGCCGGCGCTCTGCAGAGCACGCGCATAAGCCTGACTGCCGCGGATATCGACCTGTGCCAGTCGGATATCAAAGCCGATCGAGGCGTGAAAACGCCAGAACAGGTCATCCGCCGGCTCCTGGAAGCGCCCGCCCCACAGTGTGCTCATCTTAATCTCGCACGATATCGGTGACCGGCTGGTTATCAGCTGCCAGGGGACCCATGGCATCCAGCATGGCGCGTACCTTGATGGGCAACCCATACAGGTTGATAAAGCCTTCCGCGTCGGATTGGCGGTAAACCTCGTCGGCGCCGAAAGTGGCGAAATCCTCGCGGTACAGGCTGTAGGGCGACTGACGCCCCACCACCTTGCAGGAGCCCTTGTAGAGCTTGCAGCGCACGCGGCCGGTCACACGCTCCTGGGTCACGCGCACAAAGGCATCCAGCGATTCGCGCAGCGGGGTAAACCAGCGCCCGTTATAGACCATTTCGGCATAACGCTGGGCCACCACATCCTTGTAATGCAGGGTTTCGCCGTCCAGAGTCAGGCTCTCGAGCCCCTGGTGCGCGGCATACAGGATCGTACCGCCGGGGGTCTCGTAAACCCCGCGCGACTTGATGCCCACTAGGCGGTTCTCGACGATGTCGACGCGTCCCACCCCATGCTCACCGCCAAGCTTGTTGAGGGCCTTAAGCAGCTCCACCGGCCCCTTGCTCTCACCATTCAGGCGCACCGGCACCCCCTGGCGAAAGTCGATCTCAACATAAGCCGGCTTATCGGGCGCCTTTTCGGGCGCAACCGTCAGCACAAACATCTCCTCCTCGGGTTCCTGCCAGGGGTCTTCGAGGATGCCGCCCTCGTGGCTGATGTGCCAGATGTTGCGGTCGCGGCTATAGATCGAGCGGCGGCTCTGCTTGACGGGGATATTGTGTTCGGTGGCATATTGCAGGGCGTCTTCGCGCGAGCGGATGTGCCATTCGCGCCAGGGAGCAATAATGCGCAGCTTGGGGTTGAGCGCCATAAAGGTCAGCTCAAAACGCACCTGGTCGTTACCCTTGCCGGTGCAGCCATGCGCCACAGCATCGGCGCCCTCCAGCGCGGCGATCTCGACGATGCGCTTGGCAATCAGCGGCCGCGCAAAAGAGGTGCCCAGCAGGTAGTGACGTTCGTAGATAGCGCCAGCCGCCATGGTGGGGAAGACATAGTCGCTCAGGAACTCGCCGCGCAAATCCTCGATATAGAGCTTGCTGGCACCGCTGGCCAAGGCCTTGGCTTCCAGACCATCCAGCTCTTCGGATTGCCCGAGGTCAGCACAGACACATACCACCTCACAACCATAGTTTTCCTTTAGCCAGGGCACAATGATCGAGGTATCGAGCCCGCCGGAATACGCCAACACGCACTTGTTCAGCTGTGCCATCCAAAACACTCCTGAGAACAGTTTATAGGTCGCGAATCATTGCAATTTCGTCGCAATTCGGAAACTTTGGGCAATCCAGGCAGTCTCCCCAAATCTTGTGGGGCAGCATTTCGCGCTCGATGAAATCAAAGCCCATGCTCTTGAAAAACTCGGGCTGGTAGGTGAGCGCGAACACACGCGTCAGCCCCAACTCGCGCGCGTCATCCAACAGGTAGTTGATTAGCTGGCGCCCCACCCCGCGCCGGCGCCAGTCGGGCACTACCGCCAGTGAACGGATCTCACCGAGGGCTTCCCACACCAGCGCGACTGCTCCCACGCCGATCAGCTCCTCATCATGCCAGGCGCCCACGAAATCACGCAGGAACTGGTAGAGCTTGTGCTGCGAACGGGGCAGCATCTGCCCCAACGCGGCATAACCGTTGATCAGGTTGGCCATGCGCGGCACGTCGCGCACCGTCATGCGGCGCAGCTCGATCGGTTGGCTCGCTTCCATCTCTAGGCTCCTTCCGCTTCACCAAGGGAGGCGTCGATGATCGCGACCGCCTCGTCGATGGCCTCCTCGCTCACCACCAGGGGCGGCAACAGGCGCAGTACGTTTTTGCCGGCGTTGAGCGTCAGCAGTCCCCGCTGATAGCCAGCCTGTACCACGTGGCTGGCTTCTATCGTCAGCTCGACGCCCCAGATCAATCCGCGCCCGCGCACGGCGGTGACTGTCTTGTGGGTCTGTTTGAGAGCATTGAGCTTGTCCTGAAGGTAAGCCCCGCGCGCACGCACCTTCGCAAGAAGCTCAGGCTGCCTGATCTTGCCCAGCACCACTCTTGCGACCGCGGTGATGACCGGGTTAGCGGCAAAGGTCGAGCCATGGTCGCCGGGCTGGATGACGTCCGCGATTGACTTTCGCACCAGTGTCGCCCCGATCGGCAAGCCCCCGCCGAGCGGCTTGGCCAGGGTCATGATATCCGGGGTGACGCCGTAGGCTTCGTGAGCCCACAGCGTGCCGGCGCGTCCGAGGCCGCACTGGATCTCATCAAAGACCAGCACGATGCCGCGCTCATCGCACAGACAGCGCAGTCCCGCCATGAATTCCTGTTCGGCTGGATTGATTCCGCCCTCGCCCTGGATCGGTTCGACGATGCAGGCAGCGGTGCGGTCATCCAGCAGCTTGTCGGCCGCCGCCAAGTCGTTAAAAGGCGCAATCTTGGCGCCCGGCATGAGCGGCCGGAAGGCATCCTGGTATTGGGCGCGCGGTGTCAGTGCCAGCGCACCCAGGGTGCGGCCGTGAAAACCATGCCCAAAGGCCAGCATCTCGGTGCGCTCACCGTTGCCGTTTTTGAGCTGGTATTTGCGGCTGAACTTGATCGCCGCCTCAACCGCCTCCGCCCCCGAGTTGCACAGGTAAACCTTGTCAGCAAAGCCCGAGGCTTTGACCAGCTGCTCGGCCAGAAATACCTGCGGAGCACTGTGAAACAGGTTGGAGATGTGCATCAGCTGCGAAGCCTGGGCCTGCAGTGCCGCAAACACGTCTGGATCACCGTAGCCCAGAGCATTGACGGCGATGCCCGACACAAAGTCGAGGTAGCGCTTGTTATCGGCGTCATAGACGTACAAGCCCTCACCGCGCACGATCACAAATGGCGCTCGCGCATAAGTGTGCAGGATGTATTCGGAATCCAGGTTCATGATGTCTTTTGTGTTCATGTCAGGCTCCCTTGTTTGAGATGATCCAGGTGCCGCTTGCTGCGGCCAGGCCAGCCAAGTTGGTGATCTTTACCCGCCTGATACCGGCGGCCAGCCCCTCCAGAGCGGCCTGCACTTTGGGGATCATCCCGCCCGTGATCACGCCGTCGGCGGTCAGCTGGTGCGCGGTGCGCTCGTCCAGCTCTGGCAATAGGGCGCCGTCTGCCATTACACCCGCTACATTGGTGAGAAAGATGGCCTCATCCGGCTGCAGGGCGCGCCCGATCGCCAGAGCGGCTGAATCCGCGTTGACGTTGAGGGTCTGCCCGGAAGCGCTTCCCGAGATCGGCGAGATCACCAGCACATAACCATCGCTCAGGAGGCTTTCCAACAGGACGCAGTTCACCTCTACCACCTCACCCACCAGACCCAAGTCCCCTTTGGGATGCTCAATCTTGACGGCATGCAGCAATCCGCCGTCTACCCCGCTGAGCCCTACTGCCCGAAGCCCTGCAGTATTCAAACGCGCGCTCAGGCGCTTATTGACGGCGCCCGAAAGCACCATCTCGGCAATCTGCAGTGATGCGGCATCCGTCACCCTGAGGCCGTCGATAGTCTGCACGGTAATCCCCAAACGCGCTTGCCAGGCGGCGATTTCCGGCCCGCCACCATGGACGATCACCAACTGGCGCTCTTTTGCCAGTTTCAGGATCACGCCGATCAAGGTGTCCAGCTCGGGACCCGGTGCCAATTCAGCACCGCCCACCTTTAAAAGGACACGCGGTTTTGTCATGACGCGGCTCCTTTCATTCAAGCCCCATCGTTTCGGGCAAACCGAACATGATGTTCATATTCTGCACAGCCTGGCCGCCAGCGCCCTTGAGCAGGTTATCCAGCACCGAGACGATAATAAACTCGCCCGGCGCGCCGGCGCTGTGCAACGAGATCGTGCAGCGGTTTGTGTTTACCACATGCGCAAGGGTCGACCCCTGCCCAAGTGGCAGCAGCTGCACAAATGGCTCGCCGGCGTACTGACTGCTGTAGCACGCATGCAGCGCCTCAAGGGTTACCTCGGGAGGCGTGGTGAGGTAAATCGTCTCTAGAATACCGCGCGAAACAGGTAACAGATGCGGTGTAAAGACGATGCGGCAGGCATGGCCGGAATATTCGGCCAATTCCTGCTCGATCTCGGGTACATGGCGATGCTTGTGTCCAACATTATAGGTCGAAAGATTGCCATGCACGCTGCAAAAGTGGGTTGTGTCGGTGGGCTTGACGCCCGCGCCAGATACTCCCGATTTGGCATCGATGATCACCGGCCCGTCGGGCAGCCACCCAGCACGGGCAGCTGGGTAGAGCGCCAGCAGTGCGGTAGCGGTATAGCAACCCGGGTTGGCGATCAGCCGAGCTCCGGCGATGCGCTCGCGGTAAACCTCGCACAGACCATAGACCGCCTCTGGCAGGAGTTCGGGAGCGGTGTGTTTAGTATACCAGGTTTCATAGGTGGCCAAGTCGTGCAGGCGCAGGTCGGCCGAAAAGTCGATGCATTTGACCCCCTTGCCCAGCACCGCAGCGGCCAGCTTGGCCGAAACGCCGTGCGGAGTGCACAGGAAGGCGACATCTACATCCCCCAGGGGAGCCTCGCTCGGCGCCACCAGCGGGTAATCCAGCGGAGTCGGGTAAACCTCACACAAGCGCTTGCCGGTATGTGACTCGGAAGAGGCAAAACCGATCTCGACCTGGCCATGGGCATGCAACAGCTTGACCAGCTCGAACCCCGCATAGCCCGTAGCCCCATAAACACCCACTCGAATCATGGCGCCTCCTTATAAAAAAAGCCAGCTCTCTTCTGGAGAGCTGGCTGATCATACTGACAGGCAGGACAGACTTCCAGAGACCTAGTTCTGGTTCATCCTGGAAAGCCTGATATTGCGCAGCGATTGCATGCGCCTATCTTAATCAAGCACAGGATTTTGTCAAAACGCCTTTGTCAGCCAGCCCACTTTGTGCTAGCTTATGCTCAGCATGTCTGAAAGGAGTAACCCCGCCATGGCGACAGAAGAAGCACAGCATCGGCGCACGGTCAATGCCTGGTGCATGTACGACTGGGCGAACTCGGCATTTGCTACTACCATCATGGCGGCGATGCTGCCGCCCTACTTTTCCGGGGTGGCGGCGGCTTCGCTGGCCAAGGATCGCGCTACCAGCATTTGGGGGCTTTCGATCGCTTTTGCCACTCTGTTGGTGGCTGTGCTCGGGCCAATCCTGGGGGCGATCGCCGACCAGACCGGCAGCAAAAAGCGCTTTATGCGCGCCTTTTTGACGGTAGCGGTGATCTTTACCGGGCTCCTGTTCTTTATCCAGGAAGGTGATTGGTTGATGGCGATCATCTTTTATATCCTAGCGAGCGTCGGCAACGCGGGTGCCAACGTCTTTTACGATTCGCTCCTGCCGCACGTGGCCAAGCCGGAAGAGATCGACCAGGTTTCGACCAAGGGCTTTGCGCTGGGCTACCTGGGCGGCGGTATCCTGCTGGCGATCAACCTGCTGTGGTACCTCAAGCCCGAGTGGTTCGGCTGGATGGGCATTACCGACAAAAACATGGCAGTACGCGTCTCCTTCCTGAGTGTGGCAGTCTGGTGGGTGATCTTTTCAATCCCATTATTCCGCTATGTGCGCGAGCCGCGCACGGCCCTTCGTGAGAAGGTCGGCAACCCAGTGCGCGCCGGCTTTACCCAGCTCAAAGAGACCTTGCGCAACATCCGCCAGTACAAGGAGCTGGCCAAGTTCCTGCTGGCTTTTTGGCTGTATGCCGATGGTATCGGTACGATCATCAAGATGGCGACCATCTATGGCGCCGAAATCGGCATCGGCTCAGGCGATCTGGCCGGTGCTCTGCTGCTGACCCAGGTCGTGGGCGTACCATTTAGCTTTTTATTCGGCTGGATGGCCAAGCGCATCGGCGCTAAACGCTCGATCTATATCGCCCTGATAATCTACACTTTGATCTCGATCGCCGGCTACTTTATGTCACAAGCCTGGCACTTCTGGGTGCTGGCCGGCGCGGTCGGCCTGGTGCAGGGCGGCAGCCAGGCGCTTTCGCGTTCGCTGTTCGGTTCGATGTCGCCCAAAGCGCGTTCGGCCGAGTTCTTTGGCTTTTACGATATCTCCAGCAAGTTCGCCGGTGTGTTTGGTCCGCTGCTGTTCAGCGCAGTGGCGCTGATTTTCCGCACCAGCCGCATTGGGATCGTCTCGCTGGTGATCTTTTTCGTGGTGGGCGCCTGGATCCTCTCGCGCGTGGATGAAAAAGCCGGCATCGCGGTAGCGCAAGCCGAGGACGAGCGCGAGCTGGCAAAACAAACAGCTGCGCTGCAGTAGAACGACACATAAAGAGGCCGCAGGCTTGTTCGCTGCGGCCTCTTTTCGTTGATGTGAAACCTATTTGGCGACCGGGCTGACAACCGGCTGGATACGCATTTCGCTCTCTTTATCAAAGAGGTAGATGCTCTCTTCGGGGACGATTACGTTCATCTTCCAGCCCGTGCCAACGCGCATATCGATGGGCGCATCCACGCCAAAGAGCAGATTGCCGGCCATCACGTGCACCAGCTGGGTCTGCTTGGCAAAGTTGGGCTCAGAGTTCATCACCTCGACCTGGAGGTGAGTACCACCCGAAGGCAGCGGTTCATCCCCGGGCGAAAGTTTGGCATCATAGGAGTGGAACCCCAGCACCAGTTCCTGCCCCGGCTTGACCTGTCCAGCCAGCGGGCCGGCCAGCTCCAGGCGGCCCAGGTCGCTCTCAAGCACACCCTGCTCGTTGACTACCCAACCTTCCAGCAAGTTCATGGGCGGCAGGCCCAAAAAGCCCGCCACGAACGAGTTGACCGGGTTGCGGGTGATCTCGTCATAGGTACCAACCTGTTCGATCTTGCCACGGCGCATCACGGCAATGACATCGCCCAGGGTAATCGCCTCAACCTGGTCGTGGGTGACATAGATAGCCGTGATCTTGAAGCGCTGCAGCAGACGGCGGATCTCGACGCGCGTCGAGGCGCGCAGCTTGGCATCCAGGTTGGAGAGCGGCTCGTCGAACAGGAAAATCGACGGGTCGCGCACAATACAGCGCCCGATAGCGACGCGCTGCTGCTGCCCGCCGGATAGCGCCCCCGGCTTGCGCTCAAGCAGGGTATCAAAGCCGATGCCCATGATCTCTGAAGTGATCCTGATGCGCTCCATCATCTCTTCGTCGGTGCGCTTGCGCATCTTGAAAAAGAAGCCCAGGTTGCCCTCGCCCTTCATGTGCGGGTAAAGGGCATAGCTCTGAAAAACCATGCCGATCATGCGGTCTTTTGGGGTAACATCAGCCACGTCCTTGTTATCAAAGTAGACTGTGCCTTCGTTGGGTTTGACTAGCCCTGCCACGACGCGCAGCAAGGTGCTCTTGCCACAACCCGAAGGCCCCACGATCGCCATGGTTACACCGTCAGGGATGGTGATCGAGACGCCATCAAGCGCAAAGACGGTGCCGGTGCCGCGGCTGGCGAGCTCCTCTTCGGCGGTGGTTTCGACGCGGCTGACGAATTCCTGGTCGTCGAAATCCTTCATATAGTTGCGAACGCCCTTGCTGTTAAAGAACTTGACCTCTTTTTGAGGGACATACTTGACTACGATATCCTCAAGACGGATCTCGGCCATCAAATCCTCCTCGTTTCCACACCTGATTATATTATATACAATTACGCGGCGCTGCGCACCTGCCAAGCACAGCACGGGCTGGCGCTCCGTCGAGGCCTGCCAGAGCCAGCGGCAGACATGCCAGATGGTACTACCCCGCCTCGACCGCTGCCAGGTTCAGGCTCTCGACAATCACCACCCCGCCGGAGAGCAGGATGCGGTGAACCGGCAGGTCCGCCGCATCCCAGGCATCCAACGAGGGCGCCGAGGTGCCCACCAGCACTACGGACTGCGCCACCAGCCAGGCGGCTGCGGCTGGCTCGAGCATCAGGGTGGCGTTGTACAGGCCGTTATGGCTGAATACACGGCTGGATCTTAACAGCACCCGCCGCGCTCCCTTCAACTCATCCTTCAACTGCGCCAGCCCGACACTCGTCTGCTCACCGCAGTCGATCACCACTGCCTGCCCCACGAGGTTATCCAGTGCCAGTTGCTCAACGGTGACGCCGCCCGGGAACAGATGGGAGGGTGCGTCTACATGCGTGCCGCAGTGGCTAAGCTCAAGGCGTGATACTGCCGCCGGCGACCCTGCGGCTATGGCGCTAACAGCCTGGATTTGCGGCAGCGGATCACCCGGCCAGACCGGCATCTCTGGAAAAAACGGCATGGTTATGTCAATCAGCATGTCGGCGGGTTCAGCAATTTGGAGTTGCGGCACAGCTCACCACCGCTTCGAACTCTGCCAGGATCATAGCCGTGGCGCCCCAGATGTCACAGGTTGCATAGCTGTAGCAGGGCACACTGGTGCGCTGCCCATCCAGGATGCGCTCGGTTTGTTTTTTAATTGCGTCGTCCAGTAATGCTGAGAGAGGCAGCTCAAAGAGCGACTCGACTTCTTCGTTGAGCACATACGCGGGGCGCTCTGACATCCAACCCACATAGGGTTGGACCATGAAACGGCTGGAAGTAATGTACAGCGGGCTGAGCGCCCCACACAGGTTCACCCGGTCTGGGATGACACCCACTTCCTCATGCGCCTCGCGCAGAGCAGTCGCCCACACGTCGGCATCTGCCGGCTCGCGCTCGCCGCCCGGCAGCGAGATCTGGCCTTTGTGATGCTCTACCTTCTCGGTGCGCTTTGTCAGGGACAGCAGAACGTCACCTTTGTGCGGATACAACAACACCAGCACGGCACCCTGGCGGGCATCCTCCGGCCAGGGCAGCGCTGCCTTGCGGCTGTGCGGGCACATGCTCTGCTGCGCAGTCAGGCCCGGCAGGGGCTGCTGCAGAACAGCGCAGATCGCCAGGATGTATTCGAGTGTGGTCACGTCATTGTCCACATTCTACCCGCGCTAGTACTGGTGCAGAGCTCCGCGCACCATCGCGGCGCGCAGCTGGTCGCGTGAAGGGATCACCGCCTGCTCGAGGCGCTTGGATACCGGGTTGGGCAAGTCCAAGCCCGTTACGCGCTCGATCGGGCAATCCAGCCAGTCGAAAAAGCGCTGCTGTACTTCGCCCGCCAGGCGCCCGCCGATCCCCAGGTTGTACGGCGCCTGCTCGACAATCAGCAGGGCGCCGGTCTTTTTCAGTGAATTGCCGATCGCGGCATAGTCCATGCCCACCGCATCGACGGTGCGCAGGTCGATCACCTCGATGCTGTAGCCCTCGGCCTCCAGCTCCTCGGCCAATTGCACACAGGGCTTGACCTGCAGGAGCGAGGTCAGCACTGTCAGATGCTCACCGCTGTGGCGCACCTTGGCCACCCCATACTGTACGGTGTAATCCAGGTTGTTGGCCGGCACCAACCCCTTTTCGGCATACAGAAGGCCGTGCTCGATGATCAGCACCGGGTCATCATAGGTCATGGCGGAGTTGAACAGGCCGATATAGTCATAAGGTGTCGAGGGCGCCACCACGCGCCAGCCCGAGAACTGGGCAAAGAAACCGGCAGGATCCATCGAATGCTGCCCGCCATATCCATAGCCGATCGCCACCCTGGTGCGCAGGATATAAGGGAAGCGGATTTGCCCGCCGTACATATGGCGCAGCTTACCGATCTGGTTAAAGAGCTGGTCAGAGGCCATCAGAGCGAAATCGGGGAACATGATCTCGACCACCGGATGCAACCCCACTGCTGCCGCGCCCCCGCCGATGCCCACAAAACCGGTCTCTGAGATGGGGGTGTTGATTAGGCGCTCGGGGTAAACCTCTTTGATGCCGCGCGTTGCACCGTAGGCTCCGCCGCGAAGGTTGGCGACCTCTTCGCCCAGCACCACGACATGCTCGTTGCGCTGCATGGCGCGCAGCGTCACGGCTGCGATCGCCTCGCCGTAACTGATCTCTTGCGTGACGCTATCAGCAGGTGGTTCAGCAGGCCGCTCTGAGGGCTCTGGACCGCGCACGTCGCTCAGGACGCTCTCCGGCTCAGGCCACTTGGCCTCGGGGATAAAGCGCTTGCCGTCCTGTTGGGCCGTGCAGAAATCGAGCGCATGCGCCACCAGCGCTTGGGCGCGCTCGGTGAGCGTGGCGGCCTCGGTTTCGGTGAGCAGGCCGTTGGCGATCAACTTGGCCGGCATAGTCACCAGCGGGTCGAGCTGCAGCCACTCGGCCTCTTCATCACGGGTGCGATAACCAAAGGCACTCCCAGGTGTGCGCCCGGCGTGATGGTAAAAGCGGTAGGTCTTGGCCTCGATAAAAGCCGGCTTTGGGTTGGTGCGCATCTGGTCGGTAAAGTGCTTGAGCGCCAGATACATCGCCACCGGGTCCATACCGTCCGCGGTGATCGAATCGATGCCATAGCTGATACTGCGCTGCGCCAGATCCTCCAGGCACGACGAGCAGTCGGTACTGGTACCCACTGCATACAGGTTATTCTCCACCAGGTAGATCACCGGCACATCCCACAAAGCCGCCATGTTGGCAACCTCGTGCAGGCAGCCCTGGTTGATGGCCCCATCGCCAAAGACAGAGACGACCAGCGCGTCTTGCCCAAAAAAGCGCTGTGCCCAGGCCGCACCGGTTGCGATGGGGATGCCGCCGCCCACAATGGCGTTGCTGCCAAGGTTCCCCGAAGTGCCGTCGTAGAGGTGCATCGAGCCGCCGCGCCCGCCGCACCAGCCTTCGCGCAAGCCCATGATCTCTGCCAGGGTACGGTCGACAGCCGACTTCATCTCGGCGGTAGGTTCGTCGTTGAGCGGTTGAAAGCCCTCCGGCGCATAATAGGCCAGCGCCTTGGCCACAAAATGGCCGTGGGCGCGGTGAGTCGAGCCAACCATATCCTGCTTTTGCAGCACTTCGGCGATTGCCGCCGCCACAGCTTCCTGGCCGTTGGAGGTGTGTGCCGGGCCGTGCACCAGGTCGGCGTCCTTCAGGTCGAGGACGGTATTTTCAAAGGCGCGCACCACGTTGATGTACCAGAGCATCCGCACCAGAGCATCACGTCCCGCCAGTTGCAGGTCATCAACAGTAACCTCCAGACGGCTGCATACAGCCGGCGCGGGTTGTGCGATGAGTTGAACCATTATCCGCTTACTCCTAAGACTGTTGATAGCGCTCACGTGCGGCTTGCAAAGCCGGCAGATAGCGCTCGGTCAGCACGGCTTCGTTGGCGGTTTCAGGCAATGCCCAGTAAAAACGCCCGTTAAACGCCATGGTCGTATCGATAATGCGCTCGATGAATTCGGGCGGATAGTAGCAGTGACATAGCAACCCGATGCTGTTGGATGTATTGTACCCTGCCAGCACATATCGCAGGTAATCGGGGGCGTCGAAATCGGCCGGGTGCTCGCCGCGCAGGATAAAATCCGCATAGGCGTCGATAAACGGGCAGTAACAGTTGCGGCTCATCAGCGGTTCCCAGGTCGAGTGCAGTTCGATGAGCTTGTCGCCCAGCAGCCGGCGCGCCTGGCGCATGAGAGTGTAGGCCTGGGTCAGATCAAAGGTGGTGCCGTCGAAATAGACCCCGTCAAAACCAAATTCCTCGACGCGCGCCATGACCAACGGCAGAAAGTGCTCCCCGGATGACGAGGCAAAGGTCGGACTAAAGTAAGGGAGCACGCGCATGCCGTGCTGGTGCGCGACCTCGACGACATGGTGCAGCACGGCTGCGTCGAAGGGTGCAAAGTCATAGCTGCAGTAGGCAGCGTCCTGCTCGAGCTCGTGCTCGGTGGCCGGCTCGATGCCTCGGCGCGTCAGCTTGCCATGCCAAATCTGGTCGTGCAGCACCAGGATGTTGGCGTACTGGGCTGCCTCGGCGATCATAGCGTCATCCGGAGCGTGGCCAAAGGTCCAGGGCGGGTTAACCCCCCAATGTGCGATGCGGTCGTCGAACGAACGCTGCCAGTCGAATGGTTTGGGCGGCAGCACCGCCACATACAGGCGGCAGAACTGCTCGCCCTGATAATGCAGATGCCAATTGGTGCTGGAGAGCTTGTCGGCATCCTGCAGACGAAAGACAGCGCCGTCGTACACGCCCAGGCCGCCCACTTCATCCAGGAGCAGTACGTGCTGGTTATGCTGGGCGGTATAAGCCGGCGCGAACTGACCGCTTATGTCAACAGTAAGCTCGGGCATCGAATAGAGCTCGAGCACACTGTCGCCGCGGATGATCAGACGCGCATACCAGGTCGAGCGTACGATCTGGTTGAGCACCACGAACTCGTCGTCCTGATGTTCGATGGAGACGGTCTGCAGCGGATGTCCCAGGCGCACCGTTGCCACGATGCGCTCGCGGTTGATGCGCTGGCTGCAGGTGATCAACCCGCGTTCGGCGAGCGTATCGATCTCAAAACGTCCGCCCGTAGTAATGACGGTGATACAGCCCTCGCTTTGCTCGACGGATTCGATGCGCATCCTGTTCATCGTGCCTCCTTAGCCGTTCTGAATTTCACGCATCTCACACACTTCATATTCGGCGCCGCGGAAATAAGCCACCCAGACGTTTGGGCGGATCTCG